>LSQX01380423.1_pt1 | contig 38740 bp, 32 predicted proteins | sample 654561 | NCBI WGS metagenome assembly LSQX01 (sample SAMN04489861, study PRJNA283612) | anaerobic digester metagenome | isolation source: 4 biogas reactors fed with cattle manure at either 37C or 55C with and... | place: Denmark: Kongens Lyngby | collected 2014 | reverse complement strand
AGCGAGGAATACATATAGTATTTTGAGCTGTTTTTTACTGAAGTGCAACGAAGCAGTGCGCCTGCGCAGCCCGAAGAAAAGTTACTCAAGGCTGGCGCTCAAATACCCCAACGGCGCATTCCAGTTAATGGCCACTTCGTTGGTGGCATAGCTGCAGCGATGGTCTATAAAACTCATGGCTGGGAATCCTATCACCCGGTATTCTTTGCATTGCCAAGGCACGGGGTTGTGGGGCTCGCTAATATCGTGGCCACCATCGTGGGGACCGCCGGCCAACATTCCCGGAACTGGTGCATCAATGCCGTCAGCTTCCGAAGGACGATGGTGGGGGTTAAGCACAGATCTAAAACCCATGCCCGTTACATAAGAAAGTCCCAGAGGATTTTGTCCCAACAAATAATCCAAATGACGGTGGGCATACTGCAAATATTCCGCTTTGGGCTTAATGCGGTGAGCCTGCACCATAGCTATGGCAAAGTTGGCTACCACCGAGTTACTACCCCACACAAAATCCCCATTATCTAGGCTAATGCCGTAGGGATTTTGTTGAGAAACTTTCACCAATTCATCGGCTTTGGCCACAATTAATTCCTGGGCGCGAGCGCCGAGGGAACCAAAAATCTTAGGATGGCGCGCCATGGTGTAATACCCCAAAGCATTGACCATTTGCCAAGAGGGAATGCGAATGGGCGCTTGAAGTAATTGCAGTTGTTTCATATACGGCCCTTTAGTGTCTTGGGTGGCTAACAACATTTCTGCTGAAGCCCAAAAAATTTCATCTTTGGGGTCTTGATCGCTGTATTGCCCCGTTTGTACATCGCCGGGTTGATGGTAAATTATTCGGGGATTTTCCAATCCCCAATCGTAGGCTTTTTTCGCCGCTGCCAGCATGGTTTGGGAATACTTCGCGTCAAAAGGCGCATAAACTCGGCTAGCATAGGCCATCACCGCTGCAAAATTCATCGCCGCCGTGGTGGATTTCCCAATGACATAGCGCTTATCTGTATCTTCGTGGGGCATAATGGATCCGCAAAAGTTCAGAGCAGTCATTTTGTGATACACTCCGCCATCTTTGCTTTGCATGGTGAGCATCCAGTCTAAATTATAGCGGGTTTCCGCCAACAAGTCGGGCAAAGTCGATTCGGGAATATTCCAACGGCGCTTTTTAAACTTTTCGCTTTGTTCTTCCCACAATGTGAGCAAAGTGTAAGTGGTAATACCAGAATTTACAATGTATTTCCCATAATCTCCCGCATCGTACCAACCCTTGGCCGAAGACATGGTGCCTTTTTCTCCGCTAGAAGGGTGCATATATACCAAGGTGTCAGGGTGTCCCGCAGGGCGGTGCCATTTACCCGCATATTTTTCGGGAAGAGCTTCTCCAGCTCGTTGATAATAAAAGAACTTTAGCGCTGCATCGGTTACAGTTTGTAAAGGATTGTTGCTAATGCGTAAATGATAGCTTTGGCTGCTCATGGGAAAGGTCAACCTATAAGTACCGGTGTCTTTGATAGCGCTGAGATCAATAGCCCGCACAGAATCCCGAGCTGCGTCCCAAAAAGCCTTGGGTGCTAAAGGGAAAACCCCTTGCAAAGAGCCTTTGGAGTTATAGACATAAATGGAATCAAAACGGGCTTTATTGGCCAAAATGATTTTTTGTTGTTCAGGTTTATAGCCCATCTGATTGTAAAAAAGTTGGGTTTGCGCCCAGAGGCTACCACAAAAAACAAATAATATCGTAAATAAAAAAGATTTTCGCATAGTTTTAAATATAAAATCGCCAAAAAAAATAAACATAGTTTAAAATCTCCCTTGGTTGCTCTTGTAAACGGTTTAGCTAACGCTTTGGAGCTAAAATTCAGCTTTTTATCGGTCTTTAGTGCTTTGTCAGGGGGAATTAAGTATCTTATTTTGTGATTTATAGAAATTTTGTTAAATTTTAGTAGAATGTGTGTTCTAGTATTGTTGGAGGATTTATGTCTGAAAAAGTTGTAGTAATAGGTTCTGGGCCCGCTGGGCATACCGCATCCATTTATTTAGGTCGCGCTTTGTTAAAACCATTGGTTTTTGAAGGCTTTATGGCTGGAGGCGTAGCAGCTGGTGGTCAATTAACCACCACCAACGAGGTGGAAAACTTTCCTGGCTTTCCCACGGGTATTGATGGCACCGAACTGATGAATCTTATGCGTCAGCAATCGGAAAATAGCGGTGCGCGTATTCGCACAGAAACCATTGCCCAGGTGGATTTTTCCCAACGGCCTTTTAAACTCACCGTAGAAGGTGGCGAAGTGGTAGAAGCTGGAGCGGTGGTTATCGCCACTGGGGCTACTGCCAAACGCATGGGTATTCCTGGAGAAACCGAATTTTGGCAACGGGGAATCTCCGCTTGTGCGGTGTGCGACGGCGCTTTGCCTATGTATCGCGACAAAGAACTGGTGGTAATTGGTGGGGGCGATACCGCCATGGAAGAAGCCACTCATTTAACCAAATTTGCTTCCAAAGTTTATTTAGTACACCGCCGTAACGAATTTAGAGCATCTAAAGCCATGCAAGAAAGAGTTTTCGCCAATCCTAAAATCGAAGTGATTTGGGATACCGTGGTAGAAGCTGCCAAAGGCGATAAAATCTTAGAATCCGTGCAATTGCGCAATGTCAAAACCGATGAAGTCAAAGATTTAGCCTGCGGTGGGCTTTTTTATGCCATTGGACACAAGCCCAACACCGACTTTTTGGTGGGACAAGTGGATTTGGACGAAGGTGGCTATGTAATCACCGAAGCTGGTAGCACTAAAACCAGCGTGCCAGGGGTATTTGCTGCCGGCGATGTACAGGACCAAAAATACCGTCAAGCGGTGGTAGCAGCGGGAACTGGAGCCATGGCGGCCCTGGAAGCAGAAAATTTCTTGCTTTTGGAGTCCTAATGTCAAAAAATACTCTACAACTCCCCGAGCTTTGCTTGGGGACCATGACTTGGGGGCAACAAAACACCCAAGACCAAGGTTTTGCCCAAATGGACTACGCTTGGGAACAGGGAATCAAGTTTTGGGATACGGCGGAAATGTACTCTGTGCCAGCGGCGGCAGAAACCTATGCCAGCACCGAAACCATTATTGGAAACTGGTTGGCCAGTAGAGGTGGGAGAGATAATATCATCTTAGCCACTAAAGTCATTGGCAATACTCCTAGTATGTATTGGATTCGCCAAGGCGATCAGCAAGAAAACGGTCATGGTGTCAGCTCTAGCTTGGTGCAAGCCTGCGAAGATTCTTTACAACGCTTACAAACCGATTATATCGACCTATATCAACTGCATTGGCCCGAAAGAGCGGTGAATAATTTTGGCACTTTGGGCTATAGCGTTACAGACGATGAACTCTATAGCTTAGAGCGTTTGCGCAATACGGTAAAAACTTTGGGAGACTTGATTTCCCAAGGGAAAATTCGCCACTGGGGGCTTTCCAACGAAAGCGCTTGGGGGATCATGAAGTTTATACAAATAGCCGATGAACTAGGCGTACCGCGTCCGCTCAGCGTGCAAAATCCCTACAGCTTGCTCAATCGCAGCGCCGAAGTGGGCGTGGCCGAAGTTTGTCACCGCGAAGGGGTGCAGTTTATGGCATATTCCACTCTGGGAATGGGAATGCTCACGGGCAAATACGATGGCGGTGCTTTGCCGGCGGGGGCGCGTTTAGAAGTGTTCAAAGATCATTTCCGTCGGTATAGCGGTGCCCAAGCGGTAAAAGCCTCCCAAGCTTACAACGATTTAGCCCGGGAATTTGGCTTGGAACCGGCTCACTTGGCCCTGGCGTGGGTAAATGCTCAGCCCTGGGTGCAAAGCAATATCATCGGTGGAACTTCCGTGGAGCAGTTGCAAATAAATGTGGCTTCTTTAGAAGTGAATTTAAGTGATGAATTGGTACAACGAGTGGAAGAAATCCATGAAATTTATACCTATCCCGCTCCTTAAATAAAAAAAACGCATTTTTGTGAGCGCTTTTTGGTATTATTATTTGGTGTAGTATCATTAGTTGGTGTTACAGTTAGGAGTATTTATGAAACTTGTTTTTTCCCTTGCTACAATCATATTATTGTGGTCTTGTATGCCCCAATTAAATCAACGCCCCAGCACCGAAGTAAGCAAGGTTGAGCTATACCGCAATGGCGTGGGCTATTTTGAAGTAAAAGCTCCAGTGCACCATGGCAAAGTCAGCTTATCTTTTGATGTTGATCAAATGGATGATGTGCTCAAAAGCCTAATTGTACGCAATTTGCAAAGTGGCAAGATTTTGGATATTTCGCTGCCCTTGGCTCCCCAAAAAGCCCAGGCGGTGGAAGCGTCTAATTGGAATAGCTTATTGGATAACTTACAAGGCTATGAAATGCAATTAACCACCAAGTTTGAAAAAGCCAAAGGCCGCCTCTATGGCGTGGATAATGAGCGTAACCAAGTGTTGTTGCAAAACGCTAATACTATTAAACCCATTAGCTTAGAAACCATCGTAGCCATAGATGTCTTAGATAAAAAATGGGCCTTAAAGTTTGAAAAAAACATGGCTAATCATCAAGTGCAAGTGAGCATAAATACCGATGCTAACGCAGGGGATTCGGTTTTGGTGAGTTATGTGATTCCCGCCCCTAGATGGAAGGCTACCCATAAATTGTTTATGGATTCAGCTTCGTCCTCAAGGGCATTGTTGCAAAGCTGGGCTTTGGTGGACAATGCCACCCAAAAGGATTGGTCCCAGGTACAATTATCCCTCACCGCAGGAGAACCTCGTTCTGAAAGCGTAGAACTTTATAACCCCCAATGGGTAGAACGACCCAGTGCACAAAAAGCTCCCCCTCCTACACCAATGTTAAGGGCAGCGGCAGCTCCTATGCGTTTAGATGCAGAAAATCAAGCCATGTCAAAAAGCAGTTTAGCAGGGGCAAGTTCTGACATCAGCCCTAAAACCGAAAGTCATGATCGCGCGGGATTAAATGAATATCGTTTAACCCAAGCGGTAAACTTGCCTGCCCAAAAAAGTGCCATGATTCCCTTGGTAAATCAAAAAATCCCCGTAGAGACGGCCTTGCTATACTCTCGCACCGCCCAAGCCAATAGGGGCTTGCATCCCCAGCGCGTGGTGCGTTGGAGCAATACCACGCCTTTTGCCTTGGAAACCGCCCCCATGGGGCTATTTGTAGAAGGCTCTTTTGTGGGAGATGCCCAAGTGGAACTCACCAACCGCGGCCAGCAAAGTTTTTTGCCCTATGCTGTAGAAAAACAGATTACCGTGCATAAAAGCGCCGATAGCCAATGGGAAGATTATGAACTGCTAAAAATAAATCAAGGGATTTTTACCGTACAACGCAAACAGCAAGTGCGTAATATTTGGGAAATTAAGGGCTTGCCTGCAGATTTAGCTTCTTACAAACTGTATATAGAGCAACCCAAAGAAAGAGCAAACTTTACTATGCAAAAAAGCACTGCTCGAGTGGTGGATAAAGGGGATCATTGGTTGCTTATGCAAGAAATTAAGGGCGATTCTGCATGGATAGAATTGGTGGAAGCTAGCCCGGTGCAAACAGAGTTTAGTATAAATGACCCCCGGGCAGAGCAGATTTTAAAAAGCGTTATGTGGCAAAGCAACTTGGATACAGCTTGGCGTAGTAAATTGCAACCACTTATTCGCACCCAAGGGGAACTGGCCCAAGTGCAAAAGCAAATTGCAGAAAGACGCCAATTGCAAGCCGATTGGAAAAAAAGCGCCGACGAAATTCGTGCCACCCTGCAAAGCGTGGCGGAAATCTCCGAAGCTAGGCCCTTGCGCAACGAGTTGCTTAGACAGTTGGAAGACAATTTGAAGCGAAATAACAACATCCAAGCGCAAATCCAACAATTACAAACAAAAGAGCAAGAAATTCAGTTGCGTTTAGATCAAATTATGCAGTCCTTATCGTTGTAAAGCATACAACGCTTTATATACTTTGGGGGCACTTTTGCCCCTAGAGAAATTATCTTCAAGAATAGATAAACAAGTAAAAAAACTTGAGGATAATATGTGTAGGATATATTTTTTAATATTAGTAGCAACTGTCTTAACTTGGGGGCAAAGTTATAATTTACCCCTATTTATGGTTAATACCCAAGGTCAAGAAATTAAAGGTGACCCTGAGACCTATGGAACCCTTAAAGTGGTGAATAATGCTTCAGGGGTAAATCAAAAAAATGACCCCGCCACGGATTATCAGGGCAATATTCATATCAATGTGCGTGGACAAAGTTCTTCGGCTTTCCCTAAAAAAGGCTATGCCCTAAAATTGCGGGAAAATCCCACCACCAGCGTGGATGCTTCACTGTTAGGGCTGCCCGAGGAACACGATTGGGTTCTACATGGGCCATTTGTAGATAAAACTTTATTCCGCAATGTAATAGCACATCGTTTATATCAGCAAACTGGTCGCTATAGTCCCCGTACCCGCATGATAGAATTATTTATAAACGATGAATATCAAGGGGTATATGTATTATTAGAAAAAATTAAGAGGGATAAAGATCGTGTAGCCATTAAAAAAGTAGATAGTACCGTTACCAGCGGCGATGAACTTAGTGGTGGTTATATTTTCCGCGTCGATAAAATAAATTCTATTCATAGGGATCGTCAGTTGGTGGATTATGGCTTTTCCACCCGTACGGAAAATGTAAATATTCGCTGGCACTATCCCAAAAGAACCCGCATCAACGAACCCCAGAAAAATTATCTAAAAAATTATATCAATAATTTTGAAAGTGTGCTGGCCGGGAATGATTGGTCCAGCCAATACCCCAATGTATTAGATGTGGATGCCGCCGTGGATTATATTATGCATCAAGAGTTGACTAAAAACTCCGATGCCTATTGGTCTAGCTTTTTTATGCACAAAGAAAGAGACTCCAAAGGGGGGAAGTTGATATTAGGCCCACCTTGGGACTTTAACTTATCTCTAGGGGCTTCAAGCTTATTTAGCGCTGACAGAGTTGAAGGTTGGGCTTTTGATGTATCCAAGGGTGGTGGAGGTGGGGGTATGTGGGGTCCACCAAATACCGGTGGTGGCAACACTCATTACGATGATACGAAGTTAGGGGTAGATAAAATGCCTTCTTGGATTGCTAAGGTTTTTAAAGACAATTATTTCCAAACTAAGGCCAAAGCCCGTTGGGCAGAACTCCGCAGCGGAGTTTGGCATTCTAAACATATAGATGATTTTATTGACTCTTTAATAACCCATGTGGGACCAGCTGCTGATCGCAATATTCAAAAATGGCCCTTAAATCAAAGTGCTGGTATGTTTGCCATGTATGTTACCACACGAAGCTCCTGGAATGATGGCAGTACTCGCAGTGAAATTGGTTTTATGCGCGATTGGATTAAAAGACGCATGAATTGGATGGACGGGCAATTTGGCTTTACCGAGCCTGTCAACCCCACTTCGCCGCCTTTAAACACTGATCCCCCTCCTCCTCCTGCGCCGCCCGTGCCACCCAATACTGGCAATCCTGTGGTTCCAGATCCAGGTGGACAAACCAATCCCAATCCATGGCCAGGTTGGGGGGGGGGGAGTACTCCAGTGTTAACTGAAAACCCTGAAACCATTAAGCCTAAAGCTAAGATTTACTTTAACGGTAAAAGCTTGGTGATACGCAAAGAAGGGCGCGAAAATGAAGTTAGGGAATATAATATCAAAGGGCTACGCAGTAATTAGCATTAAGCCCTAGATTAAAACAGAGTTTATAAAAAGATTAAGCCGCAATTAAAACTTGCGGCTTTGTTCTGCTACTGCACGCAAAGCGGGAATTAGCTCCGCCATTACTTGGGGAGTAACCGCTTGTTTGGGATCGTCACCAGTGCCTTTCATAGGATTGCAGTGACTTTCAATAATCACTCCATCAGCTCCATAAGCCGCCGCTGCTAAGGCGGCTTTTGGCACATAAGCGGCTTTGCCCACCGCATGGGAAGGATCCACCACCACCGGAGCCCAGGTACGCTCTTTAATCAATTGCGTAATGGATTCGTCAGGGTGGTTGCGATAGCCATTCATGGCTGGAGCTGTACCCCGAGGACAAAGCATAATATTGTTATTTCCCGAACCAGCGATGTATTCCGCAGCTAAAATCATTTCATCCACTGGCCCCATGTGTATGGAGCGTTTTAGCAAAACTGCGATGTCTTTGTCTTTGGTAAGCAAGCCAATTTGGGTTAATAAACGGTAATTTAAAGCATTGCGTGCACCCACTTGAAGCACATCTACACCAGAATCCACGCAAAGGCGAACTTCTTCGTATTCCATGACTTCAGTGATAATTTGCAAACCGGTTTCTTCCCGAGCCCGGAGCAAAACATCGATGGCTTTGGCATCGCCCTGAAATGCGTAGGGCGAGGTGCGAGGCTTCCAAACCCCACCGCGCAAAGCATCTACCCCAGCTTCTTTAAGAGCGTGAGCGGTATCTATAAACAAGTTGGGGTTTTCGGGATCAATGGCGCAATGCCCACCAAATACCACAAAATCTTTGCCCAGTTCTTTGCCGTTAAACTTCAGCGTAGGCTTACCTGAGCTATTGTCCTTGGAAAGCACCTTATAAGGGACTTGAATGCGATCTACGCGACGCACAAAGGGCAATCCTTCAATGCGGTTAAATAGTAGCTGGCTGGTTTCATCACCAATAATGGCATAAACCGACATACCGTGACCCACAATGGGGCGAATGGTACAGTTAAATTCCGCCGCAATGGCTTCTACAGTGGCTAATTCTTCTTGACTAAGTTTATCTTTTTGTGGTATAATCATAATAGAGTAAATTTAGCAAAGAAGCTAATTGTTGTGGTATTTCTTTACTTTTACTTGCTCGACGCTACAAAAACTCCATCCCAAGGGGTGTTTTTAGGCCATGGTTTAGCATCTTTATCGTATAATCCATCTTTTTGATACTCACGACAACGCTCAATAAATAAATGTGAAGGAGTAAAGGGATTTTCAGGAACTTTATCTGGGTGGTGGGGCTCATAAGGCAAACATTGTTCAAACAGTTCTATAGCCAGTTCCCAATCCGTGGCTAAATAGGCTGCGCGAGCTTGCTGCCACAACTCCACCAATTTAAGCAGATCATCATTAACATCTTCTTTTAGAGCCAGTAGTTCATGGCAAAGTACGGGTTCGCTTTTACCCACCACTACAATTAAGTCCAAGGGACGTGATAAAATAGAGCTTTTGTCTATTAGTTGCAAAGTTTCATCGCTTATCTGTATATATACTCCATATTGCTTGGCAGCGCTTTCCAAGCGAGCGGCCAAGTTCACCGTATCGCCCATCATGGTGTAGTTCATACGCAGGGAGCTCCCCATATTTCCCACCACCATAGGGCCAGTATTTATCCCGATACGCATACGCATTTGATGCACTAAAACTGGCCATTTGTCTCCTTCATTTTTCCATTTTTCTCGTAGTTCGTCTAGCTTTTTAAGCATCTTTAAAGATACCACACAAGCCCGTTGGGCGTGGTCTTCTAAGGGGACAGGTGCGCCAAAAATCGCCACAATGGCATCGCCGATATATTTGTCCAAAGTTCCCCTATCTGTGGTGAGTATATCTGTCATTTCACCCAAATATTCATTGAGTAAGTCCACCAGCTTTTCGGGCGAGCCTATGGCTTCTGAAAAGGTGGAAAATCCGGCAATATCTGTGAAATAAGCGGTGAAAACTCCTCCGGTTCCCCCCAGGGAGGGTCTGGTACCGCTATCAACCATAATATCTATAAGCTCAGGAGAGATATAACTCTTAAAAGCGTTGTTTAAAAAGCGCTTTTCTTTCTCTTCAAACAAATATCGCAGCACCATGACGGTTAAAAAGCTTAGCACTATTACTAACATCTGTCGGGCAACTCCAATATAAAGCCCTTGATCAAAAAAGTGCATATTTATTAAGAAATATATCACAACTAAAACTAGTAATAGGGGAATACTGGCTAAGGGTGGTAAAACATACACTAAAACAGCACAAATAAGGGCTATGGCAATAATTCCCCACAGCTGGTAACTATCTTTCAAAATTCTTATAAAGTTATTGTTGAGAATATTTTCTATTAGGGTTGCGTGTATTAATACGCCGGGAAATTCTGATTCGTGGGGAGCTGAAACCAAGTCAAAAAGCGCCGGTGCAGTGGATCCTAACACAAAGATTTTGCCCTGAAAACTAGCAGGATCTATGCGATCAGTAACCAAGTCGTAATAAGAAACTTGTTTAAAAGCTCTACGGTTGCGTTTGGTGTCGTGGCGGCCAGTATAATTGACTAACATGCGCATTTTATCATCCACAGGAATGCGAATGGAATCTCCTAAACGCAAAGTTTCTCCTGGTTGCAATTTGTTAAAGTCTTCTGGGGATTTTTGCAGTAAATCTTCTAGAACGCTAGGGCTAAATATTATGTAATTAGAGGACAGTTTTTTTGTTCTTGGATCATAACGCATATCTAAATTCGATGATAGATACAAGCGTTTACCAGGATTTAGCTTTTCTATTTTTCTACGCTTTTCTTGTAAAACTTTGGTCAAATAGGGGGTGAGTTCTATCTCTTCATCTTCTTCAAAATCGTATAATATAAGTTTAGAGTTTTCTTGCCATAGACTAAAATCTTCGTCTATTTCCAAAGTGTCTGCGGGTAAGTTTTGCCAAATTTCTTGGAAAACTGGGTTTTCGCTGAGTATTTCTATAGCTTCGTGGCTTAAATATTGCGCATCATTAACTNNCTATAATGCGCCGTTTACTGTCAGGGTTTTGTATAGAAGCTATTTGGGACTTTTTTTCGAGTAAAGCGCGCACCATTTCCCAGCTTAAATTGGGGTAGGTGGTATGCAGTTCACCTTCTTCGTCTTTAAAAATTCCCAAAGCTTGGCCCATGTTTACATGTTTGCCTGGTTCTATCTTGATTTCTTCGGGTTTTAAGCCAAAAAGCATGGCAATGGTTTGTATGGAGATTAAGGGATAGTGGCGAAGCTCGCTATCGGGAGCTAATTCGGGGTTAGGGTAGGAATGAAACAGTGGCTCTTTGCGATGCACGCCATCATCATCGGGAACCACATTTACCAAGCCAAAACTATGCGAAGCATTAGCCAGTTCTGGGAAGATATTATCGAGCAAATCCCATGTTACAATATGATCTGAAGGAATTTGCTCTTTATATAAAGTTCCTTTTGTACCTACGATATCTTGCCACAAAGCTGTGGAAAGAGGCTCCCATTGGCTTTGATGTTCATATATTTTGTGAGGAGCTAGGGTGGCGCAGGCTATGACATTTTCTGCGTCTTTTACGCTTTGTACAAACATGGAGTCATAATTGTAAGCGCTGCGAATATGAGAAAAAAGTGAGTCCCAGTCTTTGTCGGCATCCACTTGTTGCATAACCCCGATGGCTTCATTGGCACTATTGACTCCGAAATCTGCAGTTTTAAAAAGAATATCAAAAACAATGGCCGAAGCGCCTCCGTGGGCTAAGTTTTTTACCACTTCGGCGTGATAAGTTCGCGGCCAAGTGTTGTATGCTCCTAAGCGTGCCAGGGATCTTTCATCTATGTCGGCAATCCAAATTCTTTGCTCTAAAGTAGAGTCTTTTTCAAAACTTATCTCTTTGCTAGAACCAAAATTTTCGATATATACATATTTTATTTTATAAGTTAAATCGTAAAAAACCCTTTCTAATTGTTCTATATATTTAGAAAAAGCACCACCGTAAAATGAAAGTAAATAAAGGGACAGCGCTGTGATTATTCCTGCTGCCGAAGCAATAAAAATTTTGTAAAACTTTTTGATATTTCTTTTTACCATGTAAGGAAATTAGTCATTAGTGTTAAATGCTGCAAGTAAAACTTATATTTGTTTCATGTCAAAAATTTTAAAAACTCCATTATTTGAAAGTCATACCGCCTTAGGAGCTAAAATGGTGCCTTTTGCGGGTTATTCCATGCCTGTATTTTATGACGGCATTCAATTAGAACATTTTGCCGTGCGCGAAAAAGTCGGCGTATTCGACGCTTCGCACATGGGAGTAATTAGCGTAGAAGGCATACAAGCCCTAGACTTTCTACAATATATGTGTAGCAACGACTTGGCAAAACTATCTATAGGACAATGCCAATATACCGCCCTTTGTAATCCCGATGGTACTTGCATAGACGATGTTTTTGTGTCCCGCGTGGCCGATCTTGAATACCAAATTGTGGCCAATGCTTCCAATAAACAAAAAGATATGGCTTGGTTGCAAAAAAACCAAAAAGACTATGCTGTGGAAATCTCCATGTTAGCCGTGGGTGTTTTAGCGTTGCAAGGGCCAGAAACTGTGAGTTTATTGCAAAAATTAGGTTTAGAACCCATGCTCGAACTCAAACGCAATCAATGTAAATACATAGATTGGCAAGGGGAAAGTTTTTTGGTGAGCCGCACGGGTTATACTGGCGAAGATGGTTTTGAGTTTTTCCCTTCTGAAGCTAATTTAGTGAAAGTATGGGAGTTATTGCTAGAAGCTGGAGCCAAGCCTTGCGGTTTGGGATGTCGCGATACTTTGCGCCTAGAGGCGGGACTTTCGCTTTATGGTCATGAAATTAGCGATGAAATTAATCTAGTAGAAGCAGGCCTTAGTTGGATTGTGGGTTGGGATAAAGAAGATTTTATCGGTAAAAAAGCCCTAGAAACTGTGCGTACTCAAGGTGCTCAGCGGAAATTAGTGGGTATGGTCGCTCAAGAAAGAGCCTTGCCCCGTGCCGAACAAAGGGTGTTAAATGCAGACGGGGTAGATGTGGGCTATATTACTTCGGGAGGACTTTCCCCTGTGCTTAAAAAAGGCATTGCTTTGGCAATGATAGATATGAAAAATGCAGATATGGGTACTGAATTAAGCGTGCAAGTGCGCAACAAAGCATTTAAGTTTATGGTAGCCAGTCGCAGATTTTATGTAGCGGGAAAATAATATGAACAAAAGAAAGCGTAGTGCCAAAAAGTCTAAGACAAGAGTTGCTAAAAAGGCTACTCCTGCCAGAGATTACCAATGGTGGGGTGCGCTTTTCAAAGATGTTTTTGCTTGGGGAACCATTATTTTCAGTTTAATTGCTTTGGTGGCTTCTGTTTCGCGTAGTTATGGTTCCCCTGAGCAGAATGTTCTCGGGCCTTATTTGGGGCATGCCTTAGCAGTAAATTTGTCGCTGTTGTTGGGGAAAATGCCTTTATTACTATACATCGCCGCCCTGTTTTTTACAGGGGTTTGGCTGATTATCCCTCAAATACCTCGACGCTTTTTTAAGTTAGCTTGTGCTTTTTGGGTGTTAGCTTTGTCCCTGCAAATACTTTTGTCCTTAAGCTTAGCCCCAGTCAGTGCTTTTTCTAAGTTGCATTTCGAAAATTACGGGGGGATCATAGGGATTTTCTTTTTAGAACACTTAGTAAAGCCTCTTTTTCATCAAGCCATGTTAGCGCCATATATAATACTCATAATTTTAATGGTTTTTGCGGTATTTTGGGGCTTTGGCTTTAGTTTTGTGGGTCTCGCTAAGGCAATATGGAGTCGTTTAAAGCAGTTTAAAAATTTTATTCTTGGTTTGGTGCAAAATATGGCTGCCCCCAAAGCTGATTTGCCACCATTGCGCGAAACTTCTGATTTTCCAGTATTGCGCCGGGGTAAAGTTGAACCCATAAATGCCGAAGCGCTTATGCCTTCTTCTGGCACCATGACTCAATTTTCTACTCAATCCCAAGATTTTGTTACCACTCAGGTGCCTTTGACCCATGAACCCACAGTTAATTTGCGTTTGGCTGCCATGGCCGAAATAGAGGAACAGCTTAAACATGCTGCTAGTATGGACCCTCGTAAGGTTAGGGCTTTGCGCAAAGAGTTAGAAGATTTACGCCGCGCCGATGCAGAAAACCAATGGGAAGTTAATCGTTCGGATAACATAGAGATTAAGGGCATAGTCAAATCTGATCAAGATTCCACTAAAACTCAGGTGGCAGACATTTCTGCAGACCCCACTTTGCCTAATCCCACCATAAAAAGAGCAGACACAGAATATCCAGATTTAGATGGCGAAACTCCCATAGATGATATTACTAAAATCCCTTTGCGGGTGGCCCAAGAGTATAAAATCCCTAAAGTCAATGCGGTTTTAGACTCTGTGCCTGAACAGCCAGTGGATTACTCCGAAGCTGAACTCAAAGAAATGAGCGCCCAGCTGGAACAGCAGTTAAGCAATTTTAAAATTAAGGGCAAAGTTACTGGGGTGGTGGCAGGTCCGGTGATTACTCGTTTCGAAATAGAACCCAGCCCTGGGGTAAAAGTGGCGCGCTTTACCAGCATCGCTGATGATTTAGCCTTGGCTCTAAAAGCTAATTCCATCAGAGTTTTAGCTCCTATTCCTGGAATGCCAGTGGTGGGTATAGAAATTCCCAATCGCCAAGCGCAAATAGTCTATTGTCGTGAAATCATTGAATCCTCGCGTTTTATGCCAGATCCATACACCCTGCAAATAGCTTTGGGTAAAGATATAGTGGGCAATGCTTTTGTCATGGATTTGGCTCGTGCGCCTCATTTGCTTATAGCGGGGCAAACAGGTTCGGGAAAGTCCGTTTGCATCAATGCGCTTATGGCTTCGTTGCTGTTTTCTAAAACCCCCGACGAACTGCGGATGATTTTGGTGGATCCCAAGGTGGTGGAACTAAAATCTTATGAAAACATTCCTCATTTATTGCATCCCGTAATCACCGACCCCGAAACTGCTGTGCAGGCTTTGGAATGGGCTTGTTGGGAAATGGATAGGCGCTATGATTTGTTAGCCAAAGCTCGGGTGCGCAATATAAGTGGTTTTAATCAAAAGATAGAAAACGATGAAATAGGTGATGAACTTAGTGGTGAAGATGCCGAACGCATGCCTTTTATTGTGATTATAGTAGATGAATTTGCCGATGTTATTATGCAAGCCAAAAAAGAATTTGAAGATCCTGTTATTAGGTTGGCGCAAAAAGCTCGGGCTTGTGGTATCCATTTAGTCTTAGCTACTCAAAGACCTTCTACAAATGTTATTACTGGGGTAATTAAAGCCAACTTGCCCAGTCGAATTTCATTTAAAGTGGCTTCGCATATAGATGCTCGTACGGTTTTAGATCATGCCGGTGCCGAAAAACTGTTGGGCAGGGGAGATATGCTTTTCCGCTCCATTGACGACCCCGAAGCTGTGCGGGTGCATGGCGCCTTCTTGTCTGACGATGATGCGGAAAATGTGGCTTTGAGTTGTTCTGAACAAAATGTATTCTATCCTCAACTAGATTCGTTTAGTGTAGAAACAGAAGAAGATGGTGATTTTGGTGGAAATGAAGATAAAGACCCATTGTTTTTAGATGCTTTAGAGGCTATTATTAACAATGGTGGGGCTTCAACTTCTATGTTACAACGAAGGTTGAGAGTGGGCTATGCTCGGGCTGGTCGCATTATTGATGAACTGTATAGTGAAGGCTTTATTGGACCTGCGCGGGGCTCTAAACAGCGCGAAGTGCGTGTGGGTTACGATGAGCTAGAAAATTTGCGCAGAACCCATGGATATTAATAATATTGTGAATTTGACAAAAGAATACTATATTATGCGTATATGTGAATTAGTGCATAAGGAGTGCAGATGAACAATTTCTCTCAAAAAATAGCTTTAGAGTTAGTTCCTAATAGTTTTGAAACTTTGTTGGACGAAGCGCAAATATCCCAAAAAGTTACCCAAAAGGTGCAATGCATAAATATTCCAGAAATGATGTCCAAAGAAATCAAGGCTCATCATGCTGCAGATTTATTTTTAAAAAATGGTTTTGATGCAATTCCACATTTCCGCACTCGTGAACGCACCATTGACGAACTTGCCGAGCTTATAAGCCCTTTGATTGCTTTAGGTTTGAATAAAGTGTTGCTTATTACCGGTGATCCCCCTAAAGATAATCCCAATGAAGCTGCGAAACTAACCCCTGTACAAGCAATTCCTCAGCTTAAAGAGCGCTTTCCCCAATTAAAAATATATGTGGGTTTGGATCCCTATAGGCAGTCGTTTATCACTGAATTCAAATATTGCCAAGAAAAACTAGCTGCTGGAGCCGATGGTTTTTTCTCCCAACCTTTCTTTTCGCCACATTTGCTTTCCTTATGGTTAGAGCAGTTGCATAATACGGAATTTTGGGTGGGCTTAAGCCCAGTAACTACGCCCTCGTTTAAAAAATATTGGGAAAACACTAATCATGTGGTTTTTCCACCGGAATTCTCCATAGATCTCAAAGAAAATTGTTTAGAACAGCAAAAACTAATGAAATTAGCTGCTGAAGCTGGACAGCATATATATTTGATGCCTATTACTGTTACCGTGGAAGAATATTTAAAACAACTTTTATAATTACTTTAAAGAACTCAATAAGTTATCAATTTCATTTTGATCGAGTATTTGCCCTGCTTCGCTTTTAGCTTCAGTTCCACTAGGGTTTGCTTCGGTCAAAATACTGTCTATATTGTGGGTACTAGGGATGCTAAGTCCTGCATCCTTGGCGCGATACTCGTTGTAAATAGCCATAAAACTTGAAATTGGCAAACTGTAATTCCAACGCGGATCAGACACTGCTTTACTCCAAGCAGTGTGGCAGTCAAAAAGCCATGGATAAAAGTCAGGTTTCATGTTTTTTTCTCATAATAAATATATATAAAGAATTAATATTGTTTTGCAAGTTTTTTTGTGTTAAAATAATAGGAAAAAGGTAAAACCTATGATAGACAATGATGAATCCCTATTGCAAGAATATTTATCTGAATCCTTAGAGCATCTCGAAGGAATAGAAGACTCTATTTTAAAAATAGAAGAAGACGGTTCAAACACAGATGATGAGCTAGTAAATAAAGTTTTTAGAGCTGTTCATACCATTAAAGGCGGGGCAGGTTTTTTAAATTTGCAAAACATATCAGTGGTATGTCACGCCCAAGAAAGCATCTTGAATTTAGTTCGCAACGGAGTAATAGTACCGGATAGCGAAATTACAAACGCGTTGTTGGTTAGTATAGATACGGTGCAATTGATGTTAGAAGATATAAGCACAGAAGCTAGCACCGATGTAAGTAGTGAATTAGAAACTTTAAATAATATTTTAAAAAAATACTCCTCAGAAACATCAGCCATGGATGGTAATATGACAGATATTAGCACAGGTTCCTTAGTCGCCCTAATTTCCAGCGATGTTTTGGAAGATTTTACTAAACGGGGGTCTTGGGTATATCAATTTACTTTTAATGTTAAAAAGCCTAAACAATACGGATATGACAATTTTGAAAGCTTGATTTCTGTATTGGATAAAACAGGAACTATACTTGCTTCTAATAGTCCAGAATTTCAAGATGCTCCTGATGGCATTTGGGAGCTGGCTTACGCTACTATATTAGAGCCTGCATTGCTTTACCAAATGCTAAAATTGTCTGCTGAAGAAGTTATAATTATTGTCAATCAAGATAAATTGTCAGAGTCTCAATCCGCAGAGCCAGCGGCTCAACCTGTGGCTACAAAAGTGGAAAAACAAGTTGTTAGCAAAAGTGATACCCAAGCTTCTCCCATAGGGGATGCTAGTGTGTCTGTGATAACAAATTCTCCTGAGGCTTCTGAGAAAATTCGAGTAAATTTATCTGTATTAGATAAATTAATGACTTTAGCGGGGGAACTAGTGTTGGCGCGCAACCAATTGGTGCAAAGTGTAGCCAGCAAAAATCTAGAAACCATTGAAAGTAATTCTCGACAATTGAATTTTATCACTTCAGAATTACAAATGGCTATTATGGCTACGCGCATGCAGCCTATTGGAAATGTTTTTAGCCGTTTTCGCCGTATTGTGCGCGATATGTCGCAGAGATTAGGCAAAAAAGTTAACCTGGAAATTACCGGTGAAGATGTTGAACTCGACCGCAGTATCATAGATGCCATTGGGGATCCTTTGACTCATATAGTGCGCAACTCCATGGATCATGGTGTAGAAGTTCCCCATATACGCGAAGCTGCTGGTAAAAATGGTACTGCGCAAATCAGTTTGAAAGCGCGTCATGAAGCGGGCATGGTGGTTATAGAAATTGTAGATGATGGGGCGGGCATAGATCCAGCTAAAATCACTGAAAAAGCCATAGAAAAAAAGCTTATAGCTGCCAGTGATGTAGAAAGATTAAGTGAAAAAGAGGTGCTAAATCTCATTTTTGCTCCTGGATTTTCCACCGCAGCTGAAGTTACCGACATTTCCGGACGAGGCGTGGGGATGGATGTGGTGCGCACATCTTTTGCTCGTTTAGGCGGCAGCGTAGATATTTCTTCTACTCTGGGGCAGGGCACTACTTTGCAAGTTCGCTTACCTCTAACTTTGGCTATAATCCCCGCTTTAATGGTACAAGTGGGAGCCCAAGTTTTTGCCATTCCCCAAGTAAATTTACAAGAGTTGGTGCGCATAGCTCCCGACCAAATAAAGCGCCGCATCAATAAGGTAGGGGACTCTGTGTTTTTACGCCTGCGCGAAGAACTTATCCCACTATTATCCCTAAACGAAATTCTAGAGATAAAAAGCACTTTTGTACATCCTGAAACTGGTGCTGTACAGGAAAGCCAAAGGGAACAGTTTTGGGATCGCCGTCAACTAGACGATGTGGATTTGAATGACGATAATAGAAAGCAAGAGCAAGATCGTCGTAATCGTTTAAGCGGTTCCATTAAAATTGCTGTGGTTACCACGGGAAGTGCTTCTTTTGGCGTGGTGGTAGATGGTTTCCAAGATACCGAAGAAGTCGTGTTGAAACCCTTGGGGTCTCATTTACAAAAATGTCGTTTTTATTCTGGTGCTACTATTTTAGGTGATGGCAATCCCGCTTTGATTTTTGATGTGGGAGGAATGGCAGAAAAGTGGTTAGATTTACAAGCTGTGGATGAAGTGCGAGAAAGTATAATCCAAAATGACATTCAGGCCGATAATGAAAAGCAGTCGTTAATTTTAATGAAAGGAGGTGGTAATCAATATTACGGTGCTCCTTTGGGATTAATTACTCGCATCGAAGAAGTGGCAGCTTCAGAAATAGAAAAAGTTGCCGACAAGTTGCATATCCATTACCGCAATGAAATTTTACCGCTATTTACTTTGGATAATGTGGCTGGAGTAGAGCCTCTAGCTGAGCAAAGCACTTACAATATTGTGGTATTTGAAGTGCAAAATAAAAGTGTTGGTTTGATAGTTTCCGAAATCATTGATGCGGTAGAAACAGATGCTTATATTGACCAAGAAGCTTATAGCCAACCCGGGATAATGGGTTCCTCTATCATAGAAGGGCGCACTACTTTTATCTTGGATTTATATGGAATTGCCATTAAAAAAATGCCGGAACTAGCTGTGCAAAGAAAGGCTTTGGGGCAAGACGAAGGCTCTGAAGAAAAATTAGTTTTAGTGGTAGATGATTCTATATTTTTCCGTACACAAATACAGAAATTTGTGGAAGAAGCGGGTTATAAAGCTGTGGTGGCCGACGATGGTGCAACGGCTTGGCCGCTTATGGAAGAGCATAATTTTACTTTAGTGCTTACAGATATAGAAATGCCCATCATGGATGGTTTAGAGTTTACTAGGCTTATCAAGGGGCACGAGAAGTTCAAAAACATACCTGTGGTAGCCATTACTTCACTAATGGGTAGTGAGGCAGAGGAAAGAGGTTATCAGGCAGGGGTCGATCAATATCTAGTTAAGCTTGATAGAGAGCAAATTGTAAACACTTTAAACCATTACCACAGTGTGGGGGTGAAATGAAAGTCATAGATACTTTAGACAATATAAACTCAGGTTTAAAAAATATTTTGCTTTTTAAATCGGCAAAAGTTTTATGTGGCATAGATGTTTTAGATATCCAAGAAGTTCGCAAAGACTTTGAAATTACACCTGTACCCTTAGCCCCTAGCTATGTTACGGGGATAATGAATTTGCGTGGAGAAATCGCCACAGTGTTTGATTTGTCTTCGCGTTTAGATCTCCCCAGTAAAGGCATAACTGAGGATTCTCAAGTGATAGTATTAAAAGTGCGAGGTGGAGAATTTCAAGGTTTGTTAGTAGATGAAATAGACGATGTGCTATCAGTAAATTCAGCGGATATTTCTCAGCCAGGGCATTTATCCAATATAGACGAAAAATTTGTTGCAGGAATTTGTAAACAAGAAGAAGATTTGGTAGCTTTGCTAAATCTTGAGACTATATTATCTTAATGCGATGTAATATATGGCCTTAAAGTCTATTTCTGATACAGAATACGCAGAATTTGTACAATTAGTGTACGATCTAACAGGAATTATTCTTGATAATTCCAAAAAGTATCTTATTGAAACGCGTATTGGTCCTATAATCCAAGAGCAAGGTTTAGGGTCTTATGGCGAATTATTACAAAAAATTCGTTTGCCCACTAATGCTTTTTTCAAAGAGTTGGTCATAGATGCTATTACCACCAATGAGACATTTTTCTTTAGAGAACCTTGTGCCATCGACTTGTTGCGTCGGCGTTTAATGCCGCCAATTTTAGACTCTATTACTGAAGGTAAAAGGCGTGATTCTATGCGTATATGGAGTGCGGCTTGTTCTTCGGGACAAGAAATGTACTCCATAGCTATTAGTGCCATGGAATTCATTGGTGATTTGGCTACCCAATATATTTCTTTAGATGGCACCGATATAAGTGAGCAAATTTTAGCTAAAGCTAGCATGGGGGTTTACAGTCAGTTTGAAGTTAATAGGGGGCTTAATGCTACTCATCTGAGTAAATATTTTACTCCTCATTCCCAGGGATATAAAATCAATGATAATATCCGTGCCATGTGTCGTTTTAATAAGGCAAACTTGTTGCGTTTAGCACCTTCGCCTGTGCGTTACGATGTGATTTTTTGCCGTAATGTGAGTATATATTTTGGAGCTAAAGAACGAGAAGTTCTTTTTAGATCCTTGGGAGAAAGGTTAGTACCCAATGGAGTATTGATTGTGGGGGCCACTGAGCAAGTGCGTGACTGTGATGATCTCTATTCTTTAGAAAAAGATTTTCCCGGCTGTTTTTACTATAGGAGAAGGCACTAATGGAAGAACGAAGAAAGCGCCCACGCACTAACATGGAAGTGGAGTTCGAAGTGGGAAACGCTGATGGCTGGTTTAAAGCGCACAATAGCAAAGATTTAAGTATGAGTGGCGTACAAATATGCAGTAACCACAATTTTGCTTTGGGTAGTGAAGTTAAAATACGCTTAGCCATAAAAGATGTCCATGCCGAGTTAAAAAATGAGGAAGTTTTGGCTGAGGTTAAAAGAGTTAGTCAAATTAAAGTGGATCAGTGGTGTATTGGTTTAGAATTTAAGCAACTAAGTAGCGATGCCTCTATATTTTTGTACAATTTGATCAGATACCATAGCGATTAAAAATTAGAATGAACACTCCTAAGTCATATTCATTAAGCAAATATTTAAGCAGTGTACAACGCTTGGTACAAGAAAAAATTCCGCCAGTTTGGGTTCATGGAGTGATTTCCCAAATAAATATACGGGGACGGGCATGTTATATAGATCTTTCTGAATATGAAGAAGGTGATGTTAAGCCTGTGGCTGTGCTTTCTTTGTTTATTTTCACCTCAGAACTTAGTCTTTTAAATGCTAAACTTGCATCTTTAGCCCAACCTTTTACTTTGGCCAAAGATTTAAAAGTTTCTTTGCTTTTGCAGGCGGGGTTTTATATTCCTCAGGGACGTTTTCAAGCTAGAATCATAGATATAGATCCTAACTATACCTTAGGAGAATTAGCTCTTACTCGGCAAAAAATCATTAAAAAATTACAAACAGAAAATTTAATTAATCGCAACAAAGCACTGCCTTTTTCTGCAATGCCTATGCGCGTGGGTTTGATTTCAGCAGAGGGCAGTGCTGCTTACAATGATTTTGTCAGTAGTTTAGAAAAGTCTCAATTTGCATTTGACATAAGTTTTATCAGCGCTAAAATGCAAGGTCAAGAAACTGAAAATTCTGTGCTTAAAGCTTTAGGAGAATTGCAGCAAATAGCCGATTTAGATGTTATTTGCATAGTACGAGGTGGTGGTAGTAAAGCAGATTTAAATTATTTTGACTCTGAATCTATCGCTCGGGCCATAGCTTTGGCTAAAGTACCTGTTTTGACGGGGATTGGGCATGAAATAGATCAAAGTATTGCCGATTTGGTGGCTTGGCAAGCTTGCATAACTCCCACGGAGTGTGCCCAGCTTTTACTACGCCGCTGCACCGAAAGTTGGTTGGCATTGGAGAGCATTATAGATGATATTGGTAGTTCCGCTCGACAAAAACTACAAGTTTCCCACAATATTTTAGCACAAATCATCGCTAAATTTAGCGCGACTTTGCCTCGCCGCTTGCACATAGAGCATTTAAACTATGAGCGCAATGTGCTGGGGTTAAAACAGGGTTCTCGCAAGATTTTAGAATGGCATCAAATGCAATTATTACCATACCCATCTCGTTTGCACAATCTAGTTAAAGGAAGCTTTGCCCAAACAGATCTTAAACTCAAGCTTTTAGAGCAAAAGTTAAAGTCTTTGGATCCCCAAGAAGTGCTGCGTCGAGGTTACAGCTTAAGTACCATTAATGGTAAAATTCCCCAAGCCAATCAAGCTAAAGTCGGTGATGAACTAATTACTCGATATTTTTGGGGTGAAATTAAATCTAAGGTGCAGTGAATTTGCTAAGTTTGCTCTATGTCTAGTTCACAAAATCAAAGTTATCAGCAATCTATGGAGCGTTTAGAACTTATCTTACAAAACATAGATAATAGTGATATTGCCATAGATGAATTGGCGCTGCAGGTACAAGAAGCTGCAGAATTACTTAAAAATTGCAAAAAGATCTTAGTAAAAACGGAAAAAGAAGTACAAAAATCTTTGGATTCATTGGAAAATGAATTTGATGAAAATACTCCCCAGGAATAAAATGTTAAGTGCCCAAGAACAATTAGATATATTAATGCGCGGTGTCATTGAAGTTGTACCCGAAGCAGAATTACTTAAAAAGTTAGAAAACAGTGTTGCCAAAAAGCAACCTTTACGCATAAAATTGGGGGTGGATCCCACTGCACCCGATGTGCATTTGGGGCATACCGTAGTTATGCGTAAATTAGCCCAATTTCAAAAACTTGGGCACCAGGTGATTCTTATTGTGGGTGATTATACTGCAACAGTGGGAGATCCCAGTGGCCGCAGCAGTGCACGCCCGCGTTTAACCCACGCCGAAGTTTTGGAAAATGCTAAAACATACCAAGAGCAGTTTTTTAAAGTGGTAAATCGCGAGCAAACAGAAATTGTTTATAACGGCGATTGGTTTAAAACCATGACTTTTGACCAAATTACCCAACTTATGGGGCAAATTACCGTGGCGCAAATGTTAGAACGCGAAGATTTTCAAAATCGCTATCGCCAGGGTAATCCCATATCTTTGCACGAGTTTTTGTATCCGCTGATGCAGGGTTATGATTCTTTAAAAATCAACTCCGATGTGGAATTGGGCGGTACTGATCAGAAGTTTAATGTGTTGCGCGGTCGCGATATACAGATTAACGAAGGGCAAGAACCGCAAATAGGCTTATTTATGCCAATTTTGTTGGGAACTGACGGTAAAATCAAAATGTCCAAAAGTGTGGGGAATTATATCGGGATCAATGAAGCACCTGATGTGATGTTTCATAAAATTTATAATATCCCTGACGAAATCATGGAAGATTGGTTTATTTTACTTACCGACTTGCCTAATTCTGAAATTGATAAAATCATTGGCGATGTTAAAAGTGGGGTTTTATCTCCATCAGATGCTAAAAATCGCTTGGCTTTAGATGTGGTTAGCCAATATTACGACATTGAAAAAGCTCAAGCAGCTGCTCAGCGAGAAAAAGCTGTGCATACAGGCCAAGCCCTACCCTCCGATGCGCTTTATTTAGAAATAGACCCAGGGGAGTACCAAGTGGCAGATTTTTTAGTGAATATTGGTGCTTTTAAATCTAAAGGCGAAGCGCGCCGCATGGTACAAAATGGTGGAGTGCGACTTAATGATGAGAAAATCGCCGATCCAGTGGGAAGCCTAGATGTAAAAGCTCAATGCAATTGGGTGGTGCGCGTGGGTAAAAGAAGATGCTTTGTGGTAAATACTAAGGATTAATTTAAGCTAAGCTTAGAGCTAAATCTATAAAATTATCACTTAGTGATACTGCTAATTTGCGCATACGGTCTTTGTTTAGTGTGGTTTGTAGCTTTTCAGATTTTAATAAAGATTCTTTAAGATTAGTATTGGCTATAAGATATTCGTATAAAAATTCGATTTCTTCGGGGTTTTTAACCGTAACATCATGATTGGAGTCATGTTCTAATAGCTCTAATTTTTGCAAAATCTTCATCAGTTCTTGCAGCTTTTTGGCACTTAGTCCATGTAAAATGTTTATTTGCTGGCTTAAATCTTCAAAACTATGAGTATCCTCTTTTTGGAGTAGTAATAGGAACACAGCAGGTAAAGCTGTTTGCAGTTCATAAAAATGTTTTAGAGAAGTGGACCTACGCAATCTGCTAATCATAATGCGTATTATGGCATAAAGCCATTGGGGCAAGACATTCAAAGTGTCTTCAAACATTTCTTGGTCTATAACTGTTAGCACAGTATCTTCTAAGGTTTTTGCAGTGGCTGAGCGTGGGGCTTTATCCACTAAAGCCATTTCTCCTAGAATATCCCCTGGTCCTAGCTCTGCAACCATATTCATGGTGGAACCGGTTTTTTTTAGAATAGCCACACGGCCTTTCTGAATGACATACATTTTATCACCGATTTCCCCTTCATCAAAAATAGTTTGCATGGCTTTATATCTCATTGAGCGCCTTCTTTTAAACTATGGGGTTTTAATGCTTGGATATCTAAGAGCTTTATTTCGTATTGTGAACTAATAGTTATGATTTTTTGTTTACATAATTCGTCTAAATGTAATTCAATTGTTTTAGGTGTTGCGCGAGAAACCGCACTAAACTCTTTTATAACACAACTATAATTGTAAGAGCGCGCTCCATTTTGACTTTTAATCCATAAAAATAATTTAAGGCTTTCTAAGTTTTGCTGAACTGAAACCAGAAGTTTTTTGTCGTTGGATTTGCGTAAGCGCTGAGATACTACTTGCACAATGGTTTGCAGCCAAGAAGGCAGTTGCTTAATGTGAAAGTGAAAGGCATGGGGCGCAATACTGTGGAGTATTGTGTCTTCTATGGCTTGAGCTGAAGCAGAGCGTGGATTACCGTCTATTAAACTCATTTCGCCAAATACAGCTCGTTCTCCAAGTTGTGCTAATTCGATTTGTTCATTAGCTTTCTTTTTAAGAATTGCCACTCGCCCTTGTTTAATTACATAAACTTCCTGGCTACTATCCCCCTCTTTAAATACAAAATGACCAGCCCTAATATGTTTTTGTAAAGGCTGGTTCATAGAGTTGTTAGCAGCGCTGCTCATGTAGGCAGGCTAATTATCTTGTTCGTTCGCTAATGCGAGCTGCTCTACCGCGTAATTTGCGCATATAATAAATTCGAGCTTGACGAACTTTACCCTTGTGATCAATTTCTATGGATTCAATGCGAGGGGAATGCATTGGAAAAATGCGTTCTACAGCTACATTTCCGGAAATTTTACGAACAGTAAGTGTAGAGCCTAACCCTGTTCCTTTTTTTTGTATAACCACGCCTTTGAAGGGCTGGATACGCTCTTTGTTACCTTCTACAACTTTTATGTTGACGGTAACGGTGTCCCCGGCACGAACAGGAACAAGTTCACGGGTAGTTTCTTGATTCAATGTTTCAATATTGACAGACATAATAACCTCAATTTTATGGTGCATAATTTAGTAATATTTTTACAATAACCGTAGGTCTTCGTCGCTTAATTCTGTTTTTTTAAGTAAATCAGGCCTTTTTTCTTGGGTTATTTTCAAGGCTTGAGCTTTTTGCCACTGCTTAATATTTTTATGATGGCCTGAAAGTAGTACTTTGGGAACTTTAAGTCCCTCAAATTCTTCTGGGCGCGTATAAATTGGCCAGGCTAGCATGTTTTGAGAAAAACTATCGGTTTCTGCACTTTCAAATCTATTCAAAACCCCAGGGATTAATCTCACCACTGCATCGCTAAGCATCATAGCTGCTAATTCACCACCGCTAATCACAAAATCTCCCAGAGACACTTCCATATCTACATATTTGTCTCTAATTCTCTGATCTATACCCTTATAATGACCGCATACCAAAATTAGATGCTCTTTATGGGCTAATTCTTGGGCCATTTGTTGATCAAAAGTCTTGCCATCGGGGCATAAATGTATAACTGTCGATTGAGTTTTAGTTTTTTGACAATGTTTAATAGCTTGGGCCAATGGCTCTGGTCGTAAAACCATTCCCGCTTCGCCACCATAGGGAGCATCATCCACTTGGCCATATTCGTTTATGGCAAAGTCTCGTAATTGCACGGTGTTAAAATCTAAAATTCCAGCTTTTTGGGCTCTACCCATAATGGAAACTTCCATGGGACTAAACATTTCTGGAAAAAGTGTGATGGCATCGATTTTAATCATTGTTTTCTTCTAAATGGGGATAAACATCTTTTAGATAATCAAAGTTAATGGTTATAGATTTATTTTTTTCATTTATTTCTATCACGCATTCATCTATCCACGGAGCAAAAATTTCATTGTTATCTATGTTTAAAATCAAAGTATCCACTGCAGGTGTATCTAAAATTTCTTTTAAAACTCCTTTTTTTAACCCATTTAAGTTTAGTATATCAAAACCCACTAAATCCATGGGGTAATATTGATCAGGGGGAGGGGCCACTCTTTCACTAAAAGGCACTTCTAAAAAGCTATTGTTTATTTCTTTGGGGGCAGAATTTAAGTCTATATCTTTAAATTTGAAAAGCCAAAAATTGCCACTAGTACGAGCGGACTCTACTTCTACCTTAAGAGTCTTTCCAGAGCCAAAGCGCAAGCGACCGCTTCTAACTTTTTTATGCCTGTTTAGGTCATGAGAAAGAATTTCTGCACGATATTCGCCTTTAATGCCTACCGCTTTCCTGATTTTAGCTATTGTAACCCAGTCTTTTTCCATAATGGTTAAAAAAAAGAGCCTAGATAGGCTCTTGTATAAAGTTATTTAAATTGAAGTTATTTCTCTTCAGCTGTTTCTTCAGTTTTTTCTGCTGCTGCCTTTTCGGCTTCTTCTTTTGCTGCTTTTTCAGCTTCAGCTGCTGCGGCTTTTTCTGCTTCAGCTGCCTTTTCAGCTTCCACTTTGGCTTTAGCTTTTTTACTTAGTTTAGTTCCTTTTTCTGCTTTTGCTTTAGGTTCTGGAACTCTGCCAGTAATGTCTTGACCAGCTTTTTGCGCATGGAATAAATCCATTATTCCTTGTTGGCGTAATAAAGAACGCACAGTATCAGAAGGTTGAGCGCCAGTGTTCAGCCATTTTAAAACTTTTTCGTAATCAAAGTTAATTTGTGGTACTTTGGTGTTTGGGTTATAAAAACCCACTTGCTCGATAAATTTACCGTCGCGAGATTTGCGGCTATCTACTACTACAGCGCGATATACGGGGTAGTGGCGTTTGCCAAAGCGAGTTAAGCGAATTACTGTTGCCATATTTCTCCAGTTAATGTTAAGTTCAAATTATAGCTAAATAAATTTATATGTAAAGGACGGAAAGTTAAGTTTCAGCAAATTCCCCAGTTTTTTTCGCGTATCCAATAATTGCACCCACAGTAACCATTAGAATAACAATGGAACTTATTATCCAAAATAGGGAATGTCCTTCAAATATTTGATAAGTTAAAGTAGCTAAAGTCCATCCTAATACCGTGGCATATAGTATTTGTAAAATAGTGAGCACCGAACCAATTTCTTTCACTGCTACTGCTACTGTGGCTATACAAGGTACATAGAGCAGCACAAAAAGTAAAAATGCGAATGCGGCGGCTTTACTATGATCAAATTTATCTCGCATGGCGGCAAAAATCCCTTCATCTACTTCCAAGGCTTCAGCACCCTCTGCAGATTCTTTTACACTACTTAATGATAGTCCCAAGGGGTCAATTAAGCGCTTGCCTAGAGCCCAAGTGTTTTCAGGGATAGATGCAAAAGCTTCGCCCATGGCTTCTTTAAAGGAAAAAACTTCCTCTTCGACTTTTTTGGTGTTCGCTTCTTGAGCATATAGAGAATTAAGAGTGCCTACTATAACTTCTTTGGCAAACAATCCAGTGAAAAGTCCCATGGCTGCGGGCCAGTTGTCTTCTTTGATACCCATGGGAGCAAAAACAGGTGTTACCGTTTTACCAACTGCGGCCAATACTGAATCCTGACTTTCTACCCCAAAAGTGCCGTTGGTACCCACATTGTTTAAAATTCCCAAAATTGCAATAATGGGAATAAGCATTTTACCGCCATTTCTTATAAAAGACCGCACCCTAAACCAAGCGTTGCCTAGCACAGCGGAAACTTGTGGAATATGATAGGGAGGGAGTTCCATAATAAAAGTGGAAAGTTCACCTTTATAGACTGTGCCTTTAAGTAATAACCCTGTAATAACAGCTAATACTACGCCAATTAAATACAAAGCAAATACGATATTTTGCCCAGTGCCTGGGAAAAACGCTGCGGCAAATAGCACATAAACGGGCAAGCGCGCCCCACAAGACATAAAAGGCACTATAAATACGCTTAAGATCCTATCCCTTTTGTTTTCTAAGGCTCTAGTGGCCATAATTGCAGGAACAGTACAACCAAAACCTACAAGCATGGGAATAAACGCTTTGCCTGGCAAGCCTATGGCTCGCATAAATTTATCCATGACAAAAGCCGCTCGTGACATATATCCAGAGCTTTCTAGCACTGCGATTGCCAAAAACAAAATGAATATAATGGGAATAAAAGTGGCTAAGGTTTGGATTCCTGTGCCTAAACCATGAGCAAAAAAGGTAATGAAAAAGTCAGGAGCATTCCATGAATTAAGCAAACTTTCTAATCCATCAACAAAAATTGCTCCAAAAGAAAGGTCAAAAAACTCAATGAATATTTCGCCAACATTTATGGTCAACCAAAAAACCATATACATGATAAACAAGAATATGGGCAATCCCCACCAGCGATTTAAAACTACTCCATCAATCTTGTCGGTTAAAGTTGCTTTAGGCGTGCTATGGTGGCCTTTGATGCTATGTTGTAATGAGGCTTCTATTTGTTGATAGCGAATTTCGGCAATCCACTCATCGGGATGAATTCCCTGCTGTTGTAAAATACGGTTTCTTGTTTCAGCAATTAAGTTGGCATCAAAAATGTTTTTTTCAACGCATAAATTTTCGAGTTCAAGATCGCCCTCGATAATTTTTAAAGCCAACCATTGGGGGTTCCAAGATTTTTTTTGTGCTAGATCCCCTAATACTGAGCTGAGCAAATCCACCTCTTCGTTTAACTCGTGGGGCAGCTGCATTTCGTAAGTAGGGCGAGTTTTCCCAGATGATGCAAATTTTTCTACGGCAGTGATTATCTTAGCTTTAGCATTTTTTGCCAGTGCAGAAATAGAAACCACCGGTAAATCTAAAGCTTTAGAGAGTCTAGCAGCACTAATACGCAAACCTTGTTTAACGGCTAAGTCTTGCATATTGAGCACTAAAAGCAAAGGTACACCCATTTCTTGCAGTTGTTTACTCAGATAGAGATTGCGTTCTAAATTGGTGCTGTCCACCACTTGTACCACTAAAGAGGCTTCGTTGGCTAGGAGGTAATCCCTTGCCACACGTTCGTCTTCGCTCCATGCGTTAAGTGAGTATATACCAGGTAAATCTACCACAGTAATTTTTTGATTATCGGTAAAAATAGTCCCAATTTTTTTATCTACGGTAACACCTGGCCAATTTCCTACTTTTTGGTTGCTACCAGTGAGTAAATTGAAAACAGTGCTCTTCCCTGAGTTGGGATTCCCTGCAATAGCTATGGTTAAACTCATCCTTCACCTTGATTGAGAACGATTCTCAATCTAGTTATAGGCGTTCAAATTGTCAACATAAATACAAGATTTTAAAAAGTTTTTCTCTTATAATTCTTTACTTATAGTTAAATTCTTTAAAGGTGAGCAAAAAATATGTGTTAGGAGTAGAAATGAGAAGTACACTAGCTTTTTTAGCTTTGCTTTTGATTGCAAATCTTTGGGCAGCGCCCCCGCCGAGTTTAGAGGGGTGGGAATTAGTTTTTGAGGACCAATTTACTGGTAATAGTTTAGATCTAAGCAAATGGAACCCCACTTACAACTGGGGAAAAACTCACAATCATCGGGCATTTTGCGTGCCAGAAAATGTCTTAGTAGAGGATGGTAAACTGCGTATTAAAGGAGAAGCTAAACGCCATCCTGATGCTCCTCCCACCGCATCTAATGGGGGAGAGACTTATTCCCTAGACTATACTTCGGGGGCCATAGATACGCGCAATAAGTTTGAGTTTAAGTACGGTTATATAGAAGGGCGTTTTAAAGCTCCCAAGCATCAGGGGACTTGGCCAGCTTTTTGGACTTTGCAAGATGGTTGGCCCCCAGAAATTGATATTTTAGAAATACCCCACAATCGCAAAGAGCATCACTATTACTTACATTTCACTCAGCCCGATTGGTACGACAAACATGGACAAGCATGGGATCACGAAGCTTCTTTTGGGGGCGTGCATAGCGGACCCGATAAATCCGCAGGCTTTTATAATTATGGCGTAGATTGGTACGAGGGTAATTTAGACTTTTATTTTGACGATAAGCGCATAGCTTCTTACCACAGACCTCGAGAAGTGGGGCAGTTAAATAAGCAATATCTTTTGGTAAATTTAGCCATTGGTGGTTGGGCGGGGAACACCATCGAAGTTACTGCCAATAATCCCGCATATTATGAGGCTGAATGGGTGCGCGTGTGGCAACCCAAAAAGACTCTTCCCGATATTGTGCGTTTGCAATCCGTGGCCAACGATAAATGTATGTTAGGCCAAGATAAGAAGATAGTTATGGGGGATTGCTTGGATAAAGCCGCCGAAGTTAATTTAGAAGCTTTGAGCGGTTCAATTTACCGCATAAATTTTGGTGAAAAAGTTTTGGAAATCCCCAATGAGTCTAAAGATGCTGGGGCAAACACTGGCTTATGGGATTGGAATGGCAAAGATCATCAACGCATGGAGTTGCGCATCCAAAAAGATTTTGAAAGCACAGTGGTGCGTATAAAAATGCAGCATAGTGGGCACTATTTACGCTTGGCAGGGGATTCGGCGGTGATCCAGGATTGGGATGATGCTTGGTCCTGGAACCAAAACTGGAAAATCATCAAAGATTTGGCAGAACTAGAGAAAGAAGATCCAGTATATATGGCGAAACAAGAGGTGATTGTGCCTAGCAAAGCTTTGACCCATTCTCAGGGCATAGATTTACAATTAGGTTCTCAGTTTGTTGAAGGAGCTCAAGTAAAAATCATTGACATGCGCGGCAAGGTGTTGTATAATGAATTTATAAGCGAGAATCAAAATGTAAACACCCAGACTTGGCGGCCTGGGGTGTATAGAGTTGTATTCAAAAATGCTCAAAAAACAGAAGTTTTGACTGCACTTAATTATTAACTAAGGTGATGCTACAAGCTAACTACTCGATATCTGCGTTTATTAAGAAGCTTTCTTCACTAAAATAGAGTTCGCTTCGTGTTTGCGCAAAGATAGTCTGTAACCTCTGAGTTCTATCTCTACAGGGTCGCCCAAAGGAGCTTTTTTCACTATCCTAAACGAGGTGTTACGAGTGAGGCCCAGAGCTAATAACTTCATCCTATAAGCGGGATCTGTCATATCGTATTTAGCAATAGAAGCATAATCACCAACTTTAAGTTGTGATATATTTGTCAAGTTAGAATTGTGGCGCATAAAACCTCTTTGAGAATCAATCTCAATGTATATCATATTTCTGCTTTTGTCAAGCAGAAATTAGCAAAAGTTTAATAAAAAAAGCCACCCCCTAAAGGAGGTGGCTATGAAATTTATCTTATTCTGTTATTAATCTATGATAATAATAGTTACAGAATATTTGGGGAAGGTTATGCTTTGACCTTCTTTAATGGTGATTTTTTGCACTGGAGGTTCAGCGATTTTGATTACTTTATCAGGATCTTCTCCTTTAGGTGCTTGCATGGTTTGCATTTTTGCTTTACCTTTAAAACCAGGAATTTTCATTGTGGCTTTGTAATCAGTGTCAGGATTTTTGTTGATTACCATCATACCTTTGCGTTTGCCATTGATTGACAAATAAGTGGTAAGATTGTCTTCGCCAGATTGGCTTTCCACTAATTTTCCACGGATAGCATCGGCTGCAAGTTGGAAACCGTAGTAAGAAGGACGAGGTTGGTTGCCACCAATTTGTTCGTCATAGCTACGACTTAAGTATCCATAGTCACCACCTTCTGGAGTTATATCGTTGTGGATATCCCAGTATTGGGCGCTACCAGCACCTACTTTGGCCAACATACCTAAGTAATCAGCTACAAATATACCGTTCACAAGAGATAGGGTTTGCGGACCAGGATTAAAGTCCACAGAATTCCATTCGGTGAGCCATACTTCTAATTTTTTGTCTTTAGAGTATTTCTCTGCAGTGGCATTAATTCTTTCAAAAATACCTTCGAGGGATTGCGGAGAAGCTAAGAGAGCGTAGTTGTTTTCTTCGCCATAGTGTTGAGGATAGTGGTGAATAATAATAGCATCGGCTACATCGTGAGTGGCTTTAAGCACATTATCATTCCATTCGCCATCAAGCACACCAACCACAGCTACTTTAATAGTGGGATCAACTTTTTTCATTTTCACAATAAAGTCGCGAGCGCGCTTACCGTAAGTGATACCGTTGTCTTTACCCCATTTTTCGTAGTGGTTGTGCCAATCGCCATAGAGTTCGTTACCGATTTCCCAGTAGCGCACATTAGCTTTGCGTTTGATGTTAGTATGTTGCACCCAACGAGCGGCTTCTTCTGCGGTTCCAGAACCGAAGTTCACGGTAAACATAGGAGAAGTTTCAGTGCGTTTACACCAGTCTAAGAATTCGTCGGTGTCCACCATCCAGTCTTTGTTGCGCAATACTTCTTCCCAATGGTCATCATCGGCACGCAATCCACCAGGATAGCGAATAATACCGTGATTAATGCGTTTTACCAATTTCTCGGTTTCAGGCTTGAGTAAGTCACCATCCCAAAGAGCGGCATTAATACCATAAATGGCATCAGAAATAGCGGGGTTGATTACTTTTTTCATATCACCAGTGATGGTAACATTTTTCACAGCTTCTACCTTTTTCTTAGGTAGTTCACGCATATTGGTGAGCTTGACATTATCAATTTCAAAGGAACCAGTAGTACCTTCTCCACTAGGCTTAAAGTCTAGCACTTCGATATTATCTAAGTCGAAAACACCATTTTGTTTAGCATGGGGAGGTTGGTAATAGGGGAATTTTACAAAATCACGGAAAGGAATCAACACAGTGTGTCGTCCGCGTGGAGCACCGGTATTGGCAACAAAAAGTTCGCCGCCGCTATCACCCACTTGCACAGTAATACCTTGCCAGGCTTTTTCGGTGTAAATATCGAACATAATTGCCCAATGTTTACTCCAGTCACGCAATTTAGCAGGGGATTTTTGCTTTTTAAAGTCATAGACATTATCCACCCAGTCATTCATCAAGTATTCTTCGATGATAAGAGCGTTTTTGTCAAGATTTTTAGTGGGACCCACTTTCATTTTCAATTTGGATTTAGGACCGTGTGAAGGTTCCCAAACAGGCTTGTTTTCAAAATCCATTAACACTACATCGGCAGCTTTAGAATTAAAGCTTTCCCATTTGAGGTCAGGGTCAACCCAGTCGATGTTTTCAGTGAAAGTAAGTTGATCTACATAAATAGTAACAGGATCACCTTCTCTTTTATTTTCACCCATATTTACGGAAAAACGCACTTCTTGGACTTTATTCCATTGCACTTTTGTAGCAACTTCAGCTTGTTTGGTTGCATCCCAAGCTCTACCTACATCAGCAAAGCGTTTGAGAGGGATTTTTACCAATTGCCATTTATCGGAAATTTGCACCCAATCTTTGAGGCTTACTTTAGTTTGGCTTTTAATGTCATTACCTTGGTTATCTAAGATACCAAAGAGTACGGATTCTCCGCCTTTGCCACCTTTGATCCAAAAGTAGAAACCACCAGTATTGCGATATTTAGCAAGATGTAAGAATTTATCTTGACCAATGGAAAGAGTAACACCGGAATAATCGGAGTCATCTATATACATAGCTAAGACATTGGGGTTGTTAGCAGTTTTAGATTTTTGCTCCACCACAGCGGTTTTACCACCATACACATAACTAAATCCTTTCACACCATTATCGTAAATAGTGCTTAAAGGTTTGGCTATGCCATCGAGTTTTTCGGGGTTAGCAGGGCCGTTAACCACTTCAACTTTTTCATCCCAATAAGTTTGTTTGGGTTTGGGTTTAGACTTCTTAACAGTTCCTTTAACAAATTCAATGTTGTCCACCCAAATAGTAGCACCACCAGCGTTTACACCTTTGTCGGCGGAAAAACGCACTTCGGCAACTTTGTCAAAATCCATATAAGATGGAAGCTCAACTTTTTTGTCTTGATCCCAGTATAGACCTCTTTCGGGGAAGTCAGCCAAAGGAATCACAACTTTTTGCCATTTTTTAGTGATTTGCACATAAGGGTTTAAGGGTAAAATAACTTGGGTCTTTTTGTTGTCGGAGATTTCTTCGTCCAACAATCCCACTTTAATTTGTTCGCCACCTTTCGCACCTTTGATATAGAATTCAAGGGCACCGTCTAACAAGTTTTTAGAAAGATCAAAAACTTCGTTATAAAGGCAAATTGATGCGCCAGAGTAATCGTTATTGTCTAAATCAATTTTGAGCGCTGCAGGAGAGCGATAACCACCAGTTTTGGTGATTTCAATTTTAGCCGAAGGCGGATAAGTGTAATCAAATCCCCCTTGTCTATAAGCGTCATCAAAAAGTTTAGCGATTACGATGCGCGGTGGACGTGGTTGCGCATGGGTAAAAGCGGTTAGCCCTAAAATTAACACCAGGGCAGAGGTGACTAAGCGTCTTGTCATAGTTAATCCTCAGGTTGTTTGTGAAACTTCAATATAAATAAAGCGAAGTTATTATTCATATATATTAATAATTTATGTTTACCGTGGTGCAAATCATTTTAGTTTTTTACAAATCTTTTGTTTTTTTACTTTAAATGGCACCTTTTTATAGAAAGTTTAACTGTAAATGCTCATGTTTTTCGGGCAGCCTAATGCCCATACCCAAAAGTCTGATGGCTTTAGGATTCGCACCGTAGCGCTCTATAAATAATTCCACAAAATGCTCTAGTTTTATACCGTGCATCTTTTTTTCAATGGTGGTTTGTTGAAAATTGCTGTATTTAATTTTTACAAAGAGAGTATATCCTCCCAAACCCTTAGCCCACACATATTCTGAACTTTGGCGCCATCGCCCCATAAGTTTTTCATAGAGCTTTTCTAAATGGGGAAGACATTGCTCTGTTCCCCAAACATCATGTTCAAAAGTTTCTTCCACGGAAATCGACTTAGCTATGCGTTCGTTTTCTACGGGGCTATCGTCGCGACCGTGAGCTAAGTCATAAAGCTTTTGACCCATATTTCCAAATTCTTTTATCAGAGGAAAACGCCCAAAATTTTGTAAATCTTGACAAGTGTGCAAATTTAGGCGTTGCAGTTTTTGGGCTAAAACTTTACCCACACCAGGGATTTTTGTTACAGGGAGTGCTTTTACAAATTCTTGTACTTGAGAGGGATTAATGGCAAAAAAACCTGCGGGTTTGCGCCAGTCCGATGCCACTTTAGCTAAAAACTTGTTGGGAGCTACTCCCGCCGAAGCACTGAGTTTGCGCTCTCGTAAAATAACCTGTTGAATTTCCTGGGTGGTAAGCGTGGCACTATTTTGGTGCAAATCATTGTGGGTTAAATCCAAAAAAGCTTCGTCCAAGGCAATGGTTTGGATTTTATCGGTGTATCGTTGCAAAATTGCAAAAATATGTTTAGATTCCCGGCGATATTTGTCCATATTAGGGGAAACTAAAACCAACTGCGGACATAATTGCACCGCTTGGGCCGTGGGCATAGCAGAATGCAAACCGAATTTGCGCGCTTCATAATTACAGGTACTTAGCACCCCGCGATGCCCTCTGTGACCTCCAATAGCCACCGCTTGCCCATGTAGTAAAGGGTTATCTCGCACTTCTACCGCAGCATAAAAGCAGTCCATATCTATATGGGCAATTTTACGGGACTTTGAATCCATAATTATAAGGATAGAAATAAGAAATCTTTAGTAAATTTATAGTATGCGCCATTTTTTTGTTCTTAAAAACTTTTATCTCAGTGTATTCCTTTGCGGTGTGCTTTTTAGTGGGAGTTTTGCCCAGAGTTCTCCCAACACTAAAGATGGTTTTTCCATGGGCTTAAGTATAGGAAATACCCAATTTTGGTCTTTTAATACAGCTTTTAAACATAAACATCTGTTTTTAAATGGCGGTATTGGTGGTTTTTGGTATAAAAAAGATCAATGGTGGGCTTCGGGAGACTTTGCTGTGGGAATGGTGGTTTTCCAAAAAGCTAGGACTGTGATAAATCTTAGCCTAGGCTTAAGTTATGCTTGGTATCAAGCTCCGGATGCCATCGCCCAGTCTATAAATGAGCTTTTTGGCCAAAGAGTTTTGTATGGCTATCAGTATATGGAAACCGTAAATTTTGGTCCAGTTTTAGGTTTAAGAATAAGGAATCTTCACTTTCAATATATGTGGGTTGTCCATGGTTTACGCGATAAAAACAATCGAATAGAATATAAATTAGGATATTTGTGGAATTTGCCTTTTTTTTAAGGTAAAATGTTTCCAATGAAGAAAGTGAAAAGTTCTAGCCTTGTTAAAACTTTAGTTGTGAGTTCCAATCATTTGATTGTAAGAATTTTACAACATTATTTGGTTAAAGATCAAAAACGCAATTATGCATTAACTATTGAAAATAATGCAAGTATTGCGGTAAAGTTAAGTTTAAAAAACGATTATGATTTGATTTTCATAGGTGCGGAGTGCGATGGTGGTGGTACTAATGTTTTTTTAGAAAAAATACACCTTCAAGACAAAGAAACTGAGGTGCTTTATTGCCCTATAATATATTTGCATAGCGGTAACGACTTCCAGCAAAGTCTAGAAGCGTTGCATCAGGGAGCTCAAATTAGTTTGCAGGTAGAAGAGCTCAGTTCTGAGATTTTACATTTAAACATCGCTAAGATTTTGCAAGTACATGAATTGTATAAGCAAAATTATCAAATGACCCAAGAGTTGCAACGCAGCAACGAAGAGCTTAACCATTTTTCTTATGCAGTTTCCCATGATTTACGAGCTCCAATGCGAAAAATAAAGAGTTTTGCAGAAATTTTAAGTGATTATTGGGAAGATAAACTCCCCCAAAATGAAAAAGAATATTTGCAACGCATTGAAGACAGCGCGCAAAAATCTATGGATATGATGCAAGGCTTATTAAGTTACGCTCAGGTTTCCATGCAAAATAAGATTCATAGATGGATTAATTTAGAAGAGGTGATTAACCAAGTTCTTGTTAATTTATCTTTGCCCATCGAAGAAAGTTCGGCCCAAGTGCTTTTAAAGGACTTGGCTGTGGATGTTTTTGGTGATGACATAAAATTACAGCAGTTGTTTCAAAACTTATTGGAAAACTCGTTGAAATATGCTCCCAAAGACAAGAAACCCGAAATCGTTATAGAGCTTAGTTACCCCAATAATGATTGTGTGCAAATTAGTGTGGCGGACAATGGCATGGGATTTTCTGCCAGTGAAGGTGAGTATATTTTCGACTTATTCCAGCGTTTACCATCAGGAATAGAACGCTCCGCAGGGCAAGGGGTAGGTTTGGCTATTTGTAAAAGAATAGTAGAAAACATGGACGGAAAAATTTTAGTAGAAAGCATGCCTGGAAAAGGAACTACATTTTATATACAGTTTTATCATTTTCAAAAAAAGGATAATCCATGAGATTAAAGAATTTTTTGTTGGCTTTTATTTTCTTTGCGAGTATAAGTATTTCTTTTGTAATAGTTGCTCCTTTTTTAATATTGGCTTTTGGCATCACAATGCAGCGCAACAAGGCTATAGTTGTAGGTAGTGCTTTTTTTAAGACTTTGCTTCCCATTTTAGGCATTCATCCCATTGTCGAAGGCAAGCACAACATTCCCAAAGGCCGTAATTTTGTGTTGCTATCCAACCACCAAAGCTTTTTAGATATAGGGGTTTTGCTTCACGAAGTTCATCCCATTGCTTTTTTAGCCAAAAAAGAGCTCTTTCGCATACCGATTTTTGGTTTTGTCTTGCGTTTTATCGGTTGCATCCCCATTGATAGAGCGGATCGACGCGCCAACGAAGACATAGCCGAGCGGATGGCAATAAATATCAAAAAAGGCTTTAATTATTGTGTTTATCCCGAAGGTACTCGTTCCACCACCGGCGAACTTTTACCCTTTAAAAACGGCATATTC
>LSQX01163283.1_pt1 | contig 38765 bp, 37 predicted proteins | sample 654561 | NCBI WGS metagenome assembly LSQX01 (sample SAMN04489861, study PRJNA283612) | anaerobic digester metagenome | isolation source: 4 biogas reactors fed with cattle manure at either 37C or 55C with and... | place: Denmark: Kongens Lyngby | collected 2014 | reverse complement strand
GTATGTGCAGGATATTATGGGACCTCTTTTCTTCGACTATGGATTTGGTCCTTACCGCTGGGTTTGTACATCATCAAGAGCGGAAGACCTGGCTGTCACTGATGCTCTTGCGATTGAGGTGCAGGAAGAGATTTTGCGCACAGCACCTGCCGAAATTAAACCGCAGCTCAGGGACAATATCCACTGGATCAAAGAGGCGGCAGCAAACAATCTGGTAGTGGGCTCACATGCACGCATACTATATGCTGATGCAGAAGGACGCATAAAGATAGCTCTTGCTATGAACAAAGCAATCCGCGAGGGAAGAGTTAGTGCTCCTATCGTGCTGGGACGTGATCATCACGATGTTTCGGGTACCGACTCTCCTTTTAGGGAGACTGCAAACATCTATGACGGATCTTCCTTCACAGCTGATATGGCTGTACACAATGTCATAGGAGATGCTTTCCGTGGTGCCACATGGATTTCAATCCACAACGGTGGTGGAGTAGGTTGGGGAGAGGTGATCAACGGTGGATTTGGAATGGTGATAGATGGCAGTGAGGAGTCGGATCGCAGGATCAAGGCGATGCTCCACTGGGATGTCAACAATGGTATTGCGCGCCGTAGTTGGGCACGAAATGAGGGTGCTATTTTCGCCATCAAGCGTGAAATGGAGCGCACTCCTCTGCTCAAGGTGACTCTGCCCAATATCGCGGATGACGATTTGGTAGAGAGTTGTTTCTAAGCACTTCATGAAGATAATTGATTCATTCATCGATTGGCTCGGAGTACAGAAAAGGTATTCCCCGCGCACACTGGTTCTCTACCGGAATGCGGTGGATGAATTTTATGCCCATATATTTCCAGAAGGAGAAATAGAGGCAGGAGAGGAGATCTCTGTGCTCACTCCTCTCAATATCCGCGGTTTCATCGCCAGAGGACTTGAGAGCGGACTTTCAGCTCGTACAATGAATTTGAAACTGGCGGCTTTGAGCAGTTACTGCTCATATCTGATGAAACAGGGAGTGATCCCATCAAATCCTGTCAAAAAGGTATTTCGCCCCAAGGAGGACAAAAAACTTCCGGAGTTTTATACCGAGAAGGCTATGGGCAATTACTTCGAATCTTTGACTGAAGAAAAGCAGGAACAGGAAGGGGAGGAACCCTTTCCTGTTTTGCGTAACAGGACCATACTTTTGTTGCTTTATACCAGTGGAATTCGCCGCGCAGAACTTTGCGGTTTGAAAATCACTGACTTCGATCCGGAAAGGTCGGTAATCAGGGTTTTGGGAAAAGGCGACAAGTTGAGAGAAATTCCAATTCCATATTTGATTTGTCAGGAATTGTTGTTATATTTGAAAAGAATTAACAGGGAGTTTCCCGGTAACAGCGACGGATACTTCTTTTTGACAGATTCAGGACGGCCACTTTATCCGGCTTTTGTTAATAATGTAGTCAAAAAGGAACTTGAGAAGGTGGAAGGTTTTACAGGGCGCAAGTCTCCACACCTGCTTAGACATTCACTTGCGACACACCTTCTCAACCGTGGTGCCGACCTCAACAGTATCAAAGAGATCCTGGGCCATTCATCCCTTGCTGCGACACAGATTTACACACACAATTCGTTCGAACAGCTAAAGAACGCATACTTAACAGCTCATCCAAGAGCAAAAAACGGAGGTAATAATGGAAATTAAAGTTCAATCAATCAAATTCGACGCAGACCAGAAGCTGCTTGATTTCATCGACAAAAAGGTAGGTAGGATCGACAAGTACTACGAAGATATCGTGCGTACCGAAGTCAACCTCTCATTGCTTGCAGACCCACAAAACAAAAATGTAAAGATTATCGTTTACATTCCCGGAACGGAAATTATCGTAGAAAAAAATGCTGATACATTTGAGGAGGCTATCGTAGATTGCGTAGGAGTTCTCAAAGGTGCTCTTGTATCAGCCAAGGAGAAGCGATTTAAATAGTTCTAGAAAAATAATAGCGTCAGCTCTTCAGGGCTGATTCCTAAAAAATAGTCACCGGCTGCCACTTCATTGAGGCGGCCGGAAATTTTTTCAGGAGTGTGCTCTACGCCGCACATCAGATTGCAGAACTCCTCCACAGGTTTATTGAAAAAGAAATCTCCCCTTATTTCCAGGGCGGAAATTTTTCCGGAGGAGACATCAAAAGAGATCTCCACCAAACCGGCGGGAAACTTTTTAACCTTGTTTAGACCGTATTTGGGCGAAGCTCCAAAATTCCATGAATCTTTGCGGTATTTCGACCCCGCAAGGGATTCAATTGAGTGCAAATCAGCTTCACTCCAGCTATAGGGCCTGTACTCGCGCCCAACATAATCTGCCAGATAATCCATAAATGCGCCGACATCCATCTTTTCGGTAAGATGCTCAGCAATGTTGGTGACTCTTGATCGATGGGATTTGACTGCTTTGCCATCAAATTTCTCCGGACGCTCTTTTAGCGCCTTTGCCAGGGAATTCATTGAGGCACTGAAAAGCAGTGTTCCATGTTGCATCACACGGTCTTTTGAAAAGCACATTGCATTGCCGGAAAACTTTTTACCATCGATTACCAAATCGTTGCGTCCCTCAAGATATGCCTCAACTCCGAGAGAGTGGAGTGCATCCAGAATTGGTCTGGTATACCTGCGGAACATCTCATTGCTCTCTTTTCGGGAAATGCCACTCTCGAAAAATGAGAAATTGACATTGCCTAGGTCGTGAAAAACCGCACCTCCTCCGCTCAATCTGCGTACCACAGGGATTCCATTAGCGGCAACCCATTCGGTGTCAATCTCGGCATAAGCGTTTTGGTTACGACCAACAATAATTGAGTCTGCATTTCGCCAAAGACGAAAGACACTATCACTGAAATTTTCGAGGAGATACTCTTCAGCAGCGAGATTCCAGTTGGGATCGGTAGTGATATCGTATATCAGGAGCATGCTTTTCTTAAAATGGTTTTGTAGATGAGCCAGACCAGATATGCAATCAGCAGACCCAGAAGCGCACCACCTATAATGTCGGCAGGATAGTGCTTGCCTACATAAATCCTGCTGTAAGATACCAGTGTTGCCCAGATGAAAATCAAAATTGAGTAGACTCTTTTGCGGATAATCTGTGCAGTCAGAGCTGCAAAACAAAAAGTATTACAGGCGTGTCCGGAAACAAACCCGTAGAGGGATCCATGGGGTTCGAGCATCCTGACACTATTCACTAACAAAGGCTCTTCGCATGGTCTAAGGCGTGCCACACTATCTTTTATGAATACAGATATGTGCTCGCTGGCGAGGTATGCCAGCACTATTACCGTTACCGCCAGTAGTGCAACTTTCCATTTCCTGGTAAAGAAAAGATAAATCAGTACCGCCAAGTAGAGCGGTACCCAAACCCATACTTTTGATAGGAACACCATTATAGGATCGAAGAAATCCGAATGCCACCCATTTAACAGGGTGAACAATTTCATATCAAGTTCTATCAATTTCTCCATCGGCATTCAGAGTCTTCCAAAGCATATCTTTGAGTTGAGGTATTCCTTCACCCGTAAGCGAAGAGATGAAAATATTAGGAATCTTTTTGGGGAGATGCTTTTTAATCTCCTTTTTGAGTTCCTCATCAAGCATATCGGACTTAGTTACAGCCAAGAGTCGCTCTTTGTCCAGCAATTCCGGATTGTATTGTTTTAGCTCATTTAGCAATATCTTATACTCTTCGGCGATATCCTTGCTGTCAGCCGGTATCATAAAGAGCAGCATGGAATTGCGTTCTATATGCCTTAGAAATCTCAGTCCGAGACCTCTACCCTCGTGAGCTCCCTCTATAATGCCCGGAATATCCGCCATGACAAAAGATTTGTCATCGTAATAATTGACAATGCCTAGATTGGGCTCAAGCGTAGTAAATGCATAGTCTGCTATCTTGGGCTTAGCTGCTGAAACTACAGAGAGAAGAGTGGATTTGCCTGCGTTTGGAAATCCCACCAACCCCACATCGGCCAGTATTTTCAATTCGAGGACAAACCATCCCTCGATACCCTCTTCACCGGGCTGGGCATAGTGAGGTGTACGATTGGTGGGGCTTTTGAAATGATCGTTGCCAAGTCCGCCACGGCCACCTTTAGCAAGAATCATTTCCTGACCATCATCTACTATTTCAAAGAGTACTTCACCTGTCTCGCCATCTTTAGCTACAGTACCCAGTGGTACTTTTAGAATGATATCTTTACCATCAGCACCTGTGCGTAGTTGTCCGCTGCCGTCTCCTCCATTTTCGGCCTTTATATGTTTGCGATATTTGAGATGAATCAGAGTCCAGAGTTGCTCGTCGCCCCTTAATATTATATGACCGCCCCGTCCTCCATCTCCTCCGTCAGGCCCACCTTTTGCCACAAATTTCTCCCTGCGGAGGTGAGTGGAACCCTTACCTCCGTGACCCGACTTGCAAAAGATACGGACATAGTCTATAAAATTGGAGTTCTGATTTCTCATGATGATTATGAAAGCCTATCAATCAGGAGAGATATCTTGGCAAAAATATCCTCAATCGTGCCCTCTCCATCAATTTCGTGGTATTTATCCTGTTTCTTATAGTAGTCGATTAAGGGCTCAGTTTTGGTGTGATAGGTGGTGATGCGGTTCTGAATTATCTCATCTTTCATATCATCCTTGCGGTTTTCAATCATTGCACGATGGTGGATTCTATCTTTTACCGTGTCATCACTTATGATTATGGAGATCACACCGTTCACATGCATTCCGAGACTTTTTAGATAAGATTCGAAAGCAGACGCTTGTGCGGTTGTACGGGGAAATCCGTCAAACAAAAAACCTGAGATATCCGGATGCTGAGCGATCTCATTTCTGACTAATTTGAGGACCATTTCGTCTGGAACGAAGTTGCCGTCATCAATGAGGGCTTTGGCCATCTGTCCGAGTTTGGTGCCTGCTTTTATTTCGGCACGGAGAAGGTCTCCGGTGGAAATGTGTCTCAAATTATATTTGTCCACCATTAGCTTGGCTTGAGTGCCTTTTCCTGCGCCCGGAGGGCCAAATATGATAAAATGCTTCATAATAAATATATCGTATATTAAGTGTTAAGATTGTTTGTCAAGGATGTAGATGTCTTTGCAATTGCGTCCAAGCTGGTTATAGTCCAGACCGAATCCTACGAGAAAACGATTTTCAACTTCCATGGCCACATAGTCTAAAGGCAACGCTTTGTCGTAAACCTCGGGTTTGAGTAGAAGCGTGCATATCTTGATGTCGTTTGCCCCGGCTATAGTGAGTGTTTTGTGGATGTCGTAAATGGTGGTGCCGGTATCGACTATGTCTTCCACGATGATCAAGTCTCTACCTTTGATATCGGCGGTAAGTCCAAGTATTGTCTTAGTTTTGCCCGAAGAGAGTGTGCCTTCGTAAGAAGCCAACCGGATACTGGTAATCTCACAGGGGAATGTAATTCTTTTCATCAACTCGCCGGTAAACATTATAGACCCGTTGAGTACACAAAGCAGGATTGGGGGTCTTGTACGTCCGCGGTAGTCGTTATTTAATTTTTCAGCTACAACATCAATGGCCTTGGAAATCTCTTCGTAGCGGATGTATGGTACAAAATATTTGTCGTGAAGCTTAATTCTTTCCATCTGTAAGATTATTTTTTTGCAGAGGCAAATTTAATCATTATTTTTGGGACATTATACAAAATGAAACAATATGAGACCGCTTGTAAGTATTATAATGGGAAGCACATCCGATATGCCTGTGATGCAACAGGCCGCGGAATTCCTTGATAATATGGAGATTCCTTTCGAAATTAATGCTCTTTCGGCACATAGAGTTCCCCATCAGGTCATGGAGTTTGCTGAGGGAGCTGCAGGACGTGGAGTCAAGGTAATCATCGCAGGCGCAGGTGGAGCAGCTCATCTGCCCGGTGTTGTTGCTGCCTACACTCCTCTGCCGGTTATTGGAGTTCCCATCAAGTCTTCAAATTCCATTGATGGATGGGACTCAATACTCTCTATTCTTCAAATGCCTTCAGGTATTCCGGTGGCAACTGTGGCCCTGGACGGAGCAAAGAATGCAGCCATTCTTGCAGCACAGATACTGGCGCTTTCCGATGATGCAATGATGGAGAAAGTAAAGGCTTTTAAAGCTGATCTTGCCTATAAGGTAGCCAAAGCTAATGAGGAATTGGCAGACATCAAATACAGGTATAAGACTAATTGACAATATGAACTTTTGATTTTCATAGTATTTTTTTCAGGATATGAGGCGAGAGATTGTGGGGTTGGAAAGAGCTCTGATTGCCATCGCCTTAGCGGTGGCAATTTTTTTTAGTATAACATTAGATTGTGTGGCGCAACATCAGTTGCCACACCAAATTATTTCGATAATCGAGGATATGGCCTCCTCAGGTGGGGAAGGGGCAGCTTTGGAGCTTCAGTTAAAGTATGAGGAGATGCTCTCCTCGCCGCTTGAGATCAATTTGATTACCAGAAAGCAGATGGAAGAGTGTGGTCTGCTTACTCCGTTCCAGATTGAGAGTATTCTGGATTATCGGAAGGAGTATGGGGATATTCTTTCACTTTCGGAGTTATCACTGGTGGATGGTTTTGGTCCGGAAGCGATAGAATTGGTGAGACATTTCTTCAGATTTTCTTCACTTCAAGAGATTGCAGCTCCCTTTGTTGAGGAAAGTTTCAGCCATCGCTTTTCGGCCAAAGTCCGCAAGAAAATTAAGTCGGAGGGGATTTCATTTACCTCAAAATACAAAATAGAATATGGCAGACGTATCACCGCAGGTTTGACTCTCGACAGTGATGCGGGAGAAAAACTGACCAGTTACTATCATCCCGATTTTACCTCAGTACATCTTGCATGGAGTCCACCCGAAAGGCCTCTTGACTATAAAAAGATAAGATTCCGTAAAGTAGTGCTTGGGGATTATGTAGCCAGATTTGGTCAGGGGCTTGCATTGTGGAAGGCATTTCCTGTCTCATTTTTCGGAACACCTTCATCACTCATCAAACGTGGGAGCGCGATTGCTCCCTATACCTCCACAGATGAATCAAATTTCCTGCGGGGAGCAGGGGTGACATTTGGTTCAAGTGAAATGGAATGTTCGCTCTTCGCCTCGTACAACGGAGTCGATGCCCGTGTGGTTGGGGATAGTTGCTATACCTCAATAATTACTGACGGACTTCACACTACGGATGGTGAACGTGCTACACGCAACAGTATGCATGAATATCTCTTCGGGGGACATCTCTCCTATGATTTCAGCCGTCTGCAGCTCGGTTTGACTGCACTCTGCTATGGTTATGATAAGTGCAATGCCCGCCGGGTCCGCGAGTATAATAAATACCAGATGTATGATGGTATTTGGGGCAATGTGGCCCTCAATCTTTACTCATCCTGGCGTAGTTTCCGTTTCTTTGCCGAGGCCGCTCTGGACTTCCGTCCGTCAGCAGCACTACTCTGTGGAGTTTGCTGGAATCCCGATTACAGGTTTGAGACAGCTCTGATAGTACGAGCTTATGGAAAGGGCTATACTGCTACTCATGCAGCCGCTTACTCCACTCTCTCCAGTTGTTCCAATCAATATGGAGCCACTGCCAGTGTCAAATATCTTCCCTCAAGGGGTTGGACAATGCATCTCTCGGCAGAGTACAGTGCATATCCCTGGTCGAGATACCGGATTGACGGACCATCGTGGGACTCCAGAGCACGACTGGATATTCTTAAGGAGTTTCAAAGCGGTTCACAGCTCCGGATGCGGCTCGACTGGCGCCACAAAAGCGAGTCAGGCTCCACTCTCAAGGGGCGATTGCACGCAAGTGCAGCACTTACTCAGTGCTGGTCGCTCTCTGCAAGGATTGAGGGAGGACTGAAGGGTTTTGCTACTTATGGTGAGCTTGGATTCCGTACAACTGACCGCAGATGGGATATCTGCGCCAGGGGTACATATTACAATACTGAAGATTGGAACTCAAGAGTCTATATCTACGAAAGGGGAGTACCGCAATCATTCTCGGTGGAAAATTATTACGGTAAGGGTTGGAGCTGGTACTTCCTTGTTAAATGGTCGCCCGCCAGGTTTGCGGATTTATGGTTTAAGTATTCGAAGAACTATTGTGCCTTCTTTATCTTAATCACCATTCCGGGATAGATCTTTGTGGTTTGGGTAAACCCGTTAAGCTTGAGCAGGGAGCTGAGGGTCACACCGGAAAATTTGCTTGCAATGCCGGAAAGAGTATCATTTTTCTTGACCGTATAGGTAATATACCCATCTTTCGTAGCAGTGGTTGTACTGCTGCCGGAGGTTGAACTGGATCTGGTAGTTGCAGCGCTGCCTCCTATGCGAAGTTTCTGACCCACACGAATCATATCGCTCCTTAGGTTGTTCCATCTCTTGATGTTGGAAACTGTGGTGCGATATTTCCTGGCTATGCCGCCCAATGTTTCGCCCGATCTTACGGTGTGGGTGATCATGCTGCCTTCAGTGCCACCCTTATCCTTGACCTTTTTTATGGCTACATCGCTGAAGAAGAGAGTGTCCTTGTAACTATAAATAGAATCCTCATTATTGACAAATTGCATAGTATAGTTATGCGGAAGTCTGAGGATATAGGTTTTTTCCTTTCCTGGAACGATATCGTGAAGATATTGAGGGTTTATCTGGCGGAGTTCTTCCATAGGTATGCCGATAACATCGGAAATTTGCTGGAAATGTAGCATTTTATTGACGTGTATCGTATCTACATGGGCAGGAAGTGAAGATTGCTGGGGCACTATTCCGTGCTCGGGATAGTATTTCAAAGTATAGAGTGCTGCAAAGAAAATGGGTACATATCCACGTGTCTCTCTTGGCAGATAATTATAAATCTCCCAGAAGTCAGTCTTTCCGCCTGAGCGGCGAATGGCCTTGAGCACATTTCCGGCACCACAGTTATATGATGCTATTGCAAGAGACCAGTCACCGAAAATGTTGTAGGAATCCTTGAGATACCTAGCTGCTGCGTGGCAGGATTTATAGGGGTCATATCTTTCATCTACAAAGGATGTCATCTCCAAGTCATACTGTCTTGCAGTGTAGTGCATGAACTGCCACATTCCTCTCGCTCTGGCTCTTGAAACGGCTTTTGGATTAAAAGCAGATTCGATCATTGCCATTGCCTTGAGTTCTTTTGGAAGGTCGTACATGTCAAATATTCCCTCAATTATCGGGAGATAATAGGTCGAAAGAGAGATGATGTTGGCGGTCACCTTTGGCATCTTTTCAGTATAAAGGATGATGTTGTTCCTCACGTAGTGGTTGAACTGAATCGGAATGAATGAATTTAACTTGTTCAGCCTTTCGATATAGACAGAATCGGGAATGGATGACTTGAGAGTATCCCTTTCAAGCATTTCAAAATCGGGGTTGAAGGCTTCGGCCTGCTTGTGCAAATACCAAATATTACGGAGAGAGTCAATGCTTTCAGGTGTATAGGTTTCAGGTTTAAACACCTCTTCCAGAGTAATTTTTTCTTCCACTACTCCTGAAATCGGTTCAGCGAGCAAATTGTATTCGACCGTGAGGGAGTCGTAAGCATTCTGGAGTGAATCCAGTCTGCGTGTAAGATCCTCTATGATTTGTTTTCTGTTTCTGATCTGAGCCCCTGCTTCCGGCAGGAAACTGAACAGGGAAATTAGAAGAATAACTGTGGAAAATAAAGGTCTTGCTTTCATGGAATTAGAAATTGAGTGTCATTTGGAGTCCGAATGAGGGCATCGGAGCATATGTTGGAGAATAATAGGGGGTAAGCGGCTCTATTATGGCAGGCTCAAATTGGAGTGTGGCGAGATTGTCGCTCACATCAAAATCCGCCATGTGTGCGAATACATTGCCATCTATCACATTGAGTGCATATACAAGAACGAATGCGACTATTGAATAGTCGCGGAACCGTCTGTAGGTGTCTCTGTACCACTCCGCCTGGCCGGCTGTAATCTTGCCTATGTAGCCGCTATCGGGGTCATTGTCCATCTTGCATATATACCTGAAACGCTTGTATTGTATGTCGTTTTGGTGGAAAAAGTAGCCACATGCCACAAATCCGGTCCACCAGATCGGTATTTTCCAGTAATCGCCATTATAGGCCTGTCCCAGTCCAGGTAAAAGAGCTGAGTATATGGTGGATTTTGCTGCAACCGGTACTCTTACATCGGTCTTGTAAGAAATTGTGGCATCCATAAGTGAACCCCAGTAGACAAGTCCTGCACCTATGTATCCGAGATTGCGGTAGAGTTTGTACTTTTCGTCACCTGTCTGTTGGTATTTTATGTTGTTCGATATGCCGGTGTAGACTCCGGCTCCTATGCCTCCGTAGATGATAGGAACTTTCCACCATTGTTTATTGTAAATCTGGCCGGCACCCGGAACAATGGCTGTCCCTAGGAGCATATAACCCGGTTTTAGAGTATCTCTGCCCATATAACCGCGAATAAGAGCCTTCATTGAGAAGCCGGCAGTAGTGTCGGCCTTGACATCGCTTTCCGGATTGACCTGTGTGCCTGTTTGCATATTGGCACCGGGAGGACCTCCCATTTTGCCCATGGTGACATTACCCGATCTCTGAAACTGTGCTTCAGCGATGAAATTGAAAACTATGAGCAAAAGTATGACGGAAAGAAATCTCTTCACTCTCAATCTACAACTGTTTATCTTCGATAACCTTTAAGAAGGCATCGAGTTCGTTATCATTCTTGAAACGGACTGTCATTGTACCGCCTCCACTGCTTGTGCGTTTAAAGGATATTCCTCTATCAAAATATTTGCCAACAATATCTGCGAGGCGGTAATAACTCTCGGGATAATTGTCTTGCTCATGGTTGATCTCCTTCACGGGTAGTGGAGTATTGCTCTGGCGGACTTTCTCCTCAAGCTGACGTACGTTGAGGTCCTTGCGTATTGCGAGTTCACATAGTTCTGTTTGGAGTTCGTGGTTATCAAGCGAGAGCAATGCCTTGGCATGGCCCATGCTGATCTTGCCTGTCTTTACAGCCTTCTGGATTTCTACCGGAAGTTTGAGCAGACGCAGATAATTGGCCACAGTTGCTCTCTTTTTGCCAATCCTGGAAGCCATCTCCTCCTGAGTGAGGTTGCATTCTTCCATCAGCCGCTGAAATCCAAGCGCTGTCTCTATAGCATCCAGGTCCTCTCTCTGAATGTTCTCCACAATGGCCATTTCGAGCATAAGGGTGTCTTCGGCCTCACGGATATAAGCGGGGATTGTCTGAAGACGGGCCAACTTGGCTGCTCTAAAACGTCTTTCGCCACTGATGATCTGGTATTGTGAGGGACCAATCTTACGTAAGGTAAGGGGTTGAATGATGCCCAGAGTACGGATTGAGTCAGCCAGTTCCAGCAGACCCTCTTCGTCAAATGAGAGGCGCGGTTGCCCGGGGTTAGGCACAATCTGGCTCAGAGGTACTTCGCAAATGGATGCAGGATTGCTTCTTTCAGGGGGAGGAGTGGGTCGGTATTCAGTATGTTGACGGATATCGCCGGTATCTCCCAGGAGTGCTCCGAGTCCTCTTCCTAATGCTTCTCTTTTTGCCATGACTGGTTCTTTTTTATTATTTCCTTCGCGAGCTCCAGGTAGTTTGATGCTCCGGGTGAGCCTACATCATAGAGGATTGCAGGCTTGCCGAAGGAGGGAGCTTCGCTCAAACGAATGTTTCTAACAATAATCGTGCTGAAGACCATTTCTTTGAAGTGAGTCTTTACCTCTTCTACCACCTGGTTGTGCAAACGGAGGCGGCTGTCAAACATCGTGAAGAGAAATCCTTCTATGTTTAGAGCGGGATTGAGGCGGTTCTGGACAAGTTTAATGGTATTAAGCAGTTTGCCGAGTCCTTCGAGGGCAAAAAACTCCGGCTGGACGGGAATGATTACCGAGTCGGCTGCTGTAAGTGCATTTACAGTGATTAATCCCAAAGATGGGGCGCAATCCAGAATAATATATTCATAACGGTCACGTATCTTAGCCAGTGCGTGTTTAAGCACCGATTCGCGATTGTCGACATTGAGCATCTCTATCTCTGCGCCCACAAGGTTGATATGGGAAGTAATGAGATACAGATAATCTAACTCTGTGGGCATAATGGTTTGCTCGATATCCTTTTGTCCGATAAGAACCTCGTAGAGGGTATTACCGGAGTCGGAGTCGGGGTTGAAATTGAGTCCTGAGGTGGTGTTGGCCTGAGGATCCGCATCAATCAGCAGGGTTTTCCTCTCCAGCACTGCCATTGAAGCTGCAAGGTTAATAGCTGTGGTGGTTTTACCTACTCCTCCTTTCTGATTTGCTATTGCAATAATTTTTCCCATATATGCTCTGAATTTGTTCCAAATAAAAAGCAAATTTACAAATTCTTTTTCTTAAGATAGGTATTTATGTTAATTTTGTGCAGAAAAATGATTCCGGAGCAAGTATGTCAGAGACATGGAAAGTTATAGTAAGCAGTATGTCGGGTGGCGGCAAAGCGGGTCAGGAATGGCCGGAAATAGCAGCCCGTCTTGAAGCTCGAGGTATTGCATACTCAATCTCTTATACAAAGTACCGTTTTCATGCGAAAGAAATTGCAATAGAGGCTTTGAAAGAGGGTTTCAGGCGGATTATTGTAGTTGGTGGAGATGGAGCATTGCATGAAGTGCTCTCAGGTATAATGTCACAGAGTGAGGTTCCTTCAAATATGATAACAATTGCTATCATTCCTGTCGGTTCAGGTAATGACTGGGCACGTTTGCATGAGATTCCCAATGGCTATGATGATGTAACGGATGTCATTGCCAGAGGTAAAACAGTATTGCAGGATGTGGGTAAAGTTGAATCCTTTATGAATGGAGAACCCTTTATCTCTTATATGGTAAATATTGGTGGATTGGGATTCGATGCTCAGGTTTGCCACGATTTTGATAAGAATAAAAAAGAGGGCAAGGCGACAAGTGATGCCCTCTATTTCAAGTGTCTTCTCAAAGGTTTTATGGGACATAGTGCACGAAAATTCCGTATAGTGACCGACGGTACTTTATTCTATGACGGTTTGGTGTTTTCTGTAGCGATGGGTATAGGAAAGTATTCCGGTGGTGGAATGTTGCAGACTCCCGGTGCTGTTTTTGACGATGGTCTGATCGACCTGACGGTCATAAAAAAGATCTCTAAATTCAATATTATGCTCAAGATCCCTTGTCTATTCAAGGGCAATATATACAATATGAAAGAAGTTCTTCACACCAGGGCGCGTGTTATAGAGATTTCCGCAGAGCCGGAATCATTTGTTGAGGTTGATGGTGAGACTGTAGGTATTAGTCCCATTCGGGTAGAAGTAATTCCTGCAGCTATAAGAGTCATTACTAATTTGTAACATTTTATCAGTATGAAAATAATAGTTGGAAAATTGAGAAAAGTGCTGCCTTATCTGGCAGCAGCTGCTATTTTTATCCTTCTTGCTGTAGTGTACTGCCGCCCTGTGCTATCAGGTAAAGTGCTCAGACAGGGAGATATCTACCAGTGGAAAGGAATGGCGCAGGAGGTGAAAGAATACTATAATAATACAGGCAATGTTTCAAACTGGAGCGGGTCTATGTTTTCCGGTATGCCGGCATATCAGATAACCAGGATTCCTCCGCAGAGTGGTTTTGCCGGAGTAATGTTCAAGGTTTTGCACTTCTTCCACAAACTGGTACACCTCTTTTTTAATTCGTTACTTGCGATAATTATCGGATATTTCGTGGGTTTTTATATACTCATCCGCTCTTTTGATATAAATAAATGGCTCTCAATAGTGGGATCCATTGCAATTACACTTTCATCCTATTTCTTTATAATAATAGTTGCGGGACACGAGTCTAAGGCACTGACGCTCGGATTAATGGCCCCTGTAATTGCCGGATTTTATCTGATATTCCAAAAGAAATATCTATGGGGTGTTTGCCTGACAATGCTCTTTACTGCATTGGGTATATACAATCATCCTCAGATGGCATACTATATTTTTATGATGATAGGAGTGCTTGCCATTGTGGAGATCTGGCAGCATATAAAAGAGAAACAATTTAAGGATATGGCAATTGCTGTATTTCTTTTTGTACTCTCAGTGATTATAGGTGCAGGTACGGGTTATGGCAACTATAAGACAAATGCCGAGTATATGAAGGAGACTATGCGTGGTGGACACTCTGAGATTGTTAGAGAGGGGGCTCCTATTGGCTCCAACAATGAATCCGGATTGAGTTTTGATTATGCTACACAATGGAGCTATGGTGTTGGTGAGACTTTCACTCTTATGATACCAAACTTCAAGGGAGGAGCCTCCGGATCCGATATTGGTACTGATTCTAATTTTGCCCAGTCTCTTAAATCCAGGGGAGTGGATGCTCAAACTGTTAAATATTATTCCTCAATGGCACCCACTTATTGGGGAGAACAGCCTTTTACTGCAGGTCCTGTCTATGTAGGAGCAATAGTCTGTCTGCTCTTTGTACTTGGACTTTGCATAGTCAAAGGTCCCTATAAATGGGGACTATTGGTTGCAACACTCTTCTCAGTGCTTCTTTCCTGGGGTCACAATTTTGAGTGGTTGTCCAGGCTCTTTTTCAACTATTTTCCATTCTATAACAAGTTTAGAGCAGTTTCATCGATACTGATAGTGGCTCAGATAGCTATGCCATTACTCGGTTTCCTTGCCCTGAAAGAGATATTCGAGAAGAAAATAGAGATACGGGAACTTAAGAGAGCACTCCTGATAGCATTTGGTGTTACAGGAGGTTTATCTCTTTTCTTTGCATTATTTGGTGGAGTTATCTTCAACTTTACCTCCTCCGGAGACGCAAATATGGCTGCACAATTTCCTGCCTGGTTTATGGATGCTATTATAGATCAGAGGACAGCAATGTTTCGCAGTGACAGCTTCAGATCATTCGGATTTATCCTTGCAGCTGCGCTATTGATTTTCCTGTTTGCAAAACAAAAAATCAAACCTGCTCTATTTACTCTAATTCTCGGTGTTCTGATTGTCGGCGATATGTGGCCTGTCAACAGAAGATATTTTAACGATAATCATTTTGTTACCAATAAAGAGAACGATTCATATTTTCAGAAATTTGCATACGAAGAGGAGATTCTAAAAGATACGGATCCCCACTTCAGGGTATTAAACCTTACGACAAACACCTTTAATGAGTCACGTACATCATATTACCTGAAATCATTGGGAGGGTACCATGCGGCTAAACTTCGAAGATATCAGGACCTGATAGACGAGCATCTCACAAATATGAATCATAAAGTGATTAACATGCTCAATACTAAATACTTGATCGTTGAGCAAAATGGGACTGCCGTACCGATGCTGAATGAAGAACGTTTGGGTAATGCCTGGTTTGTAGATAATTTAATCTCTGTAGATACCCCTAATGAGGAAAGTGATGCGCTTAACACTATTGATTTGTCTGTTGAGGCAGTAACCGATAAGAAATTCTCCGAATTTATAACAAACCCTGCCACACCTGCTGATTCTTCAGCTTTCATAGAATTAACCTCTTATGCTCCTGATGTTTTAACTTACAAGAGCAACTGTGAATACGATAAGACAGCAGTTTTCTCGGAGATATATTATCCTTATGGTTGGAAGGCTTATATAGATGGCATTCCGGTTGATCATTTTCGCGTCAACTATCTGCTCAGAGCACTCAATATACCTGCAGGTAATCATGAGATTCGTTTTGAATTCCGTCCGGATTCAGTAATAAAGGGAAATACAATCTCTGCGGTATTCACATTACTTATGGTGCTGGTGATTGTAGCATCCTTATCTTTTGCTTGCGTGAAAAATTGCAGAAACAGAGAGCAACAAGAGTAATAATTTCAAAAATGGGAGTAATCATCAGACAGAGTCTTAAAGGAACTTTGGCAAACTATATTGGAGTTGCCATTGGTTTCTTTACTACTTTCTTTATTCTTGTTCGTTATCTTACGCCTGAAGAGATTGGCCTGACCAGAGTGATTCTGGATGCGGCGGTTCTACTTGCCGGTTTATCCCAATTGGGTACAAATTCATCCATAATGAGGTATTTCCCCTATTTCAAGGATGAAGAGAATAAAGATAATGGTTTCTTTTTCTGGACCCTGATTATCCCTCTGGTCGGTTTTATTCTTTTTACCCTCCTATTCATTCTATTCAAGGCACCGGTATCTGAGTTTTTTTATGAAAAATCACCTTTGTTCGTTGACTACTATTATTTGGTGATTCCTATAGCATTTTGGATGCTTTATAATACGGTATTTGAGTTCAATGCTAGTGTATTGTTAAAGATTGCAGTTCCACGCTTTATAAAGGAAGTTGGCTGCAGGATATTTTTGCTTGTCACATACCTGTTATATGGATTTGACGTTATCAGTTTTGATGGTGTAATCAAAGGTTTCTCCATAATATACTTCTTATGTACATTATTGAATATTGGGTATCTGATATCATTGAAACGGGTCTCATTTAAGCCATATTTCAAATTTCCGACCCCTGCATTAAGAAAAGATTTTACATTCTATACGCTATTTTTGGTTACTGCTGCAGTTGTAGGTCTTATAACTCCGAGTATCAATACTTTTTTCGTATCGGCCAAGATGGGACTTGAGTCTACCGGAGTTTTTACAATTGCCTTATATATCGTTGCTATTATTGAGATGCCATATCGATCTCTCGGTGTAGTTTCACTCCCATCTATATCTCATGCGATGAAAGATGGGGACTTGAAACTTACTAATCAGTTGTGTAAGAGCGTCTCTCTGCATCAGCTCATTATATCGGTTTTCATTTTTATGGTGATATGGATGAATATCGATATTTTCTTTGAATTGCTTCCGAATGGGGATAAATACTCCGGTGGCAAAATGGTTATCGCTATACTGGGATTTTCCAGAATTCTGCACTCTTCGTTAAGTATTGCCATTTCTGCGCTGGGATTTTCAAAGCATTACTATTTCTCTCTCATCTATACCTTTATTTTGACTTTTGTGGCAATTGTTTTGAACAACAAATTGATTCCTATCTATGGAATTAATGGAGCTGCGTGGGCCACCTTGATCTCCTATTTTGTGGCTTATCTGTTTCTTTTGCCATTTTTATATTTTACAACAAAAGTTTCAGTTTTCTCAAAGAGACAGATAACAGTGGTTTTTATTTTCCTGATAATGTTCTTAATGGAATACTATTGGGACAGATTGTTTGAAATGCCCTCTTCAATTGGGATGAAAATAGCCTTCTATTGCGTAAAAACAATAGTAATCTGTTCTTTGGGGATAGTTACTGTTTACTTTAGTAAAGTCTCGGCAGATATAAACAGGATTATAGAAAAGATTCTTAGAAGAAGGTAGGGTTATTCCTCCTCAAGGGGTAATATATACTTGTCTTTATATAGTTTGCCTAAAATAAGCCTCATTGCAGATACCGTAAAAAGAAATAGCTTTTTGGAACCCAGCAGTTTCTGGTAATTAACGCCGTGTGCTTTTAGTCCGCCAATTGAAATTGTGTAAGTAGTATAGTCAAAATATTGATACATTTGTTCCTCAAATGTGGCTCTCTTGAAATCCATAATGTAGTATCCGAATTTCCGGATAAATAGGTTCTCTTTTGGCTCAAGAGCAGATTTAATTAGCGGTACGATTTCCTCTTTCGTTTTTGGAATATGGCAAATATCCGCGTAATAGTATAGTGATGCTCCGAGAAGAATAACAGGTTTTTGCCAATATGCAGCCTCGACTCCCATAGTAGAACCAAATACTATGACTTTTTCAGCCGCATCCATAAGTGCATAAGTGTCAATTTTATCGGTTGCAGGGATTACTGTTACATTGGGAAAGCGATCACTCAATTTATACAAGTCAGTATGGTACTTATATCCAATCTTAGAGAGATTTGGATGTACTCTGAGGTAAAAGTGATAATCCGTGTTTTCCTTAAAGTTGTCAAGAATAAAATTAATTCCCTCAATTTGAGACTCAAATAGGGCTAGTTTGTCGAAATCGCCGCCTACTGCCGCAAATTCATCTTCTGATGAATTGAAAATAGCAATATTATGTTTTGAGTTGTCCCAATCTTTTGGAAGGAGGCCAAATTCCTGATGTGCAGTATAAACTTTATCTCCTGCAGGTTTTTTTTCTCGCCTTTTGATAAAAAATGAATCTGCAATTTCTCTTTTCTCATCTTCGTCAAGAGGGGAGTTATCCCACTTTTCAGTAATAACCTTATGCCTGTATTTGATGTTGTGAGGTAGATTGTTCTCAAAAACTACTTTAAATGATTTGTTGGGATTGTTACTGGGATGAACCTCCAGCACATCTATAGGAACATTTAAATTCTTGCAGGTATCAAAAAGAACCCTTGTTTCCAGCAATCTCCCATTGAATAGTAATACCTTATCGGGTTTTAATTCTGAAAGAATATTGATTGAGGCATTTGTCAGAGTGTGTCCCTGGTCAAGTAAATTATCAAAATAGAGCTTGCTTTCAGATGTTATTTTGGGATGTAGATTTCTGGTGCTGTCAATATAAAATGACATTGTCGCCAGACCGATATTGGCATCACGATAGGTAGTACTTCGTAGTTCTTTTGATGAAGTATAATTCCATTCAGTTTTTTTCTTTTTATCCTTTATATAATCAGCAAAACTTATCCTCTTTATTCTCTTATCCAGTACAGAAAGAGCTTTGGAATTCCAAAATTCGCAAGTTATACAAAGTCCTTTGTTGGCTTGCGGGTTACCCGAGCAACAATTCATAATATGTTTGCCAAACCTTTTGCCACAGGTCAAAAAATAGACTTCATGACCCTGATTTGCCATTTTTTGCGCCTCATCGCTAAGGACTCCATAGGCAATTTTGTTGTATAATATGCAGGTCGAATAAAACAGAACTTTCATATAACTTTATTCATCAAAAACTCAATCTATATCGAGTATCGTGCCTCCCCAAGAGTAACCCACACCAAATCCGGACAGCATAATTTTTCCTTTCAAATCGCCCGACTTGCGAGCTTCTGTCAAAGCTATCGGTATAGTGGATGAAACTGTATTTCCTACGCTCTCCATAAAGTAGAAGAAGCGGTTTTCATCAATTTTCATCTTCTTCCTGAGAAAATTGAGCATAAATTTATTGGCCTGATGAAAGACAAACAGGTTGATATCCTCTTTGCTTACATTATTTCTAGCGAGGAGATCCTCTACCATAACAGGAACTATTTCCTGAGTAAAACTGAAAATTTCACTGCCATCCATATAGAGAAAATCATCGGAAACTGGATTTCCATTCTCATCGTAACTAATGTTGCCCGATAGCTCTGTTTGTCTGAAGGCTCCCGTTTTAGTTATAAGATTTTGGGCTCCGGAACCATCTGTTCCCAGTGAAAATTCTCCTATTTTTGCAAAACCCTCAGTAGAGATAAGTGTGGCGGCAGCTGCATCACCGAAAATTGTCCGATTGCCCTTGTCTTTTGTATGTATATGCTTAGTATATGTTTCTGATGTAAGAAGAAGCACATTACGGGCGATTCCAGAAACAATGAGCCCCTTTGCGAGTGCAAGACCGTAGATGTATCCTGAGCAGCCAAGGTTGAAGTCTAAAGCACCTGCAGATGTGGGTAAGTTGAGTCTATCCTGAATAATACATGCTGTAGTAGGGAGAAAGTAGTCCGGTGATTGTGTGCAAAGCATCAGAAAATCAATATCGGCAGGACTTATCTTGTTTTCTTCAAACAATTTATTAGCTGCCTTAAATGCCATATCTCCGGCTGTTTCGTTTGGAGCGGCAATATGGCGTTGGGAAATACCGATTTTGGAAGAGACTTTTTCAACACTCCACTCGGGGAATTCTTTTACCAGTTCTTCATTGGTCAAAACCTTTTCAGGTAGATAATAAGATAATGCTTTGATATATGTTTCCATAACTATATGCAGGTGTAACCTCCGTCAATTATTATATTTGATCCTGTCATCCAAGCTGTAGCATCAGAGAGTAGATAAACGGCAGTCCATGCGATATCATCTGGTTTGCCATATCTCCCCAGAGGGTAATTCAACCTGTCTTTTTCAAGTTGCTCATAGGAAACCATTCCTTCCTTCATAATTGCAGTTTCGACCATTCCAGAACTGATACAATTGACTCTTATTCCCCTTGGAGCCAACTCTAGAGCCAGGGATTTTGACATTGCCGCTATCGCTCCTTTTGATGCAGAGTAGGTTGCGATACCTATCGCTGATACCATTCCACCTGAAATTGACGAGATGAAAACTACTGATGCATTTTTATTTAACTGTTTGCGTTTTATGAAATTTTGAGTCAGAATAGTGGGCGCAAAGAAATTTACTTCCATAACGGAATCTATAAAATTCCTGTTGTTGAAACGGAATGGCACATGACTTATGACACCTGCGCAATTTACAAGGCCATCAATGTTGCCCGCAAATTCTGTCAATGCCTCAATTTGGGAGTCATCTGTCAAGTCTGCTGTATACATTGCATTCTCGCTACCATCCATCATCGAGATGGTTTCTGCCAGACGAACCTCATTTCTTGCAGTAATAAGTACCTGTGCGCCCATTCTGGAACATTCTATTGCAATGGCTCTGCCAATACCTGAAGAGGCCCCTGTGACCAGAATTCTTTTCCCATTTAATGAAAATGGATTATAGGATTCTTTGCTCATAACTCAATTAATAAAGCATTATTTTTTGCTTTCAACAAGGTTGAAGAGATCCTTTATTGTGTTTGAATTGCGGATATCATCCCCTTTAATCTTGACACCATACTCTTCATCCACCATAGCTATTATTGTCAAAGCCAGAAATGAAGACCATTCGTCAAACTTTTTGAACTCAGTCTCGGCTTTAAATTCAGAAGAATCTGTTTCATCAAACTGAAGAGCGAAAAGCTCTATAAATTTTTTAATATCCATAATCTAAGGTTGTTTATTTGGCTTTAATATTTACCCGTTTATTATTCAACTGCAAATTGTTCAGAATTTTAAGATTGTGGCAGGATTTCCCATATAAGTATTTCCATCCTTGACTTTTGTCATCAGTACACTTGATGCTCCAAGACGAACTCGGTTGCCAATTTTTATTTGTTGTAGTACTACACTGGAAACACCAAAAAAGTTGCGATTACCTATTGAAACGTTACCAGCTATTCTTACAGAAGGCATTAAAGAATTAAAATCTCCAACAGTCACATCATGGCCAATGTTAATCATACCATTAAAAATATTGAAGTCTCCAATACTTACATTGCATGAAAAGAGACAACCGGTGCAAATAATATTACCTTTTCCAAATGTGATATTGTCTTTATCAAGAAATACTGTATCTGGAGCAAATAGGTTTGGGAAAACGATGTTCTCGTTCTTGATCTCGTTTGCAACCTTAAAAACAGATTCTGGATTACCTATTGCAATCACAATATTCAGTTCGCTCTTCCATTCATTTAATTCAGGGACATCCCCTAGTACTTTGCCGTATTTATTTGCTTCTCCTATCTTGCTATCACGATTGAAAAAGCCAATAAAATTCCAGGTAGGTTCCTTTTCATTAATGCGGTTTATCAGACAGGCTACCTCCTTTGAAAATCCGCCACCACCGTAAATTGCAATGTCCTTCATTATTTCTCTGTTATATGTCTTACCAGTTCGTTTGCTTTCTTATAGTCCTCGTTTTTTCCGATATCTATCCAATAACCGGTGATAGGAAATCTAATAACTTTCAAGCCTCGTGATATCAAAAGTTCAATCAGATCGGTGGCATTGAAAAACTCGTTATCGGGAATCAGAGAGAGCATTTCTTTTTTTATCAGATAGAGTCCCGCATTTGCATAGTAATCGTAGGTCGGTTTTTCAGCAAGAGCTGTAATTAAATCCTCTTCAATCTCAAGAATGCCGTATGGAATAGAGACGGAGTAGGGGATAGCTGCCACTGACATGTCTGCTTCGCTTTTCAAAAAGTCAAGGTAAAAATCTTCATAATTGACATTTGTGAATAAATCTGAATTCATCACCAAAATAGTGTCGTTATGGAATGTTTCCACAAATTTGACCGATCCGATTGTCCCCAGGTACCTGGGTTCTCTAACGGTATTGACTTTTACGCCATTCTTTGGCTCAGAAAAATGCTCTTCCAACAGCTCTTTGAGATAATTTACAGTAACTGAAATATGCTTTATGCCATAGGAGAGCAAACGGTCAATATTATGGTCAATGATAGCTTTATCTCCCACTTTAAGAAGTGGTTTGGGTGTGTTGTCTGTTAATGGTCTAAGACGTTCTCCTTTTCCTCCGGCCATAAGGACTGCATCAATGGGGAGCATAGACTTGTATGCCCTCAAATCTATCAATTCAACAAGATGATGATTGTGATCGAGGATAGGCAGTAGAGTGATATTGGACGATTCTTTCATTTCTTTGAAACTTAAAGCGTTTATCTCACTTTCAAATAAAAAGATAAACTCCTTTTTCATTATATCACAAATCTTAGAATCCAATGTGCAGCCGGCAACAATGGCCCTTCGAAGATCACCATCCGTAATGGATCCTATTAAACGCCGATTATTGTCCGTTACAAAAAGATTTAGTCTATACCCAGGGAGCTTGTTGAGGCGAACATAAGCCTCTTTAATTGTAGCAGTTTCAGGTATTAGATAATTGTCATTTGTCATAATTGTTTATGTTTCATTTTATTCATGATCGCTTCTGCGAGCATAAAGTCATATATATCATCTATATCAATGGATGATTCTTTTGTCATTACATATTTTACACGTCGTGTAAAACCTGACATTCCCTTTTCTTTAAGTGAATTTATGTTTATTACATATATTGCTCCATTATATTCATATAAAGTGGGAAAAGCACCAATTATAGAGCTCTTTCGAAGTGAAAGATCAAGGAATCCATCATTATTTTCCTCGCAAAGTATTTTAGATACATTTGACTCTCTCACACTTACTACCATATCAATATCATCAGAGTATAGAGAGAGGGCTTCACGCACCTCTTCTATTTTCCTCAAAGGTGACGTTGGCTGGAGAAGAAGTAATTTACTAAAGTGTTTGCCTTGTTTTTCGTAGAAATCTATAGCATGTATTAATACGTCACTTGTTGTGGCAGTATCGGAAGAAAGCACATCAGGACGGACAAAAGGTACTTTTAAGCCATATTTTTCCACAACATCAATAATGTTGACGTCATCTGTTGAAACACATATATTTTCATCGTTTGTTATTGCCCTTGCAACATCAATAGAATAACCTATCAAGGGTTTACCACAAAGTTCCTTGATGTTTTTGCCGGAAAGTCTTTTGCTGCCACCACGAGCTGGAATAATGATAAGTATATCGTTTCTCATAAGTCGAAAAAAGTTTTTCTGCAAATGATATTCAAGTCAGCATTTTTCAGTTGCTTGAAAATTAATTGAGCTGAATTTGGTTTGAAATATGGATTTTCGTAAAGCTTAACGGCATCTTGAGTCTTGGGAGAAAGACATGTTCGAATTCCTTTAACAATATCTTCGCTTTTAGTGCTGCAATTCATTACCGATTGTGAAGTCACTCTGCCTTTTTGGCGATTGCCTATATTCAGAGTCGGTATGCCGAAAGAAGGGACTTCGATAATTCCACTGGAAGAGTTGCCTACGACTGCCTTGACAAACTGCAGTACTGAAAGATAGCGTTTAAGCCCTATTGAGGTGAAGGCTTTTGAACTATTGGGATGCTTTTTAACATATTCTTCAATGGCCTGTACGATTGGTTGATATCCCGTGTCTGAATTTGGCATCGTAAAGATTACCCTCAGGTCAGGGTACAGTTCGAGAGCTGAAAGTAATTCATGGATATCATGTTTAGAATCGCCCCCCAGAGTTTCAGGATGGTAGGTAACAAGGATTGTTTTATTATCAAATCGGAAATCTAGAGAACGCTCAAGTTCCTCTTTCTCCATCAATGGTATTTGCTTGATATTCTCTACTCCGATAGATCCGACATTAAAGACTCTTTCCGGATTCTCGCCAAGCTGTATGACGCGTTTGCGGTAATCTTCGCATGAAGTAAAATGCAATAAACTCATTTTTGTTATGCAGTGGCGGATTGCATCATCGTAAGCTCCCTCAGTGACTTCCCCTCCATAAAGGTGGGCTATCGGAATCCTGGAAATCAATGCTGCTGTGGCAGCTGCAAGCATTTCATATCTGTCACCTAGAATGACTATCAGATCAGGTTTGAGTTCAGAATATGCTAAGGCAAATCCTTCAATCCCCTTTGACATTGCCTTAAGTGTAGAAACAGGGGAGTCCTCCGCAACTTCATCAATAATCGGGACTTTTTTGTCAATTATAAATCCATCACTCTCTATTTCCCGATATGTATCACCAAACTTTGGCGAGAGATGCATGTTTGTAGCAATAATCTGCAAAAGCATGGTTGAGTCATCCTGCACAAGGCGCATGAGACGACTTAAAAGGCCATACTCGGCACGTGTTCCTGTTATAAAGCAGATTTTCCTCATATCTCAATCAATTGGTCTTCTAAAAAATCTTTTTTTGCTCTTTGTCCTATAACTTCATCCCATTTCATTGGAGAGATACCATTTCCAGGTCGCTTTACAGTAAGATTTTCTTCTGTAAACAGCTCGCCTGCTTTAATATCTTTTGCTGCGATGATACTCTTTCTGGCAATTAAAATGTTTTTTCGCTCACTTGCAGTCACACTTTTCTTATCACTACCCAATGCCATCTCAATATTTCGGATCGCTTTAACCATTGCATTTAATTCGTGCGGTTCAAGTGATGCTATGTGATCCGGTCCCGGCAATGTTTTGTCAAGTGTAAAGTGCTTTTCAATGATATCAGCGCCCATAGCTACTGCTGCAATCGGAACTTCTATTCCTTCGGTGTGGTCAGAATAACCTGTTTTTACGCAAAATCTTTCTTTGAGAGTCTCCATAGCGCGAAGGTTGACATCATGCATAGGAGTTGGGTACTCTGTATTACAGTGGAGAAGTGAAATGCTATCTAAAGGTAAACCGTTATCTGTCAAGACCCTCAATGCTTCTTCAATTTCTTTAAGCTCGCACATTCCGGTGGACATGATAACAGGAGTGCCAAGTTTAGCAATTTTGCGCAGATAGGGTAGATTAGTGATTTCTCCTGACGGAATTTTAAAATAATCCATCTCAAATTCACTCAGGAAATCTACAGATGGCAGGTCAAAAGGTGTTGAAAGGAATTTAACACCTGTCTCGTCACAATATCTTTTAAGTAGGGAAAAATCGTCAAATGTAAGTGATATCTTCTCAATCATTTCAAGCTGACTTTGCTCACTGCCAATATTCTTTTTCTGATAATCAGCCATTACTGCAAATTTGGATGTCAGTAACCTTGGAATACCGGTCTGAAACTTTACATAGTCAGCTCCGGCTTCTTTTGCAGCATCAACAAGTTGTTTTGCCATTTCAAGACTACCATTGTGATTCACCCCGGCTTCAGCTATAATGATAACTTTGTTCACTTGATCTGATTTTCGTATAATAAATGTATGTTTACACTACTTGGAATATTCACAACCCTATCCGCAAACCATTCGGTGTTTTTAAGTCCGTCTGTCTGGCAGTTGCGGAACATCGGGAGTCGATTCATAAGTTCCCAGATAGGGCGTGTCATAATTCCGTTGTTGTTGGTATATTGTAGAAAACTGTCACGTGTTTTCTTATCTTTCATAATCAGCGCATTGAGCCAATAATTTGAGCGACAGCCTGCCGGTTCGGCGAAGAACTCAATTTCCTCAATTTCTTTGAAAAAAGCAGCATAAGAGGAGGCTGTTTCTCGTTTGTTGAGCACAAATTGTTCAAGGTTCTCCATCTGAGCGCATCCGAGAGCTGCATTGATATTGGGCATGCGGTAATTGTAGCCCACTTCGTCGTGGTAAAACTCCCACTTATGAGGCCTTTTGGCCTGTGTCGTAAGATGCTTTGCGCGGATGGCAAGTTTTTCATCATTGAAAAGGAGCATTCCTCCACCACCTGTTGTAATGGTTTTATTGCCGTTAAATGAAATGATACCTATACGGCCGAAGGTGCCGGTATGTTTTCCTTTATAATAAGAGCCAAGACTCTCGGCGGCATCTTCGACAAGTTCCAGATGCCATTTGTTGCAAATCTCCATAAGCTCATCGAGGTGTACTGGATGACCGAATGTATGCATCGGTACGCAACAACGGATCCTATGGCCGGTACTCTTGTTGAAACACTCATCTCCGTGCAGTGCAGCGTTGGTATTCAGCCAATGATCTACAGCTGTAGGGGAGAGGCCCATTGTATCTTTGTCCACATCAATGAAGATCGGATGAGCTCCAATGTAACTGATCGCATTACAGGTTGCCACAAAGGTAAGAGCCTGGGTGATCACTTCGTCATTGCGCTCCACACCGGCAAGCATCATAGCCAAATGGAGGGCATTTGTGCCATTAACACACACCACAGCTTTTTTTGCGCCTGTGTACTCAGCCACCATCTCTTCAAATCTATCGACAAACTTTCCTACACTTGAAACGAAAGTGGAATCGATGCACTCCTCCAGATATTTTTTCTCATTTCCGGTAAATACAGGAGCACTTAGAGGAATGAAATCCTGTGATTTATAGAGTTCTCTGATATATGACCCAATCTTGCTGTACATTGTTCATTACATTTTTTGGTCCAGGTTTTTGCCCTTTTCTTCATGTTCGAAAGTGGGTAGAAAACTGCATAAAAAATTGACGATATCGGCTTTGGAACATTCCGCAAAATCAAAAAGCAATTCTAGCTTTGAAAGGAATTCGGATATCTCATTAACTGAGCAGTTAACCTCACACTTAATTACTCCTAGCGAAGAATATCTATCCAAATCCACATTTTCCCCGGGTACGAAAAATTCTTCGAAGTCCTTTTCACCGGTAGTGTCGCTCTTGAAGTAAAATACAGGATACTCGTTTTCATCATCTTTCATCTGTGAAGCAAACAGCCTTGCTTCGCTTTCATTGCTGAACTCTTTTTTCGTATATCCAAGTTCCTCCACAAACTTATCGCAAATTGCAGAAAAAGTGATCATCTGCTCTTCTTCGAGCTTTGGAAAAAAAATCTCTCCACTCTTGCCGATAATACATGCAAGCATACATATTTCTCCGCTCTCTTGTGGTGAAACAAAGTATCTCCTCACATCTGATGGCGCAACCAGAGGCTGCTTTTTCATCATTCTGCTGATCCAGCTGTCAGGAAGGGAGCCATTTGAAAATGCAACGTTCGCAAATCTGGCAGTCGTTACCGGAAAACGGTCGCAGTAGGACATCACCAATTTTTCCATCAGGAGTTTGCTGGCTCCCATTATATTTACGGGATTTGCCGCTTTATCCGTTGAAACACAGAAAAAATGATTAGGCGGGTATTTGGACAACAGATCCATCAGACCTTTAGCCTTTAAGACATTGTTCGTAATAAGTGCCTGTACGGAAAGCGTGTCCCGTTCACTGCGGACATGCTTGTGGGCGGAAAAATTTGCTACTATGTCAAAACCTTTCTCCCGTACAAAAAGTTGTTCAAACAAAGGGCTGGCAAAGTCAAGTGTGTATGTGCGGTAATCATCGGGCACAAACATGCCCTCGGTAGATCTGAGGTCTCTGGTTAGTTCTGCAAGTCCATTTTCGCTCAAGTCAATGACTACAAGGGAAGAGGGCTTGAAAGGAAGTATGGCTTTTATGAATGATGATCCTATACTGCCGGCTCCTCCGATTACGCATACTCTCTTGTCATTGATTGCATATTCAAGTTGCTGCCTGTTGGCTTCAATGTCTTTTATAAAAAGACTTTGATTCCGTTTGGTGACGTGTTTAGAAATGAATTTATTTATGTCAAACATAAGGATTTGCGCGATTTATTCTTAACTTTCAAAGGTAGTAATAATTTCTTGTAAATCATTGACGATTTTAGTGAAGGTTTTTTATGCCATTAACTACCGCTTATTCATTCGGTGGGGGACTTCTCAGATTCAAAGTTTATCCTCTCTTCCTCTATAACCAGTGGCCTTTTCATTATGCGTGTGTTGACACTCATAACATATTCGCCCACCAGACCGATAAAAACAAGTTCCACGGCATTAAGGAAAAAGAGTCCGATCATCATTGGCATTATACCTGCTGAAAATCTGTCCCAATAGATTAATTTAAGTACCAGATAGACCAAACCGACCAGAGTTGAGAGTATCGCCAAGATAAAGCCGATTATTGTTACAAGATGCATTCCCACCTTTGTGTATGAGGTAAAACTCAACATAGCTGCCTCAAACAAACTCATAAAGTTGTTTTTTGTTTTTCCGGCCCTTCTTTTTGCTTGAGTATACTCAATCGAAACTCTTTTATAACCCAGTTCTGCGACTATTCCTCTTAAAAAAGGAGTTGGATCATCCAGGTTTTTCAGCACATCTATAAATGATTTATCATAGAGTCCGAAGCCGGTAAAATGCTCAATCTGCTCTATTGATGACATCTTTTTAATTATCTTATAATAGAAAGTCCTGAAGAAACGCATTATTGGATTCTCCTTACTCTTTGTCTTTATGCAAGAGACTATTTTAGCTCCCTTTTCCCACTCTTTTACCAAAAGCGGTATCATTTCGACCGGATCCTGAAAGTCACAGCACATCAATATTGTACAATTTCCTGTAGTCTGCTGTAATCCATAGTATGGACTATTGAATNNTCTTGAAAATTGCTTTCACCTTGGGATTTCTTCTGCAAACCTCCCTCATTAGCGGTCGAGTACTATCTTTAGAATCATTGTCTATAAAAACTATCTCGTAATCATAATTGGGCAGATTGGTCTCCATTTCATTAGATACGGCCGCAGCAATCTGTACTACATTCTCTTCCTCGTTATAGCAAGGAATCAATACGCTTATTTTTTTCAAAATCACTTTATTCATTTTCATCAATTTGGGGTGAAGGTTGGTTGATGGGCCTGTTGTATTCCAATTTTGGAGAGACTGTTGTCAGACCATCTATTTGGTATTCATAGAAAAGGTTATGAACATCCATATCTTTCATAATAGTACCCAATGATTTTTCATTTCTTGCCACATAATTCAACCCATAAGCTTTTGCAATTCCTTCATAGTCAGGGTTTATGAAGCCGCTCTGTGCAGTTGTTCCTTTCATTCTTCCTTCAAAGTATAATGATTGAAATTGGGTTATCATGCCAAGTGCGTTATTATTAAGCACGATTGTTTTAATGTTGAGATTGTATTGGGAGATAAGAAGCAGAGATTGAATTGACATATGAAGTCCTCCATCTCCGGTAATGGCGTAGATTGTTTTATCCGGGCTTGCGAATGCCATTCCAATGGCAACAGGAAGCGAGAATCCCATAGGTGCAAGGCCTCCGCTTGTGATGAATTTTTGTCCTTTCTTCAATTTAACCATCTGAGCAGCCCACATCTGGTTTTGACCGATATCAACCGTGATAATATCATTCTCTTTTGTGATATTGTTCAATGCCAGGAAAAATGTGTAAGGTGCTTTATTCTGAACAAATCTTTTTACCTCATTTTCCTGGTTGTACCTTGATTTTAAGAGTTGTATGCGTTGAGTCCACTCGGAGTTTACCGTTGGAGAGATATGGTGCTGCATCAAATTGTAAAGAAACTCTTCTAAGGAGGAGTTTATTTTTATCCGATTGGTTAATCTGTGATGTTCAAGTTCGTTTTTGTCAATATCCACATGGATAATTTTTGCTTTTGGTAAAAATTCTTCTACCATAGCGCCTGTCTGTCGGGTGTCTAATCGTGTTCCCAATGCCAATAACAGGTCGGCTTCCGCAATTGCCATATTTGCGCAACGATTTCCATAGCTGCCAATCATACCAATATAATTGGTATATGTTTCATTCGTTGCACCTCTACCCATCAGAGAGGTGACAACCGGTATATTTGTCTGTTTAATGAAAGAAGCAAGCAGCTCTTTACTTTTTTCGCTTTGACATCCCCCGCCTAACAGCAACATAGGCTTTGAAGCTGAGTTTATGATAGAAACCACATCCGAGAGATCATAGCTGTCAAGTTTTTCTTTTTCAGGAATATATGATTTTAATGTAGAGGTGTTAATCTCCGCCCTGGAAATATCCATCGGCAAATCTATGACAACCGGACCTTTTCTTCCTGTTGTAGCTATATGAACGGCTTTTTCCAATTCGTAACGCAAATTATCTGCATCATCAATCATTACAGCATATTTGGTAATTGGCCTAACAATACTAACTACATCCGTTTCCTGGAAACCCTGCTGACGAATCGGTTTATTATACTTGTATTCATAGGTATTAACCTGTCCCGTTATAAAAAGTACAGGTATTGAACCGAAATAGGCGTCTGCTATTCCAGTCATCATATTTGTAGCACCTGGTCCGCTCGTACAAATAGCTACACCGAACTTTCCACTTTCGAGGGCATAACCTTCTGCTGCAATAGCCGCAGTTTGTTCATGATATGTTTGAATATATCTTACATTTCCTGATTTTGCAAGGGAATCCACGAGGTGGGTTATCATCCCGCCGATATAACCGAAGACCACATTTACTCCTCTCTCTGAAAGGAATGAAACTATATAATCAGATGCTTTCATCCTTTTTCGTATTTATTATTAATCGCTGTAACCCCTCTTTTAGGCCGGTTCTTTCAAACTCCCCAAATGTAGAAATAAATTTTGAAGAATTTCCCAACATGACCATGGATTGTCCTTCACGATAGGGTAATGTCTTGGAAAACTCAATGTTGCTCTTTGTTATCTCTTTTATTGCGTCAAATAAATCAGAGAGCACAACCGGAACTGACGAAGCTAAATTGTAAATGCCGGAGCAATTTTCTTTCCCAATAATGCTCATTATTGCATTCGCAAAATCGAGAGCAAACAAATATGAGTAAACCTGCTCTCCTTTTGTTGTCTGCATAACAATCTCACCATTAAGGCATTTCGATATTATCGTAGGTATGAGCCAATCAGATCGCTGTTTTTCACCATAAACCGAAAAAATTCTAATCCATTGCCACTCGCAGAGATGTGATTGAGGATAATCCTCCAGTAAAAGACGACACTCATTCTTGGCTTTTCCATACTCAGAAATGGGGTTAATGGGATGATTTTCCTCTATACAGCCATTGTAATGGCCATATTCATCCTGACTACCTAATCCTATTATCCGTTTATAGGGATATAAATTAAGAAGATGTGAGAAAAATCTGACATTCTCACTTTGAACTTCTTTGTTGTTTCTATCTGCTGCGGTAACTCCTCCCCAGGCTGAATGTATAAAGAGATCGGGTTGGAAATCTTTAACTGCCTCTTCCCACCCGTTTTTATTAATTTCTACCCATTTTACGCGTTTTTCGATAGCAGGATCAAACAAACTTCTTGAGGTTGCACGCTTTAGAGATAAAATTTCGTGCCCTCTTGCAATAGCATCATTTGCTATGTGATATCCTAAAAAACCTGTCGATCCTGTTAAAAAAATCTTCATTTTCTCAAAAAACACTCTATTTCCTCTATGCAGAGGTTGTAAACATCCTCGTTTTTATATCTTTTATACCAGTCGGCTGTGAGAGCAATTGTTTGCTTTGCATCCAGCCGTGGGCGCCAGCCGAGACGATTTTTTGCCTTGGTAATGTCGAGCATCAGTATGGCTGCTTCATGTAGGGCGTTAGGATTGGATACATCTTTAAGGTCACCATATCCGAAACTCTCTATCATTGCAGTTGCTATATCCCACACATTAAGAACCGCATCCATCTCAGGGCCAAAGTTCCATCCCTCGCAATACTCTTTAGGTTTTTCCCACATCTTTTTGGCAAGCAAAAGATAACCGCTTAATGGCTCAAGCACATGCTCCCAGGGGCGCACAGCCTTTGGTGAACGTATTTCTATAGGTTTCCCGGCTTCAAGTGCACGTATACAGTCGGGAATGATACGGTCGAGAGCCCAATCTCCACCACCAATTACATTTCCCGCACGAACAGAGGAGAGAGACATGTTGTGTTTATTGCTATAATCTGTCGGGTTGAAATAGCTGTTTCTCCAGGATTGGATAGCCAACTCACAAGCTCCCTTTGATGAAGAATAGGGGTCATAACCACCTAATGGGTCCTCTTCTTTATAGCCTGTGAGCTTCTCCTTATTATCATAGCATTTGTCGGTCGTAATCATAACACCCACTTTTACACTCTTGGTGGCACGTATCGCTTCCATAATATTTATGGCACCCATTACATTGGTTTCATAGGTTTCCACCGGGATTTCATAACTCAAGCGAACAAGTGGTTGGGCAGCAAGGTGAAACACAATTTCAGGTTGGTATTCTACGAAAATCTGCTTCATAAGTGCGCCATCGCGAATATCTGCACGAATATCAGCTTTTATCTTCTTGCCTATGCCCGAGAGTACATAGTTGTCGCGGTCGGAGAAGGGATTTAAGGCAATGCCGGTCACTTCAGCGCCCAGTTCGTTTAGCCAGATTGAGAGCCAGGAGCCTTTGAAACCGGTATGTCCGGTCACAAGTACACGTTTGCCTTTGTAGAATTTGTTGAATATATCAATCACAATTATCAATATTTAGGTACGGATTGTTCCCATTTCTTCCAAGGGGCTTTATCTTCGAGTAAAAGCCGCTCCAGCATCATTTTTTCGCGAATATTATCCATGCACTGCCAAAAACCTTCGTGTACGTAGGACATCAATTCTCCCTCTGCTGCAAGTCTTTCCAACGGTTCACGCTCAAGGGCTTGATGATCGCCTTCCAGATAATCGAAAATATCGGGTTCAAACACCATATATCCTGCATTTATAGGAGCACCGTCTTTAATGTTTTTTTCGCGGAACGATTTTACTGCCATCTCTTTTGTGATGTCAAGTACACCCTTATCCAGTCCCATCTTAACAGCAGTAAGAGTAGCTTTTTTGCCGTGACTTTTGTGAAAAGCAATAAGTTGATTGATATCTACATCACAAACTCCATCTCCGTAGGTCATCAAGAATGTTTCGTTGCCTATATAAGGTTGAATACGCTTGATACGACCGCCTGTCATAGTGTTGTAGCCGGTGTCAACAACTGTCACTTTCCATGGTTCACAAGCATTTGTATGTACTATTATCTCATTTTTACCGTTGCGGTAATCAAACGATATATCGCTCTTGAAGAGGAAGTAGTTGGCAAACCATTCCTTGATATACTCTTGCTTATAACCGGCACATATTATAAACTCTGTGTGTCCATAGTGTTCATATTCTTTCATAATATGCCAAAGGATGGGCATGCCGCCAATCTCAATCATCGGTTTTGGTTTGAATACCGACTCTTCGCTTATGCGAGTGCCGAAACCACCGGCAAGAAGAACTACTTTCATAATTTCCTTATATTGTTTTGTTACAAAAATCTTTGATAGAGTCAATCATATGTTGGAGCATTTCCGGAGTCATTCCCGGATAAACGCCGATCCAGAAAGTGTTGTTCATCACGAAATCGGTGTTCTTCAAATCGCCAACCACACGATAGCCTTGGCCTGAGGTACGCATCTCGTCAAATGCCGGATGCTTGAGAAGGTTGCCCGCAAAGAGGTTGCGGGTTTGAATCTTTTGATTTTCGAGATATTCGGTGATTTGGTTGCGTGTAAAACCCGCATTTTCCTCTACGGAAATTAGAAATCCAAACCAGGAAGGATTGGAGTTTTCGCCGGTTTTAGGAAGAATAAGTCCCGGAGTGCCTGTCAATTTATTATAAAGTATATTGAAATTACGGCGACGGGCTTCAACAATATTGTCCAGTTTTTCAAGTTGTGCACAACCAATCGCAGCCTGCATATCTGTTGCCTTTAGATTGAATCCAAAATGGCTGTAGACATATTTGTGATCATACCCTTTAGGCAGTTCTCCATATTGTCCCGTAAAGCGCTGTTTACAGGTGTTATCAACTCCTCCTACACACCAACAATCACGGCCCCAGTCTCTGAAGGATCTGCATATACGATCCAGTTCAGGGTTATCGGTATATACGGCACCGCCTTCACCCATAGTAATATGGTGAGGGGGATAGAAAGAACTTGTGCCAAGATCTCCCCAGGTGCCTGTTTTTTTGGTAATTCCATCGATCGTATATTCGGATCCAAGTGCATCACAGTTATCCTCTATCAGCCATAAACCATGTTTGTCGCAGAAAGATTTAACGCTTTTAAGATCAAACGGATTGCCAAGTGAGTGGGCTATTATAACAGCTTTTGTGAGGGGAGATAGTGCCTCTTCAAGCTTTGTTACGTCAATATTATACTCAGGAATAGTAACATCAATGAATACAGGAATAGCTCCAAATTGAATAATTGGAGTGACGGTGGTCGGGAAGCCTGCCGCTACAGTAATTACCTCGTCACCCTTTTGAATACGACGGTCGCCTAATTTGGGTGAGGTAAGAGTATAAAACGCCAACAGGTTGGCAGATGATCCGGAGTTGGTCAAAGTGCAATGTTGCACACCAAGCCATTCGGCCATACGGCGTTCAAATTTGTTGGCCCATGGACCGGCAGTCAACCAGAAGTCAAGTGAGGCATCTACCAGATTGACCATTTCCTGATCGTCAAAAAAGCGTCCTCCATAGTTTACGAATGACTTTCCAGGCATAAATTCTTTTTTTTGTCCATGTACCTCTGCGTAATACTCACGGGTCAGTTCGAGAATCTGATTTTTTATTTCTTCTTTTCTATTCATGCGATGTTAATTCTTATTGCTATCGAAAAATTCCACTTTAATATTGAATTCTTTTTGCAAATACTCACTGTATTTAGTCGGATTTATTCTGTATAAATACTCCAGCAATATTGTCTTTGTAAAGCTCTTTGATTCGTTACTTATAAAAATACCTATTTCAGGTTTGCCGGGAATGACATCTTTTTGGTTATACATTTCAGAAATAAATTTTTCCTGTTTATATCTGTCTCCCACACTAATAGTCATAAAAAATTTATCCTGAAGTCCTGTAGCAATATGATACAAGCCCGACCATGAGTAAAATACTGAGGGTATGCTTGATTCCGCCTCCGCAACAATAACATTTCCTGCCGGTAGTGGGGTGTTTTTGAACATCAGTACAATAGCATCATTTCTATGAGAGTGGCGGATGCATTCAGCATATTGGGAAAAAGAATATGTCATTGATATTGAGACAAACAGCATCAATATAATTCTTCTCCATTTTCCCTCTTTTACTAAGTGATTTCCAGCAAGAACAATAAATGCAACCAATACAAAAGGAATAAATATCCCATGCCTGTCATCCATACTATCAAATTTAGGGACCTTTCCAATTGCAACATAAGCACCTATAGCGGACAGGAATAATAAAACAAATGCAATAAGTGTTTTTGAGGATAATTTTTCTCTTTCGTCATTAAAGGAGACTCTTCTCAATATTAGCCAAATAGCGGCTAATAACATCAGAACGACTAGTACTAATTGCTTTGATTGCATTATGCCGGCAAATTGGGTGAAAAGGGCTCCAATTGTATTGGCAAAAGCAAAAAGTATATTGAGTGGAAGCATTAACAGGGAATTAGCTGTGACGGAGTTATAGGATTCGGCAGCATATAGCCCCTGTGGTTGCCATAAAACAGATTTAATTGCAAATAATACGATACAAGGTATAAACCATAGGAAATTTAGCAATCTGTTTTTATTAAAAAGAAATCCGAATATGTTTTTAAGAGAATCCGGTAAAACAACCTCCCTGTATGTATATACAAACAAATAGCCTAGCCACAACACGATGCTTGAGGTCAAAAACATAGATGCAAGGAACTGAGAACAAGCAAATAAGAGTATTATGTATAGAGACTTTTTGCTATTATATAAATGAAAAAGGAGTATTGAAATTAGTTGTAATAATAAACCAACTTGATATGCGAAACAACACATCTCAACATGTGCATATCCGAGGGGCCAAACTGCATACAACAGAGTGGAATACCAGATGATTTCTTTGTTTAAAGTCCAATAAGATAGAATAGAACGGAACAATAAAATATACAGAAATCCTATTATAAATATTAGGATACGATATAGAAAAACTTGATCGATTCCCAAAAAATTAGAGAAATCCAAAAGAGACAAATGCAATCCAATCTGCCAGGGAGCCCCAACTCCATTAAAAATCATTCTTATACCTTCCGGATTTTCATAAAAAACCCAATCATCCCAAAAAACACCTCTGACAAACAATATCAGCACGTTTGCAACCAAATATGCCAACACCGGTACGGCTTGATTAACCCTGATATGAATATCTTTTTGCATGTCCCTAACTCTATCAATCCTTAGCAGTGAGATTTTATTTTTGATTTATCCCCAACAAATTCTTAGTCACATTCCATCTGAATCTGACCAGCATATTGCCACGACCTGGCTTAAATATGATTGTGTGCCGGCACCATAGGACAAGAGTGCCGCACCATTTTATAGCCTCGGAGAAAATGCGTTTGATGTAACAACCTTTGGAAATTGCCAGAGTGCGAGCTCTTTCGCTTGCTCCGATGCTGCAGGTCAGACGATTGAAATAATCCTTTTCAAGTTTGTATTTTGGTATTCTGTGATATAGAATGCACTGCGGGAGATATTTAAACTTCATTCCGGCAGCAGTCATTTTGTTGAAGATATCCTTTTCTTCACCGCCTCCTAGGTTACCTCCGCTACGGCCCAGTTCGACATTATAGAGCCCTAGTTTCTTGAAAACCTCTCTGCGGTAAGCAGCGTTGCCTCCTCCCGGATAATTTTCACCGGGGAAATCCCGTTCTTTATCACCAAAATAGAGGTATCCGGTAAGAAGTCTTTTTATGAAATAGGTCATCCATTCCGGCTCTTCACCCTCCTCATAATCGGGGATTATAGGACCACCTGCTGCGTGTATATCGGGGTTTTTCTCAAAGAAAGCCGCAAATCCGGCCAGATATTCCTTATTGACAGTGGCATCATCATCTACGTAGATCAATATATCTCCTTCAGCCTCCTTGATTCCGCGATTGCGGGCGTAGGAGAGACCCTGATTTGTTTCGACAAAAGTGCGCAGTTTTACATCGGGATGGTCGGAGGCAAATCGCGCCACTTCCCGGTCAGTATTATCAGTGCAATTGTTGTTCACCAGCACGATTTCATACTTGGATTTAGGATAATAATTTAGCGCGATACTGCGGAGTACATCGTAAATATATTTATCCCGATTGTAAGTGCAAATGATGATAGAAATCATAGTTTTTATCAGATTTTCATATTTTATTTACTATCCTACAAAGGTAATAATTCTGAATTGATTCATCAAAACGATTATGCTATCCTCTTTAAACAGAGTTATTGACAATAAAAACAGAACCACACTCTACATTTTTACCTTAAAATGCAAAAGTGGCTATGTCGGTTCTTTAAGAACACCGCCTATAGGGTATTTAATTGGCTGCTTGCTCGACGGACTTTTTTTCCGAACGCTTTTTGGGGGGATTGACGGCAACTTCCACGTGGATAGGTCTTCGCATATGTATACTGCCATTAAGGGCTGCTATAGCGGCAGCGCCTTCTTCATCACTCATCTCCACAAATCCGTATCCTCTGGAACGTTTTGTTTCGGGATCGACTATGATACGTGCGGATGTCACCGTACCATATTGCTCAAACAACTCCAGCAAGTTTTCTCGCCTCGCCTTGTAGTTGAGTCCATAAATAAAAATCATCATCGTTAGTTAGTTCTTTTTGGTTTGGTTCTTTCTTGGTCAATTGGTTGCTATAAATTTAATAGCCATAGCTGGTTCCGTCAAAACAATGTGTACAGATGGACTCTTTTGGCAGTCCTATGGCTTCCACTACATCTTCCACGCTATTGAAACGGAGAGTTTTCATTTTTAGGGTATCTTTTATATATTCTACCATACGCGTATGCTCCGGACAGCTTTGACAGGCGTATTTGTGCAGGTCTTTCGGATCGGCTCCTTCAAGTTCATGTATAAATCTACGTGTAATCAACTCCAGCGGGGTTTTGGATGATGAAAAGTTATGGAAGGGACAGGGGATGATAATGGGAGGACAGCTGATTCTGATGTGTACCTCCTTCACTCCATGATTATAGAGGGATTGTACGTTGTTTTTGAGTTGTGTTCCGCGCACTATTGAGTCGTCGCAAAAGGCAACTCTTTTATTATTGATTATGGAGTAGTTGGGGATTAGCTTCATCCTTGCTATCAGCTCTCTTCTGGTTTGGCTGATAGGGGTAAAGCTGCGTGGCCATGTGGTAGTGTATTTGACGATGGCTGCCCTTATGGGGACGTCTTTGCCTCGTGCATACCCTACTGCCATGCAGGTGCCGGAGTCCGGAATCGATGAGACTACATCTACCGGAGTGTCATCTTTGGCACCCATTATTTTGCCTAGATTGTAGCGTACGTCATCTACATTTATGCCCTCATAGTTGCTGGTAGGAAAACCGTAATAGATCCATAGAAAAGAGCATATCTGGAGCTTTTTCTGTGGAGCAAGCAACTGTGTCATACCATCATCAGTGAGTAATACCGTCTCGCCGGGGCCCAGATTATGTATACATTCAAACCCGATATTTGGGAATGAGCAATCTTCTGAAGCTACTGCCATACTATCTTCATTG
>LSQX01126180.1_pt2 | contig 38774 bp, 28 predicted proteins | sample 654561 | NCBI WGS metagenome assembly LSQX01 (sample SAMN04489861, study PRJNA283612) | anaerobic digester metagenome | isolation source: 4 biogas reactors fed with cattle manure at either 37C or 55C with and... | place: Denmark: Kongens Lyngby | collected 2014 | reverse complement strand
CAAGGCGGGTTGTTGACTCGGGAAACTCCGCAAGCACCTGGCGAGCCACCTCGGCCTTGGCCCGCTGGTCGCCTCGGCTCACAGCGTACTGGATCCGTTCCACCAGCTTGGGGAGTACGAGCAGTGCCAGGAGCATCGCCATCAGCAGCGTCCAAGTTGACAGCCGGAGCAGCGAGGGCCGGCCCGACTCGCCGTAGCGGGATTCGGAGGCTGGGGCCATCGCGACGATCGGCGGGGGGGCGGAATCCCGGTTGGTCGATCGCTCCTCCGCAAGGGTGCGGGGGAGGCCCTCTTCCCGAGTCTCGGGGGCGTTTTCGAAACCTGGCGGCGGAGTGCGATCGGGCGACGACATCGGATCGGCTCGGAAAAGAGGATCGGCAGCCGGGGGGATACCCCACCATTATACCCGCCATTGCCGCGGGGGCGACAGATTGCTCCGGCGGGCAACCACTCACCGAGCCTGGCTCATCTCAAGGTCGTCACGATGTGCGATGTGTATTGCCTTTCTGATCCTCTGGCTCCTCCTTGTGTGGGGGCTTTACGACGGCGACATTGCATTGGCCGAGGAGCCCGTCTTCGCCGCCATCTGGATCAGCCTTCTGCTCGGAGCGCCGGGAAGTGCCCGGGTTGCTCGTCTGGTTCACCGCGCCGTTGGTGCTGCTGGAGATCATCCTCATCCTGAAGGTCTTCGGTCAGGAGATTCGCATCCGGTGACGGTGAACGGGACTCTCGCACAAGCTCTCGATTACAAGCTCCACGGCTCGCGGTAAGGCCGCCGCAGCATTCGGTTCGCCTCGTCATCGTCGAGGAAGCGCTCCGCCTGCGGGTCCCATCGCAGCTTGCGCTTGAGCTGCATCGCGATATTCCCCAGATGGCAGACGCTTGCCGTGCGGTGGCCGACTTCCACCGGCTCGATCGGTTCTTCACGCGACCTGACGCAATCAAAGAAATTCCGGTAGTGGTTCGTGCTGACGGGAAGGTGGATTTCGTCCGCACCGATCTCTGAATCGGCGAGCGACTCCGGATGCGCCGTGAGCTTCCCTTCCGCGTACTGAATCCAGCCTTCGCTCCCCTCGAATCGCACGCCGAACCCGGGTTTCTGCGTCCGGCAGACGAGTTCCACTCCATTGGCATACAGCGCGCGGAAGTTGGTTGTCACCGCGGTGTTGTAGAGATGTCCTTCCGGAGGCCAGGCGGAGCCTGAGTCTTCAAACTCCACCGGCCCGGTGCCGTCGGTTCCCAGCGCCCACTGCACGATGTCGTTCGAATGCGCACCGTTGTTCGTCACCTGCCCGCCGGAGTAATCGAGGTTGTAACGGAATCGGTACAGGCAGCGGTCCGCGTGATACGGCGCGCTCGGGGCAGGGCCCAGCCACAGCTCGTAGTCGAAACCCTCCGGGACCGGCATCGGCTGCCAGCCGGGGCCGGGCCCGACCGGGGCGCCGGGGACGATCGAAAGCACCCGCTCGACTTTGCCGATCCGGCCGTTGCGGACCAACTCGCACGCGCGGCGGACAGTCCCGTGGGAGCGATACTGGCTGCCGGTTTGCAGTATGCGGCGGTGCGCGCGGACCGCCTTGATCATCTCCTGACCGTCGTGAACCGTCCGTGTCAGCGGTTTCTGGCAGTAGATGTCCTTTCCCGCTTTCGCCGCCATGCACGCCGCCAGCGCATGCCAATGGTCGGGCAGCACGATCATCACCGCGTCGATGTCGTCGCGGGCCAGCACGTCGCGAAGGTCGACATACGCGTCGCAGCCCTTGAACGAGCCGGAAGGCGTCTTCTTGGCGTAATGCTCGTCGACCTTCTGGCGCGCCGGCTCGCGGCCGAGGAAGTGTTCCGGCCGGGCGTAGCCGTGGCTCCCTCGGTTGACATCGCACACCGCCACGACTTGCACATCGTCATAACGCAGGACCGAAGGCAGGTCGACCCGACTCTGGTTGCCGCAGCCGATCAACGCCACGTGGATGCGATTGCTCGGCGGAGCGCCGCCGAACACCGAGGCGGGAACCAGCCAAGGAGCACCAGCGGCTGTCGCCGCGCTTCCCAGACATTTCAGGAAATCGCGACGCGTCGCCGATCGCTTAGAACTCGTCGTTGTGTCAGACATGCTCAGAATCTCCTTCCGAAACGGCCGCCCAGCGGCGGACAACTGTCCCTGATTGTCTCAAGCGGCTTTTTCCGGCCGCTACGGGCACTTCCCTTTCACGGGCTAATCTTGCCGCCCCCCGATTTCTCGATCAACTCCTGGATGGAAACGGGCGCTCCGTTTTGCGCTTTGGATTCGTCGGCAGCGCTCATGAACGCGTAGATCTCAATCGTCTCTTCCGCCGGCACGGGCGGCTTGCCGGTCTTGAAAAACTTGACGATCTCCTCGATCAGCGAACCGTAGCCGCCCGGCTTCTCGGAGGAATCCCGCGACTTTCCGGGCGAGGAGTCCTGGGTCCCGTAGATGATCACCGGAGCGGGGGTTTTCCCCTTGCCCAAGTCGCGAAACGTGCCGATCCGCCCATCGTTCCAGACGCCGACGACCAGGTCGCCGCCCTCCGTCTTGATCCGCTGCACGGTCTGGCACCCGCGGCCCATGACCACGAACAGGGGCTCGACCGCATGGATGCCGTAGAGATACAGATCCGGGTGGAACTGCGCCCAGGAACTGCTGCCGAACACGTCGCAACCGACGATTTCCCCCAAGGCTTCGTTGTCGCGGGCGGCCAGGACCGTCGCGCTGAATCGCAGCGAGGAGCTCGACCAGCAGGGAACGCGGTTCTCCTTGGCCAGACGGAAAATCTCGATCACTTCGGCCAGGTTGGCCGCCACGGGCTTGTCGATGAACAGCGGTTTGCGCGCCGCGATCACCGGCCTGGCCTGGGCCAGGTGGGGCCGGCCGTCCACGCTCTCCAGGAGAATTCCGTCGACCTGCGCGCAGAGCGCTTCGATGCTCTCGACGATCTCCAATCCGTGCTTCTCGCGCAACTGCTCGGTGAATCTTCCGACTCGGTCCGCCGAAGCGGGAAAGTCCGGCGAACCGCCCGGAAAGCCCGCCACGACGCGGCAGCCCGTGTTGTTTTTCGGGTTGTTGATGTAGCTCGTGAAGGCGATCACGTGCGACGTGTCCAGCCCGATCATCCCTAAACGAATCACCTTCTCTTCCGAACGAGCGGCCAGCGGCGCCGCCAGCGCGGCCAAAGCCGCCATGTAGAGAACAAACCGACTCATCGTGCCGTCTCCCAAAGTGATGTTGTGTAATCGCCAGAGACTGTGGCTCTCGTCAACTCAATCCGCGGTTGACCGGCACCTGGCGGCCACGGCGTTTCTCCTCACCGCCCCCACGCGCCAAACCCGGTTGAACCGGAAACGACGACCTTCGCGAGACCCTTCTCTTGCCGGAATCGCACGGCGGTTCGGCACATTGTAGCATCGGGTCAGCGGCCAAGATATCCGCGGGGTCGGATTCATCGAGGAGAACGGAGCAAGCTCCAATCATCCAATGCCCATGGCTCAAGATTCAAGACTCCAGAAGGGAATCCTCGCCATCCAGGGCCGCGCCTTCGCGGTTCCCAGGCTGGAGCTTGGGAACCAGGTGCGAGGACTAGGTGAACGCCGTCCGGGAAATCGACGCATCCCCGCCGATGCGAGTTGCAGCGCGGCCCCGCGGCCGCTACGATCGACCGTGATGGTCTGCGCTCGTTCCTGTTCCCGGAGGATCCCCAATGAGAAGACTTGCCGTTTCGCAAATCGCATGCCGGTTGGCCGGGCTTTGCGCCCTAGTGGTTCTGCTTGACCTGTGCCTCTTGGCCGGAACGACGTTCGGGCAGCAAATCCTGCGGTTCGAGGCGGAGGACATCACCGAGCCGAAAGACGCCTGGCAGGTGAACCGGTCGTCCGACGATAAATGGAACCTCTGGTCGACGGACAAGGACGCCGAGAAGAAATGGTCGGGCGGGGTCGTGCTGCGGTCGCCGCTGGTGCTCAAGGACAGGGCAAACGCCGAAGAGGGGGCGCCCCCGCTGCACTCGCGCGTTCCACAAATCCCGCCCGGAAAATACTACCTGACGCTCGGCGGCGTGGGCCGGCCGATCGCCGTCTCGTTCGACGGCGACTCGTGGCGAAAGATCGAGGGGACCGGCAACCTCGGACTGATCGAGGTGGGCCAAGAGGGGTTTCAACTCTGGGTCGACGACCGCTTCGCATCCACCACCAATCCCGGCGCATGCTACTACGATTACCTGGAATTCACCCCGCTTCCCGATCCCAACCGCAAGCCCAAGCTCGACAGCCCGGCCGGCAAACGCGTCGAGGAGCCCCTCGGCCGCGGCCTGGTCGCGCTGCCCAAGGAGGGCGGCGCCATCTACGTCGGCTGGCGGCTGCTCAAGCAGGATCCCGGCGACGTCGCCTTCCACGTCTACCGCAAGACGGGATCGCAGCCGCCCATCCGGTTGACCAAGGAGCCGATCGCCAAGACGACCGACTTCGTCGACATGGCGCCGCCGGCCGGCACGCCCGCCGAGTACTCGGTGGCGCCGGTCTCCGGCGGCAAGGAGGGACCGCGTAGCGAATCCGCCGCGGCCGAACCGTCAGCCAAAGCCAAGAACTACTTCTCGATCAAGCTCGATGGCGACCACACGTTTCAGAAGTGCGGCATTGCGGACCTCAACGGCGACGGCGTCTACGACTACGTGATCAAGCAGCCCAACGCGAATATCGACCCGTATGAGAAATACTGGAGCCGCAGCCCCGACACCTACAAGATCGAGGCCTATCTGGCCGATGGCACGTTTCTCTGGCGATACGATCTTGGGTGGGCGATCGAGCGGGGAATCTGGTATTCGCCAATCCTGGTCTACGATCTCGACGGCGACGGGCGCGCCGAGGTCTGCCTCAAGGCCGGCCAGGGCGATCCGCGCGACGCCGACGGCCGCGTCACCTCCGGCCCGGAGTACCTCGTGGTGCTCGACGGGATGACCGGCAAGGAGCGGGCCCGCGCCGATTGGCCCAACCGAGCGGACTTCCCCAGCTACAACTACGCCTCGCGCAACCAGATGGCGGTCGCCTATCTCGACGGCAAGACGCCCTCGCTCGTCGTCGTTCGAGGCACCTACAACGTGATCCAGGTGCGGGCCCACGAGTACCGCGACGGCCGTCTCCGCGAGCAGTGGCGCTGGAACGACGCGGAAGAGGGGCGCGGCTATCGCGGCCAGGGCGCCCACAGCATGCATGCCGCCGACATCGACGGCGACGGCCGCGACGAGATCTTCCTCGGATCGGCCGTGCTCGACGACAACGGAGTCGGGCTCTGGTCGACCGGCCTGGGCCATCCCGACCATCATTACGTCGGCGACATCGATCCCTCGCGGCCCGGCTTGGAAGTCTTCTACGGCATCGAAAGCCGCCGGGCGAACAACGGGTGCTGCCTGGTCGATGCGGCCACCGGCGAAATCCTCTGGGGGCTCGACCGGCCCACCCGCCACATTCACTCCGCCGGGATGTGCGCCGACATCGACGCCTCCCTGCCCGGAATCGAGTGCTATGCCTCCGATACCGACGCGGAAAAGAAGTCGAACCTCCGCTGGCTGTTCGACGCCAAGGGCCGCATCCTCCGCGACGATCTCGACTGGGGCTTCGGTCCGCGGACCGTCTTCTGGGACGCCGATCTCCAGCGCGAACTGCTTCGGGGCCGGAGAATCGTCAAGTATCCGAGTGGGGAAACGGTTGGCCAGATCGAGGGCTCGGTGGTCGGCTTTGCCGACGTCGTCGGCGACTGGCGCGAGGAGCTGATCACGACGGTCGCGGGCGAGTTGCGAATCTACACGACCACGCATCCGGCCGAGGACCGCCGCGTCTGCCTGATGCAGGACCCGCTCTACCGCATCGACGTCTGCATCCAGGCGATGGGCTACACCCAGTGCCCAATGACCACGACATGTTTCGCGGCCGAATGACAGCGGCGCGCCGTTCCCACCCCGGCCATCCACTCGGGCCGGCCCGCGCGGCGCCAGATGTCGTGGGCCGTTTTTCCCCCCTGGCCGCGACCGCCGCCGGCCGGCTATCATGAGCGGCATGCCTGATCACGAACAGACCCCCGCTGAACGCCTGGCCACGCCGGTGCAGTTCCTCAAGGGCGTGGGACCGCAACGCGCCGAGTCGCTCGAAAGGCTCGGTCTGGAGGCGGTCCGCGACGTCCTCTTCTTCTTCCCCCGAGACTACGAGGAATACACCGGCCGGCGCGATATCGAACAGCTTGAAGAAGACAAGTTGCAGTCGGTCCGCGGGATCGTCGAGGAAGTCGAGCTGCGGGCGGGGAAGACCGGCCGGTCGGTGCTCGGTGTGCTGCTCCGGTCGGGATCGCGGCACTTGCGCGCCCTCTGGTTCAACCAGCCCTTCCTGGTGGACCAATTCCATCGCGGCGACGAGCTGCTCGTCTCGGGCAAGCCGAAGCACCAAGGACTGATGTGGGTGATGAAGCACCCTCGCGTGACCCAACTGGGCGAGGGCGAACCTGATCCGCAAGCGGGCATCCTGCCGCTCTACCACCTCACCGAGGGCCTTCAGCAGTGGCAGATTCGCAAGATCGTCCGTGCGGCCCTGGAAGAATACGCCGCCATGCTCGAAGAGGTGTTTCCCCAGACGTTTCTCGCCGAACAGGCGATTTGGCCCTTGGCGAAGGCCCTCCCGGAAATCCACTTCCCCAGCAGCCGTGAACACCTCCGCAACGCCCAGCGGCGTTTCATCTACCAGGAATTCTTCATTCTCCAACTTGCTTTGGCCGTTCGCCGGCGGCAGCAGACCCTTGATCGGGCGGAACAGTTTGAAGCCACGGCGAAAATCGACGCCCGAATCCGCCGCTTGTTCCCTTTCGACCTGACGCCGGGGCAGGAGCGGGCGATTGCCGAAATCGCCCGCGATATGGCGGCGGCCAGCCCGATGAACCGCTTGCTCCAGGGCGACGTGGGCAGCGGAAAGACCGTCGTCGCCCTGTACGCCATGTTGCTGGCCGTCGCCCACGGCGCCCAGGCCGTCCTGATGGCGCCCACGGAGGTTCTCGCCCGCCAGCACGGCCTGACGCTGAAACGCATGCTCGGCGGAAGCCGGGTCGCGATGGCGGAACTCGTCGGCGCGCTGCCCGCCTCGCAGCGGCAGACGATGCTCCAGGGCATCGCCTCGGGCGAGATCGACCTGGTCGTCGGAACGCAGGCCGTGATCCAGGAGGATGTTCAGTTCCACCGCCTCGGCCTGGTGGTGATCGACGAGCAGCACAAGTTCGGCGTGCGGCAGCGCGCCGTGCTCCGCAAGACCGGCGCCGACCCGCATTACCTCGTGATGACGGCCACGCCGATCCCGCGGACGGTCACGATGACGCTGTTCGGCGACCTCGACATGTCGACGCTCGCGGACAGCCCGCCGGGAAGGCAGAAAGTCCGCACCTACTTGACCGGCGAGGATCAGCGCGATCGCTGGTGGAAGTTCTTCGGCGAACAGATTCGCCAGGGCCGGCAGGGCTACGTCGTCACGCCGCTGATCGATCCGTCGGAGGCGATCAGCGCCCGAAGCGTCGAAGAGACCTACGAGGCGCTGGCCAACGGGCCGTTGGAGGCATTCCGCCTCGGGATGATCCATGGCCGCATGCGCCCCGAGGAAAAGGACGCCGTGATGGCCGCCTTCCGGTCGGGCGAAATCCAGGTGCTTGTCTCGACCTCGGTCATCGAGGTGGGCGTCGACGTGCCCAACGCCACACTGATGACGATCGAGAGCGGAGAGCGTTTCGGACTGGCGCAATTGCACCAGCTTCGCGGCCGCGTCAGCCGCGGCAGGTTTCCCGGCCACTGCGCCGTGTTCACCGAGAAACCGGCGGCCGAAGCCCCCCACAGGCTCCAGGCGTTCGCCTCGACCGCGGACGGATTCCGGCTGGCCGAGATCGATTTCCGGCTCCGCGGCCCGGGCGAGTTGTTCGGCACCCGCCAGCACGGTCTGCCGCCGTTTCGCATCGCCGACCTGGCGCGCGACATGGCCGTGCTGGAGGAAGCGCGGCGCGGCGCCCTGCAAATGGTCCAGGCCGATCCGCACCTGGCGGAACCGCAACATGCGCGCTTGCGGCGAATGATGCTTGTTCGCTACGGGCGGGTCCTGGAACTGGGCGACGTGGGATAGCCGCCGGCCGATCGCTGGCGGCGGTTACCTCCTCAAAGTTCCCCGCTCAACGTGTCGCAGTCGGGGGTTGCCTGCTTGAGGTTCGGCTCGACACTGGCGTCGATGAGCTTCATCGCCCAGCCGAAACCGCCCTTGATGATCTCCTGGACGAGCGGATTGTCCCAGACGTCCTCGCGGTGGCCGAGCGATGTGAAGAAGACGCGGCCCTTGCCGTGCATTCGGGCCCAGGTGGCGGGGAACGGCGGGCGCTGGTAGCACTTGCCCTTCATCCCTCGCGTCTCCTGCACGAGGATCACGTGCATGTCGGGGGCGAAGTTCTTCAGGGTGTACCATTCCTCGTTGAAGGCAAACGCGTTGCCGGCGTCCTCCAAGCCGGGAAACTCGGGCGAGGTCACCCGCATCGTGGCCACCTGCTGGGCGCCGTGTACGATGAACTCGCCGCCGAGCATCTGGATGTAGGGATCGCGGTCCTCGACCTTCTGGACGACGTTCTGCCCGCCCTTGGAGTGGAACGAGTCGCTGGCCGAATGGAATCCGACGAATCCCCCGCCCGCGGCGATCCAGGCGAGCAGCCGCTTCTTCCCCTCGCGCGACATCGGGGGGGTGTTCCGGGCCGACTTGGGGTTGCAGAGATCGCCGCAGGTGTAGAAGGCGATCGCATCGAATTGATCCAGGTCGCCATCGAACACGGTGCCGTCCTTCGTGCAGACGACTTCCACGTTGTTCTCTTCGCCCAGCTTGGTCAGCACGTTGTCGGAATAGCTCGGCCCGCCGTCCAACGGCTTGACCGGCGAGTGTTCGTAGCCGGCGGAGCGGGTGAAATAAAGGACTCGCTGCTTCTTCCCTTCGGCCGCCTTGGCCCAGCCGAGGGGAAAAGCGGAAACCAGAGTCGCGGCACCTGTGCGGAGGAGGAAATCGCGTCGTTTCATCGGCAGGTCTCCATTGGTGGAAAGTCAGGTTCTCTGTTCGTGCGACGCCCCGTGGCCCTCAGCATACTACGTCCCTGGAGTGATGCAAAGCGGACCAGCCAATTGCGGTCTTGGGGGGCGGGAAGGCTCTTGCTCCAAGCCGGCGGCCCGTCCGCAGCCCAAAAGGGCGGCGCCGCTCCGCCGAGAGGCTCTCGTTGGGCGTGTATCCTGGATCGCGATCTGCCGTTGTCAGCCTTGATCGCCCTCCCGGCGTGCTGGCCGAATCTTCCGCGGATCGCTCATCCAGCGCGCCGCCGCCATGGCTCCTCGCGGACGATCGATTCTTCGCGGAAAACGGCTCGGCGGCGAAATCAGGCCGATTGACCTTGAGTCCTGGGCGATTTTTCGCTACAAGCCCGCGGTGCGCCTCGTGTTGCGCGCCATTGGAGACGGCCGGGCAAAGGGACTGGCCGCCCCTTGATTGCTTACCGAAAGCTCCCGGTCGGAGCCCTTGGAGTCCGAGCGGGCGCGCTGCGGAGGTCTTCCCCATGCGGGCTGGTATCTTGTTCCTGTCGGTCCTGCCGGTTCTTGGGGCCCTTGCGGTCCAGGCGGGTGAACGGGCGATGCCCTATACGGCGTATATCTCCTCGGCCGATGTCTACGTGCGATCGGGACCGGGAAAAAACTACTATCCCACCGGCAAGCTCGCCGAGGGTACGCAGATCGAGGTCTACCGGCACGATCCCGGTGGCTGGTATGCCATCCGCCCGCCAGAAGACAGTTTTTCCTGGGTCTCCGCGCGATTTGTCGAGGTCGGCGACGACGGACTGGGGACGGTCACCGGCGACCGGGTGGCTGCCCGCGTCGGCTGTGCGTTCAGTGAGATCCGCGACGTGATCCAGGTGCGGCTTCACGCGGGCGAGGTCGTTGAGATTCTGGGCGAAAAACAGTTCTCCGGCACCGCGGACGCCGGCAAATGGTACAAGATCGCGCCGCCCGCCGGCGAGTTCCGCTGGGTCTACGGCCGGCTCGTAGACCCCGACTATCTGACCTCCGGGATTCGCAACGCCCCGGAAAATACGAGCCCGTTGGTCGCCCCTTCGGCACGGGCTGCAATCGACGACCAACCCGGGCTGGAGACGCGCGGCGATGCGGAGACCAACGCCGCCGGCAAGACGTTGCTCGCCGCCGACCAGCCGGCGCTGCTGCCGAGCGAGGAGACGCTGACCGCTAAACCGCTCGCCAAAGCGGCCCAGCCCGAGGGCACGCTTGCCAGTTGGGTGCCGGCGGGAAGCCCCAGCTCCAATCCCGGCCCGGAACCGGGGCCACCCGAACGGCTCGCTGGCCACGTAGCGGTCGAGAAAGACCGCCAGGCCGCGGACCCCGACGGGCCGCTCGGCTATGTCTCCCCCGGAATCCCCGAGTTGAACCAGCGCTCGAAACAACAGAGCGCCGCGCCGTCGGCCGAGCGGTTGCCCGCAACCGCGCCCCGGTTGCCGTTTGGCGAAGCGCTCGATCGGCTCGAACTGCAACTCTCGCAAATGCTGGCCGAAGAGCCGACCGCCTGGTCGTTCGCCGAATTGGAGATCCAGGCGCAGGCGCTCATGGAGCGGGCGCAGACGGCCGTCGAACGTGGCAAGGTCCGCCTGATCTTGAACAAGATCGCACGATCGGCAGACATCAAGAATCGCTATGCGCAGTTCGTCGAAACGGAGGTCGAGCTCGACCGTCGGGAAAAGCGGCTGGAGGGGCTGCGGGAAGCGGAAGCCCCCTCGGCCAGCCGCGAATTGCCCCCGGCGGAGGGAACCGCCACCCGGCGGTTCGACGGTATCGGCCGGCTGGCGCGCGTGATTGCCGCCGATCTCGGCGCGCCGCAGTACGCGCTGGTCAACGACGAGGGCAAGGTGGAATGCTACGTGACGCCTGCGCCCGGGGTGAACCTGCGGTACTATGTGGGGCGCCATGTTGGCGTGCACGGCGCCTTGGGCTACATCCCCGAGAGGCAGGCGCGGCTCGTCACGGCCAGGCACATTACGCCGCTCAACGGCCAACTGCGATGACCGGCAGGCCGCAGGGCTGTTGAAAGGCACTGCCCTGGGCACCATAAAACGGCAGTCGGCCACGGACGGCTGGCCAGGCAGTCGAAGCCCGACCCGCTTTTCAAACGCGCCCTGGAAGTCGCCCCGCCCGCGATCCCCGGTACGTCAAGCAGAGGCAATGTCCGAACGTTGGTCTCCACTCGGGGATCATCAACCGGGTGATCGGCATTCTCAAGAGCACGTTCACGGTGCTGTTTGCCGTCGGCCGCCTGCGGGGCTGGATTGCCCCCGGGCGCGCGATGCACCGCTCGCTCATGCTGCGGATTTGCCGGCCGCTTCAGCGAGGGGGAACGTCCCCCTCGGCTATCGCCGGATGGCGGCGGAGAAGTCCGCCCGCTCGGCGTACTCGTAGACGCGGCGATTCACCCGTGCAGCGAGCCTGGTCTGTTCGAACGAAGCCTTCTTCTCGATCATGTCCAGGTCGTAGACAAGGCGGTCGAAATGGCCGGGCATCAACACTCGGTAGTCGTAAGGCACCGAGCCGGTTCCCAAGTGGTTGATGTGGCGAACGATGTTCGTCGTGCAGTTGTTGGTGAAGGTGTGGTAGAATTCGGGGCGCTCCGCCAGCGCATTGACCCGCTGCATGACGTCGACAAACATTGCCCGGACGACCTCTTTCGGCGCATTGGCTCGGTAGACATACACACCGCGGAGACACTGATCGGTGCATACGCGGATCATGTCGCGTTCGTCGGCCACGACGTACATCAGCTCGAATTGGCGCAAAACGCCTTTCAGCGCCGCGTACTGTTCCCCCTTCTCCTTGCGAATCTCCACGGAGACTCCGAGATACTCGTCGCCTTCGAACCCGAAGCTCACGGCGATGTGGGCGAGGGCCGGCATTTCCAGGAAGGGAACGACCACGAAGTCGAGGCTCTCGATCTTGTTCAAGTCGAACGTCTTGTCGTAATGGGCGACGTCGTAGTCTTCGGCCGTCCGATAGGTGCAGTTGCGGATATTGCGAACGGTCACCAGGTCGCCGTTGAACTCCGCCCGCGAGAGTACCGCCAGATCCGCTGTCCAGTCCCGGTCGTTCGACGGCGCCAGTGCCTTGGCCGCGTTTTCCGGCAGCGCAAGGATCGGACGGACCGTCTTGTCCAAACCGGGATCGAGGGGACCGACCGCCGGCACGCCGGCGCACCCGCAAACGGCCGACAGGGCAATCGCCGCGGCAAGGGACAGACTGGAAAACGGGTAGGCTGGTACGGAAATGGCAGGAATCCCCAACGCCAATCACCGGCACGCCGATCCTCCGGCCGGTACCGCGGGACTGTAAGCACGGAAAAGACACAGGGAATAGGCAAGGCTGCGAAAGGACCCGCATTTCCACGCAGCCCGGGTCGTGGGGTTGATATCCGAAAGGTCGATCGAACGCAATAGCGATCCATGAAGTCGATGGTTCCCACACGCGAGTTTGGGAGGCACGAATATGCAGGGGCGGCGATCCTTGGGGCTCGCCAAGGATTCCAGGCATCCAAACGGCGCCGCGATGCGGCACCCCCAAACCGTCCGAAGAAGCGGCTCACCTTGACGCACGCCAGGCAAAGCACGAGGATGCCTCGCGGTGGATCGAACGAGCTGTCGTGCAGACCGACAGCGAGCGGCCCAACGCTCAAGCATGTCCCGGCCCGGATCGCTATGAAGATCGCCCTGGTTCACGACTGGTTGACCGGCATGCGCGGGGGCGAGAAGTGTTTGCAGGTGCTCTGCCGGAACTTCCCCAACGCGCAGGTTTACACCCTGTTGCACATTCCCGGCACAACGTCTCCAGACATTGAGCGGATGGCGATCCACACGAGTTTCCTGCAACACCTGCCTGGCGCAAAGCGCTATTATCGCTATCTTCTGCCCCTCATGCCGGCGGCCATCGAGAGGCTGAACCTGCCCGACGATGTCGACCTGGTGGTCAGTCTCAGCCACGCGGTGGCCAAGTCCGTGCGGGCGCCGCGCGGGGCAATCCATGTCTGCTACTGTTTCACGCCGATGCGTTACGCATGGCATCGCCGCGCTGACTATTTCGCGGCCCCCACGCGGCTCGCCGGCGCGCCGATCGCCGCCGTCCGCGAGAAGATCCTCGACCGCATCCGGCGGTGGGACCGTGCCACGTCGGACCGGGTGACTCACTTTCTTGCGATCAGCCGCACCGTGCAAAGGAGAATCGAAGACAGCTACGGCCGCCCGAGCCAGATTCTCTATCCGCCGGTCGACACGGAGTTCTACGCACCGGATCGCGAGGGCCCGTCCGCCCGAGAGGACTATTATCTGTGTGTTTCGGCCCTGGCCCCCTACAAGCGGATCGATCTGGCCGTGCAGGCCTGCCGCCGGTTGGGGCGACGGTTGGTCGTGATCGGCGCCGGCCCGGAGCAGCGGCGATTGAAGCGGCTCGCCGGGCCGATGATCGAACTGGCCGGCTGGTGCTCCGACGAGACGATCCGGCAGCATTTCAGGCGCTGCCGAGCCGTTTTGTTTCCCGCCAACGAGGATTTTGGGATTGTGCCGCTGGAGGCGCAGGCCTGTGGAACGCCGGTGATCGCCTACCGCGATGGAGGGGCCACGGAAACAATCGTGGGGGCGACCCCGCTCCGCCCCGGAACCGGCTGGTTCTTCGATCGGCAGACGCCCGACTGCCTGGCACGCGCGATCGAGGAGTCTGAACGGACGAACGGTTGGTTTTGCCCGAACAGGGCCAGGACGCAGGCCGAGCGGTTTTCCACCGTGAGATTCGAGCGGGAATTCTTGGCTTATCTGAATCAGACGATGTAGGAAAAGGGACGACAAGAGGGTCAAGTCGAACGGATCGCCTCGCTCATCGAAGCCCGCATCGGTTCAATTCCGGATCAGGTCAGGCGGGATCTCAAGCGGTTGTCGTTGGAAGACTTGCGCCAAGTGGCCTCCAGAATCCCAGCGGCCGGCTCGCTGGCTGAGCTCGGCTTGCCGACGTCCTCAGCCGAAGGATGATCGGTGCCGGACGGGCGGCGGAAATCCGGCGGACAGGGATAAAACTGCCGTCTGCCGAAGGTCGAGCCGACAATCATGGGCAAATGACCATCTGCAAGAGACTTCCCCACCCTTGCGAGGGGTTCTCGGGGTTGCCTTCTTGACATTGCCGCTCTTGTTGGGTATATGATAGGGCTTGTTGAGTGTCGCAAGTCCGGTTCCTGTCGGCCATTTGGGACGAAGCAGCGGAGTGGTTGCCCCACACGTCCATTTGGGGGGTCTGTCTGCTGATTCGATCGGCACCGAGGCGATCGGACTGTGCTCCCCATTCCACGCCCCATAGACTGGTGCTTCACGAGCGCTTGTTCGCCCGAGTCGCCTTCCCACGGGGCGGTGTTCCCCTGGAGCTTTGCAGCATGGCCGACTATCGTCACATCGAAGTCTCTCGAAACGGTGCTGTCTACGTGGCCAAGTTTCTGGAGCACAAGATCCTCAACGACATGGTCATCGAAGGCATCGCGCGCGAGCTTTACGATCTGGCCGCCAAAGAGGACTGCAAGAATATCCTGCTGAACTTCTCAGGCGTGGGTTTTCTCTCCAGTTCCGTGCTCGGCAAGCTGATCACTTTGAACAAGCGGATGAAGGCCAAGGGGGGCCAGTTGAAGCTGTGCGAACTGCGACCGGAGATCATGGAGCTCTTCACGCTCACCAACCTGACGAAAATCTTCGATATCCGCGGCGACGAGACCAACGGAATGCTGGCGTTTTATTGAGATGGAGCAAACCGCTCGCCGATCGCTTTCACGGGGCAGGTTTCGGCTCGCGACTCCGTGGATTGCCGTCGTCCCCCTGCTGGGGAGTCGCCCCCCGCGCCCCGCGCGACGTCTATTGAGCCGCTGCCCTCTGTATCGGCGCCGGCCTGCAACGGAAAGCTACCCCCGGGTAGTCCTGAAAAGATGTTAGAAGTCAATCTTCCGGACGGAAGTGTCATGCAGTTCTCGCGCCGCGTCCGCGCGATCGACGTGGCGGAGGCCATCGGGCCGGGTTTGGCCAAGGCGACGCTGGCCGCAGAACTCGCTGGCCGGATCGTCGGCGCCGATTCGTATCTGCCCGACGAGGGCACGGTCGATCTCCGGCTGCTGACCAGAAAGGATGCGGAATCGCTCGGCGTGATGCGTCATTCGGCCGCGCACGTGATGGCCCGGGCGGTGCTCCGCCTCTACGAAGGAGTGGAACTGGCTTTCGGCCCCACCGTCGAGAACGGCTTCTACTACGACTTCGCGTTGGAAGAGCCGATCAGCGAGGCCGATTTTCCCAAGATCGAAGCGGAGATGGCCCGGATCATCAAGGAGAATGAACCCTTCGAGCGGATCGAGGAGCCGCGCGACAGGGCCATCCAGCTCTGCCGCGACTTGGGCCAGCAGCTGAAGGTCGAACACATCGAGCAGGGCCTGCGCGACGAGCAGACCGTCTCCTTCTACCGCCAAGGCGAATTCATCGACCTCTGCCGCGGTCCCCACCTGCCCGGGCCCGCAGCGATCGGGGCTTTCAAGCTGCTCTCCGTCGCCGGCGCTTACTGGAAAGGGGACGCCTCGCAGAGACAGTTGCAACGGCTTTACGGTACGGCCTGGTTCTCCAAGCAGGACCTTGAGGGCTATCTGAAGCGCGTCGAAGAAGCCAAGCGCCGGGACCACCGCGTGCTGGGCAAGCAGCTCGAACTATTCATGATCGATCCCGATGTCGGCTCCGGACTGATTCTCTGGCTGCCCAAGGGCGCCATGATCCGCCGCGAGCTGGAGGGGTTTATCTATCAGAAACTCATCGAGCACGGCTACCAGCCCGTCTACACGCCCGTCATCGGCCGCGTCCAACTCTACCAGGTCTCCGGGCACTACCCGTACTACGCCGACAGCCAGTTCCCGCCGATCGACATGGCCGACGGCGACCGCTACCTGTTGCGGCCGATGAACTGTCCGCATCACATCACGATCTACCGGTCCAAACCGCGCAGCTACCGGGATTTGCCGCTGCGATTGGCTGAATTCGGCACCGTGCACCGCTTCGAGCAGTCGGGCGAGCTGAGCGGCATGACGCGCGTCCGCGGTTTCACCCAGGACGACGCCCATATCTTCTGCACCGAGGAGCAAATGGCGGCGGAATTCCGCGGATGCCTGGAAATGACCCAGTCGGTGCTGGCCACGGTCGGTCTTCACAACTACCGGGTGCGGTTGAGCTTCCGCGATCCGCACAGTGACAAGTATGTGGGCGATCCGGCCACCTGGGATCGCGCCGAGGCCTCCCTGCGGCAGGTGTGCGAGGGCATGGAATTGCCGAACCTCGAAATCGAGCCGGGCGAGGCCGCTTTCTATGGCCCCAAGGCCGATTTCATTGTCGCCGACTGTATCGGACGCGAATGGCAACTCGGGACCGTGCAGCTCGATTACAACCTGCCCAGCGCCGAACGGTTCGGCCTGGAGTACATCGGCCCGGACAACCAACCGCACTGCCCGGTGATGATCCACCGCGCCCCGTTCGGCTCGTTCGAGCGGTTCATCGGGATGCTGATCGAGCATTTCGCCGGTGCGTTTCCCCTTTGGCTGGCGCCGGAGCAGGTCCGTGTGCTCGTCGTCAGCCAGAAGTTCGAATCCTATGGACTGGAAGTGGAGCGGCAATTGCGCGCTGCCGGCCTCCGCGCCACCGGCGACTACCGCAGCGAGAAGATCGGCGCGAAAATCCGCGATGCCCAGATGGAAATGATCCCTTACATGCTGGTTGTCGGCGGCCGGGAAACCGCCAGCCGCACCGTCGCCGTCCGCGAGCGGCGAAGGGGAGACCTGGGGGTAATGCCGCTCGACCAGGCAATTGCCAGGTTCGCACAAGAAATCGCCACCAAGGCCCTGCCCGATCCGGGAGATTCCCGCAATTAGTAAAATTGGGGGGTGAGAGATCTGCCGGAAAACTTGGGGGATGTTGGCAGGCCCAAGTTGACGTGCGCACGCTCGTCGGGAATACTCATGGAGAATTTTTGTTGGTGGCCGCCTGTTCCGGTGCGTGCACGGCGGTCGCCGTTTTTCGAGGTTCACGGACTGGTTTGGCGAGCTGCTCGGAGAGAATCCAGCCGTTTGCCGCAGGCAAAGCTCCGCTCCGCCGGTCCACCACTCTTTGAGGAGGAAGTAGACCATCACCACCAAACAGACGCAGCGCATCAATGAGCAGATCCGCACGTCGCCGGTCCGTGTAATCGGCGTCGATGGCAGCCAGTTGGGTATTTTGTCAACCGATGAGGCGATCCTTGTCGCCCGCAACGCCGGATTCGATCTGGTGGAAGTCTCGCCCGACAGCAAGCCGCCGGTCTGCCGTGTGATGGATTTTGGCAAGTTCAAATACCAACAGAAGAAGCGGCAGCACAAGAGCCATACCCATCAACACAAAGTCAAGGAAATCCGCGTCCGCCCGAAAACCGGCGATCACGACATCCAGGTGAAAGTCAATCGGGCAAGGGAGTTCCTGGAGCATAAGCACAAGGTGCAAATCTCGGTGATGTTCCGGGGCCGAGAAATCACGCACATTGAGGAGGGGGACCGGGTCATCCGGCAGATGATCGAGCGTCTCGAGGACGTGGGGAAGGTTGAATCGGTGCCCTCGCGACAGGGCCGGCGAATCCTCTGCACCCTGGCTCCCAAGTAGTCCCTCTGGCGGACCCCCCTTTCTCAACCCCCAAGACGGTCTATAATAACGGGTCTCTATCCACGCGGTTGCCGATTGGCAGGTGCGTTTTCCATGTTGAGCGCGCTCTCTTCGGATAGCGGCCGCGCGTGCGGCGCTAGGCCGATTGTTGCGGGAGAGGAGAGCATGTGCTCGTCGGTTTTGTGATCCCGCACCCCCAGAAAGTTGGTTGTTCGTCATGCCGAAGCAGAAAACCCACAAGGGCACCAAGAAGCGTTTCCGCCTCACGGCATCCGGCAAGGCAAAACACCGGCAGGCGGGTACGAGCCACCTGGCCACGCGAATGAGCCAGAAGCGCAAGCGAAATCTGCGCGGCACGGCCTGCGCATGCGACGTCGAAGCGAAGAGAGTTCGAGACGCCCTGTGTGGCAACAGCGGGTAAAGACGTTGGCGGGGGAACGTCTCCCGGCGGGCCGCAGCTCTCCAAGCGGGATCGGCCCGCGGCCAATTCCATTTCCCCCATGGTTGGTCATGCGGGACGGGCAGGACAACGCTTCACCGCTGCGCCGGAGAAGGGCCTTGATCCCGTGAACATCAGAGAGGTCTCCCAATGAGAACCACCAAAGGCGCTGCCAGGACACGAGCCAAGAACCGCCTCTACAAGAAGGCGAAGGGCTTTCGCGGCGGCCGCGGGCGTCTGCTCCGCACTGTCAAGGAAACCCTCATCCGGTCCGGCCACTTCGCCTACCGCGACCGCCGGGTCCGCAAGCGGGAATTCCGCCGCTTGTGGATCATCCGCATCAACGCAGCCGTGCGCGCGCACGGCCTCCGCTACAGCCAATTCATCAACGGCCTGGCCAAGGCCCGGATCGAATTGGACCGCAAGATGCTCTCCGAGTTGGCGATCCACGACCCGGAAGGCTTCACCGCCGTGGTCGAGCGGGTCAAAGCGGCTCTCGAAGCCTGATCCCGCAACCTGGCAACAGGGCGGTGCGGCCTGCTCGCCCAACAAGACGGCCCAGCCCCCGCAATCCGCGCCGAGGGCATATCACGAGCCGTGGCGATCCCCCTTGAGGGTCGCCCGGCTCTTTTTTTGCCGCCGCCGGATGATCCACAGCCCGCCTGACGCGCCCGCGGCGACACGTCTCCAGCGTCTTCGGCCAGGTGCCGCAGGCGACCTTGCCAACGCGGACCGCGCACAAGGTATGGACGCTTCCGCAGACGGTTGCTTCGCCAGTTCCGCCCGGTCAAGAGGATCGGAAAGACATCCCTGCCGCTGCCGGGCAAGCCGGCTCGCCGGGCGGGCGCAATCCGGGCGGCGAGCGGCCCGGCATTTGGCGTGCGGTCGCCAGAGAACCTATAATCGCAACGATTCACGTCCGCCCCGCGGCCAAGCGAAGAATTCTCTTCGTCCACGGAAGCCGCCCGCCCTGACCATCCGGTCTGGCGGCTGGAGACGATGGCCGACGGCGGTTGTTCACCAACCGATCCTCAAGAGGAGATTCTCCATGAGCGAAACCCGAAACACCGCCACACCCCGCCGCGAGTTCTTGAAGACCACCGGCAAGCTGGCGGCGGCGGCGACCCTGCTCGGCGCGGCGCCGCGGGGCGTCCACGCGGCCGAGGACAATACAATCCAGCTCGCCCTGATCGGCTGCGGCGGGCGGGGCACCGGCGCTGCCCAGAATGCCTTGTCCGTGCCGAATGGCCCGACCAGACTGGTCGCCATGGCCGACGTTTTCGAAAACCGCCTGCAAAGCAGCGTCAAAGGGCTCTCCTCGCGATCCGACCGGCAGATGGATGTTCCCGCCGAGCGGCAGTTCCTCGGCTTCGACGGTTACAAGAAGGCCATCGACTGCCTGAAGCCGGGCGATGTCGCGATCCTCGCCACGCCGCCGGCCTTCCGCTGGGTTCATTTCGCCTATGCCGTCGAAAAGGGCGTCCACGTGTTCATGGAGAAGCCGGTCACGGTCGACGGCCCCACGACCCGCCGGATGATCGAGCTCGGCAAAAAGGCCGATCAGAAGAACCTCAAGGTCGGCGTCGGGCTGATGGTTCGGCACTGCCGCGGGCGGCAGGAACTGCTCAAGCGGATTCGCGATGGCCAGATCGGCGAAATTCTCGCCCTCCGCGCCTACCGCATGGCCCAGCGCTCGGCCACGTGCGGCGCGCCGCCGCAAGGAATGAGCGAAGTGCTCTTCCAGATCGCCAGGTTCCACAGCTTCCTCTGGGCCAGCGGCGGCCTGTTCAGCGACTACTTCATCCACCAGATCGACGAATGCTCCTGGATCAAGGGCGCCTGGCCGGTCAAGGCCCACGCCCTCGGCGGGCGGCACTACCGCGGCGACGATCTCGACCAGAACTTCGACACCTACTCGGTCGAGTTCACCTACCCGGACGGCACGAAACTCTTCTACAACGGCCGGGCCATGTCGGGCTGCAAGAACGAGTTCGCCAGCTACGCCCACGGCGCCAAGGGCTCGGCGATCATCTCCACCTCCGCCCACACGCCCGGCAGGGTACGCCTCTTCAAGGACCAGACCTATGAGAAGGCGAGCGAAATCTGGGCCTTCCCCCAGCCCGAGCCGAACCCCTATCAGCTCGAGTGGGACGACCTGGTCGATGCGATCCGCAACGACAGGCCCTACAACGAGGTCGAGCGCGGCGCCATCGCCAGCATGGTCACGTCGATGGGCCGCATGGCCGCCCACACCGGCAACGAGGTGACCTACGAGGAGATGCTCGCCTGCGAGCACGAGTTCGCCCCCGACGTCGACAAGTTGACCGAAGACGGGCCTGCCCCGGTACAGCTCAAAGACGGCAAATATCCCGTCCCCATGCCGGGGATCATCACGGCGCGGGAATACTGATTCGCGCGCATATTTCCGCTTTCCGGCAGACGGCCGGGCGGCCTCCCGGTACGGCCGCCCGGCCGTCGCCTCTGAGCGGCGCGCGGCCGCGCCCCCGGCCCCTCCGACGCCAAGCAGTCAAACACCGCCTCCCACGCCCCAGTTTCCGCCGCGGGCTGTCAATGGCGGCTTTTCTTTCCGTCTTTTCCTTCCTCCCGCTGGGAAATCGGGCCCTGGGCGGTGACCTTATCATGAGCACGATCGGGGGCGGCAGCCAGCGGACAGAGGGCAGGCTGCACGGGCCCCTGTGACCTGGCGGCCGGCGGCTTTCGCCACAAGGCCATCGAAAGTGCGGCGTCGCACGACGCGCAACGCAGCAACGGAGGGGATGTGGAGCGGATCGACGCCGAACAACTTCGGAAGCTGATCGACACTTGCGGCGCGGCGCTCGGGCGCAGAAGGAGAACAAGTCGTGGAGCGACGTTCCCCCCGGCCTTTGGCTCGCGATGCCGCCGGCTGGATTGCCCAAGGCTGAATGGAAGAGCTACCTCGAGTTGACGTCGTTCCAGCCGGCGCTGCTACAGGAAGCGGCCCGGCGGCGCCAGTTCGAGCGACGTGTTGACCGAAGGGCTTGTTTGGGCTGCCGTCGGGCTGGATCCCGCCCGGCTCCGCGTGGAGCTCATTGTCCAGTCGGCTTCGGAGGAAGCAGCCGCCCGCCTGGCCGCACATCTTCCGAAGAGGCTCGGCGGCATGTACGAAGGCACGCCGGAGGCACAAAAACAGGTCGCCCGTAAGACATTCGAGTTGTTCGTCTCCCTCGCGCGACCGACGGTCGAGGGCGATCGCGTCATCGTACGCATCAACGGGGGAGAATAGCCCGTCAGCCGTCAACCATCAGCGGTCAGCCGTTGGAATGGTAGATCCGGCTGTGTACTTCTTGTCCGCTGCGCGCCGTTGGGTGTCACAACATGGCCGAATCCGCTCTCTCCGTTGACCGCCAACGGCTGCGCTACTCCTTTTCCGGCGCCACGATCGGGGTGTCGTCCCGATTGCCCCACTCGCTCCAGCCGCGATAGTAATTCCGCGGATCCTTGGCGCCCATCAGTTCCAGGCCGAACGCCATCACCGAGGCCCTCCCGCCGGAATGGCAATGGCTGGCGACCGGCCTGTCCAGATCGATGCCCGCCCGGTCGAAGATTCGTTTCAGCTCCTGCGGGCTTTTGAAGCGGTCGGTGGACGGATCGATCAGGTCGCTCCACTCGATGTGCTTCGCCCCCGGGATCGCACCGCCGCGAGCGCTCTCCTTCAGGTCGATTCCGCAGTGTTCGTCTTCCGATCGGGCGTCGACGATCTGTAGTCTCTGATCGGCCAGGGAGCTGAGAACCTGCGCCTTGACGACGAGCCGTTTCTTCCGCGGCGAGGCGCTGAATTCGACCGGTTCGGGGGGGGGAACCTTTTCGGCGCTCGTGGCCAGTCCGGCGGATTTCCAGGCCTTCCAGCCGCCGTTGAGCAGCCGCACGTCGTCCAAACCAAAATAGCGCAAGATCCACCAGATTCGCGCGGCATTCCGGTTGGACACGTCGTCGTAAACGACCACCTTGGCGCCGTCGCCGATCCCCAGCTGGCCGATCCGCTTGCTCCAACCGCCCACGTCCTTGCCGCTGTCAAATGCCGTTTCCCATGTGTCGTGATCTACCCAGAGGGCGTTGGGCAGGTGCTCCTCCGCGTGGGCTTCCTGCTTGCGCGCGTCAAGAATCACGAACTGGCCGGCCACGCCGGGCTTGGCCAACTGGCTCGGCTCCATCAAGAGCCGAGGACGAGCGTAGCGGACCTCGCCGGCGTTTGCGGCGCCAACCAGGCCGGCGACGATCACAAGGAGAGCACGCGGATTGGGCATGGCAAACCTCTTCTTGAACGGCGTTTCTACTGGCCAAGCACATTCTACCGGTCCGCCGTGCTTTGTCAGGTGGCAAGTGCCGGCGCGGCAAGGCAATAGCTTGGAGCCTGCCCCCGCGGCCCGGTCTGCGCCGCAGGGGCATCGGCCTGGCGGAAATTCCTTGCAGCCTGCCCTGAACCATGGTCGGCCGTTATGCGGTCCGATCTCAATCGTCACGCTGGACGTGGGGTGGCGAAGAGTTCGCCTGTCCGTAGTCCGTTGCGTTTCCCGGTTCTGACCCGAGGAAAATCTAGGTGCCGTGCGTCGGCGCGGGGTGTTCGGGATCGAATCCAGATGCAACACCAGCCGCTGACCAGCGCGCAGCCGCCTCCACCATCCGGTCAAACGCCCCCGTCCGGCTCGTTCGGATTGGGGCGCACGCACTGGCCCATGGGTCTTTTGGGCGGCGAGCAGTGAGCCATTCATGTGCGCGCATCAACCGTGCCACACCTGTTCTCCGAGCGTCTCGCACTGCGTTTTCTCGAAGTCGACTAACTCAGCGAACACTTCAGCTGTATAGTCGGCGCTAAAAAAAGATATGCAGAGTCAGTACGACGCGATAGGCCTTGATTGGTGCGGGCGCGATGAACTCGCCAACTTGGGGAATCTGTTCAACGTCGCGAACAGCGATCGCCCACGGGCCGGTATGCTGATCGCGGTAGTGGATACGAATCTTCATCTGGACTCCTTTGTCCTCCAGCGACCCCGCACGTGCCAGCCACGACAATGACTGGCGCACTCGTATGCTGCTGAACTTATTGCCCCGCGAGACATCGAACTTCTCGACCGCCCTGATCAGCGGCATGTTCCCGTCGCTGACAAGCTCGAAGAATTCCATCGCCGGACCGATGTAGCGCTTGGCAATCGACACCACCAGCCTTATTGACCCCTGCATAGCCAATGAACAGTCCGCCGCGGCCCAGCGTACAGAAATTGTGGGGAAACCCCGCTGTGTCGCGGCCATGAGCCGAACATTGGCAATGCAGGGGTCAATAGGTTGGCACGGATGATCTGGTTCTTGGCGGTGACCGACGCGTCGTACAGCTTCTCGATCCGGTCCATCCGTCTGCTCTTCGGCTGGTGCAAATCGAGTTGCGCACGCAGTGTACAAGCCTTATACTTAAGGTAGTTCATCTTCCGAAAGAGATGCATCTCCTGCTCCCGCGTCAGCAGGGGCACCTCGTACAGTCCGGCCAGATACGAGGGCAGACCGCTGGGCAACCGCGGCGTCTTCGTCGGCAAATCGCTCTCCGGCAGCGGCGCCAAGATCTCGGCCTCCTGCTTCCGCGAGAGCAGGCGGGCAAACTCCTCGCCGCCGATGTGGTCCAGCGGCAGGCCCGTGATCCGCGCGGCGCGCAACTCGTTGATGATGCGACAAATGCGGGTCCGGGACTGGGAGAACCGCTGAGCCAACGCCTCGACCGACTCGCCGCGGCGATACTGCTCGTACACCGCGCAATTGCCATCGGTTGGGGGCTGGCCGTCATGGTATGGGAAGATCGCCGGGTCAGGACGCGGCGGGTCGAAGTGCCTGAGCCGATACCGGCCCGTCTCTTGGGCAAATCGCCTGGTAGTCTGCTGATCGCACGTCGCGAATCGCACTTGCTGATCGCGAAGACCCCGACTGGCTGGGCTCAAATCGTCAGCGTGCATCGCAGCTTCTCCACCCGTTTGTGACCGCCCCGAATCCCCAGAAACAAAAAAGCCGACGTGGCGGAACACCCGAAGGTGTTCGACCACATCGGCTTATTCGTCAACGAGCCCCCCGGACTGGCCGGGTTGCTCTCCATCTAGTCATCCGACGGTTTCGTTGGCAAAGCCGCGCTCGATTCGTCTGCGACTCTTCCAGCGCTCCAATTCTACGCAGTTGAGCAGGAAATGCAATAGGCTTCTTCTTGGGTCCGCTCGTCAGAAATCTTGTTGGCGGGTGTCGCCATGCCATAACTCGGAGAACTCGAATGGCAGTCTTTATCAACCGCGAGTGTGACCTCGACGCCGAATGATGAGCGGTATTCGCCGGGCCGCGGTATCTCCATCCGACAGGCAAGAACATCATCCTTCCTGCTGTTGCGCGGTCCCACACAATCACCGAAGTGTCCGGCAAATGCTTGCATCATCGGGCATACAAGTTTGCGGAAACCGTCCTCAGCGTCTTTTAGCGTCTCGTCCTTGTGCTCTCTGAGAACCTCGCCGCGGTCATCCCTTTTCTGTCGCTCGTCCACACCTTTTTCTCGTTCTTCAGAGATCGCGTTTGCGAAGTATTCGCTCCATTTTGCCCTGTGACTCACGGCCTTTCTCCTTTCACAAGACCGGACACCAACGCCATTTCTCCTGTGCCAGCCAGCGAATTCTGAACGCCTCTTGCGGCTAGAGGCTAGCCGAGGTTTGTCGTCGGTCTGCGGCCATCTCGCAGCGTCGGAAACAAAGCGAGACTTCTTCAGGCGGCTTGTTCTTACGCGTGACCAACTGCCCGCCGCTTGCGTAACTGCGTGGCTCGCAGCTTGGTCGGTCTTCTTTCCCCGCGCCGGGGGAAGAAACCCTTGACTGCCCAGACGATCCCCATGGCCGCACCAGGCCGCTAAACTCTTCGGACTTGTGCCAGTCCAGCGGGATCAGATTGGTCAAAGGACAGCGCGTTGGGATTGCCGGATGCCCCGAAGGGACATTTCAAATTCCTCGATACTCGGGGCCGCTTGGCGGCCGGTCTCGTGATCGATCAACCTCTGCTGGAACAACCGGTAAAGGCTCTGCGTGAAGCTCAACATGCCGGCGTCGCCGCCGCGGATCACTTCGTTCAGCTCCACGTCGCGGTTTTCGGTGATGAGTTTGCGGACGATCGGCGTGGAGACAAGGACCTCGACCGCCGGGACGCGCTGTACGCCTTCCGCGTTGGAGCGCAGCAGTTTTTGGCAGAGAATGGCCTGGAGGTTGAAGACCATGTTCTGGCGTATCCCCGCTCGTTCGCCCTCGGGAAACCGGCTTAGCACCCGTTCAATCGTCTGGGCCGCGCTGGTGGCGTGTATCGTGCCGAACACCAGATGTCCGGTGTCGGCCGCCTGCATCGCGGCCCGGAACGTCGTCGCGTCGCGCATCTCACCAATCAGCACCACGTCGGGATCCTCACGCCACAGTGCGCGGAGTGCCAGTGCGAAGTCGCTCACGTTGATGCCCAGTTCCCGCTGGTTGATCAGGCATTTCTTCTCGACATACAAGAATTCGATCGGGTCCTCGATCGTGACAATATGTTCGTGGCGCGTGCCGTTGATGTGTTCGAGAACGGCCGCAATCGTGGTGCTCTTAGGTTGTCATGATTGTCACCGTGGTTTCCTGTGGCTGGATACCTGTCAGAGGTAAGGCGAGAAAAGGCGGGCGCCCCCGTCACGAAGTCTTCTGGGCAAGCTGCGTCCGTCCACATCCGCCAGGGTGAGCGACCGCGACTGCTGGATTTTGGATTGGACCAAATCAGTCAGCGACGTCGCAAGCTGGCGATCGTAGCACTCGACGTTGAACTCGAAGTTGAGCCGCAGGCTGCGCGGATCCCAGTTGGCGGAACCAAAGAGTGTCCAGAGATTGTCGACCAGCATCAGTTTCGTGTGATCGAACGGGCGGGGTGAGAGCCAGACGCGGCAACCGCGCTGGAGGACTTGCCAGAGGAGGGCCGTCGAGGCCCATTGGACCAGCGCCAAGTCGTTCTCCGCGGGCAAGACGATGTCAACCTGTACGCCGCGCAAGGCGGCGACGTTCAAAGCGGCAATCAACGACGCATCAGGCAAGAAATAGGGCGTGACAACCAGTATTGAAGACTGTGCCGAGGCGATCGCACCGAGAAGTGCGAGACGCAGGGTCTCGAAATCATCATCCGGACCATCGGGGATGCCGCGCGCCAGGACAGGCCCTTCTGGCTCGGCCGCCGAGAACCACGAGTCGCCCTCTAGAAGTTCCCCGGTGCAAAAGGTCCAATCGTCGGCAAATGCTTCTTGGAACTGGGTCACCACGGGCCCGCTGATACGAAAGTGCAGGTCCCGGATGGGATGGCGGGGTTGTCGTTCCAGGCAGTTCTGTTCATGGATGTTGATGCCGCCCGTGAAACCGATCCGGCCGTCCACCACCAGGATTTTACGGTGGTTTCTCAGGTTCGAGTATTGAAACCGCCAGGGGATCAGCGTGGGTAGGAACCGGGCGCAGGTGATTCCCGCTCGCCGGAGGGCACGCGGCATCGGCTGCCAGCTATAGCGCGCCCCCACATCGTCGATCAGCACACGGACTTCGACTCGGCGGGCAACCGCACGTCGCAGCGCATCCAGAAAACGTTCGCCCGTGCCGTCGTGCGCGAAGATGTACGTGCTCAGCGTGATCGACCGCGCGGCTGCGTCGATCGCCTCAAGCATGGCTGGGTAGGCCAGGTCACCGTTGACCAGCGGCGTGACGCGATTGCCCGCGGCCAACGGCCGCCGGCTCACTTGACGCACCAGCCTGTCCAACGACTTGAGGTGCGCGCCTTCCGTCGCGAGCGCTCGATCGAGCGCCTCAATGGGACACGCACTCGGGCCTGCGAACGCTTGCGGATGACGGTGCCCCGTGCGGAGCGACCTGGCACGTCGCTCAATCCGATTGATCCCAAGCCAGACGTAGAGCAGAACACCGAGGATCGGGGCCAGCCAGATCACCCCCGCCCAGCCGATCGCCGCGCGCGTGTCGCGTTTGGATAGTACCGCGTGGCCGGTGGCCACCAGAGAAACGACCACATTCAGCAGCGTGGCAACGTAGGGCCACAATACGAGGGCCTGTTCGATCGCGGCAACCCAAGGTTCTTCCATCGCAGTCCCCACCCAGATTGATTGCGAAGGGCTCTTGGCGGATACATGCGCGATCTGGCCCTCGCCCCCTTGTCGAATCCAACGATGAACCCGCCCATCACCTCCAGTCCGGCGCGCTGCAGCGTCTTGACCGTCTCCACGAGGTCGCGGCTGCAATTTTGCAGTTTCCGGCATTCCTTCAGGCTCTCCAGCGAGGGCGTCTCGAACCCGACGAAAACCTTCTTGAAACCGGCCCGCACCATCAGCTCGCAGAGTCCCGCGTCGTCGGCCAAATTGGCCGATGCCTCGGTAAAAAATCCCATCTTGGCGCCGGTCTGCGTTCGCCATCGGATGAGTTCTTCGGCCTCGCCCAACACGAAATGGTCGATGTCCGGAAAGGCCGCATGGCCGGTCGTGAAGAGCGGCCCCCCGGCAATCACCGGTACCCCCATGCGGCGGCAACGATTGACGACCTCCGACACCGATGCCTTGTGGACGATCATCGCGCTGAGCAACACGAAGTCCGCCCAGCGCAGGTCATCGTCGCTGAGCGGATTCACGTTCATGTCCACCAGCTTGACCTGCCAGTCGGCGGGCAACATCGCAGCCACGGTCAGAAGGCCCAGCGGCGGGAAGGCTGCGCGTTTGGAGACGAAGCGCAGCACATGCTTGAAGCTCCAGAACGTCTCCGGGGTGGTTGGCGAAACAAGCAGGATTTTCATGGTCATAACGCCTCCATTGGGTTGTTGGCATGTCTCGCCGCATGGCTGGGAGGTATCCAGGGTGGCATATGTCGGCAACCGTTGCGGTGGCTCCGTTGACGCCGCAACCACTGCCGTCTGTCGCTTCGCAGGTTGGTCAAATGATGGCATGAAGGGCAAGTCCTTTATCTTGGGCTTTTTTCGGCTCCGTTCGCAAACTCCGGCACGATGGACCGACACGCCCCGCGCCGTCAAGAAAAAAAACGCCGACATGGTCGTACACCCGAAGGTATTCGGCCACGTCGGCTTACTCGTCAACGAGCCTCCCGGTCCAGCCGAGTTGCTCCTCATCTAGTCATCCGACGAATTCCGACAATAACTCGCGTTGGGGAGCCGCATTCCGGTTAAGGCCGGGCCCAATCATCAATAATCATAGAGACAGGCGCGGGGGAAACAAGGGGAATCGACATCATGCCCCCCCCATTGGCATTACACGACCGGAACTTGGGCGCCCGCCCGCAGCCAATCGCTAGCCGCGCCGCGATGAGCTCAGGACCCACCTCCCGTAAATGAAAATTCCGATTGCCGAGATGATTCCCACGGCGCCCATGATGTACCAGACGATGGGAACGTTGTGCGTCTGGTAGAGCGTCTCCGTGAGGGCCTTTGGTGAATCGCCGGTGAGCGCCACCAGCCAGTCGAAGGCCTCGCCTTGCGGGATTTTTTCGACAAGCGGTGCGGCGCCCGCGGAGGCGAGGTCTTGGATCTGGTCCGCCGAGAGCGTCGACCGCTCGGCCAGCGCGGCGAGTGTCTCGCCCGACGGCAGCCCGGCGCCGCCCGACTCGAGGCGCTGCTGGAGCAGTTCGCGGGCGAACCGGTCCTTCGATGCGAACACTCCGTACAGCCAGGGCCCGAGAAAACCTTCCAGGGTCCAGCCCACGGCCAGGGGAACCTGGGAAAACCCCAGGTACATCGCTTTCTTGTCGTGGGGGGCGAAGTTGCCGATGAACTCGCTGAACTTCGGGCTCGAGAGCATCTCGCCCATGCTGAACGTCAGGATCACGGCCACCATCACCCAGCCGGCCGTCGCGTGCCCCGTGGCGAACAGGGCCAGCGTGGCCAGCCCCGTGCCGACGACCATGCTGGTGGTCGCCCGCATCAGGCCGCTCACGTAGGCGAAGAAGAAGCAGGTGATCATGATCAGGCCGGCGTTCAAGTTGAGCATCCCCTCCGGGTTGATATCGGTTCCGTCGCGGTTCATTCCCAGGAAGAACTTGAAAAAGGGATTGCTCGTCTGGCCGTCGCTGAATAGCGCGTTGATGATGTCGCTGCGGTCGACCCAGTCGCGGATGTGCAAGGGGAGGACGTCGAACAGGGCGCTGAACATGAACCAGAAACCGGAAAAGATCGCCAGGTAGGTAAAGACATGGGGCTTGGCCAACTCGCGAAGCGACTCGATCCAGAGGCTTTCCTGCTTGAGCTTGCCCTCGCGGCGGAGGCGGGCCCGCTCGAGCCGTTCCTGTTTGCCGACTTCCTTATAGGTCAGCAGGAGCAGGAAGTTGCAGCTGATGATCAACGCGCAGGCGACGAAGACCATTGTCCAGCCGTGCGCCGGCGAGATGCGCGAGAATTCCGACCGCATCCGCGCGGCGACGATCGGGCCCAGGAACCCGCCAATGTTGACCGTCTGGTAGAAGACGCCCCAGGCCATCGAACTGTTGGTCCGGCTGGTCGACTTGACGAGCGTCCCCTGGATGCCGGGCTTGAACACGGCGGTGCCTGCCGCCAGAATCACCGCGCCGGCATAGAAGCCCCAATACGAATGAAATACGGCCATCGTGGCGTAGCCGAGGATCTTGATCACGGTCGAGCAGAAGATCGTCAGCTTGTAGCCGAACCGGTCCGAGAGGCCGCCGGTGAACACGGGCAGAATCGACTGGATCAGCGCCCAGAGCATCAGCAGGACGCCGAACTCGCCGGCCGTCACTCCCAACCCGCCGCTGGAAACCGGATCCGTGGCGTACAGCGCCGCCACGGCCTTCACGCCGTAGTACGCCAGCCGTTCGACCATCTCCATCGCGCCGACGACCCAGAAGACGTAACTCAGGCTGGCGATCGCGGCGAACAGGCCGAGTTGCCGGACATCCTCGAGCGATGTGCTGTTTTCGTCGTTCGGATGATTCAAGAGTCTGCCCCCATGGCCCGCGCGAGACGATGGCAAACTCTCCATCATGGCTGGCCGGAAGACAGAAGGCAAGAGTTGCGGCCTGCCGGCAATCCGCCCTCGGGCGTCGCGCTGGCTGCCCCCTCCATTGGGCCGCGGCTTGCTTCGCAACCCCCTTGAGGGCATCATATTCTTCATGCGCGCCCGCCCCCTCGCCGCCGCCCCGGCTCGCCCCGCCTGTCGTGCCGTGGCGGGGGGGTGCTCTTCGAGTCATCGGTTCGAGCCTCGGAGAAACTTGGCTACAAGACGAAGACTTTCCCCGGCGAGTATTCTTCCATGCAATACACGACGCTTCCTGGCACCGATCTTGCAGTCTCGCGGATCGCCATGGGCTGCTGGGCCCTGGCGGGCGACATGACCTGGGGCCCCCAGGACGAAGCGGCCGGAATTGCCGCAATCCACGCCGCCCTGGATGCGGGGATCAACTTCTTCGACACCGCCGAGGCGTACGGCAACGGCATCTCCGAGCAGATGCTCGGCAAGGCGCTGGCCGGCGCCCGCGATCGGGCGATCGTGGCCTCGAAATTCAATCTCGACCACTCCGCGGCCGAGCAGGTTGCGGCCGCCTGCCACCGCAGCCTGGAGCGTCTTAACGCCGACCGGATCGACCTCTATCAGATCCACTGGCCCAGCCGCCAGACGCCTCGCGAGGAGACCTGGCGGGCGTTGGAGCGGCTTCGCGACCAGGGCAAGATCGGCTATCTGGCGGTGAGCAATTTCGGCGTTGGCGACCTGGAGGACCTATTGGTGCTCGGCCGGCCGGTCTCCAACCAGCTCCCCTACAGCCTTCTCCTCCGCGCGATCGAGTTTGCCATCCTGCCGCAGTGCATCGCGGAGGAGATCGGCGTGCTCTGCTACAGCCCGCTCCAGCACGGGCTGCTGACGGGCAAGTTCCGCACGGCCGACGAGGTGCCCGCCGGCCGCGCCCGATCGCGCCATTTTTCGTCGCGACGCCCGCTGACCCGCCACGGCCAGCCGGGCTGCGAGGCCGAGACGTTTGCGGCCATCGACCGGCTCTGTGAAATCGCTGCCGGGCTTGGCCGCAGCGCTGCGGACGTGGCGCTCGCCTGGCTGCTGGCCCAGCGGGGCGTCTCCAGCGTGATCGTGGGAATCCGCGGTCCCGAACAAGCGCAGCGGAACGCCGCGGCCGCGGAGCTGCATCTCGACGAAGCCACCCTGGCAGCCCTGACCGAGGCCACCGACCCGGTCAAGCGAATCTTGGGGGAGAATCCGGACCTCTGGGAGTCGGACGAGCACTCCCGCTTCCGCTAGGCCTGCCCCGGTCCAAAACAGAAAGCCTTGCGTAACTCGTTGCTACGCAAGGCTTTTCGTTCACTGGGGAACAGGGACTTGAACCCCAACTAACTGATCCAGAGTCAGTCGTGCTACCGATTACACCATTCCCCAACGCTGATTGACCACAGCCCTGGCGGTGTTCTGCAATCAACCCTACATTGATGTATAGGCGGCACCGGCCTGTTCGTCAAGGCCTTTCCCGTGGGCGGTTGACTCCCGGCGCGGCCACGGCTTAGAATCTGATCCGTTCTACCGTTCAAATCCCACGTTCATTTACATCTTAATGTGGGCCATTTGAGTACCCCTCAGAGGGGTGGCGCGGGCTCTGCGTCTGTCCTTCAATCACAAATCGGGGGCCAATCAGTAGCATGGCTGTTTTACGAGTTGTTCAAGGGCCGAACCCTGGGAAAATCTATAGCCTCGAACGCGACAAGATGGTGCTCGGGCGGCACCCCAATTGCGACATCGTTCTGGAGGTGGGCGCGGTCAGCCGCGAACACGCCCAATTGATCCGCTCCGGCGACAACTACTTTCTCGAGGACCTCAAGAGCCGAAACGGCACCTTTCTGAACAACGAAGCGGTCGACGGGCGACGCAAGCTTCACGAAAAGGACCAGATCCGCATCTGCGACCTGGTGTTCATGTTCCACCTCGGTTCGCCCGAGGTGACGATCGACCGGCCGGAGAATCTGGAACAAGGCACGGCGGTCGGCGCCATGCTGGTCGACGACGAGAGCCTGGGAACGAAATCCACGATCACATCGAAGATCGATTTTTCCGCCGGCCGAACCGGGCTGCTCCTGAAGGTCAACGCCGAGACGAAGCTCAAGGCCGTGCTGGAGATCCTCCAGGCCTTGGGCCGCGCCATCGCGCTCGACGACGTGCTCCCCAAGATTCTCGACGGGCTGTTCACGGTGTTTGTCCAGGCCGATCGCGGATTCGTCGTCCTCAAAGACAAGGACACCGGAAAGCTGATCCCGCGGGCGACCAAGCACCGCCGCGCCGACGACGAAGAGCAAATCCGCATCAGCCGCACGATCATCAACAAGGTGATGCAGGACAAGGAGGCGATCCTCTCGGACGATGCCACCTCGGACTTCGGGACCCAGAGCATTGTCGATTACCAGATTCACTCGATGATGTGCGTTCCCCTGATGAGCACCGATGGGGAGGTTCTCGGGGCCCTGCAAATCGACACGCACGATCTGCTCCACCGCTTCGGGGAAGACGACCTGGAGTTGCTGGCTAGCGTGGCGATTCAGGCCGCGATTGCCGTCGAGAACGCCCAACTCCACGAAGTGGCGGTGCGCGAAGCGGCGATCAAGCGCGACTTGGACTTGGCCTCGAAGGTCCAGCGGGGATTCCTCCCCGACAAGGCGCCGGACGTGCCGGACTACGAGTTCTTCCACTATTACTTTCCGGCCAGGACGATCGGCGGCGACTTCTTCGACTATGTCTGTCTCCCGGATGGCCGCGTGGCGATCGTGCTGGCCGACGTGTCGGGCAAGGGGATCTCCGCCGCGCTGCTCGTCGCCAAGCTGTCTTCCGAAATCCGGCTCTGCCTGCTGAGCGAACCGACGCCGGAGCAGGCGATGGCGCGGCTGAATACGATTTTCTGCGACGCCCGCTGGGAGGACCGGTTTGTGACCGTGGTGATGATGATCCTTCACCCCCGCGCGCACGAGGTCTGCATCGTCAACGCCGGCCACATGGCCCCGCTCTTGCGCCATCCCGACGGCACCGTGGAACCGATCGCCCAGGAACTCAGCGGCCTGCCGATCGGAGTCGCCGACGGAATCGAGTTTGAACCCTACACGATGAACATGGCGATCGGCGATTCGCTGTTCGCCTACACGGATGGGATTCCCGACGCGGAGAGCATCCGCGGGGAGTTTTTCGGCACCGACCGGCTGCTTGCTGAACTGGGCGGCAAGTCGTTCGAGAACGTGCAGAACATGGGCAAACACATCATCGAGCAGGTCGGCCGCTTCGCCGGCAGCCAAGCGCAGACCGACGACATGTGCGTGACGCTGTTCGGCCGCACCGGGTGAGGCGCGCAGGTCACCGTGCAGGCGGGGCGGAAGTCGGTTGGCTGAATTCCCGGTCCGCACCAGATTGCCGCCCGCCGCCTCCGGCCCGGTTGCGCGAATGCCGTGCTCAAGCCCCGGTCGGCGGCCAGGGGTGCGGAGGCAGTGCCCTGGCGCGGCGGTTCCCGCCAGGCGGCGCGCGGCCGATGGGATTCAGTTCGCGGGCGGAAATGCCCGCCCAGGGCGCTCGACATTGGGACGGGAAAGACATCAGGGGGCCGGCCGCGGATGCCGGATCAAAAGGAGGATGTGATGGTCAAGAAGCTTTGCTGCTGTGTGGGTCTGGCCGTCTTTGTGGCGTTGATCGCAGACGCCCCGGCGGCCGAGGTGGGCAAGAGTGCGCCCCCAGAAACGCAACGCTCCGAATGGGAATTGGCGTGGAGTGACGAGTTCGAGCAGGATGTGCTGGATGACGCCAAGTGGACGCGTTGCGCTCGCGGCACGTCTGACTGGAACAACACGATGTCGGATCATCCGCGCTTGTTGAAAATCGAGAATGGCGTGCTTTATCTGCTGGGGATCGTCAACGACACGGGAGATGCGCCGCCTTACCTGACGGCCGGCCTGAACAGCAAGGGGAAGTTCGCCTTCAAATATGGCAAAGTGCAGATTCGCGCGCGGTTCAAGAACGCTCAAGGCGCGTGGCCGGCGCTGTGGATGCTGGGTGCGAAAGAGAGATGGCCGGCCTGTGGCGAGATCGACCTGATGGAACACCTGAACTTCGACGACAAGGTCTATCAGACGGTGCATTCCGAATACACCCTCAAGATTGACAAGACAAACGACCCGAAAAAGGGCGGTACAGCCAAAATCAACCGCGATGGCTGGAACACCTACGGCTGCGAGTGGGATGCGAGCAAGATCGTCTTCACCGTGAATGGCGAACCGACCCACACCTATCCGCGTGTGCCGGAGAAAGGCGCCGAGCAATGGCCTTTTGACCAGCCTTTCTACTTGATTCTCTCCATGCAGATCGGCGGCAAATGGGTCAACGGCTCGGGCCCGACCAACCCGGAGGATTACCCCGCTTGGCTGGCAGTGGACTGGGTACGCGTCTCTGAAAAGAGAATCGTCGAACATCCTGCGGCCGCCCCCGGGGAACCCTGAAAAGACCAAGTCCCGGAGAGGGTGTCTACTCCCGTCCGGGACGCAGCGGGCGGGCTGCCCGATCCCTCGGCCGCCCTTTGCCCAAGGCTGATTCCCGGCACGCTGGCGACGCGGCTTCCCGCCGCCACGCACCGCCGCCGGCCACCTCCCGCGCTGGTCGGCCAAACGACTCAATTCCCGGACGCCGCGGACACGATGACCACTGCCAGCCTCACCCCACGGGAAAACCTGCGGCGCCTGTTGGACGGCCAGGCCGGCGCCTGGCTGCCGTTCTCGCTGGACATCGGCTCCCAGCCGGGGTTGAGCGGTCCGGTGATGCGGGCCTTCTTCGAGCGGACCGGCGGCAGCGACGCGGGCGAGCACTTCGGCGCCGATGTGCGCTGCTGCTCCGTTGCGGCGGTGTTCGGCGGCGACGATCCCGGCAGATTCCACGCGAGCCTGCCGCCGGGCGTGACCTTCGACGAGTGGGGCAACGCCCATTGGGCTGGCGGGGCGGAGGGGACGGTGGACCACATGCTGCCGGCCGCGGCATTCGCCCGGACGGTCCGCGATCTGGAGCGGCTGCCGCCGCCGTTGATCCAGCCGCCGGACCTGGCGCGGATCGAGGCCTTCCACGCGGCGGGCTACCCGGTTTTTGGCTACGCGGGCAGCATCTACGAGTGGTCGTGGTGGCTCCGCGGCATGGAGCGGTTCATGATCGACCTGGTGACCGATCCGGCGATGGCCGAAGCGGTGATCCAGAAGATCGCCGCGCACACCGCGCGGCTGGCCCTGGCCTCCGCCCGGGCTGGAATCGACGTCCTCTGCTTCTACGACGACGCGGGGATGCAGACCGGCATGCAGATCTCGCCGCAACTCTGGCGGCGGTTCATCAAGCCGGCGTGGCAAGGCGTGCTCGACTGCCTTCGGGCGGAGTCGCCCGAGGCGCGGTTCTTCCTGCACAGTTGCGGCCGGATCACGCCGATCGTGGGCGACCTCGTCGAGCTCGGGTTCCACATCCTCCACCCGATCCAGCCCGAGTGCATGGATTTCGCGGGGCTCTACCGAGAACTGGGGGCGCGGACGCTGCTGGCGGCCACCGTCTCCAGCCAGAAGACGTTTCCCTTCGGCTCGCCGGAAGAGGTCCGCCGCCAGGTCCGCCGGCTCGCCGAGATCGTCGGACCTTCACGCCGGGCGGTCCTGATGCCGTCGAATGTGATCCAACCGGAGACTCCCTGGGAAAATGTCGTGGCGTTCGCCGAAGAGGCCCGGGCGATCCGGTAGGGTGGTCCGAAGGTGCCGATACTCTGAAGCCGAACAGGGTTGCGATATAATCGGGTCGAGGTCGATTCTCGAAGCGGACAAGGGGACAGACAAGTAGGAGCCTGAGGCGATGCGTGGAATGGCTGTCTTGCTGGCGATGATTCTGGGAGGGGTCTGCCTGCCGCCGGTTGCGCGAGGTGGGCCCGCCGCGCCCGACGACTTGCGCTGCGAGGGGCTGGTCGACCCGCTGGGCATCGATCGGGCGGAGCCGCGGCTGTGCTGGACGATTCCGCCCGGCGAGCAGGGCTTGGCGCAGACGGCGTACCAGATTCTCGTGGCCGACTCCCCGGCCGGGCTGGCCGCCGGCCGCGGCAACCTCTGGGACTCGGGCAAGGTCGAATCGGACCGGTCGCAGTGGGTCGCCTATGCCGGCCAACCACTGGCGAAGGGGTCGCGCTCGTGGTGGAAGGTCCGCGTCTGGGACCAGACCGGCGTGCCCTCGCCGTGGAGCGCGTCGGCCTGGTTCACGGTGGGGCCACTCTCGGCGTCGGACTTCCGCGGCGAGTGGATCGGCGCCGGCTGGATGAAGAACAACGAGGGGCCGCTTCCCTGGCTGCGCAAGACGATCGAGTTGGAGGAGGCCCCCGTCGCGGCCACGGCCTACGTCTGCGCCCTGGGTTACTACGAGCTCTACGTAAACGGCCGCAAACTGGGCGACGACGTGCTCAGCCCGGCGGTTTCGGACTATGGGAAGCGCGGGCTTTACCGGGCCCACGACCTCAGCGGTCGGCTCGTCAAGGGACGCAACTGCATCGGCCTGTGGCTGGGGCGGGGCTGGTCGACCGGCACGCTGAAGAAGGCGGGCGGCGGCGGCCCGATGGTCAAGGCTGAGCTGAGCCTCGCGTTCGACGGTTCCGCTCCCCTGGCGATCGCCACGGACACGACCTGGAAAGCGCGGCCCAGCCACATCACTCCGCTGGGCCGGGGCACGAGCGGCAGCTACGGCGGGGAACTGGTCGAGGCGGAGAAGGAGATCGCCGACTGGAGTGCGGCGGATTACGACGACTCGGGCTGGCAGCCGGCAACGGTCCATCATCCGCCGACCCCGATCATCGCCGCGCAGATGATGGAGCCGAACCGGCTGCTCGACGAAGTGCACCTGGCGGCGGTCAGACCGATCGGCGGCGGGTTTGTGCTCGACATGGGCCGCAACTACACCGGCTGGTTCGAGTTGGCCCTGCCCGACGACATCGCGCGCGGAACGAAGATCGAGATCGAGTTTGCCGACAAGCAATTCGCCAACGGCGGCTTCCAGACCTACGGCCAGCGGAGCGTATACGTGGCGCGGGGCGGCGGCGGCGAGCGGTTCCGCAACCGCTTCAACTACGCGGCGTTCCGCTACGCGATCGTGAAGGGCCTGCCGCGGGCGCCGAGACCGGATGAGGTCAAGGGCCGGCTGATCACCACGGGCTACGAGTCGGGCTCGACCTTTTCCTGCGACAACCAGTTGCTCAACGAAATCCACGGCATGATCTGCTGGACCTACAAGTGCCTGAGCCTCGGCGGCTACACGGTCGACTGCCCGCACCGCGAGCGGCTGGGCTACGGCGGCGATTCGGGGACCTCGATGGAAATGGGAATGCTCAACTTCCGCACGGGGCCGTTCTACGCCAAGTGGGCGGCCGACTGGCGCGACGCGCAGAACGCCGAGGGCGACGTGCCCTACACCGCGCCCTACGCGCAGGACGCCGGTGGCGGCCCGGCCTGGAGCGGATTCTGTGTCACCATGCCCTGGCAGGTCTACCTGACGTACGGCGATCGGCGGCCGCTCGAGCTGGGCTGGCCCGTGATCAAGAAGTGGCTGGCATTCATCGAGACGAAGATGGGCGACGGCCTCTTGCAGCCCTACGTGGGGATCGGCTGCGCGGGCTCGCCCGAGTGGAACTTTCTCGGCGACTGGGTGCCGCCGGGGCGGAAGCAGGGCAAGGACCGCGTCGACGACCGCTCGACTCTCTTTTTCAACAACTGCTACCTCGTCTACTGCCTGCAAATTGCCGCCAAGATCGGCCGCGTCGTGGGCGACGAGGCGCAGGCAGAGACTTACGCGAAACGGGCGGAAGAGCTCGCCGCCCGGCTCCACGCCCGATTCCTGAATCCCGACGGCGCCACCTATGCCAACGGCGAGCAGACCTACCTGGCGATGCCGCTGTTGTTCGGCATCACCCCGCCGGATATTGCGCCGCGGGTCATGGCCGCGCTGAAGCGCGATATCACCCAAACCCGCGAGGGCCACTTGAACACGGGGATGCACGGCAACTATTTCCTGACCAAGTACCTGATCAACGAGCGGCGCAACGACCTTTTGACGCTGATGCACACCAAGGAGGATTTCCCCAGTTTTGGACACATGATCCGCAGCGGCGCGACCACGATCTGGGAAGAATGGGACGGCGACAACTCGCAGATTCACAACACGATGATCTCCATCGGACTGTGGTTCATCGAGGGGCTGGCGGGCATCCGCTACGATGAGCAGGCGCCCGGGTTCAAGCATTTCATCGCCGCGCCGGGCATCGAGAGCGGGCTGAAGCGCGTCGATGCCACGCTCGCGACCGGCTATGGGAAGATCGGCAGCGCGTGGCGCGTCGAGGGCGATGCCTTGACCTGGGAGCTGACCGTGCCGCCGAACACCACCGCGACGGTCGTCCTGCCGGCGGCAGAGCTCGGCGCGGTCCGCGAGAGCGGCCGGCCGGTGGAGGCCCAGCCGGGCCTCCGCCG
>LSQX01096561.1_pt1 | contig 38774 bp, 41 predicted proteins | sample 654561 | NCBI WGS metagenome assembly LSQX01 (sample SAMN04489861, study PRJNA283612) | anaerobic digester metagenome | isolation source: 4 biogas reactors fed with cattle manure at either 37C or 55C with and... | place: Denmark: Kongens Lyngby | collected 2014 | reverse complement strand
TTATCCCCACTTTGAATTTTTTCACACTGACCACCCCGTCTGAAGCCTCCCAGGAAGCAGGTTATTCGCATTAGAGTCACTTAGGATTATTTCTGCACGAAATAAAAAAAATCCTCCTAGTAAACTAGGAGAAATTATAGAAAGCTTGTAAAGGAGTGGATGAAAAACAATATATTAGATTTATTTTTTATCAAGTAAGCCGCGCTCGATTAACACTTCTCCGATTTGAATGGTGTTGGTAGCCGCGCCTTTCCTTATCTGGTCCCCACAGGTCCACAGCCATATTCCATTTTCGCTGGAAGTGTCCCGGCGTATCCTGCCCACGTATATGATGTCCTGGCCCTGTGTAGTAAGGGGCGTCGGGTAGATATTGTTAGAGGGATCGTCGTATACCTTTACTCCCGGGGCTTTTGACAGGATGTCCCTGACCTCATCAGGGGTGATTTTTTTCTTGGTTTCCAGGAGAATTGATTCGCAGTGACTTCTCATTACCGGTATGCGCACGGTGGTGCTGCTTATCCTTAGATCGGGGTCGTGGAAGATTTTGCGGGTTTCGTAGTACATCTTCCACTCTTCCTTGGTGTAGTCCTGTTCCATAAAGACATCTATGTGAGGGATGGCGTTAAAAGCTATGGGGCAGGTAAAGGCTTTGGGCTCTGGCATGGGCTCGCCTTTGGCGTAGGAGCGAACCTGTTCGTCCAGCTCAGCTATGCCCTTGACTCCGGCTCCGGAAGCCGCCTGGTACGTGGATACTATGATCCTGGTGACACCCGCATAATCGTAAATGGGCTTTAAAGGGACGCACAGGATTATGGTGGCGCAATTGGGATTTGATATGATGCCGCTGTGCCAGTCCACGTCTTCCGGGTTTATTTCTGGTATTACCAGGGGGACCGACGGGTCCAGCCGGAAGGAACTGCCGTTATCGATGACCACGGCTCCATTTTTGACAAAGACCGGGGCCAGTACCTTGCTCACGGGGCCGGCGGCAAAAAAGGCAATGTCTATGCCCTTTATATTGTCCTCGTCCACCTTCTCTACCGTAAACTCACTGCCCTTGAAGGTAATCTTCTTTCCCGCTTCGCTTTCATGGGCAAAAAGCCTGATGCTTTCTATCGGAAAGTCCCTTTCTTCAAGGATTTTCAGCATTTCAGTGCCTACTGCACCGGTAGCACCAACTACTGCTATGTGATATTTTTTCATGGGGAAACCTCCAAAGCAATTAGATTTTTTAAAGATAAGTAATGCAAAATCCGTGCCAATCTGCAGCGAAGGCGCGCGAAAGCCTACGATGCTAATTGGCGGTATCGAGAACGCAAAAATATGCGGCCCGATTCTAACTTTTAGAACTACTTTTTAAAAACTATAACCTGCCGCGGGGACGTTTCGTTTGCCAGGTTCATAGTTCCGAGTTCCTTACCGCGTTCTCAATTATGCTTCTCCCTATGCCCATAACCCTGCTTAACTGCCTCATGCTGGCTCCTGTCATATTATATATTTCCAAGATAATCTTGTCACGTTCATTTTTGGGCAGTCTGGCCAGTGAATTAATATCCACTATGCCATTAATTCTGCTTAGCAAATCTTTATCCGTATATTTTTGCTTAACTTCATAATCCAAAAATTTGTCGTCATTTGGTTTGTTCATGAATTCCTCAAAGCTCTCTTGTGTACTGAAATAGGCCGCGATTAGCCCCGGATCAATGCTGGTGCTTTTGCCCTTATAGAAATCGATATAATCCTTATAGCTGCTCCATTCATAGTCCCCAGCTTTTTTCACCATTTTGGCCTTGACGGGGTTTTGGTGTATGTACCTTGCTGCTGCAACAAGGTATCTTTCGCTTTCGATTGCCTCGCTTCTGTACCTGTTTTGAAAGAGATGGCCGGTTCTGCCGTGCCTGTTGTTAAACCATTGCACGTAGCCAACTGCTATTCTCTTGACGTTGTCGCCCAATTCTCCGCTTTCCCTCATAAGCAAGTGTACATGGTTGCCCATTAGGCAATAGGCATATAATTCAAACTCAGAAATCTCTTTTGCCCTGAAAAGATAATATAAGAATTTTTCCCTATCGCTATCGTCTAAAAATATGTACCTTCGATCAATACCCCTCAACATAATGTGGTAAATGCCGGTTTTGCTCTTCTCCCTCGCAGTTCTTGGCATTAGCATCACCCTGTTGCATTATACTTAATTTTCTGGAATATGGCAGACGAAACGTCCCCCTGCCAGGTGCAGGTGGCGGGTTTTATAGAGGCCGCGGGCCAGGGGCTTGTTTTCTTTGGGGCAGCTTCACGTGGTCAAGGGTCCACTGCATTACGGTTCCAACACTCAGGGCATAAGCCAGTGTCCCAATGCCCAAAGGGCCGCCCAAAAGCCAGCCGATAAGTGCGGCCATGCTTTCCATGACCGTCCTGATCGTGCCCGGCTTTTTTCCGGTAACATTGGAGATGCCGAGCATGAAACTGTCCCTTGGCCCGGCGCCCAGTTTGCCGTTAATGTAAGTTCCAAATCCAACTCCATTTGCAATAATGCCGATAATCAGGTATAAAATAGATACTATTAAGCTCTCCGTGGGTCTAACTAAATTCAAGGCATTATTTATGCCTATGTTCAAATCGAGAAAAAAGCCGAAGAAATACATGTTCATAACGGTGCCGATACCGGGTTTTATTTTTAAGGCCCACCCGATTAAAAGCATTAGTGCTCCGACCACCTGGGTGGCCCTGCCAACCGTAAACGGAGTGTGATTGGATATTCCCATGTGAAATACCATCCAGGGATCCACGCCGAATCCGGATTCCATTAGGAAAATCTTCCCTAAGGAGGCGATATATAAGCCGCCGAAAAAGAATAAGAGCTGATGAATAATCAAATTATCCCTGTTCAATGTGCTACTCCTTCTTCACAAACTTCTTTTGGTTGGGGCAGTTTTACGCGGTCAAGCGTCCACTGCATTACGCTTCCGACGCTTAAGGCATATACCAGTGTCCCAATGCCGAGAGGACCGCCCAAAAGCCAGCCGATAAATACGGCTGTGCATTCCATCCATGTCTTGATTGTGCCGGGCTTTTTCCCGGTAACATTTGAGATTCCGACCATAAAACCGTCTCTCGGGCCAACTCCCAATTGCCCGTTAAGGTATATCCCCAATCCTACGCCTATTATGATGATGCCGATGAGTAAGTATAGGATTGAAACTATTAAACTATCCGTTTGTTGTATTATGTTTAAAGTGTCATTGATGGTTATATTCAAATCAAGAAAATAACCGTAGCAAAACATGTTTAAAAATGTTCCGATGCTAGGCTTTATTTTTAATGCCCAGCCTATCAAGAGCATTATGGCTCCAACCCCCTGGGTCACCTGGCCAACCGTAAAGGGAACGTAATTAGAGATTCCCATGTGAAATACCATCCAGGGATCTACACCCAATCCTGATTGCTTGACAATAACCATGCCTACTGTAACGATATATAGTCCGCCCAAAAAAAATAAAAGTTTTGGAATGATTGATTTAAGCTTGCCCAATTTGCTGCTCCTTCTAATGTTTTTTATTAGTCATGTAGTTTTATTATAGCACGTAGTTATAGGCAATACAATTTGCTTGAAAGCTAGTTTATAGCGTCCCCTGTATGGATTTTATCAGCATTGTGGCGAAGCTGCCTGTTGGCAGTGTGAAGTTGAGTTGTAGTTTCGAAAAGCCCGGGTAGATATCATCAGCTTCAAAGAGTGGTTCTGTCATGCTTTCTTCCGTCACGTCGTCAGGGACCTGGCAGACGAAACGTCCCCCTGTCAGGTTTTCGGGATAGACTATGGCGGGGCGGAGGAAGGATTTGAAAAAGGATTTTCGGATTTTGGTCAGGTTGAAGTCGGAGGGTTTTAAGCCCCGCTGGGACAAAATGTCTTTTACGATTCGGGCCTCCTCAGGGTTTCCCGGGATTTTATAAGATACTGTGGGGATTTGCATGTTTTTTAGTTTTTTTAAAGCCCCTTCATCTAAATCTTTATAGAAAGTATAGTCCATGATTTTCCCTTTTACTTTAAAGGGGTTTGTTACGTGTTTTTGCAGGATTTGCTCTAAACTCAGGTTCCACAAGTAGCTTTGATAGGCAGAAAAGTGCATGGACAGTTCTTCTTTGGGGATGGCATTTATGGCCTTTACCAGTTGGCTTTTGCTGTCACCCTCCCAAAGGATTTTCATTATGTCCCTTTCGGCCTTGGTTTTGCACAGGGGGGCAATAGCCTGCCAGTCGCCCCAGAGTTCCTCTATTTTTCTTTTCCTCCGTTTTTCTTTCGTCTTGTCTCCCGGGCCAATTGTGGTAAAGTAGAGTTTTAGGGCGCCTTTGTAGTGCTTTCTGATGATCCTTTCCGCCAATATTTCGTCGGGATTTGCTATGCTGCCGAAGCGCTGGTCGTCAAAATAGTTCGGAAAGCCGAAGCGGCTGATTTCATCCAAACGCTCCAGGATCGATTCCCTCTGATGTTCGGGGATTTTTCTTAGGGTGATTTGGAAGTGGTTTCCTTTCATTAGCGCTGCGGAAATGAAATCATCGGCAAAGCCCACAGGGCTAAGTTTAACATTTGGCATGTCAAAGGAAAGGTCGTATCTCTTTGGCACGGAAATGTATTGATAGGTTATCGCATGGCGGTCCTTTCGGCCGCCGTAGCCTATGCTGGCCATGGCCATCTTGTTTTGCCTGGCAATGGCAAGCAGGGCGTCCATGGTGTTCCAGTGCCGCTTTTCCAAAAGGTATATGCGGTACTTGCCGTCATTCTTTAGTTTTAAATCAATGAGTTCCGTCACGATGAAGTCTTCCGGTATTACTTTTACCTTCAATATCGCTCATTCCTTTTATCAGTCCTTAAACTTTTCTTTGATAATATTATAGTATTAGCATGAACCTGGCAAACGAAACGTCCCCGTGGCAGGTTTGGTAGGTTGTGCGGGTTTCTATTTTGAGTATATCTCATTTGCCAGGTTTTTTAAACAAAAAGCAACGGAAAAAGTCTAGACATTAGTAGCACAAAACTGATAAACTAGTATGAGCAATAAATTTTATTAATAGATAGGGTGAGGGAAATTTTTACTAAAAAAATCAGCATAACTAAGTCTTTGGCTTTGGTTCTTGTTTTGGCAATAGGGCTCGGCTTGATAGCTTCAGCTTGCAGCAGCCAGGCATCCAGCGAAGTGGTGGCCAGGGTGAACAATGAAAAAATCACGAAAGATGAGCTGTACGAGTATTTGGTAAAGGAAAACGGCGATGCGGCCCTGAACACACTGGTCGCTAACAAAATAATTGAACTTGAGGCAAAAAAGCAAAATGTTGAGGTCACCGATGATGATTTGGACAAGGAAATTGATAAAATCGCAGAGCAGTACGGCGGCCGCGAAACTTTTGAGCAGTTTCTTGAAATGTACGGCACTCCGCTGGATGATATAAAGGAGACTCTCAGAACAAATATTACTGTCGAAAAGCTGCTGGGGGCCGAGGTAAAGATTGAAGAAGATGAAATGAAATCGTACTTTGAAATTAACAAGGAAAACTTCGGCGAAAAGGAACAGGTAAAGGCCAGCCACATTTTGGTGGACTCCGAGGAGAAGGCCGTAGAGGTCAAGGAAAAGCTTGAGGCCGGCGAGGACTTTGCAGCCCTGGCCAAGGAGTATTCCACAGACAGCAGCAATAGTGAACAAGGCGGAGACCTGGGATATTTTGCACGGGGCCAAATGGTGCAGGAATTCGAGGATGCCGCTTTTTCCATGGAAGTAGGCCAAATCAGCGACCCGGTAAAAACAGATTACGGATATCACATCATAAAGCTGGAAGATAAAAAGCCGGCAAAACAGGCCACATACGAAGAAAGCAAGGATGAAATAAGGGAAATCCTGTTCCAGCAAAAGCTGCCTGTAGTTTATCAGATGTGGATGCAGGAAAGAATGAATGAGTATGATGTGGAAATTCTTTTAAATAAGTAACGGATATAAAGCCTTCAGGAACGGTGAAAAATGCTGTCTTCCTGAAGGCTTTAACATTGTCAATCAATATGTTCGAAGAATTGAATGTTTAATCCGTTGGGGTCTTTAATGTAGAAAAATTTGATACTGGGATTGGGCTGGAAGGGGCCGCTGTGGATGGGAATGTCTTTTTCTTTGACAAATTCCATCATGTCATCTACGGAATCAACTTCAAAGCCCAGGGATATGTGATCACCGATATTTACATCCTCTATCGATTCATCTTTTATTAGCTCGACTTTGGTTTCTCCCATTCCCAAAAATGCGATTTCGACTCCGGGTCTTGCCTCGTACCTTCTGTCAAGGGTGAGACCCACAATCTCCTGATAGAACTTCAATGACTCTTCCAAGTCCTTGACGGTTATCGTGGCCCATAGAAATTTTCTCATAAAGACAACCTCCTTGTTTAAAATGTAATACAAATGGGGTGATAGAAATGAAAACCGTAAAATTGAGAAGGATGGGAAACAGCTTCGTTTTTACCGTTCCCAATGAACTTATAGAAAAATACAATTTTAAAGATGGCCAGGAGCTTTATGTTGTTGAAAGCAATAAGGGCTTTACTATAACGCCCTTCAATCCGGATTTTGAAAAGTGGGCGAAAGCCTTTGATAAAACTAATAGCAAATTCGGAAATAGCTTAAAGGAACTGGCAAAATAGCCGTTCGATTATAGGTAAAGGCAATCGGAACCGCAAGAGTGCGGTTGCCGCAGGTAGAGTTTTTTATATAATCACCCTACGCGAGGCAAAAGCAGGGTGATTATTTTTTTGATGCTTCTAGATTCTCTATCAATTCCTTTATTTCTTCAATCCCCTCTTTTGTCACCGATGATACAAGGAAATAGTCGCCGTTGACCCCGCACAGCTTGAGGTTCTTTCTTGCCCTTTCGATGTTGGCCAGGGGAGAGTCTATCTTGGTTATGATTCCGAAGATGGGGACGTTGAACATGGTGGCAAAGCCGGGAGGTGTGGTGGGCTCTTGTCTGGTGGCGTCCTGCACCACAAAAATCGCATCGGCATCCATTGCAGTAGTTGTGACTGCATAGTTTAACCTGGGTATATCCATGTACTCACCGGGGATGTCGATGAAGCCATTTTGAAAGGTTAGGGCCTGGGTCTTTTTGGCTTCCCCTGTGCCGGTAATTGCTTTTATGAGGGAAGTCTTGCCCGCACCGGAAGCTCCAATCAGCATGATCTTCTTGTCCAATTATTTCACCTCGAAATGCTTTTGCGTATATTTTAGCATAAAAACTTACGGTCAAGGAACTGATTCCTTGACCGTCACCGTTAACTATGCAAGTATTATGCCGCTACATCGGATTTGGTATCAACTTTTTTCGGAGCAAATAAGCTGGCCACCATTATTGCCGTTACGCCGGCTACCAATTTGCCCACGATCATGGGGAAGATCATTTCCTTGGCCACACCGGCGGTAAAGCCGAGGTGGTCGCCGAAGGTAAAGGCTGCGCTTACGGCAAAAGCTACGTTCAAGACCTTGCCCCTCGGGTCCATGTTGTGGAGGATCTGGAACATGGGGATGTTGTTGGCCAGGGTTGCTACCATGCCTGCGGCAGCCACATCGTTCATTCCCAGCGCCTTGCCCACCGACATCAAGGGCTTTTTAAACACCTTAGTTATGACATTTACCATGGGGAAGGCCCCGGCCAATACTATAGCAATACTTCCGATTATTTCTATACCATCGGTAATGGGAGCCATTCCGGGAATTATGACAATACCGGTAAGGGTTTCGACGATTATAGCCGCCAGACCAATGGTGATGACTACTACCACGCCTTTGCCGAAAACGTTAAAGCCGGATATCATCTTGCTGGGTATTTTCCACAAGCCCAGGGCTATCAGGGCTGCAACTAAAACTATGGGAACCAGGTTGCTAATAACCATGCCTATGGGGAAGCCAGCCACCAAGCCTCCGGCAAAGCAGCCGATGGGAATGGTAATCATGCCTGCCAGGATTCCGGTAGCAAGGGCACCATGGTCCTCCTGCTTGATTATGCCAAGGGCCACGGGTATGGTAAAGACTATGGTTGGGCCCATCATGGCTCCGAGGATGGTGCCTGCAAAAAGGCCTGCCTGGGGGTCTCTCGCCATTTCCATGGCCAGGGGGAATCCTCCCATGTCGTTGGCCAGGAGGGTCGTGGCAAACATGGCCGGGTCAGCCCCCAGTGCAGAGTATACCGGCACGATTATCGGCTCCAGTATTTTGGCCAGAACCGGGGCCAAAGAGACTACACCGACCATGGCCAGGGCCAGCGAGCCCATGGCGTTAAAGCCTTCCTCAAACTGTTCCCCCAATCCGTACTTGTTGCCAAGTATCCTGTCAATCGCACCTAAGACCATGAAGATTACCATGATATTGAGGATAATTTGATTGATACTCAATATATACACCCCTCTCCTGTTCTATAGTTGCTTTTTTGCACGCTGAATAATTAGGAAGACCGTTTAATATATTCAAATCACTGCCCATCATAAGTTCACATTTATACCACTTCCTTTGTTGTCGTATATTTTCTTGACCAGGGAAGCTACATGTGCTCCTGCTTCCACCGGCGGCATGCCCTTGTCGTGAATGTTGGAAACGACGCTCCTGTCCGATTCGACCGTGCCCTTCTTCGGCCTCCAGCAAAGGTAGGCGCTCATGCTGGTGGCGGTTCCGAGGCCGGGCCTTTCTCCGATTAGTTCGACCACCACATCGGCCTGAATCACTTCATTTACCGCATCCATTACGGGTACGCGGCCGAACTTGATAAAAAATGGAACTCCCACTTCCATGTCGTACGCTTTCAGGCCTTCCAGCAGTGCCGGGAGAAAGTCGGGGACATTGGCCTCGATGGCCTTCGAGCTCAAGCCGTCCACCACGATGACCTGCACCTGGGGCTTTAAGGGGCATCGCTTGCGAATCTCTTCCTTGGCCTCCTCCGACAGTATCCTGCCCAAGTCGGGCCGGGTCAGGTACTCATCCTTGTCCCGGACCACGGTCTTGACGGTAAAGAGCCCCATCCTGTCCAGGAAATCATCGGACACGTCGCTGAAGACCGCATCCATGGCAGAAGCATGGTCCGCCCTAAATCTCAGCCAGGGAATGGTGAGGTACCTGGGGCCAGTTCTTCCCAGGGCGATGCGGGCAGGTGTGAGGCTTTTCAGCCTTATCAGGTATTCTTCATCGATGGGCTCTTTTATGAAGACTTTTTCATAGAGGCTGTACTCCGAAATATCGCTAAACTCTACCGTTTCTTCATTATATGTGCTTTTTTCAACTTGATTCTCGACAGACCTCATTTCAATGTCAGCTTTTTCTTCCTTGCCCTTTAGCTCCTCTATTACCTTCCTGACGATGCTTTCAATTTGCTCATCTTTAAAAAGTGCCATCGTATCACCTTCTTCCCGGAGGCGTTATTTTTGAAAACAGGGAAGGATCGCCGGCAATTTCCGTCAGCTTGCCGTCTTTCATTATCCCCATGTCCTCCAGCCACTTTTCAAATTCCGGCGCCGGCCTGAGGCCAAGCAGCTCCCTAAGGGTTGCATCATCGTGGTAGCTGGTGTCCTGGTAGCTGAGCATGCAGTCATCGCTGCCGGGAACACCCATGTAGTAGTTGGCTCCCGCCATTGCCAAAAGCATTATGGCGTTTTCCTGGTCATTCTGGTCCACCTTGACGTGGTTGGTATAGCAGGGGGCCATCCCCATGGGCAATCCTATGAGTTTGCCCATGAAGTGATCTTCCAGGCTGGCACGGATTATCTGCTTGCCATCGTACAAGGTCTCAGGGCCAATAAAGCCGGATACGTTGTTTACCATAAAGGGCATGTATCTCCTGCCAAAACCGTAGGTCCTGGCTTCAAGGGTCTGCATATCCGCACCGTGGTGGCTTTCCAGGGACAGTTCCGAACCCTGGCCGGTTTCGAAGTACATCAGGTTTGGCCCTGCAGCGTAGCCTTCCCTCTTTATCAGGTCAAGGGCCTCATCCAGGATGGATGCACTGACGCCGAATACCTTGTTGCAGCTTTCGCTGCCGGCAATGCTCTGGAAGAACATGCATGCCTTTGCGCCCTTCTCCACCGCCTTCATTTGTGTTGTCACGTGGGACAGCACGCAGTTTTGGGTGGGTATGGCCCATTCCATGATGAAATCGTAGGTGGCATTCAGTAGCTTTATGGTATTTTCTACCGTATCTTCATTGGGGTTTATGCCGATTACCGCATCGCCGGAGCCATAGCTGAGGCCCTCCATTACCGATGCCAGGATGCCTTCTACGCTGTCGGCGGGATGGTTGGGCTGTATGCGGTAAGACAGGGTGCCGGGGAGACCAATTTCCGTCCTATTCTTGGTGACGACCCGTATTTTGGAGGCGGCATAGACCAGGTCCATGTTGGACATGAGCTTTGCCACGGCCGAAACCATCTCAGCCGTAAGGCCAACCGAAATGCGGCGTATGTCCTCTCCGGCGGTGCCATGGGAAAGGAGCCATTCCCTAAATTCCGCTACCGTCATGTGACTGATGCTGTTATACACTCCCTTGCAAAGGCCGTCATCGATGACCCTGGTGACTTCGTCCTCTTCGTAAGGAATGACCGGGTTTTCCCTGAGCTCCTTTAAGGTCAGTTCCGCCAAAACCCTCTTGGCCGCTATCCTCTCCTCATTGCTCTCTGCAGCAATTTTGGCAAACACGTCACCGGACTTTTCCTCACTGGCCTTGGCCAGGATTTCCTTTATGGAAAAGAAGGTATAGTGTTTGCCAAAGAGTCTCGTGGTCCAAGGCATGCCTAATCACCTCCCAGCATGCTTATTTTTTCCAGGACCAGCTCTGCAATTTTATCACACAGGGCAGGGTCGAGCTTTTTTTCATTGCAGATTTCCCTAATCATCTCCCTGATACTCTCGCGACTGTCCCTTTCCTTTAGCTTAATTCCCGCCACCTTTAAGGCATCCTTGGCCCCCGGCAGCAGCATAGTATCGGGGTCAATATAGATTTCCTTGACTCCCTGAAAATAGAGTTCCTGTATGTCCTGAGCGGTTATTATTTTCCTGCTCACCATTTCACCCCCTCAAAGAACAGCTTTCAGCACGTCCCTGGAAACCGATGGAATTACTATGCTCTTTACCAGCATTCCTTCCTCTTGAGCGGTCTTTACGCCTGCCTGCACGGCGGACTCCACGGCACTGACATCGCCCAGCATGGTAACGTAGGATTTGCCGCCCAAGCCCATGGCAGGCCGTATTTCTACCAGTCTAGCTCCTCCGGTCTTGGCTGCGGCATCTGCTGCCAGAATGCAGGAAGCTACCGAAAATGTCTCGATGACCCCCAAGGCACTGAGGCTTTCAATCTCTTCGATTGCGGTAGCTGCCTCCAAGGCTGTGAAGACTTCCCTGTGGACATTTGTGATGAATATGCTATCTGCCAGGTACTGCTCTACTATCTGCCTGCCCACATTAAGTGAGTTTCGCACCGCCTCCACGTCGCCACCTATCAGGACGATGTATTTACCGGGGCAAATAGGCCTGGCTAAGTACAATTTGACCGGTGCTTTCTTGACCATGGCATCGGCTGCATCAATACCTGCAGCTATGCTTATGCTCTCTATGAAGCCTATTGCTCTTTCCACCTGTCATCCACCCCCCGGATAACAATTTTGTCGTTGTCGCATTTGACAACGGTGCCATCGATACTGGCATGAACGTGACAGCCGAGTTTGTCTTCCGGAACCCTGCCAATGAGCTGGCCCTTCCTTACCTTCTCCCCTTCGGCAACTATCGGAACTGCAGGTGCTCCCGCGTGCTGCTTCGTACGTATGGTCACTTCCGGGGGCTCTACGAAGCTGCCGTCCACCAAAAAGCCATGCTTGTCGTACTCCGTTATCTTCAGCCTGGCCTTCAAACGTCCGGTAGGGACCTTCCGCCAGTCCCTGGCCTCTCGGGGCAGGAATTCCGTCCTTTCTGTGCTGTATCTTAAGCCGGCTTTGGCCATTTCCTTTTTAATGATTGAATTTACGTATCTGGGCGATAGCTGCTGAGGGCAGGAATAGGCTTCGCACAAGCCGCACTCGCAGCAAAGGAAGGCCTGTTTTATGTGGCCGGTGCTGAGTCTAAAGCCGGCAATTTGCATGGTCTTGTTGGGCTGCAGGTCGTGGCCCAAAAGGTATCGGGGGCACTGCAGAGTGCAGTACAGGCACTGGATGCAGGCAATGCTTGCCATCTTAAGGATGTAGTCAAGGTCGTATTCCTTTTGCCTTACGGCGTGATGATTCTTGGGGAAAACTAATAGGCCGCCGGTAACCTTAGTAATGGGCGAGTCGGGACTTACGATGTTGCCCATCATAGGCCCGCCATCGATGATGACCTTGTCCTTATAGTCAATGCCTAGGAAGCTTAAAAGCCAGCCGATTTGGGTGCCTACGGGTACTCTTAAGGTAATCGGGTTCGGCACATCGCCGCCGACGGTGATGAATTTGTCAGTTACGGGAAGGCCCTCTTCAATGGCAAGGCAGACATTGTACAGGGTCTCGATGTTGTTTACGATGGCCCCAACGGCAAGAGGTATCCCCCCTTCCGGCACCACCCTGCCGGTAACCTCATATACCGTTACATGCTCGTCGCCTGCGGGGAAGAAGTCCTCCATCTCAAATAACTCCACATCCAGCTTGGAGCTTTCCCTGTACTCCTTCAGCGACTTGATGGCATTTTTGTACTTGCGCTTTAATGCAACTACTGCCTTTTTTGCTCCCGTGTACTCTTTTAAATGGTTTAAGCCCTTCAGCACCTTGTCGGGGAATCTGGCCATTATTTCCTTGCTCACATCCAGGAGCGGTTCGCATTCGGCGCCGTTGGCAATGTAGTAGTCGATGCCCTGCTGCTGGAGCTTTGCATAGGTGGGAAATCCTCCCCCTCCGGCTCCTACTATGCCCTTGTCTCTCAACAGTTCCCTGATATCCAATGTCACCATCTCCTAGCCGCTAGATTCAAAATCCATGGAGTCTATTATCCCTACAACCGCAGCATCTATGGGCAAGGACTCACCGGTGGCTTTGCGCGCGGAACTTCCGGAAGTTACTATTACCAGCTCCCCGATGCCTGCCCCTATATTGTCTACCGCCACAAAGGGCGGGCCGATTTCCCTTTGGTTCTCGTCGACCTTGGTCACGATTAAAAACTTCTGGCCCTTCAAGGCCTCCTCTTTTCTCGTTGCCCATACGTTGCCCTTGACTCTGCAAATCTGCATCTATTTCACCGCCCATTCGATGATGATATTTTTGTCCTTGGCTATGTCCCTTGCCATGGGAGTTACGATGGTATTGGGTATAAGCGCGATGCTGCCATACCCTGCCTGGGCAGCTTGAAGTATCACATCAGCCGTCACGGGCGCCCTTTCCTGGATGACCAGGGTCTTGCCGTCTGCAGCGATCGGCGACTCGCTTTCTCCCGATGCTTTCCGATCGTGAGCTAACAGGTAGGTTAACTCCTTTGCCTTACAGAGCTTTACCCCCAGCTGTTCAATCCTCCTCAATATTTCATTTACCATGCGGCCATAAGCGGGGGGCATGGCCAGTGTATTTATGGAGTCGGTGACGGCGATTACTTCCTTTTTCAGCAGCAGGCCGCAGGCCATGGCTTCAGTGGCCACAGAATCCCTTATGCCCACGGCAGCTTTGGCTGCGGTGTTTTGAGTCAAGGTGGGAAAGATGATGGCTTTGGCCTCGTAGATGGCATAGTGCAGCTTATCTGCCGGGAGTTCTTCAAATTCTATCGTCTCGCGCACCCTTTCCCTGCCGATGACTTTCTCCGCCGCCGGCGTAAAGGCTGCAAGCAAAGCATAATCTCGTGAAAACCCCTTTAAACCGGCAAGCACTCCGTCCAGGTTTTCCGTGCCGCCGGTAAAGACAAGAATCAGTTTGTCTTTGTGCTTAGGGTTTTCTCTGTTTTCCTCTTGGACTTTCATCTCGCCGTCGAGTCTCTTTAGCACTTCCCGGGTTACGGCGTCAATAATATGCTTCAACTCTTCTCGATTCAAAAGTGTTCACCCCCAAACAACTAAGAGCAATTCCTAAGGGTGTTACAAGTAACGGGTTCCGCGGTTTTACGGTAGGAATTCCCAGTTCATCCTCTATGATCTCTTCGATGCCTTCCAGGCAGCAGGTGCCGCCCACAAGGTATATGCTGTCTATGTTAAATCCACGTATTTTGTCCTTTATGATGCTGGCCACCTTCTGCACAACGGGCTTTACCATGAACATGACCTTTCGGTGGTTCTTCGGGTCTTTTTTGAAATCTTCCGCCTCTTCGAAGCTCATCTTTTGGGCACCGGCAATGACCAGGGAGAAGTGGGTCCCGCCTGTTGGCTCGTCGGCAGTGTAAACTACCTGGCCATCCTGGATGACGGCGATGCCGGTTGTGCCGCCGCCTATGTCCACGACAGCTCCGTTGCTAATGCCCAGGACGTTGTTGGCGGCCGTCGGCTCATCTATCATGTTGATGACCTCAAAGCCGGCACCCTCACACACGTAAAAGTGGGACTTTACGGTGCTCTTGCCCGTGTCGGGAGGAAAGGCGCCGGCGCCTTTGACAAGCTCCGTTCCAAGTTTTGCTTCCAGCTCGGTTTTTAGCTCCCGGAGTATACTGGTGGCCCCGGTAAAATCCACCACGACGCCGTCCCGCACCACCTGGGCGAAGCGGTAGCTTGCGGCTACAGGGTTGCCCAGGGAGTCCACAACGGTGAGGACCATGTAGGCAGTTCCCAAGTCGATGCCCGAAAAGAGTTCCCCCTTGAAGGCTTTCGGCCGGGCCATACATCCTTCCAGCTGATAAATGAGGCTGTCTGCCCTATCCATGGAAAACACGGTCAGACCCCTCCTCTCTCCAGGTACACCGTATCGTTGTTTTTTATGCCCAGGGCATTGGCTTCCTCCACATCCAGGTGGCATTCCAGGGCGTAGTTGGGGCTGACCCGGACGATCACGTCACCCAAAATCCCCCGGCGGGGACCCGAGTTAAACCTGATTCTCACCATCTCCTTGTCTTTGATGCCATACTTTTCTGCATCCTTGCTGTTCATGTGGATATGCCGCCTGGCCACTATGACCCCTTCCTTCATGTGGACTACTCCGCGGGGGCCAACCAGGTATATGCCGGGACTGCCTTCTACCTGACCGGAATCCCTGAGCACCGGCTCGATTCCAAGGTGATAGCAGTCGCCAACGGATATCTCCAGTTGACATGCCTTCCGCAGGGGACCTACCACCCTGACCCGGTCAAAGTGGCCCTTGGGCCCAATCACCTTGACCGTCTCCGCGGCAGCAAACTCCCCGGGCTGGCGCAGAAATCTCTTAATGTTAAGGGCTTCGTCCCCAAAGAGGACCTGTCTGGCATTTTCGTCCAGGTGGATGTGGCGGTTGGAGACGGTCACCGGGACGGGAATCTGCACCAGCCTGGCAGTAAGTTCTTCAGTTATGAGTTTTGCCAATAAATCCCTATTCATAATATTACCCCTGACCTTTATATTTACCGGCTTCTAAGCGGCACATCATGACGTATACGGCGCTGCTCAAGCGATTTAAGGCCGTCAGTATGTCTTCCCTCTGGGGCCCCTCCGTCGGGTCTAGAAATGCTTCCACTGCGGCAAGTTCCGTTTCCCTGACCTGGGTTCTGACTAGATTTAGATAGGCCATCATCTCTCCCATTTCATAATTGGGCAGGATGTGGGGGACGCCCAAGGCCTTTTTGGGATTGTGGGAAATCTCGCGAATTTCCTGGTGTGAAAGGCCGAAGAAGCCAAAGTCCTCTACGGGCTCGGATAGGACCTCTGCCCTTAGAAGCTTTCTGACAAAGTTTAATATTTCATCCAGGTCCTTGACTATGTTTTCCATTCTCAGCTGTTTTGCCCTTACTTGGGCCAACAGAATGTGTGCTTGCAGGGAATCTATTTTTCCCCGGAGCTTTATCCTGGGATGGGTCTTGGGAACCAGGTAATTACCCCGGAGATGAGTATAAGCTTCCGGCTTTTTATCGGTGCCTATGTCCGTCCCCAGCAGGATGTACCTCGGCTTTTTAGGTGGAGTTTCCGGATCTGCTGCAGTTTTGCCGGGGTCCTTGCTTTCTTCCCGGAGAGGCGTTTTTTCATCCGAAAAGACCAGCTCGATTTTGTTTTCATTGAGAAAGCTCTTGGCAGCCGGTGTGAGAATGGTGCCCGGAGGAACCCTGTACGTTGTGATATCACCCAAGTTCTTCAGGTCGCTTCGAAGGTCCAGTTCGGTTATGACTTTCACATTTTTCACACTCCTAGCGCTGCAAAAATCTTTGTTGTCAGGTAAGCCCGAAAAGGGGGCTTACCTGACAACCTTTCAGCTTTTACAGGCTTTTAGGCCTTTTAACGGAAGCGAATTATTCCTTTTTGTCCAGCCGGGGCAGGATGTATTCTACATCGCTGTGGGGTCTTGGTATTACGTGGACGGATATCAGTTCACCGACTCTGGCTGCTGCTGCGGCTCCCGCATCGGTGGCGGCTTTGACGGCGCCTACGTCGCCTCTCACCATGACCGATACAAGGCCTCCGCCTACATGTTCCTTGCCGATTAAGGTTACATTGGCGGCTTTGACCATGGCATCTGCCGCCTCGATGGATGCCACCAATCCTTTAGTTTCAATCATGCCTAATGCAATCTGAGTGTTTGCCATTTTATCTTGCCTCCTTATATTTGATTAAGAAATTTTTTTAAGAACCTCTTTGATGATTTTTTCTATCATTTCCTTATTTAAACTATCATCCGTCTCCATGGAAAATAGCTGATCCTTTAATTTCTCGGGGCTTATAATCTCATAAGCCAAACGCTTTATGTTCAAAAGGTTCATGGGGCCAACGTTGTCTGAGGTCGAGTTGCCTCCCAGCGTCCCGCAGCCCAGGGTGAGAGATGGAACGAGTCCCGTGGTCCCTCCGATGGCACCGAGACATGATGGTGTGTTTACCACGATTCGGGAAGCAGGCTTTTCAAGGGCAAAGCGGGTTATGATCACTTCGTTTTCTGAATGGATGGACAGGGTGTGTCCCATCCCGCCCAAGGCAAGGAGCTCTTTTGAAAGCTCGCAGGCCTCCTGCCAGTTGTTGACTTCGTAATATGCGAGGAGGGGGCTAAGTTTTTCCCTTGACAAGGGGAAGTTCATCCCCACCCCTTCCAGCTCGGCGATCAGCACCTTGATATCGGGGTCTACTTTTATACCGGCCCTTTCCGCAATGATGGCGGCGGGTTTTCCAACTATATCCGGATTTAAGCTGCCATCTGGCCGAAAGGCGTAACGCTCCAGCTTGTGTATTTCCTCCTTGGACAAAAACCGTCCCCCGGCTTCCTCCAGTGCCCGGCGCACCTCCTTGCTGTTTTCCTTTTCGCAGATGATTGACTGTTCGGAGGAGCATATGGTGCCGTTGTCAAAGGTCTTGCTGTAGATAATGGCCTTTACCGCTTTTCTCGCATCGGCACTCCTTTCAATGTAGGCCGGGACGTTGCCGGGACCCACGCCGAAGGCGGGCTTGCCGGAGCTGTATGCCGCCTTCACCATGCCGCTGCCGCCGGTGGCCAGGATCAGGGCCGTGTCCGGGTGCTTCATGAGCAAATTTGTGGCATCCAGGGTGGGATAGTGGATGCAGCCCAAGACCCCTTCGGGGGCTCCCGCGTGGACAGCAGCCTTGTGCATGATTTCAACGGCCTGGCAGGTGCAGTCAACGGCCCTGGGGTGCGGACTGAAGATTACCGCATTTCGCGCTTTTATGGATATCAGGGATTTAAAGAGGGCGGTAGAGGTGGGGTTGGTGGTCGGTGCAAGGCCTGCTATCACTCCTACCGGCTCTGCTATGTGGTATACCCGGTTTACATCGTCTGAGTAGATGATGCCTACCGTCTTTAAATCCTTTATATTGTCGTACACCCGCTTTGTGGCAAATAGGTTTTTTATGACTTTATCTTCATAGTCCCCTATGTCGGTTTCTTCAACAGCTACTTTGGCAAGCCAGCGGGCTGCCCGCATACCCTCTTCGGCCATGGCCTTCACTATCCTGTCTATTTCTTCCTGGCTGAAGTCGGCTAAAATCTTCTGAGCTTCTTTAGCTTTTTGGATTAGGTTTCTGACTTCCTGTATTGACATTAAATCTTTATCTATTCTCATCATCGCTTAATTCATTTCCTCCCTCCTTTTTGACAAAGTCCATCAAGGAGTCTATGAGTTCTTGTTTCCGCATCCCCGAGATCTTGGATTTTTCAATATCAGGTACGGGCAGGGCTCTGAAGACCCTTCTGAGTGCCCTTACACCGTACCTGTCAAGGGCCTTGTCTTCATCAAGGAGTCCCTCCTCCTTGGTCCCTTCAAGGAGCTGCCTGAGTGTAATAACTGCCGCAATAAGCTCATCTTCCGTATGGGAAGGCTCCCTTTCTTTTAGCTCATCTTCTTCGTCTGCCACTTCTTCCTCATCAATTTCCTGCTCTAGGGCCGTCGCCTCCTGGTCTTCTTCTTGTTCTTCGTCATCTGACAGGTCTTCTACAATTTCCTGTTCTTCAACCATTTCCTCTTCTTCATCCATTTCCTGCACTAGTTCAGCTTCGGGTTCTTCTGCAAGGCTTGCCTTCATCTGGATCTGTTCTACTATGTTCATGGTGTCGTCTGCAGGGCGCGGAATGACGTGTATGCCCGTAACCTGGCCCACCTTTTGGGCGGCAACTGTCCCTGCCTCTACCGCCGCCTTCACAGCACCTACTTCACCGGTTACTGTTATACAGACAAGACCACCTGTAGTAAAGCGATATGAAATTAGTTCTACATTGGCCGCCTTGAGACATGCGTCTACCGCTTCCACAGCGGCCACAAGACCCCGTGTCTCAATTAGGCCTATAGCGCTTTTGGTCATTTAAATCACTCGCTTAATATCTTTTGGGATGGGCCGCCACTTCCATAACTGCTGCCGCGAAAGCATCACAGGCGGCCTTACAGGCTGATTGACTTCCCGTAAGCAGTGCTCCTGCAAAGTTGGTCTCGGAAGGTGGCCCGAAGAAGACCTTCATTTCAACTTCAGCAGCTTTTATGGCAGCATCCACCGCATACACAGCTTCGATCGGAGGAGCAATCAGGTATGCCAAAGGCTGTCCTTCAGGAATATTGCTCATTTCCGATAGGTACGATCCGGTCCTAGATATGCACTGGGCATAGAAGGCAATCTGGCCCTCTTCGTCGGCAGCCCAGAAAAAGGCGTCATTTTCTGCAAAGTCTATGGCCGCATTGATGCCGCTCTTTACCTCAGCAGGGTTGGGGCCGGCAAGGATGCCTATGAATTCACCAGAAAGGGGCCCTGAGGCGTGAGCAGCTCCAGCGTAGAAGGATTTTGCGTATACCACTTCCACATCGGCTTTTTTGGTAGCCTCGTCAATGGCTGTGTACCCAACGTCATCGATGTCCATGGTGAGCATGCCGATGCTGCGATGTTCGGGCTTCAAGTTGAGTTCCTTTTTTAAGTAATCATTGACATTGGGAATCAGTTTTACAGCCAGCACTTTCGCTTTGATAGGTTTGAATCCATACATTATGCTGAACCTCCCTTTACACGTTTAATTTCAGGCCACTGGCCTTGGCATCATAGATTTTCTTTGCGATACTCGCCACGTGGGCTCCGGCCTCTACCGCCGGCAGGCCTCCGTCGTGAATGTTGGAAACCAGGGTCCTGTCGGACTCGATGGTGTCTTTGTTGGGCTTGTAGCACATGTAGGCGCTCATGCTCTTGGCCGTTACCAGGCCCGGCCTTTCTCCGATGAGCTCGACAAGCACGGTGGGCTCGAGCAACTCGCCGATATCATCCATGACCGCAACTCTTCCGTACTTTACGAAGAAGGGTTTGCCCATCTTGAGGCCGTAGTTTTTAATTGCCTGCTCGAAGGCGGGGATAAAGTCCCGGGCATTTGCTTCGATGGCCGTAGAGCTCAGCCCGTCAGCCACCACCAGCTGCACATCGGGAGACTTGGGGCACTCCTGGAGGATCTTCTCCTTGGCTTCCTCGGACAGCTTCCTTCCCAAGTCGGGCCTGGTCAGGTACTCGTCCTTGTCCTTTACCATGGTTTGAACCGTAAAGAGGCCCAGTTCCTCGATTAGCCCGGGGTCAACTTCTTTTAATACGGCGTCTTTTGCGGCGGCCAGGTCGATTTTGAACCTCAGCCAGGGATCCACTTTAAAGCGGGTACCTGCCCTCCAGATCCCGATGCGGGCAGGGGTGGTGCTCTTTAGTCGCGCAAGACCCTCCGGATCCAGGGGATTCGGTATTTCCGACCACTCGCTCAAATCCCGCGTCCCAAGGTCCGGCAAGAACTCGCCTTCATCGGGGCAATCCGCATCGCACTTGGCTTCTTCGGCGGTGGAAACTGCGGGATTGCCGCCGATTTCTTTTAGATTAAGCTCCTTTATTACGCTTTCCACCAATTCCCGAATGTCCTTTTCCGAAATCATCTTTTCTACCCCCTTATTTCAAGAAAATGGTGGGATCTCCAGCTATGGCTGTCAATTTGCCATCCTTCATAATCCCCATTTCTTCTAGCCATGGCTCAAATTCCGGGCTGGGTCTGAAGCCAAAGACCTGCCTCATAGTGGCCACATCGTGGTAGCTGCCGCACTGGTAGTTGAGCATGATGTCATCGCCCATGGGAACGCCGATGAAGTAGTTGGTACCTGCTACCGCCAGCAGTATGGCCAGGTTCTCGATGTCGTCCTGGTCCGCCTTCATGTGGTTGGTGTAGCAGATGTCAACCCCCATGGAAATGCCGGTCAGCTTGCCCATAAAGTGGTCTTCCAGGCCGGCACGGATGACCTGCTTGCTGTCGTACAGGTACTCGGGGCCTATGAAGCCTACCACGGTGTTGACGATGAGGGGATTGTACCGCTTTGCCAGGCCGTAGCAGCGGGCTTCCAAGGTGACCTGGTCCGCTCCGTGGTGGGCATCCGAGGAGAGTTCTGAACCCTGGCCGGTTTCAAAGTAGAAGTAATTGGGTCCCCGGCAGGTGCTGTGCTTTTTAATTAGCTCGTAGGCTTCGTCCAACATTTCTACCGAGATTCCGAAAGCCTCGTTGCCCTTCTGGCTGCCGGCCAAGCTCTGGAACACGATGCCTACAGGCACCCCTTGCTGAATGCACTTCATCTGTGTGGTGACATGGGCTAAGACCGAGTGCTGGGTGGGAATATTCCATTTGACGATGATATCGTATAGGGTTTGAAGGAGCCTTGCCACGTTTTCCACATCATCGTTTACCGGGTTTATGCCCAAGACGGCGTCCCCAACTCCGTAGCTTAGGCCTTCGTAGGTTTCAGCTACGATGGCATCAATGTCATCGGTGGGATGGTTGGGCTGAAGCCTTGCGGCCAAGGTTCCCGGGAGGCCGATGGTGGTATTGGCATGGGCCACCCTCCTGATTTTGGCTGCACCGGCAACCAGGTCCATATTTGAGCAGAGCTTTGCCACGCCTGCAATCATCTCGCTGGTGAGGCCCTGGCTTACCCAGTCGATATCTTCCCAGGTGGTATTGTCGTCAAAGATGTACTCCTTAAGTTGCCCTACGGTCCAGCTCTTTATCTGCTTGTAGGCGGTTTCATTTACCTGGTCCTGGATGACCCTGGTAACCTCGTCTTCCTCGTAGGGCACCACCGGGTTGTTGCGCAGGTCTTCCAGGCAGAGGTTGGCCAGTACCTGTTTTGCCGCCACCCTTTCCTCGTCGGACCTTGCCGCAATACCGGCCAAAATGTCACCGGACCTTTCGTCATTGGCCTTTGCCAGCACTTCTTTCACATCTTTGAACTTGTAGACATTTCCCCTTACACGGGTTTTTAGAATCATTTCACCTACCCCCTTATTAGCTATTTGAGAAAACTAAGGTCTTGATAACTACAGGTACCACACCGCCATCGTAAAGTGGCCTTCCTATGTCAATATAATCTCCCTCCTTCATGGAAAGCTGATCTATGGCAATAATGGGCCTGGGCTGGGTCAAGGCGTTTTTTAGGAGATTGCCAATGGCCTTGCCGATGTCATCTTCGCAGATGACCACCAGGGGGCCCTTTTGAAGCACTTGTCTTGCGGCCTTTGCTATGGCAAAAGCCAAGGCCTGCAGCTCCTTAAAGCTGTTGCCGAAAGTTTTGGGTACCACAATCGCCGGCAACGGGGAGTCGTTTTCGTGGGAAAACTTTTCAGCCTTTGTTACGATTTCATCGGTAACCTCCGCCAGGTCTTCCGTTGCCGTTAAATTTATTGCAGGCAGGTCCCTAAAGGGAAGCACGCTGGAGTCGGAGATGTATATGGTGGAGCCGCTGAGCTCGGTGGTGTGGACTCCCGCGCCGATGACGGTGGCATATATGGTCTCGTCGGGCTTAAACAGCTTAAAGGCTTCCTTTGCCATGGCCCGTCGCACGGACTGTGCCAGGGCAGGTCCCAAATCACCGAAGCGGGTGAGGTTTTTAATGTCGTCACAATCCTCATCATCGTAAATGAGCCTCCCTACGCCGCCAGAAAAGAGCAGGTACTCGGGCTGGATGTTTTCCGGCAGGGGGCCAATGGCCAGCTTTCTTGCCAGGGCATCCGGTCTGCCCTTGAGAATCGAGACCAGGCTGCCTGCCAGCGCATCGCTGATTTGCCGTATCTCGGGGAGGGACAGGCTTTGGCCTCTCGCAAGATTAATGTTGCAGTGCCCTGCTGTAACTTCGCCGCCCGAAATGTAGCCGGTCACCCTGCCAGTCCGGCTTTCAAAGCGGATGAGCCTGCCGCCGATATCAGCACACATGGTTGCAACAAGCTTCCCGTCATCAAAGACCGAGATATTTGTGGTGCCGCCGCCGATATCAGCATTTGCAACTAGGGCGTGGTTTTTGGCCGAAAAGGCCGCGGCCCCCGAGCCAAGGCCTGCGATATATGCTTCAAGGTGGGGTCCTGCCGTTGCAACTACAAAGGATCCAGCCATGCGGGAAATGGCGCTCAAGACGCTCTCGGCATTTTCCTTCCTGGCCGTGTCGCCTGTGATTATGACGGCACCGGTTTTAATCTCTTCCGGGTTTACCCTTGCCCTTTCATACTCGCCGCGCACTATCTGCTCTATGCCGCCAAAGTCGATAGTGGTATCGTCTACAAGGGGTGTAAAATGCACATCGCTTCGGTAGATGACGGTTTTGTCCACTATCTCGATCTTGGGCACGACAAAGCCGGAAGCAACATTTTTTATGGTAAGCTTGCTCAGCACCAGGGATGTGGTGGTAGTGCCTATATCAATGCCTACGCTGAAAATTTCTTCAGTCTTGCTCAAATGCTTCACCTTCTTTATTTGCAGTTATATACACAAAAAGCCTTGCTCGCGTGCAGCAAGACTGCACACGGCAAGGCTTCGTTGCCCGAAGAAAGACTCCCTTGTCTTTCCAAAGTTATAAGCTTGCAAATTCATGGCTTAATATGATGCTCTTGGCAATTTCACTCATGTCAAGGCGCTTTTCCATGCTGAGCCTCTGGATTTTTCGGTATGCATCCCTTTCCTTCATATTGTACTTGTCCATGAGTATTCCTTTAGCTATATCGATGACCTTTCGCTTTTCCAGCTTATCTTTAAGTTCCGCATTCTCTACCTTCAGCTGCTTTAAGCCCATCCACTTGGCCACGGCTACTTTTAGTGCCGGATAGACCTCGGATTCCTTTATGGGTTTGACGAGATAGCCGTATACACCTACGGCGGTGGATTGCTCTATCAGCTCCTTTTGATTGTAAGCCGTCAGCATGACTACCGGGCAAATCTCCTCTTCAATGATGATTCTTGCAGCTTCCAGGCCGTCCATGTGGCCGGGCATCTTAATATCCATCAAGATGGCATCAGGCATGGTGGAGCGCGCTAGGTTGATTGCAGTTTCGCCATCGGATGCTTCCGCAACTACGATACAGTTGTTTTCCTGCAGGATTTCCTTCAAGTCCATTCTGATTATAGGCTCATCATCCACCACTAAAATCCGCATGGCATACCTCCTCTACTATGAAATGGGGAAAGCGAATCTGTACCGTGGTGCCGTTCTGCCTGATAATATCAATGCTTCCTTTCAGATCTTCTTCCACCAATGTTCTGATGATATTAAGACCCAGGCTTTTTGATTGGTTTACATCTTTCTTGCTAAAACCTACGCCGTTGTCGGCAACAATGAGATGTACCTGGTTGTCCTTTTGTTTGATTTCTATATTTATGATTCCGGTGCTTTTGTTGACAAAAGCGTGCTCTAAGGCATTATGTATGAGTTCATTCACTATCATGATAAGTGAAGTGGCCTGCCGGGAAAAAAGTGTAAAAGAATCACAACTCAAGTTTATGGTGATGTGCCTGTCGTGGTCCACCATGTTGTGGATAATCATGTCAATCAGGTGGGTCAGGACGCTTCTGACATCCACCAGGTCCATGCCCTCCTTCGACAGCACTTCGTGGACAACGGCAATGCTCAAAATCCGGCTTATGCTGTCGTGAAGGGCTTTTTTGGTTTGTTCGGAGTCTACTCTTCGAGCCTGCATGCGGAGGAGACTAGCGACGGTCTGCAAATTGTTTTTTATCCTGTGGTGAATCTCCTTAATGACAACCGACTGCAGCATCAGTTCCTTTTCTTTCACGCGTATTTCCGTAATATCCCGAATCAGCATCAATGCTCCGGCGGCTGTTTCGTCAAAGCTCTTGAGGGGAACGGAGGTAAAGGCCAAGTTAAGGCCCCTGATCTGGGTTTCTATGTACATCTGCTCGGCTAAAACATCGTACCTGAAGTCCAGTTCCGGAAGTACATCCACTATCTTTTTCCCCTTGATTTCCTTCCCCCGAAAGCCAATCCTGTCGAAGACATCTCTGGCAGCTATGTTGTAGTAGGTTATTTCCCCGTTCTTGTCCAGGATGAGCAAGCCGTCGGGAAGAATGTTGGAGATCTTGCCCTCCGAAAATGCTACTTTAAAAAGAGTCTCCGAAAGATGTTCGGCGGTTTCCATCAAATCCTTCACTTTCTGTTCCTGGGAAACCTGTTCTGTTATGTCCTGCTCCATGATGAGGACACCTATGGTCCTGCCGCTTTTGTTGGTGATGGGAACAACGTTTTGCTTGATGGGAACCCCTTCCTGGCTGATACCCCTCATGCCTATAGTGGGAAAGCCCGTCTGCATGGTCCGTATAACTGCCGGCTCATTCTTTCTAAGGGCTAGCTGGCCTGCAACGGAAAACCGGTAGAGGGACCTGGCGGTCCGGGGTTTGGCTTCCGCTGCTACGATGGCAGCATCGGGGTCTTTTGTCACGCAGTCGATAAAGATGTCGGCCTGGGTGAGATCGGCCACTATCTGGAGCATTTCCGCCATTTTTTCTATTATCTTGATATCTTCATTCCTAAGGTCTGCATACTGCCGGCAGATTTCGGCCACACTTTTTGACACGATAGTCATACAACCTCCACCTCATGACCTTGTTATGGGAGCGGGGGTGAACTGCAGGACCTCCTCGAGGACGCTTATGACCTGCTTTAATGAAGCTTCTACAGATGCCACATCTCCCGTTATCACCAGGGAACCGCTGAACCTGTCCAGGAAGCCTATCTCGACTCCAGCTGCCTTGGTCGCAATATCTGCTGCGATGATGGCCCCTTCGCTGGGGGTAATGGTCATGATGCCTATTGCCCCTGCAGGTTCAAGGCCCAACTTCTGGTACAAGGAGGCATCCGGGCTTGCAATGAGATGGGCCAGGGTGATTTGTTTTCCCGGAACGTATTCCTGTATGATCCTCTGTTTTGCTTCTGGACTAGTCACATCACCAACCACCTTCTGCAAAGAAGCTGTTGTTTAATTATATGTTGGCCATGCTATATTATTACTTGAATTGCTATTTTGTTTTATTTCCTAAAATAGTCATTATTGTTAACTTCTATACCTTTTTTGACTTTTCCTGCTTTGTGCCAAAATTCTTTATATAAAAAGGCCACACCGGCATAGCTTGACCCATGCCAAGATGTGGCCTCATCGCCCTTTAGAAGACGCCCTTGTCTTCTGTTTATCGAGTTTGTACGGTAGTTTTGTACTATTATACAACAATATATGCAATATTTCAATATTTTTTTCAGAAACAACTTTCTCATAAATTATACACTTGTTAATTCTACAACTTTTTATATATCTCTCCCCTGTTACCTATAGTTAAAACAATGATAATTAAGTCTTTATCATTTATAGTAAATATTACTCTATAATCTCCCACTCTTAACCTGAATAAATCTTTATATCCCTTTATTTTTTTAACATCTCCGTCAGGCAAGTTATATATTGCTCTTGCAAGTCTTTTCCTTTGCTCGGGAGGTTGGCTTATGAAAAATTTTGCTGCTTTTTTCTCAAATATTACTTTGTAAGTCTTTTTCACTTATGCCTGCCTCCTCTAGAACCTCCTCAAAAGTGACATATTCACCATTTGCTAAAGCCTTCTGGGCTTCTTTTGCAAGTTGTAAATCAAAATCGTCTATTTCGTCATCAATAATATCTTTAATTTCTTTCAGTATGATTAGCACCTTGCTCATCTTGTCTTCCGGAATAAGATCGATAATTTTATGGGCTTGTTCTTTCAGAGCACTCAAAACAAACACCACCCTACTTTGAATTTAAATCTTGTGAAAATATTATATCAATACTGTTTCATTACTTCAATCATTTCACCAGGCACTTGCTTGAAACTTAACTCTCACTTAAAATTCACATAATAGAAGAGAGATCATTTTAGATCCAGCAATAGGATCCCAAGTTCAAGTTGTAAGCAAAGGCTGTGATTGTCAAGGCTTGCCTGCAATATTTCTTCGATTTTTTTAAGGCGGTAAAGGATGGTATTGCGATGCAGGAATAAATCTTCAGCGGTTTGGCTGAGGTTTTTGTAATTTCGAAGATATACGGAAAGGGTCTTGACATAATCCGTCCCGTTATTTTTGTCATACTCAATAAGCCTGTACAGCCCCGGATGGACCCGATAGTTGTTTTTGACCTTTGCCAGCAAATCATATACGGCTATGTCATCGTAATAATGCACAATGCCGGGTCTCTCTATGCTATCTGCCAGCAGCAAGGCCTTCTGAGCCTCATTGAAGCTCTGTGGAATTTCCATCAAGGTCTTATATGCCCGTCCTATGCCTATACATAGGTAATGCTGCTGGCAAAATTTCTCAAGGACCGGAAGTGCCTTTGTCAACATGTCTTTGCTGTTGCTCGTGGCGAGAATTACTATGAATTTTGACGAAAAGCTTATCTTTGAAGCAGGAATGTATCGGAGCGCAATGGATTGCACGCTGTCGTAATATTCACCGCCGATAGATCGGTTTTCCCTGTTGGCAATCAGCAGCACCTGGAAGTATTCTCCTAAAGACCAATCCAGGGATTTCACCCGATTCCATGCGCTGGCCTCACTGCTGATATTGCCCTTGACTAAATCTGCTAAAAGCTCTTGACCCAAGTACCCTCTAGCTTTAGCAATGGCATCGGACTTGGCAAACTCCAGGGCAATGACGGCGGAAACAAATTTTAGTATTTCCTGGTCCATTGGCGTAATGGGTTTTTCATACTCCAAAAGGGCCATGTACCCCTTCAGCTGTCCTCCGATTCGTATTTCCGTAACTAAGCGCCGAATATACTTTGAGAATTCGCCCTGGGTTAGAAATAAGGGTGAAGCCTCCCTTTCCAGTTGCTTTTCAAAACCTTCATATCTTAAAATCTTTACGATATCAATGGGACAGTATCCGCTTTCCACTATGGCCTTCCATATGGGGTCATCAACTTCCCCTGAACTTGAATAGCCCACAAGATCATAGCTTTCATCCGTCACTACCAGGGGATTGCCCAGGATTTCGGCCGATTTTTTTATTATGCGCGGGATGCCCAAATCCAGTGTGGACAGGTGAATCAGCTCTAAATAATGGTTTTGGATAATTTCCTCCATATTCCGCATGTGCGTTTTATAAAAGCCCATGATTTTGTTTATGGCAAGGACCGGGGATATGTCTTCACCTAAGCAGCATAGGCTTATATTGTACTGCTTGCACAGTTTATAAATCTCGCTTGCCTTAATCTTCTCATCAGGACCCGTTAACAGCAGCGAAGCCACTTTGCCGTCTTTAGCCAGGCTTTCAAAATGCTCCAATGCCGGGTCAGCGTCAAATAAATCTATGGGGGAAACCATGAGGCAATGTTTTAGGTCTATCGGTGTTAAATCTTCGAGGCTCATGGCAAGACAGACCTGGTTTAGTTCAAAGTCCAAAACCGCTTTTCCTACAAGGATTGCCTCTTTTGGCAGGGAAAGCTCATTTATTATTTGGCTTAATATCATGGCGAGTAACCCCCTAAGTTTTTTTATACTGTATCTAAAAAATCTTGTCAGGGCAAGCATTTTGTACAATTATCACAAGAAAAAGGGCTTAAAAACCATAACTTGCACAAAAGACTTAGTTATATTATATCGAATTAAGTAAATATGTGAAAGAAATCACGAATGAAAAGGAGGAATTTTTTAATGGCAGTTTACCCAAATCTTTTCAAGCCCATTAAAATTGGAACAATGGAGGTTAAAAACAGGCTGTTTCTAGCTCCCATGGGTACCGCCTTTGGCGAGCACTTGGTTCACAAGCCCACGGATAGGATGGCAGCCTATTACGCTGCTCGGGCGGCTGGAGGAACGGGACTTATCATAGTCGAACAATCAGTCGTGCAGCAGCGTGGGCTGTGGTCACTGAACGGTTGCGGCCTATGGTCCGACGATTTTATCCCAGCCTGGAAAAAACTTGTAGATAGGGTCCATGATGCCGGAGGGAAAATCATCGTCCAGGTGGGCCACTTGGGCCGTTCCACCATTGAGGCATTCAACGGCGGTTTTAAGCCTGTGGCTCCATCGGCAGTGCCCGACCATTACCTTGACAACGAAGTAGAAGAACTTACTTTGGAAGACATCGAACAATTAAAGCGGGATTACGTGGATGCGGTTATCCGCTGCAAAAAAGCAGGCTTTGACGGTATAGAGATCCACTGCACCCACGGATACTTGTTGGCTTCTTTCTTGTCAGGCCGTACAAACAAGCGCACCGACAAATACGGTGGGACTTTAGAAGGAAGACTGCGCCTGCCCCTTGAAATAATACAGCTGGTAAGGCGGGAACTAGGCCGCGACTATCCTGTAATCGCCCGGTTGGCCGCCCATGAGGAAAACGGGGGACGCACCTTGGAAGAAACCAGGGTAGTGGCCAAGGCATTGGTGGAAGCCGGATTGGATGGCCTGGATATTTCCTCAGGCTCCTATTCGGAACTGGATTGGGAGATTCCACCTTCCTATTTCGGTTATGCCATGAACATGGAGAACATCGAAAAAATCAAGCGCTCTGTTGACGTGCCGATTTTGGCAAGCGGCAGAATCACAGAACCTCGGCTTGCCGAGCAGCTGATAGCCGAAGGCAGATGTGACATGGTAGGCATCAACCGTGCTGGTATAGCCGACCCAGAATGGGGCAAAAAAGCCGGCGCCGGTGATACGGAAAGCATTCGCCGCTGCATAGGCTGTGTCCGCTGCATTGATGCGGTATTTTCCGGATCCCTTAGATGTACCGTCAACCCCTTTGTGGGCAAGGAAGACGAGCTCAAAGTCACCCCTGCTGAAGAAAAGAAAAATATACTGGTAGTTGGCGGCGGACCTGTAGGCTTGGAGAGCGCTATCCTGTGTGCCCGCCGGGGTCATAAGGTCACCCTTGTTGAAAAGAACCGCAAACTCGGCGGCCAGGTAAACTCAGCTACAGTACCACCACACAAGTATGAAATCGGCAGTCTAATAACCACCCAGGCTTATGAAGCCGAGAAGCTGGGAGTTGAAATAATCACGGAAGTTTGTGTGGATGCAGACTTTGTCAAAAACGGCGATTTTGACGAGATAATTGTTGCTACAGGAGCAAAGCACATCATCCCCGCTATCCCCGGCGTTGACAAGCCTATGGTAATGACGGCCGTGGACCTGTTGGAAGGAAAGAGGCATGCGGGTAAAAATGTTGTCATCATCGGCGGTAACATGATAGGCTGTGAAACCGCAGAGTTCCTGGTCGAGTACGGCAAAAAGATTACTATTCTTGAAATGCTGGATGAAATCGGTCAAAACATGGCCATCGTTCCAAAACCCTATGTGCTTTCAAGGCTGAGAAAATTGGGAGTAGAAATGCTCACCCAAGCTAAAGTTACGGCAATAGAAGATGACAGAGTAGTTTACGAAAAAGGCGGAAAAGAATACACCGTAGAGGGAGTCGACACCGTTGTCCTCGCGGCTGGAATGGAAAGTGTGAATGAACTGGCTGACGAACTGAAAGCCCTGGGCAAGCCGATTCATGTAATGGGCGACGCAAGCAATGTAAGTATAATCATGGAAGGCTTGGCCGACGTTTATGACAAGCTAATCAATGTGTAAAAGATTTAAAACAAAGCACCAACCGAAAAGGGTTGGTGCTTTGCATATGGTCCTCAACTGTCTTGTTCAGCTGCAAAGTATTTCAAATACACCCTGTAGAGGATTACGGCCGTCTCGGCCCTTGTGGCATTGCCCTTGGGGTTAATGGTATTGTTGGGATTTCCGACTATAATGCCTTCTTTGACCAGGATTGCAATGCTTTCTACGGCATAATCGGCAACCTCTGAGGCATCGTTAAATCTGCTGATGTCAGCATAGCTTCCCGTGGTCGTAATCTTGTTTGCTATCTTCAGTGCCCTGGCTACCATTACCATCAGGTCTTCCCTTGTAATTTGCCCTGATGGGTTAAACTTGTTTGCTCCGATACCCTGGACTATGCCCAGCTTTTTGGCTATGCCAATGGGCTCATAATAGTACATGCCTTCCTGTACATCGTCAAAGTTTGAATCAGAGCCATCGTCAGGAACCATATCAAACATTTTCAGCATTCTCACTAATAGGGTTATGAAGTCTGCCCTTGTGATATTGCTGCCGGGATCAAAGGTTGTTTCTGAAGTTCCCTGTATGATTCCTAAAGTGGCCAGTGTTTCTATAGCTTCCTTTGCCCAGGGGTAATCGTCAATGTCTTCAAAGGTCTTCTTTACAGGTGTTGGCTCTTCAGGTTCTTCCTTCGGCTTTGATGAACCGCCGCCACCGCCGGGACCGCCAGGTTCTTCACCGGAATCTTTTTTTATTAATTCTATTATAAATAAAAAAGCAAATGAGAATCAAGGGAGAGTTGGCTTTTCTTCGGGGAAAATGTAGAAAATGGCAGTTTTCGGGGTTTTAATATCATAAATATTCTTACAACCACTTTAATTATATCTGAATGGCAGGAGTTGTCAAGCAGCAAAACTGGATTAGAATTGGGCTATAAAAAGCTTGCCGCTTTTTGACAAAAAGGCCCTTTACGGGCCTAATCTCTCGTTTTATCTTTATTCTAATTCAAGGGCACCGGTGTTCAGGGCGTAGTAACGGCCCTTCTGCCTCATCAGTTCCTCATGGTCTCCCCGCTCTATTATTCTCCCCTGTTCCAATACCATGATTGCGTTGGCATCCCGGACCGTTGACAGGCGGTGGGCAATTACGAAAGTAGTCCTGCCCTCCATCAGTTTGTCCATGCCTTCTGCGATGAGTTTTTCCGTCCTGGTATCTATTGATGATGTGGCCTCATCGAGGATGAGGACGGTGGGATTGGCAATTGCCGCCCTGGCAATGGAGAGGAGCTGGCGCTCACCCTGGGAAAGGTTTTGGCCGTCCATCGTCAGCATGGTATCGTAGCCCTTGGGGAGGTTTTTGATAAAGTAATGGGCATTGGCCAGCTTTGCCGCTTCCACCACTTCCTCATCCGTGGCGTCCAGCCTACCGTACCTGATATTGTCCGCGATTGTCCCCTCGAAAAGGTGAACATCCTGAAGGACGATGCTCATGGTGCTTCTCAGATCCTGCTTCTTAATGCGCCTGATATCTATGCCGTCAAAGAGTATGCTGCCTTCATCTATCTCGTAAAACCTGTTTATGAGATTGGTGATGGTGGTCTTGCCGGCACCGGTTGAGCCTACGAAGGCGATCTTCTGGCCCGGCTTTGCATAAAGGCTTATGTTGCTGAGAACCCTTTGCCCCGGCTCGTAACCGAAGTTAACATTGTCTAAAGTTATATAGCCTTTAAGGGGCACCGTTTCGTATTCCCCGTTTTCCTTGGGGACCTTCCAGTAGGGGGGATTTTTCCCGTCCCTTACAAGGCAGACATCACCTTCATCCCTTTCCGCTTCTTCATCCAGAACGTCAAAGATGCGCTCCGCCCCTGCCAGGGCTGCAAAGAGCATATTGAGCTGGTTTGATACCATGGTAATGGGCCGGGATATGGTCCTGGTATATTGCAGAAAGGCCGCTATGTTGCCTATGGTCATTGAATTTTTCATCACTAAAAAGGCGCCGAACATGGAGGCCAGGGCGTACAGCACGAAGGACAGGTTGCCCATGATGGGCATGAGCATCACACCGTAAGTAGAGGCCTGGGTGCTGGCCCGGCGAAGCTGTTCGTTTTTCTCAAGGAATTTATCAATTGCCCTTTCCTCATAGTTAAATACCTTCACGACTTTTTGCCCCGACATGATCTCCTCTACATAGCCGTTCATGTCTGCCAGGGCAGCCTGCTGGAAGCGAAAGTTGCTAGCCGACTTTCGGCCTACGTATTTTACCGCAGCAAACATTAACCCCAGCATCAGGATTACTGTCAATGTGAGTATCGGGCTTAATACGAGCATCATGGCAAAAGAGCCTGCCACGGTTATGACTGCGACGATTGCCTGGGATACGCTTTGTTCCAGGGACTGGTTCAACATATCCACGTCGTTGGTGAAGGTGGACATCAAATCCCCGTGGGCCAGCTTGTCAAAATAGGAAACGGGCAGCTTTTGCATGTGGGAAAACATGTCTTCCCGAATCTTGTGGACCGTCTCCTGGGCCAGCCTCGCCATGAAGAGGTTCCCCAAATACTGGCTTCCGGAAATGCCAAGTACGATCGCTCCCATTATCAGCAGGTACCTGACAACTTGCGGGATGTCGCCAATCACGATCGTATCGATGATGGGGCTAAGCATGGCATTTGCGGCTATCTGTGAGGCTGCCGAGACTATAATGAAGAATATGCCGCCGAAAAACAGCAGTTTATTGAATCTGAAATAGCCAAAGAGCCTGAGCAGGGTGCTTTTCGTGTCTTTTGGCCGAAGGCGTCTGAGGCTGTTCTGGGATTTCATCACACGGCCACCCCCTTTAGCTGGGACTGGTAAATTTCCCTGTAGATGGGGGATTTGACCATAAGGGTCTCGTGATCTCCCATTGACTCTATTTTGCCCTCATGCATTACGATGATCTTATCTGCCTGCTGAATGGAAGATATCCTCTGTGCGATTATAATGGTGGTTATGTCCTTTAAGTCCGTCTTAAACACCTGCTGGATCCTGGCATCGGTAGTCATGTCGACGGCACTCGTCGAGTCGTCAAGGATTAGGATCTTGGGCGACTTCAGCAGGGCCCTTGCTATAGTGAGCCTTTGCTTCTGGCCTCCCGAAAAGTTGTCTCCTCCCTGTTCCACCCAGTGGTCAAGGCCGTCTTCGTATTTTGACACGAACTCCCAGGCCTGGGCCTGCTTTAAGACCTTGATAATTTCCTCATCGCTGGCATCTTCCTTGCCCCACTGCATGTTTTCACGGATGGTGCCGGAAAACAGCGTGTTCTTTTGCAGCACAAAGGCCACCTGGTCCCGGAGCGCCTTAACGTCGTACTCCCTCACGTCCACTCCCCCGACCTTGACGCTGCCCTCGGTCACATCGTAGAGCCTGGGTATGAGCTGGACCAGGGTAGTCTTGGAAGAGCCCGTGGAACCGATGATTCCAATGGTTTCGCCGGACTTTATGTGGAAATTGATGTCCTTTAATGTTTTTTCCGGGCTTCCCGGGTAGGAAAAGCAGACATGCTCAAATGTCACAGAACCGTCTTTTAACTCCTTTACGGGAGTCTCGGCTTCCTTTATCTCGGACTCGGTGCTCAGCACCTCTAAAATCCTGCCGGCCGATGCCGAACCCCGGAGCAGGTTCATGAAGAAAAAGGACATCATCAAAAGGGACATCAAGACCTGGGTAATGTACGTTATGAAAGATATCAATTCGCCGCTGCCCATGGTGCCGGCAGACACCTGTCGGCCGCCAAACCAGAGCACCGCGATGATGGTGGAGTAGACTATGAGATTTAGCATGGGCATGACGGATATGACCAGGGAAATGGCGGAAAGGGCAGTATTCTTTAAGTCGTCATTTCTCTCCTTAAAGCGCCTTTCTTCGTAGGACTGCCTGTTAAAGGACTTTACCACCCTGATGCCTATTAGGTTCTCCTGGATTATAGCATTGACCCTGTCAACTCGGCCTTGGAGTTTTTGAAACAGGGGCCTTGCCTTGGGCAGGATGATACCGATTGTGGCTGCTGTAAGGGGCACCGCCACCATAAAGACCCTGGCCAGGGACCGGTTTATGTTAAAGGCCATTATCAGGGCAAATAGCATCAAAAAGGGTGCCCTCACTGCCATGCGCAGGCTCATCATGGTAACCTGGCCGAGGGTGTTGCAGTCATTGGTGAGCCTGGTTATGAGGGAGGACACGGTGAAGCGGTCAAGGTTTGCAAAGGAGAAGCCCTGGACCTTCTTAAAGGCCTCCTTCCTGATCTCTGCAGCAAAGCCGTAGCCCGCCCTGGCGCCAAAATGGGCGCTTATTACACCGAAGGCCATGGCCAGCAGGGCAGCCCCGACCATGATGAGGCCGACCCTTACAATATAGTCAATGTCACGGTTTTCTATCCCCACATCCACTATGCGGGACATGAGGTAGGGAATATATATGTCGCCCAAGACTTCCAAGATCATAAATATCGGGCATAAAACAGCGTAAAATTTATATTTTTTCATATACGGCAAAAGGGCCAGCAATTCATCTCTCTCCCGTCTTTGACGTTTATGCCAGGTATGATGTATACTTCCTAGAACAAAAATGAATCCCCCCGACAAGGCAATCAGAGATTGCTTTAGGGGCCGGAAAGCTTCTTGTTTCACAAAAAGAAAGACTGTATATTTACAGCCTTTGTAAGAAGAAGCAAAATATACACATCAATAAATGTGAAATTGCTCACACAGTAAAAATTATATCACAAAGCACATTTTTTAACAATGCATATGATTCTTGTTATCACTATGAAGACAGGGTAGCTTAGCTGCTGTTTTGTGACATATGGATGCTTAAAAGCCCCGGTAGAACCACTTTGTAGGCAGCAAAAAGGTCCAGGGCATGGTCACTATGGCAATGGCCAGGGCCAGCTTTAATCTCATGTGCCGATCTGCTATAAGTTTCTTAAAAGTGACTTTGTAGTTGAGCAGGAAAATAAGCAGGGCCGATACTGCCATGGCAAAGACAATTATCGCCAGGGCTACCGGATTGCTGAAGGGGTCAAAGTTTATCGCCGAGTATATTTCATAGGGTATTCCCAGGGAATCTCCCAGGATGCCTGTTGTAAAGAGGATGGCGGCGCCGATTAAATCGGACATGAAGCCAAAGACCCATACTTTATATATGCTGCCCGTGTAGAATGTTTTTAAAGGCACGGTATCGGATAGCTTAAATGCAAAGTAGCAAAGGCATATAACCAGGGAATCTATGATGAAGTTGCCGACTATCGTAACCAGGATCACGGGGGGAAAGAACAATAAAAGCCATATTGGGAAGATAACATTGTATAATTTAATACCTTTCATCTTTTCCTCTCCTTTAAGCTGATAAATTGATTATATCAGGATTGCACAGCTTTATCCATTAATTATTTTAAGGATTTTTTGTGGTGACGTATATATTCGCCTCCCTTAAATTGACAAGCATATTCATGTATGATAAAATTTAGAAAAATTAAATATTCAGGGGAGCTTGTGTTGCAGGCTGAGAGGAAGCGAGTACAGCTTCGACCCTCATTACCTGATTTGGATAATGCCAACGTAGGGAAATTCTTTGTAAATTGTAGGGAAGTACCTATTAGGCACTTCCCTTTTGTTTTGAATTACAAGGTCCCCTGTTACTGAAGCAATCCTGTATCGATTTGCTTCGTCAACCACAAACTAACAATAATAATTTGAAGGGGGTTTTGATATGTTCGAGAGTATCTTAAAAAATGTCTACGAGAAAACACCCTTGGTCCACTGCATCACAAATTACGTCACCGTCAACGATGTGGCAAATGTGCTTTTGGCCTGCGGCGGCTCGCCGATTATGGCCGACGACGAGGATGATGCGGTGGAAATCACCGCCATCTGCGACGCCCTGGTGATAAACATCGGCACCTTAAACAAAAGGACGATTGCAACTATGCTGAGGACCGGCAAAAGGGCAAATGAGCTTGGCCACCCCGTGGTCCTTGACCCGGTGGGGGCGGGTGCATCGAGCCTTAGGACCGACACCACCTTTAAACTCATGGAAGAAGTGAAGTTTGCTGTAATCAGGGGCAACATTTCCGAGATAAAAACCGTAGCAAGGGGCAGCGGCACGACCAAGGGAGTAGATGCGGACGCAAGGGATGCCGTGACGGAGGAGACCCTTGATGAGACAATTGCCTTTGCCAAGGAGCTCGGCGCGAAAACGAAGGCCGTAATAGCCATCACCGGCGCCATCGATATCGTGGCAGATTCGGATAAGGCATATATTATCCGCAACGGCCATCCGATGATGGCAAAGGTGTCCGGCACGGGATGCATGCTTTCGGCCATGATTGCCGCCTACTGTGCCGCTAATCCGAAAAATCATCTGGAGGCCACCGCGGCGGCGGTCTGTGCCTTTGGCCTGGCCGGTGAGCTGGCTTACGAGAAGCTTTTGAAATATGACGGCGGCACTTCTTCCTACCGCACGTACCTCATCGATGCCGTGAGCAAGATAGACACAGAAGCCCTTAAAGGAGGCGTAAAAATTGAAACTAGATAGATCCTCAATGCTCCTCTATGCGGTTACCGACCGCACCTGGCTGAAGGGCCGCTCCCTTGCAGATGCCGTCGAAGAAGCTCTAAGGGCAGGGGTGACCTTTTTGCAGCTGCGGGAAAAGGACCTGGACTATGCTTCATTTCTTGAGCTGGCAAGGGAGATAAAAGGCATAACGGATAAGTACGGAATTCCTTACGTTATAAATGACAAGGTTGAAGTGGCCATGGCTGTTGGAGCCGATGGGGTCCACGTGGGCCAGGATGACATGGCCCCGGAAGATGTGAGGAAAATAATAGGTCCGGACAAGATCTTAGGGGTTTCTGCCCAGACGGTAGGGCAGGCACTTTTAGCAGAGAAAAAGGGCGCGGATTATATCGGAGTTGGCTCAATATTCCCCACCTCCACCAAGCCGGATGCCGAAACAGTATCTTTTGATACCCTGAAGGCGATTTGTGAGGCAGTATCGATACCGGTGGTGGCCATCGGCGGTATAAACAAGGACAATGCCATGAGGCTTTCCGGCAGCGGCATCGACGGCATAGCGGTGGTATCGGCGATTTTTGCCCGGGAAGATATTGCAACTGCCGTTCGGGAACTGCGGGAGGCTGCATCCAGGGTGGTTGGACATGAACTTTAAAGGGGCGATATTTGACCTTGACGGCACCCTGCTTGACTCCATGCCCTTTTGGGAGACCTTGGGCTCGGAGTATCTTAAGGCAAAGGGCATAATTCCCCGGGAAAATGTAGATAGGACGTTGAAAACTATGAGTCTTCAGCAGGGGGCCCGCTATTTGAAAAGGGAATTTTCCATTCCCGGCAGTGAAGATGAAATTATCGATGAAATTGTAGCCATGATTGAGGATATTTACTTATCGAAGGTGCCCCTTAAAGCAGGAGCACTGCCCCTTCTTGAAAGACTTTACGAGGAAAAGGTCAGGATGTGTATCGCCACCGCCACGGAAAACTCCCTTGCAAAGGCAGCCTTAGAAAGGCTTGGCGCCCTAAGGTACTTTGACTTTATCCTCACATGTTTCGATACGGGTATGGGAAAGGACAGGCAGGAGTTTTTCCTGAAGGCACTGGAATTGCTAAACACTCCAAAAGAGGAAACAATCGTATTTGAAGATGCCCTTTATGCCATAAAAAGTGCCAAGGCAGCGGGCCTTTTGGTAGTGGCAGTGTACGATGAAAGCTTCCATGAGGAGCGGGAAGAGATAAGGGTCATTTCAGATTTTTATCTTGATTCACTTGAAGATTGGGAGATGATACTGTGAAAAAGGTACTGACTATAGCGGGTTCAGACTGCAGCGGCGGTGCCGGCATACAGGCGGATATTAAGACCATCACCGCCCATAAGATGTATGCCATGAGCGCCATCACCGCACTTACGGCCCAGAACACCACGGGAGTTTACGGCATTTTCGAGGCAACGCCGGAATTTGTGGGCCAGCAGCTTGACTGCATCTTTGAAGATATTCGGCCCGATGCGGTGAAAATCGGCATGGTGTCAAATATAAAAATAATTAAAGTGATAGCGGAGAAGCTCAAGGAGTATGAGGCGGAGAATATCGTGGTAGATCCGGTCATGGTTTCCACCAGCGGCAGCAAGCTCCTCAGCGACAATGCCATCGATGCCTTGAAAGGCCAGCTCTTTTCCATTGCAACGGTGATTACGCCAAATATTCCGGAAGCTGAAGTCCTGACGGGATTTGCCATACAGACCAAGGAAGACATGCTCAA
>LSQX01369211.1_pt1 | contig 38776 bp, 39 predicted proteins | sample 654561 | NCBI WGS metagenome assembly LSQX01 (sample SAMN04489861, study PRJNA283612) | anaerobic digester metagenome | isolation source: 4 biogas reactors fed with cattle manure at either 37C or 55C with and... | place: Denmark: Kongens Lyngby | collected 2014 | reverse complement strand
TTCTTCGGCTTTTTCAGCAGACTGTTTTTCCCCATTGCTGCAACCGCTTAAGGAAAATAATCCAACCATCATAATGGTAATAAAGATAAATAAACGTTTCATTTTATGCACTCCTTCTTATTTTTAATTTTATCTATTTGATTGGGTGATCGTTTACTGGCTGATGAAGCCGATTCCAGGGTACTAATAAGTATTCGCACAAATCTATTAGTTTTACCATCAGCAAACTTAATAGACAGATGATGACAACAGCTGCTAAAACCTGATCGATGCGAAAACTTTTTTGCGCCAGAGTCATAAAATAGCCTAATCCTTGCCTTGCCCCCACCCATTCACTGATAACTGCGGCCATTATGCTGTAGGTAGCGGAAATTCTTAAGCCGGAGAAAAAAGCGGGTAATGCCGCCGGCAGCTTGACAATGAAATATGTAGCAAGAGGCTTTGCTCCCATAGAACGGAACAAATTTAACTGATCAATATCTACGGTATCGAGTCCATTCATTAAGTTAATCGCAATCGGGAAAAAACATACTATTATTACGATAATAATTTTAGGAGCTATACCGAAGCCGAACCAGATAGGCAGCAGGATGGCCAGTATAATCAATGGTATAGTCTGAGTAATGATCAATAATGGATAAAAAGCTTTTTTCAGCCACCAGCAGTTATTTAGCAGCAGAGCAATAATAAAAGCCAGGACCACAGCCAAAAAATAGCCGGCTAATGCTTCACCAAGGGTAGCTATGGTATGGGAAAACAACAATGATTGGTATTCGATTATCGCAGTAAATATCCGGGAAGGTGCGGGAAGAATCCAGTTCGGGATATTATTCAAGGCGACCAGGATTTCCCACAGCAAAAGCAGTATGAAAAATACTACATAGGGAGCATATTCATTTATCAGCTGTAATAGTTTAGTCATCTTTTTCACTCCGCCGGCTTTTAATTATATCTATGTTAAAAACAAACTTATAAGTAAGGAATATACCTGCTCAATAAAAAAACTGCCCTTACAGATAATGCAGGTGCAGAATAAATAACTAGTATAAAATTCCTACGCTGGCATTACCCAGATCAGGTTCAAAGGGTTAGGACTTAACAAGTCCACTCTCAGCCGAATTAATCCAGCTCCCCTTTATTCAGTTTTAAATAGTATAGTCTTTCAAGGATAAATATGCAAACCGTATTTAGTACAAATTTGCTTGTTTAGCAATTCTGGCTATGATAAAATACGTAGGTAATAAATTTCATAAGATGAGAGGAGCAAGACGAGATGAGCGCTAAGAATCTTACCAAAATCATTCTGCCTGAGGAACTAATGCCAAAATATTGGTATAATGTTCAGGCTGATATGCCCAATCCTTTGGCACCCGGATTAAACCCGCAGACTAAAAAACCTTTGACACCTTCTGACCTGGAACCAATTTTTGCCCGGGAATTAATTGCTCAGGAAGTATCTACTGAAAGGTTTATTGAAATCCCTGCAGAAGTAAAAGAATTGTATAAGCAATACAGGCCATCACCCCTATACCGGGCACATGGTCTGGAAAAAGCATTGGATACAAGTTGCCGGATTTATTACAAGTATGAAGGAATCAGTCCGGTGGGCAGCCATAAACTGAATTCAGCTTTACCCCAGGTGTTTTTTAATAAAATCCAGGGAATCAAAAGGCTGACTACTGAAACAGGAGCAGGCCAATGGGGAACAGCTTTATCTCTGGCCGGAAAACTTTTTGGACTTGAGATCATGGTTTACATGGTCAAGGTCAGTTTTACACAAAAGCCTTATCGTCGGTCGATTATGGAATTATACGGGGGTAAGTGTATTCCCAGTCCCAGTACCCTGACGGCCAGCGGCCGGGAAGCTTTGGAGAAAAACCCCGAAACTCCAGGTACTTTAGCTATTGCTATCAGCGAAGCTGTGGAAGATGCCACCAGCAGAACAGATACCAACTATTCATTAGGCAGCGTTTTAAATCATGTATGTCTGCATCAGACAATCATTGGCCAGGAAGTGAAGAAACAGATGGAAATGGTAGATGATTATCCTGATATAGTGATTGGCTGCTGCGGCGGCGGCAGTAATTTTGCCGGTATTGCACTTCCCTTTATACCCGACAAATTAGCCGGGAAAAATATTCGTCTTATAGGGGTTGAACCAACGGCCTGTCCCAGCATGACCAAAGGTGTTTTTGCCTATGATTATGGTGATTCGGTAGGACTTACGCCTATGTTGAAGATGTATACCCTAGGGCATGATTTTACCCCTTCCGGTATTCATGCAGGTGGTTTAAGGTATCATGGAGGGTCTCCCATAATCAGCCAGCTATATCATGATGGACTGCTGGAAGCCGTGGCAGTAAAACAAAATCCCAGCTTTGCGGCAGCCATGTTATTTGCCCAGAGTGAAGGAATAGTGCCGGCACCGGAATCTTCTCATGCCATAAGAACCGCAATTGATGAAGCATTGAAGGCAAAAGAATCTGGTGAGGTGAAGAGTATAGTGTTTAATCTCAGCGGACATGGCCAGTTAGATTTATATTCATATGATCGTTATTTATCAGGTGAAACAGAGGATGTCGAATTCTCCCAGAAAGATTTGCAAAAGAGCTTGGAATCTTTGCCAAAGATATAAAAAATCATATAAACCATCGGCCCGGGTATTTAATTGCTCGGGCTTTTTTATTGATAAATCTTGGACTTGCTTGCATTTTGGGAAAACATCCCGTTATCATTATAAATAAAGGAAGGAAGTCACTGATGGTGAAAGGCAGAATTGCCAGTATAGCGGAAATGGTTATAAAGGGCGAAACAGCAGCTGATATTGGCACTGACCATGCTGGACTGGCTATGTATATGCTTGATGCTGGCATAGCACCTAAAATGATTATCAGTGATTTACCGTCAGGGCCTTTCAACCGGGCATGTCTGGCAGTAAAAAACAGTCCTTACAGTGACAGAATTGAAGTGCGGCAGGGGAATGGACTGCAGATTTTAAGGACAGGAGAAGTTTTTAATGTTATTATAGCGGGAATGGGCGGCGATACCATTGCTGAAATTATTAATTTTGATCTTAACAAGGCTAAAAGCTTCAGACATTATGTTTTTCAGCCCATGAGTAAACCCCAAGTACTAAGAAGTTTACTGTCAAAACTGGGATGGCCAATTCTTGATGAAGTATTGGTAAAAGAAAAAAAACATTATTTTGTAATTATCAGCGCCAGTCCGGATAATAAGCCATACAGTCTTTCCCCTCTGGAAGTGGACATCGGGCCAATTATTTTGAAGCATAGCAGTCAGCCACTGGTGAAAGAATATTTACAAGTTCATATTAGAAAATACCGGAAGTTAATTGCAGGGCTGGAACTGGCTGACAGCCCGACAGACAGTATTTTAAAATCCCAGATAAAAAATAAAATTATCAGGTTGGGGGCAATAATTCATGAAAATTAAAGTCAAAGATGTTATGGCCGTTATGGAAAAACATTTTCCGCTTCACCTGGCTGAAGATTGGGATAATGTTGGATTGCAAATCGGGTCGGTAAACAAAGAAGTAAAAAAAATAGCTGTAGCTTTGGATCTGGATAATCATATTTTGAATGAAGCTTTGAAATTGGAAGCTGATATGATAATCACCCATCATCCCTTGATTTTCAAGCCTTTAAAAAAGATTGAATATAATAATTACACCGGTAAACTGATTAAAAACCTGATAACATCGGATATAGCTGTCTATTCTGCCCATACCAACCTTGATGCTGCTGAAAAAGGGATGAATCAAGTTCTGGCTGAGAAAATCGGCCTGGTAAATATTGAACCGCTTTATAATGGTCAGGAAGATAAATTAATTAAATTAGCCGTGTTTGTACCGCTAACTCATCTGGATCAGGTCAGACAGGCAATTCATGAAGCTGGAGCGGGTTTTATCGGCAACTACTCGGATTGTAGCTTTCGTACTGGCGGCATAGGCACCTTTCGACCCCAGGAAGGTGCTGAACCCTATTTAGGCAGTAAAGATATTTTGGAAGAAGTAGAGGAATACCGCCTGGAGACGATTTTATACCAGCATGATGCAAAAAAGGTCGTTAACGCAATGCTGGCGGCACATCCGTATGAGGAAGCGGCCTATGATATTTACCCGCTGCTAAACAGGGGCAAGATGTATAGTATAGGCAGGAAAGGCTTGCTGCCTGAGAAAACAGACTTAAAAACTTGCGCCCAGATGGTGAAAACAAAACTTGGCCTCAATAACGTTAGAATAGCAGGTGAAATGGAAAAAGAAATAAGTCGAGTTGCTGTAATTGGCGGAGCAGGAGCCAGCTTAATAAATAGAATTGTGAAGAATGAAATCGATTTGGTAGTAACCGGTGATATGAAATACCATGAAGCCCAGGAAGCTAATAGACACGGAATAGCCATACTTGATGCCGGCCACCAGGAAACCGAGCAAATAGTTGTTCCATATTTAGCTGAACTGCTCAAGCAAGATCTTTACAATTTGAATTGCCAGGGGCAGATATTAGTTTTGAAAAATCATCCGGTATTTAAACTTCTATAAAAATACATTCTTATATAACACGCGTCTATTGTCAGATCAAGAAAAGGGGAATAATGGGCAGACGAATAAAAACCCAATAATATGGGATTTGCGATGTATAAAATAATGAACTATTTGGCAGAATGAAAATAACCAGCTATTTCATAAAAATATTTTTTAAAAAAAATAAAAAAAACTGATTAAATAGCAGGATTTACCGCTTTTTTGCGGAATATAGAAAATTATACCTAATTAATTTAAAGGGAGGATTATGTCGTGAACAAATCGGAACTTGTTAAGTCTCTTGCTGAGAAAGCAGAAATTACTCAAAAAGATGCAGCAAAAGTATTGGATGCGATGGTTGAAACTATTCAACAAGCTTTGGCCAATGGTGAAAAAGTACAAATAATTGGCTTTGGCAGCTTTGAAGTACGTGATCGCAAAGAAAGAAAGGTGATCAGCCCAGCTACAGGCAAGGAAATTAATGTTCCTGCTACCAAAGTTCCTGCATTTAAACCCGGCAAGTCTCTTAAAGAAGCAGTTGTTGCTAAAAAAGCTGTTAAAGCAAAACCAGCTAAAGCTGCAAAAAAAGCTAAAAAATAATATTTTGTAATAAAGAGCAGGAGTTCATTTATGACTCCTGCTTTTTTCTTTGTTTAATTACTGAACATTTAGTCAAATCTTACATTGTGAACAAAGAATAAAGGAATGCATTAATACTTAAAATAATTATGAAGTTCAAATAAAGGAGGATGATCATGGAGCTAAAAGGAAAACAAACAATTTATTGTAGTGTAGATAGCTGTAAGTATAACGAAAAAAGAGAGATTTGTTCATTGGAAAATATCGAAGTTGCTCCCTGTAATCATGTGCACAGCGGTAAAGCTGAAGAAGAGAGTTTGTGCAGCAGTTACCAAAGAGATTATTAAATTTAAATAACTTAGGTTAAAGCAAATGGCTGCTTAGGCAGTCATTTGCTTTTTATTTATCAATATATTGGAGGAAAATGACAAAATAAAAAGAATGATACTAAAAAGGGGTGAATAAGGTGGCCGATGTAGATAAGCGAATTCTGGCCGGATTCGCAATAATAATGATAATTACATTTGCTGCTGGAGTTAAATATTCTGATATGAAACAAAAGCGCTTAGTCGAAGCATCGAATCTTCAGCTAAGTTTTGACCAAGAAGCAGATCCTCCTGTTGAAATAATTGAACCTGAGGAAAAACTGCAGGAAATAAAGGCATACGTTACGGGTGCTGTAGAAAGGCCTGGTGTCTATTCATTTGCAACCGGAGCAAGAATTTATGAAGCGCTGGAACTGGCAGGCATACTGGATAATGCTGAACTGAGATTTGTAGAAATGGCGCGTGTTATTGAAGACGAAGAAACTATTTATATTCCGGCAATTGGAGAATCAGAAGTACCGTCAAGCTATGTGCCATCAACGATCTATAGCGCTAACCATCAGGGAAAAATCAATATCAATAAAGCTACATCCGAGGAATTGGCTGCCAACCTAAGCGGTATTGGTCCGGTTTTGGCTCAGCGAATAGTAGATTATCGTGATGCCAATGGTTCATTCAAAACCATTGAAGAAATAAAAAACGTATCAGGCATAGGTGATAAAAGATATGAGGATTTAAAAGACAGTATTATTGTTAAGTAAACTTCTGGCAGGTAATCAATGGAAAGATCACTATTTTACATATTTGTAAGCCTGGCCGCTTCTATAATAATTGGCTGCTATGAGATATGGTGGTTATTCTTTCTGCTATTAACAGGCATATTACTGGTATTAGCTTTTACCTCTTACTCCAGACCAGCTCTTTATACCATAGTTATCTTATTTACTGGAGTATTGCTGGCCGGTTTTTCATCAGACGATATTCCTGAAAATCTCCCGGCTGAAGAGAGTTTTATTGTTGAGGGGAAAATAGCAAACTATCCTCAGAATGAAGAAGGCAGAGGGAAGTTTACAATTGATACTAATTGTAAAAACCATTACCTGAGCAGAATTCAAGTTTTTACAGCTTTCAATAGCGATGTGCAAAAAGGTGACCGAATCGCTCTCAAAGGTTCACTTAAACCTCCAGACCCTCCGGGAAATCCCGGTCAATTTAATTATCCCGCCTATCTGAAGCATGAGCATATTTTTTATACACTGTCAGTTAAAGAACCTGAAGATATTAAAATATTGCAGCCTGCTCAGGGTATGAATAAAATAGTCAATTCTTTTCGTGATCAGGGAATAAGTATTGTTAATACTGCACTCCCGCCTCAGGAAGCTCCCATATTGCTGGGTATGTTACTAGGGAAGGTCGACAGTATTGATGATGAGCAGTATGATAACTTTCAAAAAACCGGGATTATCCACATATTTTCGGTATCAGGGCTTCATGTAGGCTTTGTGGTGCTTTTATGCAGTTGGCTCTCAGCTTTATTTAATTTGTCAAAACGTAACAAGTTCCTGTTTAACGTTATTACGATAGTTCTATACGGAACATTGACCGGTTGGCCGGTTTCTGTAGTCAGGGCTTCAATAATGGCTGTAACTTGTTTAACCGCATACTATTTTGGCCGTGAAAATCAAATGCTCAATAGTCTTGGTATGGCAGGTATCATCATTCTTCTTTTTGATCCCCAGGCTCTTTTTAAAATATCCTTTCAACTATCATTCCTGGCTACTTTTGGGCTGGTCTATATTTTTCCGGTTTTAAGAACATATTTTAATCAGCACCACGTATTTTGGGATCTGATATTGATACCGGTTAGTGCTCAACTGGCAGTTCTGCCGCTGATAGCCTGGTATTTTAATTTATTTTCGCCTGTTTCTTTAATAAGCAATATAATTGTTACTTATACAGCTGGTGCCAGTGTCATACTAGGGATTTTTACCCTGATACTGGCTCCCTTTTTGCCTGGTCTGGCAACTATTATCAGTTATCCAGCAGGTCTTTTCATTGAGATCATCATTCATTCAAACGTACTGTTTAAAAATCTTCCACTGGCTTATTTATGGGTTGCTACTCCGAAAGCAATGATGATCATTGCTTACTATGGGGGATTGGTACTGCTTTTTTATGGGTTAAAGGAAAATATCGATAGAAAGTGTTTTTATACTGGCTTATCTATGGTTTTAGTGTTTATGGTGATTTTATGTCTTCCGGCCAGCGTTTATAATCGTGGAACAACGGAATTTGTCTTCATTGATGTTGGACAAGGTGACAGCATACTGATGAAAACTCCTGAAGGGAAATTCATTTTAGTAGATGGAGGAGGGAGTGATTTTTATGATGTAGCATCCACCCGTTTAATGCCTTACTTGCACCATCGTGGAATCAGAGAAGTATATATGGCCATAAACACCCATCCTGATACCGATCACCTTTCAGGAGTGGTGAAAACCATTAAGGAACTTAGGGTAGTTAATATTGGTCTGCCTCAAACAATAAGCAGTGTTCAGGAATATAAACCGCTGAAAGAATTAGCTGCTCAAAAGAAAAGTAATGTAATAGAACTTAATCAGGGTCAGACAATTAAGGTGGAAAAGAATTTTATCATTAAAGTACTGCACCCAGAAATTGGGGAGGGGCAAAGATCTGATTATAATCAGGAATCACTGGCTTTATTAATCGAAAGCATGGGGATAACACTTTTACTAACCGGTGATTTACATGCTGATCAATTGGAAGAAATGAGCAAAAAGAAACTTTTAAACTCGGTAAACATTATAAAAGTTCCCCATCATGGCAGCCGCTTTTCCCTTAGTGAAGCATTTTACCTGCAGACCGATCCACAATGGGCAGTGATAAGTGTGGGCAATAATAATTTCGGCCACCCCCATAAGGAGGTAATAGAGTTCCTGGAGGGAAGAGACATAAGAATTCTGCGCACAGATCAACATGGAAATACTTATTTTGATAGTAACGGGATTGTAAAAACATTTAAATAAAGCAGTATATGCTATGTTTAAAAAATAAATATTATCGGCTCTTTCCTCATATTTTTAGGAAGGGGGCGATTTTTATCAATAATCAGTTGGCCAAAGACAGTATACCATGGTTACTTTTAAAACTTTCCTTTCCGGCTATGGCAGGGATGATTATTTATTCCCTGTTTAGCCTGGCAGATACTTTTTTTGTTGCCAGACTGGGATCGATGTCCCTTGCAGCTCTTAGCTTTTCTATACCCATTCAAGTTTTTTTAGTATCAATAGCGTCAGCAACAGGAGTTGGCTTGACCTCGTCAATTTCAAGGGCGCTGGGTGCCGGAAACTATAAATTGGCAGATAATATAGCCTGGCATGGGGTATTGCTATCAATTATTTATGGTTTTTTCTCTATTGTAATTGCCAGATATTATTTGAATGACCTGTTGGTTTTCACTGGCTGCACACCGGAAATATTCCTGCTTATTAAAGAGTATTTGGAAATCATTCTATATGGCTCTTTTTTTATTTTTTTACCGATCATGTTGAGTAATGTTATTCAGGGCGAAGGGAATACTTTGTGGCCTATGACTGTTGCTCTGGCAGGAATATTGATCAATGTTGCCTTGGACCCGCTTTTAATTTTCGGTTATGGACCGGTAAAAGCCATGGGTCTTAATGGTTCGGCTTTAGCTACCATTTATGCCCAGGCAGTGTGTTCTTTTTTAGTAATAATGATAGCCAGAAAAAGCCGAGGTTATTTATCATGGCAGTTCAACAATTTTCGGTTTAAACTAGTTGTTTTTTATAAGATTTTTCAGGTGGGATTCCCTACAATAATAATGGAATTGACTGGTGTATTTGTTATGTTGGTCTTAAATAAAATTCTTGCCGGATTTGGCAATAATGCTATTGCAGTCTTAGGTATCTTTTTGCGGTTAAGATCGTTTTTTTATATGCCTGTATATGGTTTGACTCAGGGAGTTATGCCCATAGCAGGTTTTGCCTTTGGGGGCGGGAGTTTTGACAGAGTGAAGGAGGTTTTTTTGAAAAGTTCGGTTTTATCAGTTGTTTTTACTGGTATTGCCTTTTATGCTATGCAGTTTAAGTCGTCGTGGCTGTTATGTTTTTTCTCACATGATGCCGCTTTGATTTCCTTAGGAGTGATCTGCATGCAGTTAGGAACTATTTTTATTCCCTTTATGGGGCCAATCGTGATCTTGCATACTGTTTTACAAGCTATTGGAAAAGGGGCAACAGCCATGTGGTTTTCACTGATCAGGCATCTTGTATTCTTCTTTCCATTTTTACTGATACTTCCAGAGTATATTGGCATAAATGGAGTCTGGGCAGCATTTTCCATTTCAGAACTATTATCATTACTTTTGTCGGTGCCCTTTTTTATTTCATTATGGAGAGAGCTTCAGCTCAAAAATAAAATCAGTTTGATAACTCTTTCAAACCCCGGTTATCTTCTTAAAAGAACTTTAGCCTGGTTGAAATTCGATTCATTTTAGAAGACCAAAAGACTGAATTGCCGAACGAGCGGCTATTACACCTGATGCGCTGGCCTGAATCAATCCACGGGTGACACCTGCACCATCACCAATAGCCCAGAGGCCTCTGATACAAGTTTGCAAAGAACTATCCAGTTCCAATCGGGCAGAATAGAATTTAGCTTCAATGCCGTATAACAAAGTATGATCTGAAGCAACTCCGGGCATTATTCTGTCCAGAGCTTCCAAGCATTCCATGATTCCAACCATATAACGATGAGGCAGTACTAATGATAAATCTCCCGGCACAGCTCCTTGCAGAGTAGGTTCTACCAAACTTCTTTCAATTCTGCTTTTAGTTGAACGACGGCCTCGCTTAAGGTCACCATAGCGTTGTACTATAATGCCCTTGCTGAGCATATTTGCCAGACTGGCAATAGAACGTCCGTATAGTATAGGTTTGTCAAATGGAGCAGTGAATTCCTGGCTCAAAAGCAGTGCGAAATTTGTATTGGGACTTTTTTTATCTGCATAAGCATGTCCATTTACGGTTATTATTCCGTTTGTATTCTCCATTACAACATAGCCATTGGGATTAACACAAAAAGTTCTCACCAGGTCGTCAAATTCTTTGGTGTTTAAGAAAATTTTTGGTTCCCAGATATTATCAGTAAATTCCTTCATGGTTATGGCGGGAACTTCGACTCTTACACCCAGGTCTACCTGATTATTTTTCAGGGGTATTTTTAGTTTTTGTGCCTGCTCAGAGAACCATTCAGCACCATCGCGACCTGGAGCTAATATTACCACTGGTGATTTGTAAGTTCCTTTGTCGGTTATTACACCTTTTACCTGCTGATTTTTAACAACAATTTCAGTTACTGTCTCATCAGTTTTGATGGTGGTTTTTTCCTGCAGTGCCAAGTACATATTGCTTAATACTTTTAAGGTGTTTTCGGTTCCCATATGACGGATTACGGCGGGTACCAACCGAAGGCCGGCAAAGGATGCCTTAAGCTGCAAATCTTTGACAATATCACTGTCCCGGCCAAAAACCCGGTCAGGTGCTCCGAAAGATACATAAATACCATCTACATAATCGATTAACTTGGCCAGACTATCTTTGCCAATATAATCCTGGAGCCATCCCCCAAAGTCGGTTGTCAAAGTTAATTTGCCGTCGGAAAAAGCACCTGCTCCGCCCCAGCCGCACATTATTGAACATGGTTTGCATTCGATGCAGCTGGCAGTGTTTTCGTTAATTGGGCAAACACGTTTTTCAACGCGCTTTCCCTTCTCTAAGATAAGAATTCTATCTACACTGTGTTTTGTCATTTCCATTGCCGCAAAAATTCCGGCAGGACCAGCCCCAACTATTATGACATCATAGTTTGAACTCAAAATATTTGCCCCCCAAACGATTTGTTTTACAATAAAGATTATAGCATACTGCTCTTAATTCTATAAAATTTCATGTAGCCGGCAATCTTTGCTGTTATAATAAACAAAAAACTACGGAGAGATTAAATGAATGCCAATAACTTTTATATATGGGGCAAGGACGCTTATTTAGTAGAAGAAAAGGTGAATGAAACAATCAGGCAAATCATTCAGTCCAGGGGAGAAGAGGCAGAAATTATCTACCTTGATGCTGATGAAATAAGCCCGCAGCAATTGGCACAAACTTTGGAGTTCAGCCCATTATTTTCTTCACTGAGGGTAATACTCATAAAAAGTCCATTCTGGTTGAATAAAAAAATACGAAAGAACAGTAAGCTGGAAGAGATAGCCAAGGCCTGGCATAATTATCTGCAATCATCAGGTACGGATCAGTATGTAATCTTAACTGCTGCAGATTACAGTCCTGCCAATATGATTGTCAAAACTTTTGCAAAAAGAATAGAGGTGATCCAATGTAAGAGCCTGGAACCGGTACAACTGAGAAAATGGATCGCTGAACAATTTGAGTCTAGAAATTTTAAAGCAAATACAGGAGCAATTGCTCTTCTGGCATCTACTGGGCAGGACCTGCACTACTTAAAAAATTTGATTGATAAAACCTGCTTAATTGTGGGGAATAAAACAGTGACTGAAGCAGATCTGGCTGATGACCTGCTCAAAATAGAAAACACTACTGTATTTAAGATTACAGATGAGATTTTCAAGCGAAATGCAAAGATGGCAATCACCTATTTACATAAATATATTGAACAGGAACAATCGCCAATAGTTGCTTTATTTATGATTGTCAAGCAATTCACTCAGTTCGGAAAGGTCAAATACTTTAAGAACCAGGGTTATACCAGCAAAGAGATTGCTGACAAGACTAAAATGCAGGGATTCCAGGTAAAAAACATGGAAAGGTATTTGAACAATTATACCAATGAAGATTTAAGAAAGGTATTTGCCTGCTGTTTAGAAGCAGATATCAGTATTAAAAGAACCAGTAAGGATCAACTGCTGGTAATGGAAACTTTAATCTTTGAGTTATGCAATATCAGTATCAGTTCTTAATAAAGAGTGGATTAATAAAAACCTGCCGTAAGACAGGTTTTTCTATTAATTAACCATATTATTAAGTTTTTTGCTTAAGGCTGATTTTTTACGAGCCGCAGTATTTTTATGAAGAATCCCTTTAGATATACTCTTGTCAATTAAGGAGGTTACCTGTAACAAATTGTCTTTCGCTGCCTGTACATCATTTTGCTTTAAAGATTCTTCGTATTTTTTTATTGATGTTTTTAATCTGGTTTTGTAAGTTTTGTTTCTTAGACGATTTGCTTCTGCAATTCTGGCTCTTTTAGCCGGAGTCTTGCTTTGTGCCACATTTTCACCTCCTCAAATTTTCATTAACAAAAATAACTATAGCACTACCAAAGTTAAATTGCAATAATTAAGCATAGCATTTTAATGTGGGTATAGTCATATAAATTGCAGTTCTACTCTTTAACGGTTGGCAATAAAATAAAAAAGGCAGGCTTTAAAAGGGGTGGGACAGGGTGCTCAATAACTTTACAGTCTTTATAAAAAGTCTTATTTTTACGCAAATTTTTGTATTTTGTTTAATTGCCGGTGTTAGTATAGATATTAACAGCTACTATTTAAATATATCTTCTCCGGAGCAATTGGAAAGCATTTTGCAGCCCTTTAATAAATTAGCGATTGATGAAGAAGTTTGTGTTAAATTATTTAAAAAAACTAGTTTTGCTTTTGCAGGGGATACTAAGAGCATAATTAACAGCGATTATATCCTGAAGACAATGCCACAGCAATTATTGTCATCCAATATACAAGCCTTGGCATTTTCAGAATCCCGCTATGCCCAGGCTAATGTCAGCAGAAATGATCACAGAAGCACAGAATTACCGGCAAACAATATACCGGTTTCAGAAACAAATACGGAAGCTATGGACTATGAAAAATTAAAAAATTATCTGGTGGTTTTTTACTGTACCCATAACAGTGAAACTTATATTCCTGAAAGCGGCGCCGCCAACCTGAAAGGTGGGAAACCAGGCCTGGTTAACCAAATAGCAGCATTAACCGCCAGTCAACTGAATAAAAAAGGAGTAAAATCGCGATTTGTAAATACCATCCATGACTATCCCAATTATAATGCGAGTTATACCAATTCAAGGGCAACGGTAAAAAAAATTCTGCAGTCAGACTATGAGAATCTATGGCTGTTTGATATCCATCGAGACAGTATACCAGGACTTAGTGAGGCACAAAGGGTCAAAATAAATGGTAAACATGCTGCCCCAATTTTAATAATAGTTGGCACTGATGAACGGAAAGAGCATTCAGACTGGAAAAAGAATTTAGCTTTTGCAGAACAAATACGAGAGACCGGAGAAAAGATGTATCCCGGTTTGATTAAAGGAATAAGAACCAAAGCGGGAACTTATAATCAGGAATTCCACTCCCAGAGCTTATTATTGGAGTTTGGCAGTGACTACAACTCACTGGCTGAAACAAGTTATTCTGCGGAGTTACTGGCAGATGTTTTTCTAGAAATCCTTAAGGAGGAAAATTCGTGAAGAAGCTAGGCAGAATGTTCCTTGTGATAATATTACTGTTTTTAGTGGGGACAGCTTTAAATATCAGTAATGAGGCTATAAACCAATTAACTATGCAAAATCGAGAAGCTGTCATTGGTGCAGACTATAATAATGAAGAGATAACAATCTATCTGATAGGCAATAGTTATGTATACCTTACGGACAAGCTCAATGATGCAGCAGACTTTGCTGCTTATAAAATTAATAAAATGGAAACATTAGTTGTGGATCATTTTATTAAATGCTATAAGATATTTCGAGCGGTATTTTTTTAGCAGTTATACCTTATTTTATAAAATAATTTCCATGCTATCAAATCTATAGCGCCAAAAAGAACTTATTAACCCGAAGGGAAAGCTTATTCTTTTTATTCTAATATGAAAGTTTGAAATCTTTTTATAAAAAAGGCGCAATTAATAATTTATTCTATTGCGCTTAAATAATTTTATTCCTATACCGATCAGTATCAGTAAGGTTCCGGAAAACCTAGCCAAAGAAGCATATTTAGGAATAAATTCATAAGCAAAGATGCCGCCAAGCAATAGGAGGCTTCCTATAATCAGCAGTCCCAAAATGGAGGGCTGCTTTATTAAAGATGGCCAATGGGTGCATAAATAGTAAACCAGAATCAATAGTGGCAATATATAAAGAACAGTTTCCAATCAGATCCTTCCTTTCATTTATATTGTTTTTATCTATAATATCATAACAAAAGCCGTTAGAAACCTGCATTCCCAATAACCTAAAAAGGAATGCTATACTAAAACATACATGCCAGAGAATTAAATTTTATAATCGCTTCAAATCGGTTATAATTTATTCCATAGCTTTTGCAAACCGGAGGTTTGATATATTGCAGAATAATATCAGGAATTTTAGCATAATCGCACATATTGACCATGGTAAGTCTACTTTGGCTGATCGCTTGCTTCAAATTACCGGAGCTTTAAGTGACCGGGAAATGAAGGAACAGTTTCTGGATAAAATGGACTTGGAAAGAGAAAAAGGCATTACAATCAAATTGCAGCCAGTAAGACTTAACTATCAGGCCAAAGATGGACAAAATTATATAATTAATCTTATTGATACTCCTGGCCATGTAGACTTCTCATATGAAGTTTCCAGGAGCTTGGCGGCTTGTGAGGGAGCTCTGTTAGTTGTTGATGCAACCCAGGGGATAGAAGCACAGACACTGGCCAATGTTTATATGGCTATGGATCTTAACCTGGAGATAATCGGGGTAGTAAATAAAATTGATTTGCCTGGTGCGGAACCGGATACAGTCAAAGAAGAAATGGAAAATGTACTGGGAATAGATAAAAATGATATTATTCCTATTTCCGCTAAACTTGGTGTTGGTATTGACCAAGTTCTCGAAGCAATAGTAAATAATATTCCCCCGCCAGCAGGAGATGACGATGCTCCTCTACAGGCTTTGATATTTGATTCATATTTTGATCCCTACAAAGGGGCCATTTGCTATATAAGGGTAAAATCCGGACAGATCGTCAAAGGCCAGATGATAAAGATGATGTCATCAGGCAAAGAATTTGAAGTATCAGATATAGGCATCCTTTCCCCGTACATGACTGAAGTAGAAAGCTTAAAAAGCGGGGAGGTAGGATTTCTGGCTGCGGGGATCAAGAATGTTATTGATACCAAAGTTGGTGATACAATAACGGGTACTGCCCATCCTGCCCAGAACCCGCTTTCTGGTTATCAGGAAGTTAAACCGGTGGTTTTCTGCGGTCTTTATCCTTTGGAAAACAACGATTTTGAAAGACTCCGGGAAGCTTTGGAAAAACTGAAGCTCAATGATGCTTCTCTATTATATGAACCGGAAACTTCAGATGCATTAGGTTTCGGTTTCCGCTGCGGATTTCTGGGACTTCTTCATCTGGAAATTATCAAAGAACGTCTGGAAAGAGAATATAATCTGAGCCTTCTGGCAACGGCACCCAGTGTTATATATAAGATCATCTTAACTGATGACAGTGAAGTCTTGGTGCAAAATCCAAATCACTGGCCTGCTCCTCAGAAAATTGATAGGGTGCTGGAACCATTCGTAAAAGCTGTGATTATGGTTCCTAATGATTATGTAGGGACTGTGATGGAATTGTGCCAGGAAAAACGCGGTCAGTTTTTGACCCTTGAATACTTGACCACCCACCGGGTAATGGTCAATTATAAACTGCCCCTGTCAGAAATTCTATACGACTTTTTCGATGGCCTTAAATCCAGGACCCGGGGATATGCTTCTTTGGATTATGAAATCAGCGGGTATGAAGTTTCAGATTTAGTGAAAATGGATATAATGCTAAACGGTGAAATTGTTGATGCTCTAAGCTATATTGTACATAAAGAAAAAGCTGTTTACAGAGCCAGAGCAGTAGTGGAGAGACTTAGGAAGATCATACCCCGGCAAATGTATGAAGTAGTAGTACAGGCAGGAATTGGTTCGCGAATCATCGCCCGGGAAAGTGTCAAAGCATTGCGCAAAGATGTTTTAGCCAAATGCTACGGCGGAGATATTACCCGTAAGAAAAAGCTATTGGAAAAGCAAAAAGAGGGCAAAAAACGAATGAAACAAATTGGTCATATAGAAGTACCCAAGGAAGCATTTATGACAGTTTTGAATATTGAGGCTAATGACTAGAGGATCGTAAGATGGTAATAGAAGCAAAACCAGTAGGGGTGTATATTCACATCCCTTTTTGCAAGAATAAATGTATATATTGTGATTTTTACTCAGTTAATAATTCAGATGAACACTTGCTTAATGATTACTGTCAGGCAGTAATATGTGAAATCAGAGCAGCTTCAGAACAATTGCATAATATACTTGTAACTACCATTTTTTTTGGCGGAGGGACGCCAAGTTTGTTGAATTCCCGGAATATTAAAGGAATTTTGGATACAATCAAGGATTCATTTCCCGTTTTACCCACCGCTGAAATAACAGTTGAAGCAAACCCGGCAACAATTGATGCCCCAAAAATGGACCAATATCTAGAGGCTGGAGTTAATCGGTTTTCCGTGGGTGCACAGAGTTTTTCTGATCAGGAATTATCAGTTTTAGGAAGAATCCATAAGGCTGATGATATTTTGCGCATTGTAGAATTATTTCATAAGAAAAAAATAAAAAATTTTAACCTGGATCTGATTTATGGTATCCCTGGGCAATCCATAAAAAGATGGGAAGCGAATTTGACAAAAGCCATTGATTGCATACCTGCTCATATTTCTGCCTACTTATTGCAATTGGGATCAGAGACAGTAATGGCCAGAATGGCTGCCCAAAATATTATTGAACTGTGTGATGAAAATACTGAAGCAGAGATGTATGAAAGAACCATCGATTTATTGTCTGGCTGTGGATTTAGACATTATGAACTTTCCAATTTTAGTCGTCCTGAGTTTAAATGCCAGCATAATTTGATATACTGGCGGGGCGAAAATTACCTGGGATTTGGCGCCGGCGCCGTTAGTTACATAGACAATAGACGTTTTATCAATCAACCCGACTTAGTCGATTATATCAAAAACCTGACTTCAGGAAAAAAACAGGCCGTTGAAGAATTGGAGAACATGACAATGAAAGAGCAGGTTTCGGACACTATTATTCTGGGTTTGAGACTATGTGAGGGAATAAATATAAATGAATTAAATCAGCGTTATTCAATTAATATTGAAAAAGAATATGGTAAAGCTATAGATAACAATATTCAAAAAGGATTACTTAACTATAAGAATGGACAGCTATTCTTAACCAGACGGGGTTATTTCCTGTCAAATGAAGTTCTTTGCCATTTTATCGCCTGATTTGTTTGCTTGACAAAGAATCGTACAGGTGATATTTTTTAGGAAACACTATTAGCACTCAACTAATGAGAGTGCTAACAGGCAGGTGATAATGAATGACTCTGGATGAGAGAAAACGCAAAATACTGGAATCAATTGTAAGAGATTATGTAGAGACTGCCGAGCCTGTGGGTTCACGGGCTGTGGTGAAAAAGTATGCACTTAAAATAAGTCCGGCTACAGTTAGAAATGAAATGGCCGACCTGGAAGAAATGGGCTATTTGGAACAGCCCCATACTTCAGCGGGCAGGATCCCATCTGAAATTGGATTCCGTTACTTCGTGGATTTTATTATGGAAAAACAAAAACTATCTGATGAGGAAACAGAATTATTGAATAAAGTAATAAGCAGCAATGCCGATGAACTAAATGAATTTATTGGCAGGATCGGCTATTTTTTGTCCCAGATTACCAATTATGCTTCTTTTGTTATCGTTCCATCTATTAAGTTTAAGGAATTCAAATCCATGCAATTGATACCCCTTGGAAAGGATAAAGCCTTAATTCTATTGGTAACAGATACTGGAATGATCATACATCGAAGAATAGATGTCCCCAGCTCTTTAAATGATGAGGATTTGGAACAGGTAAGTGCTGTTTTTAATAGAGTTCTAAAAAATAAAAAGATCAGTGAAATAAACAGGACGTCTCTTCAGCAACTGCGGGAAGGTTTAAAACACAAGCGATTACTTGTTGATTTAGCTCTTGAAGAGATCGATAATTTGCTTAAAAACACTGGTGACGAGAAGCTTTTTCTAAGCGGTACCCTTAATATCCTAAATGAACCGGAGTTCAAAGATCTGGAAAAACTGCGCAAGATTTTGACCTTGTTGGAAGCCAATGAAGTTTTAAAAGGTATTATTCCTGATGTTACAGGTGATGAAGTGGATATAACCATTGGTCATGAAAACAAGTTAGATGATATAAAGGAACTAAGTCTGGTATATGCAGGCTATAAATCTCTGGGGGAAACAGGTGCAATAGGTTTATTAGGACCTATAAGGATGGAATACTGGAAAGCAGCGGGAACAGTTGAAACCGTTCGTGCTGCAATTGAAGAAGTCTTCAGACAAAATCGATAAACTTTGAACAGGAAGCAGGAGAGATTATGACTGAAAGTAGTTTCGCCAAAAATCTCAAAGAAGACCGTTTTGAAACCTTATTAAACAATGCCAGTGCAGCCAGGGTTATTGCCAGGGCAGTTGAGGGAACCATTGGCCCAAAAGGCCTGGACATAATGATGGTGGATAGTTTTGGTGATGTTGTGGTTACCAATGACGGAGTGACGATTTTAAAACTGATGGATGTCACACATCCGGTTGCTCATATGATAATAAATACTGCCCGTGCCCAACAAGCAGAAGTGGGAGATGGTACTACTACTGCTACCATTATAGCCGGTGCTTTGATTGCTGAAGGAGCTGAACAAATTCTAAAAGGAGTTCCTGTTACCAAGGTAATCACAGGTATAAATATGGGTATTGAAAGGGCATGTGAATTATTAAACAGCCTGAGTTATCCAGTAAACACTCTGCATGATCAATTATTAAATAATATTGCTGTCATAGCAGGCCGCGGATATCGGGATTTGGCTGGGTTGATCATCGAGGGAGCGCAAAAATTAGGTACAGAGATGATAAAAGATAAGGATTACAAGTTTTCCGATGCTGTAGTGGCTAAAGAGTTCGCTGAAAGTAAAGTTTTTTCCGGAGTGATAATAAATAGACAACCAGTTAATCGTGATATGCCATCATCAATCACTGACGCAAAAATTCTAGTGGTTGATGATGCCTTAAAACCTGATGAGGTTGAAGGGCAAGCACTTAGGACTGATGCAGGATTTCAGCACTATTTAAAATCTCGGGGACTATTTGAGGCAAATCTCAACAAATGTATTGAACTTGGCATCAATGTCATCGTGGTAGACAGCAGTATTGATGACCTGGCTGAGCAGATTTTATCCCAGGCGGGAATTATCGTTTTACAAAGGGTATCTGGCCGAGAAATTGAAAAATTATGCCTTCATACCGGTGCCCGTAAAATAAAAAGAAATGTTTTGAATAGCAGCATGGAATTGATCAATACATATTTAGGTGAAGCCGCTCAGGTGATTACTGACGAAAAACTTGAACATACTTATTTTCTGAACGGAAAAGGTAAGGAATGGGTTACTTTATTAATAGGAGCATCTACTGAGGAAGTTGTTGACGAAAGGGAGAGAATGGCCAAAGATGCTGCTGCAGCTGTTCAGGCATCAATAAAAGGGGGCATAGTACCTGGAGGCGGAGCTGCTGAAGTCTGGATCTCAAGACATTTGGAAACCATGGCCAGGGATATTGAAGGAATGGAAAGCCAGGGAATACTAGCTGCCAAAGAAGCTTTATTGAAGCCCTTTTGCTGCATGGCAGCCAATGCCGGGTTTAACCCTTTGGAAAAATTGGCAGAGGTAAATGCAGCTCAGAAAAATAGTAATTCGGCCCATTACAGTTTTAACTCTGAAAACGGTAAAATTACCGATATGCTTACAGAGGGCATTGTAGATCCGACTTTAGTCAAGGCTTATGCTTTTAAAGCAGCAGGTGAAGTAGCAACAGCTGTATTACGAATTAATTCAGTCATAAAGATGCGTGAAACTAATTCAAATATAAATGGAAATATCCTGGAATAGAGGTGCAAGATCAGTGTCAGAAGAGGATTTGAAAGAAACAACAATGAATAGTGAAGAACCAGTTTTGGAAAAGGAGGAAGACATAGGTAAATTAAGAGCTGAATTGGCAAAAAGCCAGGAAGAAACTCAAAAGTACAAAGATTTGTATTTGCGTTTGCTGGCGGATGTTGAAAACATGAAAAGAAGGTCTGTGAGAGAAAGAGATGAATATGTGAAATTTGCAACATTGCCGGTGATCAAAAAGATATTGGCTGTTATAGATGATCTGGAAAGGGCCCTAAAAATGTCGAGCGGAGTACAGACTAATGAGGCTCTATACAAAGGTGTGGAAATGATCAACAGCAGCCTGCATGATTTGATTAAAGCGGAAGGGGTAGAAAGGATTGAGTCTCTGGGGCAGCCCTTTGATCCCGAATATCACCAGCCCCTGACCGTTGAACCAAGCTCAGAACATGAAGAAAATACTGTAATTGAAGAATTACAGGTTGGCTATATTATGAATGGCCGGGTAATTAGGCCCAGCTTGGTAAAAGTAAGCAGCCAGGCATAAATAAAAGAAGAATATTCATAAATATTTTTGGAGGTGTTATTGATGGGGAAAATAGTTGGAATAGACTTGGGAACAACTAATTCAGCCATTGCAGTAATGGAAGGAAATGAAGCAGTTATCATAACCAATGCTGAAGGCGAAAGGATCACTCCTTCCGTAGTAGGTTTTTCCAAAACCAACGAAAGACTGGCAGGAAGAATTGCAAAAAGGCAAGCTATTACAAACCCGGAACGTACTGTAGTTTCTATCAAAAGAAGAATGGGAACTGATTATACAGTATCAATTGACGGGAAAAAATATACACCACAGGAAATATCAGCTATGATTCTGCAAAAATTGAAGAATGATGCTGAAGCTTATTTGGGCCAACCTATTACTCAGGCAGTTATTACGGTGCCAGCTTATTTTACCGATGCTCAGCGTCAGGCCACCAAAGATGCAGGAAAGATAGCGGGAATGGAAGTACTGCGTATTATCAATGAACCAACTGCTGCTGCCTTAGCTTATGGATTGGATAAAGAAGGGACACAAACTATTTTAGTTTTTGACCTGGGAGGCGGTACTTTTGATGTTTCCATTCTGGAAATAGGTGATGGAGTCTTTGAAGTTAAGTCTACCAGTGGTAATAACCGACTGGGTGGTGATGACTTTGATGATAAGATCATAAATTGGTTAATCGATGAATTTAAAAAAGAACATAGGATTGATTTAAGAAATGATAAGATGGCCATGCACCGTTTAAAGGAAGCGGCGGAGAAAGCTAAGCATGAGCTATCAGGGGTCATCACTGCCGATATAAACATACCATATATTACAGCTACACAAGAAGGGCCTTTGCATCTGGAGAAAACCCTGACCAGAGCCAAGTTCGATGAGATGACCGCTGAATTAGTGGAAAAAACCATGGGCCCGCTAAGGCAGGCGATTAAAGATTCCGGGCTTAAACCCAATGAAATAGATAAAGTTATACTGGTAGGAGGCTCCACCAGAATCCCAGCTGTGCAGGAAGCCATCAAAAATTTTACCGGTAAAGAGCCTTTTAAAGGTATTAATCCCGATGAAGTCGTAGCAGCAGGTGCTGCTATACAGGCTGGAGTTCTGGCAGGAGATGTTACTGACGTAGTCTTACTTGATGTAACTCCCTTGTCCCTTGGAATAGAAACCTTGGGAGGAGTTTTTACCAGAATAATTGAAAGGAATACTACCATACCTACTGCTAAAAGCCAGAATTTCACCACCGCTTCTGATAATCAGACTTCAGTTGATATTCATGTTCTGCAGGGAGAAAGAAAAATGGCGGAGCATAATGTTACTCTGGGGAGATTCCAATTGACAGGTATTCCTCCGGCACCTCGCGGAATACCGCAAATTGAAGTAAAATTCGATATAGATGTCAACGGAATTGTTCATGTTACTGCCAAGGACTTGGCTACAAACAAGGAACAAACGATCACAATAACCTCATCAACCGGATTAAGTGATGAGGATATTGACAGAATGGTTAAGGATGCTGAAAAGCATGCAGAAGAAGATGAAAAGCGGTTTAAGGAAATAGAAGTCCGTAACAATGCTGACAGTATGGTATATCAAGCAGAAAAATTACTTAAAGATAATGCCGAGCAAATGGATGAAGAAAACAAAGAAGCAATTACCAGTGCCAAAGATGCTTTGCAAACAGCTTTGCAAGAAAATGATCTGGAAGAGATCAAAGAGAAAACAGAAGCACTTACCAAAGCGGTTTATGATTATTCGTCAAAAATGTACGAGCAGGCAAATCCTCAGGATGGCACTGACGAAGATTATATCAATACTGATTACTCCACCCCGGATGATGAATATGATAAATAAATACGCAGGGTTACCATTTAATCCGGAGATTTCACAGTCTCCGGGTTGCCCTTGTTTTTAAGAAAGGTGGGCATTATGTCATCAAAAAGGGATTATTATGAGGTTTTAGGAATATCCAGAAATGCTACACAAGAGGAAATAAAAAAAGCGTATCGTCAAATGGCCAGAAAACACCATCCTGACGTAGCCAGGGATGACGAAAATGCGGCGGAAAAATTTAAAGAGATCAATGATGCCTACGAAATATTAAGTGATGAACAAAAGAGGGCAGCTTATGACCGGTTCGGACACGATGCATTTGATCCCAGCCGTGGTGCTGGTGGATTTGGTGGTTTTGAAGATTTTGGCGCAGGCGGTTTTACTGATTTATTTGATTTATTCTTTGGCGGTGCAGCAGGCGGAGGCCGGCGCAGAAGAGGACCTCAAAGAGGCGCTGACAAAGAGATGCGTCTTGATATAAATTTCGAGGATGCAGTTTTTGGCATGCAAAAGGATGTGGAACTTTACCGCGTAGAAAAATGTGAAAAATGCAATGGTAATGGTGCGGAACCGGGTACCCCGATTAAGACTTGTCCTGCATGTAAAGGAAGCGGACAGACAAAATCAGTGCAGAGTACTCCTTTTGGGCGTTTTGAAACATTGCGTACCTGTTCGCGCTGTCAAGGGGAAGGCAAAATAATTGAAAAACCTTGCACTGCCTGTAGGGGCAGCGGGCAAGTCCGCAAAAAACATAAGATAAATGTAAGAATACCGGCAGGCATCGACACCGGAATGCGCCTTAAAATTCAAAATGAAGGGGAGCAAGGGATCTATGGAGGCCCTCCGGGAGACTTGTTTATCACCATTGTAGTAAGGCCACATGCCAAATTTAAAAGAGAGGATCATAATCTTGTAACCCGTCTTTCAATTAATTTTGTACAGGCGGCCTTGGGAACAGAATTGGAAATTCCATTATTAGGCGGGGCCAGTCACAATGTTAAAATTCCTGAAGGCACACAGCCTGGCGATATAATAACCGTTAAAGGGAAAGGTATACCTTACATTAACAGTCAAAAATGGGGAGATCTAAAAATCATCATCGATGTAACTATCCCTACTAAATTAACCAAAAAGCAAAGAACGCTATTAACATCTTTTTATGAAGATAATGAAGATAAAGAAAACAGGAAGAACTTATTTGAAAAATTCAAGGACGCAATGGGATAGAAAGAGGTTTTAATTAATGAATTGGAAAGAGATCAGTGTTGTAACTGAAGGAGCATGTGCAGAAGCGATTGCAGGTATTTTCCATCGTTTGGGGTCTGGCGGTGTGGTTATTGAAGATCCCCAGGCAGCACGTCAATATGTGCAAAAAGATCAATTCGATGCCAGTACTATATCTCCCGATTTTCTGGAACATAATTTCGTGGTGATAAAAGCATACTTTCAGGAAGACCGACAAGTAATGGAAGAAATCAATGAATCTCTGGAACAGGTAAATAAATGTTTTAATACCAAATGCCGCGTTTTTATTGAAGAAGTAAGGGACGAAGACTGGGAAGAATCATGGAAAAAATACTACCATACTTTTAAAGTGGGACGACACCTGGTAATTAAACCATCTTGGGAAGAATATGAGGCTAATCCTGATGAGGTAGTCATTAAGATAGATCCGGGTATGGCTTTTGGTACAGGAATTCATGCCTCCACCCGGTTTTGTCTTAATTTTATTGATGAATATATTAAAGGCGGAGAAAATATAATTGATGCTGGCTGCGGGTCAGGGATCCTGTCCATTGCCGCAGCTAAAATGGGGGCGGGAAAAATAACTGCCTTTGACATAGATGAAGTAGCAGTAAAAGTAGCCCGTGAAAATACTAAACTTAATGATCTCCAGGATATCATTGAAGTGAAACTGGGTGATGTAACTGAAGAACTGCTACAACCGCAGAATGACATAATTTTTGCCAACATCACCGCTGATATTGTAAATTTGCTCATTCCACATGCAGCTAAAGCACTGAAACCGGGAGGCTATCTTTTCGCTTCCGGGATTGTAGACAGCCGTTTCCCGGGAGTTCAAAAACAGCTTCTGGCTTATGGCTTTGTAACCGAAAAAATACTAACTGATGTAGACTGGGTTGGAGTAGCAGCACATAAAGCATAGTTAAAATAAATGAAATTGGCTGGTGGTGCGAAAGGAGTGTTACTATTGCACCGCTTTTTTATTTCAACAGATATGATCAAAAACAACTTAATAGAAATTGATAAACAGCAATCTCATCATATAGAAAAGGTGCTAAGACTGAGAATAGGAGATTCTGTAGAACTTTTTGATGGTTTGGGCAATGTATTTAACTGCAGGCTGCATAGCAATAAAAACGGTGTACTCCAGGCTGAAATACTTAGTTGTTCCCAACACCAGAATGAGCCATCTGTCAGTATAATCTTAGCTCAGGGAATTGCCAAAGGAGAAAAAATGGATTATGTTATCCAAAAAGCAGTAGAGATCGGGGTAACTGCCATTATTCCTTTTGTAAGCGAGAGAACGATAGTCATGCTGGACGGGAAAAAAGCTGCACAAAAAACCAGCAGATGGCAAACCATTGCCCGGGAAGCATGTAAACAATCAAAGCGTAATTTTGTTCCGGAAGTGAAATCAGTTGTTGAATTCCCCCAATTAATTGCAGATCTGCAACATAAAAGAGCAGTTATGCTGTATGAGGGAGAAGAAAAGACTAAACTAAGGGATATACTACATAAGTTTAAAGGCAGTCTGGCATCACAAAGCATTACAATTATAGTTGGTCCGGAGGGGGGCTTTTCACCTTCCGAAGCAGAAGCAGCAAAAAAGAATTCCGTGATCCCCATTAGCCTGGGATCTGGAATCCTAAGGACCGAAACTGCTGGGTTAGTTGCTGCCAGTATAATATTATATGAAGGCGGAGACTTGGGGTAACATTGATTGAAAGAGGTATAAGATTGAAAAAGGTAGCTTTCCACACTTTGGGCTGTAAAGTGAATTCAGTTGAAACTGAACAATTGATCGAAGCTTTTTTACAAAAGGATTATGAAATAGTGCCCTTCGAAGAGATTGCAGATATTTATGTTGTTAATACCTGTACGGTTACCCATGTCAGTGACAGGAAATCAAGAGCTGTTATCAGGCGGGCAATAAAGCGAAATCCTGATGCAATCGTAGCAGCGGTTGGTTGCCTGGCACAAACTAACAGTAAGCAGCTTGCTGACATAGAAGGTATTGATTTAGTTGTGGGCAACCGGGATAAAGAAGATTTACCGTCCATACTGGAAAACCATAATTTTCAAAAGGGACTGCCTGTCATCTTCGACGAGAGAATAAAAAACAGTGATTTACTTAAAACTGTTATTTACAGCAGGCAACACGAAAAAACCCGTGCTTTTATTAAAATACAGGACGGCTGTCAGAGTTTCTGTTCTTATTGTATTGTGCCCCAGGCCCGGGGGCCGGTAAGAAGCAAGACACCTGAAAAAGTGGTGGAAGAAGTAAACCAACTAGTGACACTGGGTTATAAAGAAATCGTTTTAACCGGAATTCATACCGGAACTTACGGCATAGATTTAAAAGAAGAGAATTTGAGTTCTCTGTTACTATATATTCTTGATCAGGTGAAAGGGGAATATAGAATCAGGCTAAGCTCACTGGAGCCATTGGAACTGGATGACAGGCTGTTGGATATTGTAGCCGGGCACCAAAAGATTTGCCGTCATCTGCATATTCCGCTGCAAAGCGGCAGCAACCGTATTTTATCATTAATGAACCGGCGTTATACCAGAGAATATTATCAATCCCTGATCAATAAGATAACCAGAAAAATACCTGGCGTTGCTGTAGCTGCTGATATAATGGTGGGTTTCCCCGGCGAAGACAAGCAAGATTTTTTTGATACACGAAATCTTTTAGAAAATTTACCATTGCATTCCTTACACGTATTCAAATATTCACCGCGTCCCGGCACCAAAGCAGCTTTAATGAAACCGCAGGTGGAAGCAAGGGAAAAAACAGCCCGCAGTGAAAGTTTGCTGAAACTTGCTGCAGCTAAAAAAAGCAGCTTTATTAATGATATGCTTGGTCAAAAACTCACTGTACTGGTACAGGAACATATTTCGCCGGATCTTTATCTGGGATTGAGTGATAATTATATAGAGATTCAGTTTCATTCTCCCCATAATATGATTGGTTCTTTTGTGCAAATTTCTCCTGAGAGAATCGAAAACCAACAAGTTATTGGGCAGATTATTGATTAGAGTTTGAATTAATCTCGAATTCGTTATAAAAGCAGTTTTTATTTGTTCGTATATCTGGTAAAATCAATAGTGATTGCGGAGGCCACTTTCTTTTCTTCTAGGAGGTGACAAAAGATGGAAAATTGTCTTTTTTGTAAAATAGCTGCAAAGGAGATTCCCGCAAAGGTGATTTATGAAGATGAACAACTAATTGCTATTGAAGACATAAAACCGGTTGCGCCGGTACATATATTGTTAATTCCCCGTGGTCATATCAGCACATTGAATGAAACAAATGTGGGAAATCTTGAATTATTAGGTCATATACAACTTACTGCAGCGAAAATAGCTGAAGAAATGAAAATAGACAAGACCGGTTATAGACTGGTAAACAACAATGGATCCGAGGGTGGTCAAGAAGTAATGCATTTGCATTATCATCTACTTGGAGGCAGGGAAATGATTTGGCCTCCAGGCTAATCTTGACTGAAGTCCCCAGTGATAGTAAAATAAAGTGGCATTTATTCACACCCTAGCTAAATTGAGGGGAGGGAGACCATGAGTGAAGTAAAAGTCGGTAAAAACGAATCCCTGGATAGTGCTCTTAAGAGATTTAAGCGTTCCTGCCAAAAATCAGGGGTATTACAGGATATAAGAAAACACGACCATTACGAAAAACCGAGTGTAAGGAAAAAGAAAAAATCTGAAGCAGCGCGTAAAAAGAAAAAATTCTAAGACTATGGTTGCTGCTTAACCATATCTTTAAACACCAATAAAGTCTGGTAAGCTATTTTACCAGACTTTTATTACTATAGGTGACAAGAGTGTAGTGACGATAGTGCAAAAGAGGTGCTTATTATGTCATTTATGAACAGAGGCATGCAAAATCGCAAACAGAAGAGAATTGTAACAGCAATAGTCATAGTGGTAATAGTTTCATTTTTATTAACCATTGTTGCATTTGCTCTATAAATTAAATAATTTAATGAACTGTTGGTTTTGAACCAACAGTTTTTTTATTAGAAAATAAAGAAAATTGTGATAAAAGGAATAAAAGGGTAAAATAGAAATAAGGTGGTGATATTTTTGCGGCTTAGCAAATTGCCTAAAAAATACCTGGATGTTATTGAAACAGTTTTCAGCGATTTCGAGGGGGCATTAGTTATTGATGAAGACGGAAAAATATTAATATTTACCGACCATTATGCCCGTGAAACCGGAATGCGCAAAAAAGATGTAGTGGGAAAAAGAGTGGACGAAGTTTTTCCCACCACCCGTATGCTGGAAGTGCTTAAAACAGGAAAACCAATCATAGCAGATATCTGGCAGCTACAAGGCAAAAAACAAATCGTAAACCGGGTCCCCATAACTGTAGATGGACAAATAATTGGGGCTGCAGGGTACAATGTATTCAGATATATAGATGATGCCAAAGGTTTTGCCAAAAGAATTGCCCACCTGTCATCAGAACTGAACTATTATAAAGAAGAAGTAAAAAGGCTTTCCGAAGCCAAGTATTCTTTGAACTCGATAATTGGAAAAAGCGAAGGCCTGCAGGAAGCTAAAGTAAGAGTTCGGATGGCAGCACCCTCAACATACCCGATTTTGATCACCGGTGAAACTGGAACTGGAAAAGAGCTCTTTGCTCATGCTATTCATATGGAAAGCTCGCGGCGGGATTATCCTTTTATAAGGGTTAATTGTGCTACGATCCCTGCCAATCTCATTGAGTCAGAATTGTTTGGATATGAAGAAGGTGCCTTTACCGGTGCCAAAAAGAGTGGTAAACCAGGTAAATTTGAATTGGCCCATCGGGGTACAATCTTTTTGGACGAAATATCAGAACTTTCTAGCTCTGCCCAAGCCCAATTATTAAGAGTTTTACAGGAAAAAGAAATAGACAGGATTGGTGGTACCTCTAGTATAAGGGTTGATGTAAGAGTGATTTCGGCCACTAATCGTTCCTTACCCGAACTTGTCAAGGAAGGGAAATTTCGCCGTGACCTGCTGTTCAGGTTAGATGTGTTTCCCATCAATATACCTCCTTTAAGAGAGAGAATGACCGATATAGAACCATTATGCATGCACTTGATAAAATTACATAATTCGGAGAATAACACGAATATAACAGGAATAAGCCAGGAGGCTCTGGAAACTTTGTATAGTTATCACTGGCCGGGCAATGTGAGGGAACTCTATAATGTGATCGAACGAAGTTGTATTGATGTGCGGGCAGGTGAAATCTCCATTGATAATTTAATGCGGTTTTCCGTGAGTCTGGACAAATTAAATAACAAAACCTCACCTAAAGAATTTGATATGGAAAAAGCCAAGATGGAGGCAGAAAAAATTGCTATAAAAAGGGCTTTGAAGCATGTTAAAAATAACCGTACCAAGGCTGCTGATTTATTGGGTATCAGTCGCAGTGCGCTTTATTATAAAATGAATCAGTACAAAATATTTTATGACTAATTGACAGAAAATTTATTATTGTGTAAATAATTAGACGACTGTATTATTTTTAGCACAGTGTATATAATGCATTAGACGGCTTTAAAGAAACAACTGTGTAAAATTTAAAACAATTTTATATCTATTTCATAAACTCGGCTCATAAAAGACTGCATTATAGAGCCTTTTTTTATTGGCATGCTTATTGCTAAACATATTATTAAGCAATGCTGCTGCAAAAAAAAGGGGGGGCATTATGAGCAAAATATATCCGGACAAAGGGAAGACTTATTCATCATGGCAGGAAGAATACAAGAGCAAGTTGGTAACTGCAGAGGATGCAGCCAAATTGGTCAGGAACAATGATGTAATTATGCTTGCCGGAGGTATAAACATACCTCATGACTTTTCTGTGGAATTGAGCAAAAGAGCAGAAGACCTGAGAAATGTGACGATTTGTTTAGGACTGGCTTTAAAACTGTATGATTATATGCAGCCTCAGTATAAAGAACACTTCCGCATTGAAACCCCATTTGTGGGCCCGGTGGAAAGAATGTGCCTGGATTGGAAAACTGCCGAATATATACCGGTTCATCTTAATCAACTGGCACCCTGGATGGAATACAGAAAACCTCGTATTGTAGGTTTTGGGGTTACCCCGCCTGATGAAAACGGTTATATGAACCGCTCCTGTTTTGGCGGATTGGTTCCCAGGCCGAGTATAGCCAACGCTGAAATAGTCTTGGCAGAAGTAAACAGTAATTTACCCTGGTTAAATGGTGATGATCTTAGGATTCATGTATCTGAAATTGACTACTTTTATGAATCGGATGCAACCCCCACTGAAATTCCTGAAATACCAATAACCGATATCGAAAGAGATATTGCCCATTATATAGCTGATTTGATTCCTGATGGTTCGACTATCCAGTTAGGCTTAGGGGGGCTTGCCAATGCCATAGGATATTTTTTAAAAGATAAAAAAGATCTGGGAGTCCATTCAGAAGTAGTTCAGAATTCTTTTATGGAGCTTATGAAAACAGGTGTGGTTAATAATTCCAAGAAAAATCTCCATCCCGGTAAACTTACTGCTACATTTTGTGTAGGAGATAAAAAACTATGGGATTATTGTGACCGTAATGAAGATTTTCTTTTTACAGAAGTAGCCTATAATAACGACCCTTATGTAATTGGACAAAATGACAACCTCATATCTGTAAATAATGCCTTATGTATGGATCTGACAGGGCAGGTAGGTGCGGAATCCATCAGGCACAGACAATACAGCGGAACAGGCGGGCAGGTTAATTTTGTAACCGGGGCAAATTTTTCCAAAGGCGGCAAAAGTATAATGTCTCTTAATTCTACTTATAAAGATAAGGACGGAAACCTTAAATCTACAATCGTTCCTTTTATTCCTCCAGGAACAATTGTAACCACCTCTAGAAATGATATTGAATATATCATTACTGAATATGGAGTTGTAAATTTAAAATATCAGGGCGTATCACAAAGGGTCAAAAAGATGATAAGTATCGCCCATCCTCAGTTCAGGGATGAGCTTAATTTCCAGGCCAGAAGGATAGGCTGGATATAAGCGGCTTTTGATTGAAGCCTCCAAATCTCAAAAGATTTGGAGGCTTTTTTAATGAGTAAATTGATAACAAGGGGTTTTTAGAATTATGTTTACTTAAAAGGCATATATTTTTATGACTGTACTGTCTTATGCATACTGTAGATATGGAAAGCATTAACCCGGAGGGAGGTACTTTACTTGGACAAAAAAAGAGAAGCATTGAGCCGGGCAATGGCTGAATTTCTGGATATACCCAAAGATCTGGTTATGGATCTTCCCAAAGTAACAATGATTGGCAGGAATGAATTTTATCTGGAAAACCATCGTGGAATTATCGAGTACAACTTAACAAGACTGCGGATAAATCTAAGCCGCGGTTTTTTGGAAATACAGGGTAATAACCTGGAGATAAAAAATTTATTGCCCGATGAAATGAGTGTTTATGGTGACATAAATATGATTAAATTCTTCGATTAGAGGAGAGGGAATATGGATAATCGTGTTTTGAACCAAATGGAAGGAATCATTGGGATCAGGTTATTCGGAACAAAAGTTGAAAAAGTGATCAATATGGCATTAGCCAGAGGTATTTATATTTGGGAAATCAAACGTCGGGAAGATTTTTTGGAATTTAAAATTCGCAGAAGTGCTTATGAAGCATTAAGCAATATAGTTTCAGAAAACAATTATAAAATGGAGATAATTAATGAAAAGGGTTTGCCTTTTTTCAAAAATACTATAAAACGCAGATTTGGCTTTTTCGGCGGTGCAGTTCTTTTTTTACTGGCTATTTATTTTGTGTCTTCTTTCATCTGGTTTATTGAAGTGGTCAATAATGAAAAAGTTGACTCCGGAACCATTATGATGACAGCAGCCAGGCATGGTCTATATAAAGGAGCTGCTAAATGGAATTTCAGCCGTACCGATGTAGAAGAAGCGATGATGCTGGATATTAATCAGTTATCATATATTAAAGTTGATATCAGGGGGGTAAAAGCAACCATTGAAGTAGTGGAAAAAATACTGCCTGGTGATGAAATAACCGGACCCTGTCATATAGTAGCTGCCAAGGATGGGGTGGTGGAAGAAATATTATTGCTGGAGGGACAAGTGAATGTTAAAGAAGGAGATGTGGTTTCCAAAGGGGACATATTAATTTCCGGCATTGTGTTCTATCAGCCCAATCCTTTGTTTTCAGAGATAGAAGAGGATGCAAAAGAAGATAAACCAGTGGATATTGTCAGGGCAAGAGGTATTGTGAGGGCACGTGTTTGGTATGAAGGTTACGGAGAGTGCAAGCGTACTACAGAGAGAATAATAAATACAGGACGAATGAATCGCCAAATCATTGTTAAAAGTCCATGGTTTGACTTTAGGATATATGGGGCTGCTGATCCGGGCTATGTTCAGGCAAAAACACAAGTTAAAAAAAGAGAAATCGAAAGTCCTATAGGGGTATTTGGATGGAATGACCTGGTGAGCATAGAAAGAAAGAAGGTAGTTACTCACTTAAGTGAAAATGAGGCAGTCAAAATTGCCCGCCAAAAAGCTATGCAAACACTTACGGATGCTATGAAACAGGATAAGTTGCCGCGAGAAATGGAAATTGAGATTTTATCCGCTCCCAGCGATCCAGTCTTAAGATGTAAAGTTGCTGTGGATGTGATTGAAGATATTGCTAAACCTGAACCTATAAATGAACAGTAAAATAGTATTCAACTATTGGCATATGATATAATAACGGAAAACCAAGATGCATTGGAGGAAAACACTCTTTGACCGAAAATGAAGCAACGATTGTAATCGATAATAATGCCAAGGCGGCAGTCTTTTTTGGCAATGGGGATGAGAATTTCAAATATCTGAAGGAATTATGCAGTGCTGAGCTGTCTGCTCGTGGTTCCCAGATAAATATTAAAGGAAAAAAAGAAGATGTTAATCTGACTTTTGACTTGATTCAGAACCTTCTGGATGTGGTTGAGAGTGAAGGGCAGTTAACCATTAATGACATTAATTATATGAGTAATTTACTTAAAAAAGGGGACAAGTCCAAACACCAGGATATCGTTTCGGGAACCATCTTAAAGACTGTTAGAGGGAAATCCATTAAGGCTAAAACCATTGGACAAAAAAGATATATCGAAGCGATTATCAAGGACGACGTAGTTTTTGGCATAGGCCCTGCTGGTACCGGTAAAACTTATCTGGCCGTGGTAATGGCAGTGCGGTCGCTCAAGAACAGGGAAGTTGAGAGAATAATTCTGGTCAGGCCAGCTGTTGAAGCAGGAGAAAAACTGGGATTTCTCCCTGGTGATTTCATAGAAAAAGTCAATCCTTATTTAAGACCTCTTTATGATAGTCTCTTTGATATTCTGGGAGTGGAAATAACTGAACGGTATTTGGAAAAAAACATCATTGAAGTGGCTCCCTTGGCTTATATGAGAGGCAGAACACTTAATGACGCCTTTATTATTTTAGATGAAGCCCAGAATACTACTCCTCAGCAAATGAAAATGTTTTTGACCAGGCTTGGTTTCGGTTCTAAAGCAGTTATTACTGGTGATATAACCCAGGTCGACTTGCCGAAAGATGAATATTCTGGTTTGATTGAAATTCAAAAAATACTGGGACAAGTCAAGGGTATCTCTTTTGAATATCTGACCAAAGAAGATGTCATTCGGCATCCTTTGGTCCAAAAGATTATTGATGCCTATGAATCTTATGAAGACCAGAACAAATAATCAATGTTAGTTAATTATGTTTGCCGGTTGTTTTCAGCTACCTGGACGAGGGGTGTGGATCAGTGAAACTGAACAGGATCTTTTATTTTACAGGCAAAAGTATTTCCAGCTTTTTTAAAAAATCAGCTACTCGCAAAATAATAGGAATAATCCTGTTTTTTAGCGTTACAATATTTATTTTGTTGAGCAACTACACCCCTGAACATGTACAGCTCAGGACCGATGAAGTCGCCCAGCGGGATATACAATCAAGTATCAATGCTACGGTTATAGATGAAGCCAAGACTCAGGAACTTAGAAAACAGGCGGCAGGTTCTGTACAAAAAGTATATCAGGAAGATAATTATGCCTTATCTTCTACTTATAATGAGATAAATGCGTTCTTTAATAATGCGGAAGAAATAATAACTTCTGAAGACGAAGATAAACAAGTACAGTTAAAGGTATTACTGGAGAACATCAATGTAAAAACCGATGTGTTTCAACCTGGTTTTACCACTAATCAATTAGTAAGCTTTCTTTTAAGCAAATCTGTTGAGGATATTGGCTTAATACACCAGAATTGTCTCACTGCCTCACAAAATGCTATGAGTAATCCTGTAACAGCGGAAGCTTTGGCCGGTATATATGAACAAATAAATGCCCAAACCGACTTGTTAAGTTTTTCACCTCAGGCCAAAGATATAATTAAAATAGTTGTTATAAACAGTATCAGGCCGAATTTGATCTTTAACCAAGAAGCAACTGATAATGCAATAAGTGATGCCATCGATGCAGTTCAACCAGTGCAAAAGACTATAAAAGCAGGGGAGATTATAGTACGTCAGGGCGAAAGGGTCACTGCAGAACAGATTGCTTTATTGGAACAGTTAGGAATACAAAAGTCGCCAAACAGCAGCTTCACTTTTATCGGCGTATGTATTTTTGTATTCATTACTTTTTTATTGATCATTGAATTTTTACGCCGTTATTATAAAGAAATATTGGATAATGATATGCTTTTGCTGCTGATCGGACTGATTTTTATTATTATCCTGCTTATTACCCGCTTTATTACCATTATAAAAATAGGAAATCAACCGGAGGTTAATGCTTTAACCGGCTATTTGGCGCCGGTAGCAGCCGGTTCGATGCTTATTGCCATCTTAATAGATAACCGCCTGGCTCATTTTCTTACCATGATAATGGCCATATTTGTAGGATTATTATTTGAAGGAAATGGCCTATTTTATGCGATTACAGCATTTATCGGCGGTACTGCGGGAATTTTCCAGGTATACCGTGTCAACCAGACATCTGATTTAGCCCGTGCAGGTTTATACATTGCTTTAGCCAATATTGCCACTATTATTACACTAAACCTGTTCCAAGGAAGCTTAAATCTCAATGTAGCATTATACAGCATTATCTTTGGTGTCTCCAACGGAATTTTATCAGCTGTTTTAACCATTGGTATTTTACCTTATCTGGAATCTGCTTTTTCTATCACCAGTATGATCAAACTTCTGGAACTGGCTAATCCTAATCACTACTTATTAAAAAGACTTCTCCTGGAAGCGTCTGGAACCTATCACCATAGTCTAATGGTAGGTAATCTGGCTGAGGCCTCAGCAGAATCAATTGGCGCTAATCCTCTTTTAGTCAGGGTAGGTGCGTATTATCATGATATCGGCAAAATTAAACGTCCCGAATATTTTGTGGAAAACCAATTTAGCTTTGATAATCCACATGAAAAAATAGCTCCGGCACTAAGTGCCCTGATAATTACTTCACATGTGAAAGAAGGAGTAGAATTAGCCAAGGAAGCTTCTCTGCCCCAGGTGATCATCGATTTCATCGAGCAGCACCATGGTACCGGACTGGCTAAGTATTTTTATAACCGGGCATTGGAAGAAGATATAGATGGTTTTATCAGCGAAGACAGTTTCCGTTATGAAGGGCCAAAACCTGAGTCTAAGGAACTGGCATTGGTAATGCTGGCGGATTCTGTGGAAGCAGCAGTCAGGTCACTTTCGAACCCAACGCCGGAAAAAATAAAGCAAATGGTTAAAGCCATTGTTAAGGATAAATTGGAAGATGGCCAATTGGATCACAGTCCATTAACACTAAAAGACCTCGAAATAGTGACAAATTCTTTTTGTAAGATACTGGAAGGCGTTTACCATAAACGAATTGAATATCCGGAAGTAATTGTTAAAGAATTTGAAAAGAGGAGAGAAGGTAATGGAAATAATGATAATTAATCAACAGAATCTGGTTAATTTTAATAAAGAAATGCAGCACCTGATCAATAATGTGGTGAACCATACAGCCAAACTGGGAAGATTACCGAAGAATACTGAGGTTAGTATATTGATTGTAGATAACAGTTATATTCAGGAACTAAACTTCATTTATAGAAGTCAAAATAAACCAACGGATGTTTTATCCTTTTCCATGAATGAGATGAGTGATAATGAACCGGATTTCGATGTTCCGGGGGATGTTTATTTGCTGGGAGATATAGTTATATCAATAGAACAGGCCCTTTGTCAGAGTAAAGACTATGGACATAGCCTGGAGCGAGAATTGGGATATCTGGTTGTACATGGAATGTTGCATCTTTTAGGTTATGATCATGAAAGTGAAGATGAAAAAATGGTAATGCGCAGCCTGGAGGAAAAGGTTATGCAGTCAGTAAAACTGGAAAGGTAATGGTATGGCCAGACACACATTGACGGAAAGTTTTTACTATGCTATTGTCGGATTAGTTTCTGTTTTAATAAGTGAAAGAAACATGAGAATTCATTTCTTGGCAATGATCGTAGTTGTCATTTTCAGTTTTCTGGTTAGTATCAGTCCTCTCGAGTGGGCCTTGCTGATCATAACTATATTTATGGTATTAATTGCAGAAACTATTAATACTGCAGTGGAAAAAACAGTTGATTTGGTAACTGATACTTATCACCCTTTGGCCAAAAAAGCAAAGAACATTGCGGCAGGGGCAGTATTGTTGAGTGCAGTTAACGCGGTCATCATAGCACTGATAATTCTTGGGCCTTATTTAAGGCAGTTGATATATTCTTAACTGATATACGGAGGTATAAAATGACCCCAGAAGAACTAATAGCAGCGGCCAGGAAAGCTCAGAATAATTCATATAGTCCGTACTCTCAATTTAAGGTGGGAGCAGCACTCTTAACTGATGGGGGCAACATCTATACGGGAGTTAATGTAGAAAACGCCTCTTTTGGTCTGACAGTTTGTGCAGAGAGAGTGGCAATTTTCAATGCCATAAGCAATGGGGAGAAAGATTTTTCTGCCATTGCAATAACTGGGGATCATAAGGGATATACTTATCCTTGTGGTGCTTGCCTGCAAGTTCTGGCAGAGTTTTCACCCCAAATCAAAATCCTGCTTACAGATGAAAACGACAATTATCAGGAATATTATTTGAAAGATTTACTGCCCCAACTTTTTTCTTTAGAAAACCAGGAGGTTAATATATAGTGAAATCAGGCTTTGTGAGTATTGTAGGCCGCCCCAATGTAGGCAAATCTACTTTAATGAATGCAGTTATTGGCGAAAAGATAGCTATCGTTACAGATAAACCTCAGACTACCAGGACCCGTATTCAGGGTATTTATACCAGTGACCCGGGGCAGATTATTTTTATTGATACACCGGGTATTCATAAACCTAAGCACTTATTGGGTGAATATATGGTCCAGGTATCCACCCGCACCTTGTTCGAAGCAGATATTATTTATTATATGACAGATGTGACCAGACCTTTTGGCGGTGGTGAACAGTTCATCCTCAACCATTTCAAGGAAACCAATGTTCCGGTTTTTTTACTGGTCAATAAAATCGATTTAGTATCTGAGCAGGAAATAGAAGAGTATATAAAAGTATTCAGAAGTCAGATGAACTTCGACGAGATTCTTCCTCTTTCGGCAGTCAATGGTGATAATATACCTCTATTGCTTGAAAAAACTTTCGCTCATTTACCGGAAGGGCCGCTATATTATCCGGAAGATGATTTAACTGATCAACCGGTGTCTTTTATTGTATCAGAGCTCATCAGAGAAAAAGCCCTGATACTGACCCGGGATGAAGTACCTCATTCACTGGCTGTTGAAATTGAAGAATTTAAGAACTCTAGTGAAAGCAAAGTCTATATAAGGGCGGTTATTTATACTGAAAGAGATTCACAAAAAGGAATAATTATCGGTAAGAACGGGCAGATGCTGAAAGCCATAGGAGAACAATCCCGCCTGGATATCGAGCATCTATTGCAGACAAAAGCTTATCTTGATCTTTGGGTTAAGGTGAAAAAAAACTGGCGCGATAGTGAGACCAATCTGGGACAATTAGGATATCGATTATAAATAATTTTTGAGGAATTAAATGATTGCTTCATATATGGACAGTACCAATTTGAAACCCGAGGCTACCAGTGAAGATATTGTAAAATTATGCGATGATGCAGTCAGATTAAAGATGGCTGCTGTTTGTGTAAATCCTTCACGCCTGGAGCTGGCAGCAGCAGTTTTAAACCACAGCCAGGTTAACAAATGCACAGTAATCGGCTTTCCCCTGGGGGCAGAGAGAACTGCAGTAAAGTACTATAATGCCAGAGAATCACTGCTTACTGGAGCCGATGAACTGGATATGGTCATCAATGTGGGTGCATTAAAAGATGGTAATTATAGTCTGATTGAAAAGGAAATAGAACAACTGAACCAGTTAAAGAGAGATTTTCGTTTTATACTGAAGGTTATAGTTGAAACTGCCTTGTTAAATGAAAAAGAACTGGAAATAATAACAAA
>LSQX01121978.1_pt1 | contig 38811 bp, 37 predicted proteins | sample 654561 | NCBI WGS metagenome assembly LSQX01 (sample SAMN04489861, study PRJNA283612) | anaerobic digester metagenome | isolation source: 4 biogas reactors fed with cattle manure at either 37C or 55C with and... | place: Denmark: Kongens Lyngby | collected 2014 | reverse complement strand
TCGTAATGGATGCCGATAAAGAAGTACCGCACAAGAAGCCGTCCGTTCTGAAGGTCAGCCCTGGAGAGGATCACCCCTATCAGTTCCTCGGGTTCACCCATGGCCATCTTCCTGGCGTGGTTCAGTATGTCTGCCGAGGTCTCCGCCAAGGCCATCTCGATCCTTCGATGGGTGGACAGGGGCTGTTCGACCAGGCTCTTCCTGAAACTCCTGCCGTACCTGGTCTCCAGGAGGAAGATCTCGATGTCCTCGAGTTGCCGTGACGCCAGCCTCCGGTAATCTTCTTTAACCAGGAAGTCCGTGAAGCGGGCACGGAGCCTGGCGTTAAGATAACCGAAATTCTCTGGAAAATCTTTCGAACTCTTCAAGGACATGTCGATAACGCTCCGAAAAGAGGCGAAGAAGGTCCTTCTGGTAAAGGTCCCACCTGGTCTTTATCGTGTTATCAATGAAAACGGAACGGGTCCGGGCATCGGCCGCCAGGCAGCCTCCCCAGGATGGGATGGCTTCGCTTTCCTCCACGGCCTTGATCCTTCCATGCCCCGGAACAAGCTCTCCCTCTCCCGGAAGGACGAGGATCACGGCCTCATCTCCCAGGGCATCGAGGGCCTCCATGACAAGCCGGGAAAGAATGCCACCGTAAATGTTCCGGTCGCCCCGCAGCGCGGCGATGCGAAGCCCAACCCTCGCCGTGGTCTCCTCCAGGAAGGAGGTGATCCTGTCCAAAGCCTCTTCCCTGACCTGGAGCAGGCCCCGCCGCTTTTCCCTCTCCAAAAGGAGGCCGAAGCGTTTTTCATGCCCTGCCCTTATGGCATGGACCTTTCTTTCGGTCTCTCTCCTCGCAAGGAAGATCTTATCGGAAATGAACCGATCAGAGTCGGCGCGGAGGGCTGCTGATCTTTTGAAAAATTCCTCCTCCAGGGCCCTCTTGAATTGCTCGATCTCTGTCATAGCGTCATGTGCCCCCTCGTTACCACGGGGTTTTCAGGTCGCGAAAGGATCAAGCGAACTGGAGAATGAGCATGACGGCTACGACAAAACCCAGGATCACCATTGTCTCGGGAAGGGCTTCGAGTATGATGATAATTCCGCTTGTCTCGGGTTTTTCGGCGATAGTCCCGGCGCCGACGCTCCCGATCCTCGCCTGGGCATAGGCGGTAGCCATGGCCGGGATGGCCACGGCCAGGGCTGCCGCAAGAGCGATCAATGCTTTTTCCATAATCCTGGCTCCCTCCTTGAAAAGGGTTTGTACATGGTTCCACCCCCGGAATGGAACTTACCGAGGAATTCTACGTACTGGAGTCGCGCTGAATGGAGGCTGGAACCTCCAACGGCGAGAGCGAAGTTCAACAGGTGTATCGCCAAGGCCATGAATAGGCCGAAAAAGGTGACCCCCAGGGAATCCACGAAACTGTTGGCCACCATGGCCAGGATCGCGGACGAGAGCCCAATGGCCGCGATACGGACATAACTGAGCACATTACCCACCGATCCCAGGGCTTCGACGAGTCCTCCCATGCCCCCTCCCGCGAGGAGAAGGACGAACCCCGGCACCAGGAGGGTAACGGGAAGGGTGAAAAATTTTCCGGGAAGCCACCCCTTTATCTGCACCATGGCCGAAAGAAGGGCCAGGAAAACAAGCACATTGCCAAGCCTTTCAAGCCAGATGTGTCTTTGTCCCATCCTAAACCCCTGGACGATCCCCATCATAAAACCCAGGAAAACATGGGCGAAACCCAGGCCGACGGTGAAGGCCATCACCGGCAGGACTACCTGGGACCTCTCCACCCAGAGGGGCTCCAGGTGGAAGAATCGATGCCCGAAGTCGCCGAAAAACTCTCCATAGGCGGCGCCCCAGAAGAGGGACCACGCTGCGAGGTAAAGCAGGATGGAACCCACATCTTTAATGACAGGTCGGGCCGCTTTCTTCCTGAGCCAGAAACCCAGTATGGCGATGACGAACCCGTACCCCATATCACCTATCATGCACCCACCGAAAAGGGGGAAGAACAGACCGATTAAAATGGTGGGGTCGAGCCCCTTGTAGGAAATGACGGGCATGAGCCTCAGGAAAAGCTCAAAGGGCTTGAAATAGCCGGGGTTTTTGAGAGAGGTGGGCACCTCGGGCCATTCGTCCGGCAGGGGGTGCCTCCAGCGGAGAAGCAACCTCTCCTTGAACTCGGCCTTCAGTCGCGCCGCCAGTTCGTCCTTCTCGTCGGCCGGAACCCACCCGGAAAGCCGGAAAACCTCCCCCCCGGTCTTGCTGCCGGACTCCACGAGCGCTTCCTCGATCTTCTCATCGAGGATGATATAGACGGCCCCTATCTTGGGTCCCCACTCCTCCCCCGCGGCCTGGAGGTTGCGATCGATTTCTTCTACCCTCCGGGGGAGGTCATCAAGGGCGACCTCCATGAGCGGAAGGGCTTCATGAAAGGGCATGCCTTCGTACTCTCCGGGGAGCATCCACGGGACGCACTGTTCAAAGGTCAGTATCTTCAAAACTTCATGGGCGAATTCAGGGGGGTAAGCTATTGCGAGGATCCTCTCCCCCCCGGGGGTGACTCGCAGGAGGTAGGCAAAACCGTCATCCTTCTCCAGGGGATCTTTTTCCCTTATAATCCTCCGAATCCTGGCTGTCGCCTCGGGAATACTGGCCTTCTGGGCCCACCAGGCCGAGACCTCGAGGCCTGAACGAGCTTTTTCCTGGAGGAAGGTATCGAAATGCGAAATGTTCCTGAGGGCGCTCCTTGTTGAATTAAGCCTCATCTCGAGGTCGGTCTTCATGCTCCTTTTCTCGGAGAGCCTGGCGCTGAAGGAGTCGAGGCTCTCCTCGATGCCCTCGATTATCGCTGCGTCGCAGGAGGAGAGGACCGATTTTTTCTCCTCGAGGATCTCCCCGGGGATCGAATCCCATTCGCTCCACCCGAGACTTTCGAGAAGCCCAAGGGCTTTGCCCCTGAGGATCTTCAGTTCCGCGGCGCTTTCGGCCGAGACATACTCCGGCGACTCCTCGTGAAGATGGAGCACTCCCAGGTCATGGAGCTTCTCGACGACCCGGGGCCTGTCTCCGACGAGGCCCCAAAGTCCGAAAAAGAGCATATCCCTTATCAAAAGGCCTGACCTCCTCTTGAATCCCGGACCTCGGAGGGGAGGATCGCATTGACAGATCTCTCGACAAACATTTCAGTCGCCATTTTTTCCAGGAGGGGATCGAGGAGGGAAGTCATCTTGCATCTGAGGTCTTCCATGAAGGAACCGCTGGACGACAGGAGCGTTTCTTCGTAGTCCGTCCACTCCTTTTCGGCCTGGGCGATGGATTGCTCCTCCAGTTCTTCTATCCTTCCCAGGGCTTCCTCCTGCTCTTCCCGGAGGAGTGCTTTCTCCTCCTCCAGCCTGGCCTCGAGGATCTTCCTGAAGGATTCGATCTCGGCGTCGGGATCTTCAAAGGCCTGGGGTTCACCTGGCTTCATCGAATTTATTGCCTTCCATCATGAATTCGCAAAAACCTCCCCGCTCGATCACTCCGACCAGTTTGCGACCTTCCACCACGGGCAGCCTCTTCAGGCCCTTCCTGAGCATCAGGTCCACGACGGTCATGAGGCTCTCCGTTGGCCTGACGAAGATGGGGTCGGGGTTCATCACGTCCTTGACCTTCATGTCCCCTATCTGCTTCAACCTTTCGAAAAGGTCGCCCTCGGAGTCATCGAGGAAGGAACTCTGGGCCAACACTTCGAGAAAGGTGGGCGTGGCCCTTCGAAGGATGTCCCTTTCCGAGAGGTATCCCTGGAGTACCCAGTCGTCCCTGATCACGGGGACGCCGGAGAGTCGCTGGCTGTAAAGCAGGTGTACAGCATCAAGGACATGATCCTCCTCGGAAACGGAGGAAAGGTCCCTGTGCATGAGCTGCCCGGCGTTGATCGTCAAAACATCATTCCCCTTTCTGATGGGAAAATCCTAGTTTTGTGAGGATCACGTGGTACACGAAAAGAGGAAGACGGCGCACCCGGCTCCACCTCCAGGGTTCCTGGATGAGCCTGAATAACCATTCGAGACCCGCCTTCTGCAGGAAAAGGGGCGCCCTTCTCAGGTTGCCCGAAATAACGTCGAAGCTGCCTCCCACGCCTATCGATATAGTGCCCGGCAGTTGGCGATGATATTCGTGTATCCAGGTTTCTTGCCTGGGAACTCCCATTCCGACGAAGATGAATCGGGAACCCGAATTTTTGATCTCATCGAGCAAACGCGGCATTTCCGCGGCTTCTATATAGCCATGCCTGGCGCCGCCGATCACAAGACCCGGGTAAAGGGTTTTCAGGTTTTGAGCGGCCTTTTCGGCCACGCCCGGGGCGCTCCCAAGCAGGAAAACGGGCCACCCCTCCATCGAGGCGAGCCTGCACAACCGCTCAACGAATTCAACGCCGGGGATTCTTTGAAGGGCGTGAATCCCCAGGAAACCGAGAGCCCAGGTCAAACCCTTGCCATCGGGAAGGACCAGGTCGGCACCGGCCACTATCTCCCTGAAATGTTTGTCTTCCTTCACTCTAAGTGCCGAGAGGGCGTCCAGGGTTACGAAATAACGGCCGGATCCCCCCTTGATAATCAGTGACCGGGTGCGGCCCAGGGCGTAATCGGCCGATATGCTGTCGATGGGCGCCCCCCACAGGGTGGAGCGTGTCGATACGGACTTCCTCTTTCCCGAGGAAACGACGAAAAGGAGGCCGCCCAGCAGGATCGTCGATGACAGGAGGGCCGCCAGGGCCATGTTCTCGTCCCTCAGTTGGAAGCTGGCCACCGCCGCTCCCATGACCGCGCAAAGGGAGCCCACCGATCGGACGGCCGGCGTATGGTCCATACCCCTGCTCACAAGCCTCCTGTAGAGGAAAAGGGAGCCCTGGGAACGGGAGGAGAAGGCTCGGCTGACGATGTGGACGGAGGCCTCGACCATGGGTATGGCAAAAAGTCCAAGGGGGATGAGCATGAGGGTGGAAAAAGTCACGCCTTTGCTGACACCCATGATGGAAGTGCCGGCTATCAGGGTTCCCCAGAGGGCGGCCATAGGTTCCCCGAGGCGTTGGTAGGAGTGACCGTGGCGGCTCCAGAATACGGCAAGGATGGACACCCCCACGAGGGTTATATAAAAGGCGCCCTGGATATGCTGCTTCGAAAGGCCCGTGACGATGAGCATGACAATCCATGTCACGGCGGAGAGGAATCCCGCCAGGCCGGGCACCTGGTCCATCTCCTGCAGGAGGAGGGGAAACAGTCCGACCCAAAGCGCCGTGACCAACATGGAAGAGTACCGGTTGAGGAAGAGGTAGCTCCCGCCGGGGAAACCGATGAAGGATATTCCCAGCCCCAAGGTGGCGAAGACAATGCCGATGCCGAAGAAACCCAGGGACCAGGGCATCCTCGGCCTGGCTCTCTGGCCGACGCCGAAGATGGCCGACAGGAGGCCCATGGCCACCACGAGCCGGACCGTGGAATCAGGGGACCAGACCCCGCATATACCCCACGCAGCCACAAGGCAGATATCCTTGAGGTACTGGTATTGGTCCCTTTCCAGGGTCACCTTCGATATCCTCTGGATTGCGAAAAAGAAGACGAAAATCGAAAGCGAAAGGAGGACCATCTCCTGGAGCTCATGGACACCCGAGGTCATAAGGCGCTCTCCCCCGATAGAATTGCTCTCTTCGCCATCGCAAACTTCTCCTCCGGCGAGGAATGGTGCACCGTCATGATTTTAGCATGAAAAGGGCCCGATGACATCGACCCCGTCCATGTAGGGGACGAGGTTCCGCGGAATCGAAACCGAACCGTCCCGGTTCTGGCAGTTCTCCAGGATTGCGATGAGGCATCTCCCAACGGCTATTCCCGAGCCGTTCAGGCTGTGGATGAACCGCACCTTGCCTCCACCCTTGGGTCGAAACCTCGTGTTCATCCTGCGAGCCTGGAAATCCTCGCAATTGCTGCAAGAACTGATCTCCCTGTATTTTTCCTGCGAAGGGAGCCATACCTCCAGGTCATAGGTCTTGCTGGCGGCAAAACCCATGTCCCCCGTGGACAGGAGCACCGTCCGGAAGGGAAGTTCAAGCCTCTTCAGGATCTCCTCGGCGGAGGCCGTCAGGGACTCCAGTTCACCGTAACTGCTATCGGGCGAACAGATCTTGACCAGTTCCACCTTATCGAACTGGTGTTGGCGAAGCATGCCCCTGACATCACGACCATGGCTTCCCGCCTCCCGCCGGAAGCAGGGGGTATAGGCCGTGTAGCGCAGGGGAAGGTCATCCTCGTAAAGGATCTCCCCTCGGTGGAGGTTCGTCAGCGGCACCTCGGCGGTGGGGATCATCCAGAGGTCGTCGGAGGAACAGGAGTAGAGGTCCTCGGCGAATTTCGGCAATTGTCCCGTTCCCTTCATGGTCTCGCTGTTCACCATAAAGGGCGGCTGGATCTCCTGGTAGCCGTGTTCCTTCGTGTGGATATCGAGCATGAAGTTTATCAAGGCCCTCTCTAGCCTCGCCCCCAAACCCTTGAGCACCGTGAACCGGCTTTCGGCGAGGCGCACTCCCCTTTCGAAATCCATTATCCCCAGGGCCTCTCCCAGGTCCCAATGGGGCAAGGGCTCGAAATCGAAGGACCGGGGTTCGCCCCAGGAACGGACCACCTTGTTGAAGTTTTCGTCTTCCCCGACGGGGACGGATTCGTGGGGGATATTCGGTATTTCGAGGAGCAAGGTCTGGATTCGGTTCTCCATGTCGGCGATTATTTCTTCATTACTTCTTATCTCCTCGCCGACAAGGCGCATTCTTTCGGTCAGTTCCGCCGCGTCCTCGCCCTTCCTTCTCAACTCGGCGATCTCCCTGGAGCCCTGGTTCCTTTCTGACCTGAGTTCATCAGCGAGGGTGAGCACTTCCCTGCGGCGGGCATCCAGTTCGACGACCTCGCCTACGGGGTATTCTCCATACCTCGTTTCCAGGGCTTTCTTTAACTCCTCCGGCTTTTCCCGGAAGATCCTGATGTCAAGCATAAAGGGCTTCCTCCTCTTACGATTTTCTCATCTGCCTCAAAAGGTCAGCCATCTCGATGGCGGCGGCCGCGGCGTCGGCTCCCTTGTTCCCCGACTTGCTCCCGGCTCTGAGGAGCGCCTGTTCAAGGGTATCGCAGGTCAGGACGCCGAACGCCACGGGAATCCTCTGTTCGAGTTCGACCATGGCGAGGCCCTTGCACACTTCGGAAGCCACGAAATCGAAGTGGGGCGTATCACCCCTGATGACCGCACCCAGGGCGATTATAGCGTCGTATTTGCCGGTGAGGGCGCTCTCCCTGGCGACCAGCGAAAGCTCCCAGGCCCCGGGAACCCAGGCGACCTCGATATCCTGGGCCTGCACATCGTGCCTCAAAAGAAAATCCTTGGCTCCTTCCAGGAGCCTCGAGGAAATAAGTTCGTTGAACCGGGAGACCGCAAGGAAGAAACGCAGGCCGGTACCCACGAGTTTGCCCTGGATCGTCTTCATAGCGCATCACTCCCCCTTCTGTTTTTTGCCCGACAGGCTGCCTAACCGATAACGTCCTTCAGGTGGAGCATGTGTCCCAGTTTATTTTCCTTCGTGGCCAGGTACTTCTCGTTGAAGGCGTTGGGAGAGATGATGAGGGGAATCCTGTCCACCACCTCCAGGCCATGGCCTTCAAGGCCAATGATCTTCCGGGGATTGTTCGTGATAAGCCTGATCCTTTTCAGGCCCAGGTCGGCGAGGATCTGGGCGCCGATACCGTAATCCCTTAGGTCGGGCCTGTAGCCAAGCGCCTCGTTGGCCTCCACGGTGTCCAGGCCCTTCTCCTGCAATTCGTAGGCATGCAGTTTTTCCAGCAGCCCTATCCCTCGACCCTCCTGCCTCATGTACAGCAAAACCCCGTTCCCCTCGGCCTCGATCATGCTCATGGCGGTTCTCAGCTGCGGACCGCAGTCGCACCTCAGGGAGCCCAGGGCATCGCCCGTCAGGCACTCGGAATGAACCCTGACCAGGGTATCCCTTTCCGGGGAAATATTTCCCTTCACCAGCGCGAGATGCACCTTGTCCCCGGTATCATCCAGCACGGATAGGTAAGCATGGGCGATGAACTCGCCGTACTCCGTCGGAAGGTTTACCACCGCGACCTTTTCCACCAGTTTTTCCTTCTTGTTCCTATACCGGATGAGATCCTCGATGGTGATGATTTTGAGCCCATGGACCTTTGCGAATTCCACCAGGTCGGGGAACCGGGCCATGGTCCCGTCGTCCTTCATAATTTCGCAGATGGTGCCCACCGGCGATTTTCCCGCGAGCCTGGCGAGATCCACGGCGGCCTCGGTATGGCCGGACCTTTTAAGGACCCCTCCTGCCCTCGCTATGAGGGGGAACATGTGCCCCGGCCTTCGGAACATCTCCGGAGAAGCCTCGGGGGAAGCCAGGAGCCTTGCCGTGAGGGCCCTTTCCGCGGCCGATATCCCCGTGGTGACGCCCTCCCGGGCGTCGACGCTCACGGTGAAGGCCGTGGAGTACAAATCGGTGTTCTCCTTGACCATGGGCTCCAAGCTCAACCTCTTCGCGACCCCTTCATCCAGGGGGACGCAGACAAGCCCCCTTCCCCGGGAGACCATGAAGTTTATGCTCTCCGCGTCGACCGATTCCGCGGCCATTACCAGGTCGCCCTCGTTCTCACGGGACTCATCGTCCACGACGATGACCATCCCACCGCGGCGAATTATCTCTATCGCTTCCTCCACCGTCGCGGAGGTCTTTTCAAATTCGTCCAATTTCCCTTCGCCTTCCATTTTTTTCATTTATGACCATCCCATTTCAGCCAGTCTGTCCAGGGTCAGTCCGCCTTCCTCGTGGGAAGCTCGTTTCTCGAGAAGATTCACCAAGTATTTCGATAGTATATCGTACTCCACGTTCACCGGGTCGCCAATCCGGAGATCGCCCAGCGTGGTGTCGGTCAGCGTCTCCGGAATGAGCCCGACCCCGAAACGCCCCCCTTCGCTCCCTATGACCGTCAGGCTGACCCCCTGAACGGCAATGGAGCCTTTTCTCGCCACGAAGCCGGTGGCGGCGGCGGGAAGGTAGAAGTCAAGTTCCCGGCTCTGTCCCAGGTTTTTGAGACCCACCACTCTCGAAACCAGGTCCACGTGGCCAGTGACGATATGCCCCTCGAATCGTCCCGAGGCCGGCATGGCCCTCTCGAGGTTGACCCGGTAACCGGGTTTGACGCTTCCCAGGATGGTATTCTCCGAAGTTTCCGGCATCATTTGTGCCGTGAAACTCCCTCTTTTACTCACCACCACAGAAAGGCACACGCCCGATACGGAGATTGAATCCCCTCTTTTCAGCTCCCAGTCGAAGGGGACATCTCCTATTTCCAGTTCGAAGATCCCGCCGGACCTCACAAGTCCGGTTACCTTCGCAGTGCGTTCAACCAGTCCAGTGAACATGGATTGACCCCCTCCAGCCACAGGTCGCCCTCCAGGTTCCTGGTGCTCACGACCATAACCCCTATGGAATCGGCGAGCCTTTCGAGGGCGAACCCTTCGCCGATGCCATGGCCTTTTCCCGAAAACCTCGGAGACACAAAGAGCGTGACGTCGTCAAAAAGCCTCCGGGCCAGGAATGAACCCAGTATACCGGGCCCCCCCTCGACCAGTAGCCGGTTGACTCCCCTTTCGGCAAGTTTTTCCAGGACGCTTTCCAAAAGGGGCCTTCCCTCGGGGTCGGCCGCGACCATGTAAAGTATACAACCTTTTTCCTCCAGGTGCCTCATTTTTTCCCCCGGGGCCTTCCGGGAGTAAAAAATGAGGGTCCCCGACCTGGCGAGCCTGGCCGACGGGGATATCCGAAGGGAGGGGTCGAGAACGACGGAAAGAGGATCGCTTCCGGTGGTGTCCCTGACGGTCAGCAAGGGATCGTCGGCCGCTACGGTGCCGATTCCCACCATGACCGCATCGCAGGCGTCCCGCAACAGGTGGGACCTCACCCGGGAAGAGGAGTTGCTGATCCAGCGGCTCTCCCCGGAAGGCATGGCCATGTTCCCGTCAAGCGTCATGGCTCCTTTGAGGGTGACCCAGGGGCGGCCCCGCTCCAGCCTGGAAAGGAAGCCCCGGTTTACCCGTCGGCATCTCTCCTCCAAAACGCCCTGGATGACCTCGATCCCCGCTTCCCTCATCATGGAGAAACTCCCGCCGGACATCCTCGGGTCCGGGTCGGCCATGCCGGCGACGACCCTGGCGGCGCCCGCCTCGATGATCCTGGGGGCACAGGGAGGGGTCCTGCCGTGATGACGGCATGGTTCGAGGTTGACGTACAACGTCGCCCCCCGTGCCCTTTCGGCGGCCCGGCCCAGGGCGACGGCCTCGGCGTGGGCTCCGCCGACCTCGGCGTGATACCCCCAACCCACGATTCCGCGGGGGGCGGCTATCACGCACCCCACCAGGGGGTTGGGGCTTACCCTGCCCGTTCCCCTGAGGGCAAGGCTCAGGACCGTCCTCATATGAAAGGCATCCCTCTTCGGGTCATTCATCTCCATCATCCGATTCCCGACCCCCCAGGTGGTGAATTATCCTTTTCGCCGCTTCGGCGCCGACACCCCTTACGGAGGCAATCTCTTCCGGGGCCAGGGTGGATATCCTGGCGACGCTGCCGAACCTCGAAAGGAGCCTTGAGGCGAGGATCTTCCCTATGCCGGGCACATCCTCCAGCGACGAGCGGGACATCCTTTTTCTTCCGGCTCTCCTGTTGGCCGCCAGGGCGAAACGGTGCGATTCATCCCGAACCCTCTGGAGGAGCATCAAAGCCTCGCTCTCCCGGGGAAGCGCGATGGGCTCCTCCCTGTCGGGCACGAAGATCAGTTCCTCCCTTTCCGCGATGGCGGCCACCGGGATATCGGCAAGCCCCAGGCTCTTTAGCACGTCCACGGCAAAGGAGAGCTGCCCTCGCCCCCCGTCGATGAGGATGAGTTGCGGGAAAACCCCCGACTCATCCAGGAGCCGTTTGTACCTTCTCTCCAGGATCTCCGCCATGGACCGGAAGTCATCGACCCCCTCCACGGTGCGGATCTTGTACCTCCTGTAAAGGGAGGGGTTGGGCAGGCCCTGTTCGAAGACAACGCAGACGCCGTAGGCCTCCCCCCCGGCGAAATGGGAGACGTCAAACCCCTCGATCCTCCACGGAAGGTCCGGCAGGGACAACTCCTCCTGGAGTTTGGTCAGGCTCTTCCAGGTCCTGCCGTCGAGGGGATCGGAGAAGACCAGGGATACATGCCTCCTGGATAGCCTCCAAATGGCCCTTATAGTGTCCCTCAACCTTCCGGCGGTCTCGAAATCCAGCGAGGCGGACGCCTTGTCCATCCTCTCCCTCAGCCTTCCCACGAGGGAGGCGGACTGCCCCCGCAGGAGGAGCACAATGTCGGCAACCCTCTCCCGGTATTCCGACGGGTCGGCGAGGCCGGCACAAGGGCCCAGGCATCTCCCCAGGTCGTACCTTACGCAGGGCCTCGCGGCCCATTTGCCGTCCCGGGAGTCGGTCCTGCAGATCCTCAGAGGGAAAAACCTCTCCACCAGCCTGAGCATCTGGCGCAGTTCGCCGGCGCTCACGAAGGGCCCGATGTAATCCGCGCCGTCCCCCTCCTCGCGGTGCCTGGTGATCACGATGCGGGGGAAGGGTTCATTGGTGATCTTCACATAGGGATACCGCTCCCCCATCTTGAGATCGATGTTGAAAAAGGGCTGGTACTGTTTTATCAGCCTGGCTTCGGTTATGAGGGCCTCCGCTTCCGTCTCGGTCCTGATGAAGGAGATATCCCTTATGGAAGATACCAGCTTCCTGAGACGGGGCGAGGCGAACCCGCCATGCCTGAAATAGGACTGGACCCTTTTCCTGAGCGACTTGGCCTTGCCCACGTATATAACATTTCTTTTCTCGTCGAGGAAGAGGTAAACGCCGGGTCGCAAGGGCAGGGACGCCACTTTCTTCTCAATACCCGTTTTCTCCAGGTCCATCTCCCTTTCTGCTTCCTCCAAAGGTGACTGTCGACGGCACGCGATCGCCGGCCTCAAAGAGCTGAACCAGTTGTCCGCGGTGCCTCGTTGGTATAGGATACCTCTTGAAGAGGTCTTTTCCCGTCTTTGGAGGTGCAGCCATGGCTCTGTGCTTTTACAACGACCTCACCCGGAAGAAGGAGGCCTTTGTCCCCATCGAACCGGGAAAGGTCCGTTTCTATTCCTGCGGCCCTACGGTATACGATTTCTTCCATATCGGCAACGCTCGTCCCTTCATAATATTCGATGTCCTTCGCCGTTACCTCGAGGCACGGGGTTACGAGGTGACCTACGTCCAGAATTTCACCGACATCGACGACAAGATGATAAACAGGGCGGTCCAGCTGGGCGTCTCCGTGCGGGAACTGGCCGACCGGTTCATCGAAGCCTACTTCGAGGACGCCGACGCCCTCGGCGTAAGGCGCCCCACCTTTTCGCCAAGGGCCACCGAATTCATCCCTGAAATCATCGACCTGGTGGCCCGCCTCGTCCAAAAGGGGCACGGCTACGTGGTTGACGGTGACGTATACTTTGACGTCCTGTCCTTTCCGGGCTATGGCAAGTTGGCGAAGCAGTCCCTGGACGACCTCCTTTCCGGGGCCCGCATCGAGGTAGATCCCAGGAAACGACACCCCCTGGACTTTGCTCTCTGGAAGGGCAAAAAGGAGGGTGAACCTTCCTGGAAGAGCCCTTGGGGGGAGGGCCGGCCGGGATGGCACATCGAGTGCAGCGCCATGTCCATGGCCCTGCTCGGCGAGACCATCGATATCCATGCCGGCGGAAGCGACCTGGTCTTTCCCCACCACGATAACGAGATAGCCCAGGCCGAGGGCGCGACGGGCAAACCCTTCGTGAGATACTGGATCCACAATGGCTACATCCTCCTCGACCAGGAAAAGATGTCAAAATCCCTCGGCAACATCCTCACCGCCCGGGAGGCTCGTGAGCGGTTTTCTCCCTCGGCCATCAGGCTTTTCATGCTCAGCGCCCACTACAGGTCCCCCATCAGTTTTTCCGATGAAAGCCTGGGGCAGGCCGAAAGCGCCGCCGCCAGGATAAGGAACTCCTACCTTGAACTCGTCAGCGCCCCCGTGGAAGAGAAAGGGTCGCCTCAAGGGGAGGAGACCCTCCCCTTCGATGAGGCCCAAGAGCGCTTCAACGCGGCCCTCGACGACGATTTCAACACCGCCGGAGCCATCGGAACCCTCTTCGAGGCCATAAGGACCATCAACCAGGCCACGTCGGGCGGCAAAAGCCTCACGCCGGCCTTCAAGGAGAGGGCGCTCTCGTTTTTCGATTACGTCAACGGCATACTGGGGATCATCGAAAGGACGGAAAGAGGGGACGAAAACCTCGAAGAAGAGGTGGAGGCCCTGCTGGCGGAAAGGGAGAAGGCCCGTAGGGACAGGGACTTCAAAAGGGCCGATTCGATCAGGGACGAACTGGCTTCCAGGGGCATCATCCTCGAGGATACGCCCCACGGGACCCGCTGGAAACGTTCCTGAGGACCGGCGCTATCGCGTCGCCCGAGGAAGGACAACCATGAAAGAAACTGACAGCCGCTACAAGAAAACCTACCCCGTTTCCTGGAGCCAGCTCCACAACGACTGCAGGGCCCTGGCGTGGAGGCTGCTGGAAAAACGCTCCGACTGGGAGAGGATCATCGCCATAGCCAGGGGCGGACTTGTCCCGGCCGCCATAATCGCCAGGGAACTCGACATCCATTTTATCGACACCATCTGCGTCTCCAGCTACACCGTCAGGGCCCAGGGAGGCTTCAAGGTCCTGAAGAATGTCGACGGCGACGGCGAGAGGTCCCTGATAATCGATGACCTGGTCGATACGGGCAAGACGGCAAAAATCGTCAGGGAGATGCTCCCCCTGAGCCACTTCGCCACGGTCTACGCCAAGCCCGACGGGAGACCCCTCACCGACACCTATATCACCGAGGTCAGCCAGGAAACCTGGATACTCTTCCCCTGGGATTCCGAACCCCAGTACCAGTACATCGAGCCCATCGCCGACCTCTCGAGGAACGGTCAAAAGGGTTGAACCCGCCCTTCGCGCTCAGGTCCTGTCCTCCCGCGAGTAGGGTACCCCGAGAGCCCCGGGGGATCCAAGGAAGACCCCCTTGCCCTTTTTCACCGACAGGACGAGCAGGACGAGGATGGTGAAAATATAGGGCATCATCATCAGGATCGGCGCCGGGAAGCTCGTGCCCGCCGCCTGGATCCTCAGCTGCATGGCTCCCACGCCTCCGAAAAGGTAGGCGCCCAGGACCGCCCTGGCGGGGTTCCAAAGGGCGAAGATCACCAGCGCCACGGCGATCCATCCCCGGCCGGCGCTCATCCCCTCGCTCCACATTTTCGTGTAGGCCAGGGAGAGGTAACTCCCCCCTACGGCGGCCAGTCCTCCTCCGACCAGGGTATAGGCGTAACGCAACCTCGCGGCGCTGAGCCCCATGGCATCCACGACGATGGGAGACTCCCCCACGGCCCTCAGGTTCAGCCCCGGCCTGGTATGAAAGATGAACCAGTAAAGAAAGGCTGCCAGGCCGTAGGAAAGGTAGACCAAGGGGTCATGGTAGAAGAAAACCGGCCCCAGGACCGGGATCTCCGAGAGCACCGGCAGGGCGATCTTTCCGAAACCGGTCACGGTGAGGCCCACCATTTTCCTGCCCAGGAGTGCACTGGCGCCGGTCCCGAACATGGCGACGGCCAATCCGCTCACCACCTGGTTGGCGCCCACCGAGATGGAGAGAAAGGCATGTACCGCCGAGATGACCACTCCCGCCAGGAAGGCCGCCACGACGCCCAGCCACGGATTCCCCGTGGCATGGGTCACGGAGAACCCCATGAAAGCGCCCATGAGCATCAGGCCCTCGAGACCCAGGTTCTGCACGCCCGATCTTTCGGTGAGGATTTCTCCCAGCGTCGCATAGAGGATGGGCGTTCCGCTCCTCACCGCGGCGGCCATGATGGGGATGAGGACTTCCATCCTAACCGCTCTCCTTTCTCACCAGGAATACCTTGTAGTTACGGAAGAATTCAAAACCCAGGACCGAGAAAAGGATGCAGCCCTGTATGACCTGCACGCTGGCGAGGGGCAACCTCATGATAACCTGGATGGCCTCGCCGCCGACGAGGAGGACCCCCATAAAGAAGGAGACAATCATTATCGCCCACGGGTTGAGCCTGGCCAGCCAGGCCACGATTATCGCCGTATAACCATAACCCGGCGAGAAACCCGGCTGCAGGCGGCCCTGGAGTCCCGCGATCTCGGTCATCCCGGCCAAGCCCGCGATGGCTCCGGAGATGAATAACACCAGTTCCACATTTCTGCCGTAGTGTATTCCGGAATAGACCGCCGCCCTGGGATTGTCCCCGATGGCCCGTATCTCGAAACCCCAGCGGGTCCATCGGATCACCAGTCTGAACACCAGCACCAGGAGCACCGCGATCACTATCCCCAGGTGGACCCGGGTGCCGAAAAATTGCGGCAGCCGCGCAGAAGGAGGAAAGGAGGGCGTCATGGGAAATCCGAGGCTGGAGGGATCCCGCCAGGATCCGTAGATGAAGAAATCGGCCAGGTGAATGCCGATATAGTTGAGCATGAGGGTGGTGATCACCTCGTTCACGTTCCACCGGGACTTCAGGAACCCGGCCGCGAACCCCCAGGCCCCGCCGGCCAGGGCTGCCGCCGCCGTCATGGTCAGAAGCATGGCGGCGTGGTTTCCCGACGGGAGAAAGCGAACCGCGGCGGCCGAGGCCAAGGCCCCAAGGTATATCTGCCCCTCGGCACCGATATTCCAGGCCTTCATCCTGAAGGCAAGGGCCACGGCTACTCCCGAGATGACCAGGGGAATGGTCTTGACCATCACCTCGCTCAAACCGTAGCCGCTCCCGAGGGCGCCCCGGAACATGGCCTTGTAGGTCGCCACGGGCGATATCCCGAAGATCGACAGGGCGCCCCCGGCAAAAATCAGGGCGGCCACGACCGAAAGGACGGGAAGGATCCCTTCGAAGAGCAATCCCGTCTTGAACCTTCTCCTCAGGACTATCCGGTACCTCATTTGAAAGGTCAGACCACCTTTCCCGAAGCGGATGGGGTTTCCGCGCCGTGGGGGCAAAACTCTTCGAGGCACGTCCCGGCCATCATGAGCCCCAGTTGTTCCTCGGTGACGCTGTCGGGATCCTCCACGAGGCCCATCAGTCTCCCGTTGTGCATCACCGCGATACGATCGCTGAGGGAGAAGATCTCCTCCAGGTCGTCGGAAACCAGGAGGACGCCCGCTCCCCGGTCCCTCTGCTCCAGGAGGGTTTCCCTCACGAAGTGGGTGGCGCTTACATCGAGCCCCCAGGTGGGTTGAACGGCAATGACCACCTTGGGGTCGTCGGACAATTCCCTGGCCAGCATGAGTTTCTGCAGGTTCCCGCCGGATAGCAGCCGGGCCGGGTAGCCCAGCCCGGGGTGGACGACGCCGAATCTCTCCACCAGTTGGCCCGTGCGGCCGGCGATATTTTCCCAGTGGATGAAAAAGCGGAACCGCGTGAACTCTTTTCTCCAGTATTTCCTCAGGGCGATATTCTCCCTGAGGTTCATTCCCCTGACGAGGCCGGTCCCGATCCTGTCGGCCGGTATATAGCTTACGCCTCTTTTCTGAAACTCCCTTATGGGCCGCCCCGCCAACTCGTACCCGTCGACCACGATGCTTCCTCTTTCGATCTTCCTGATTCCCGACAGGGCGTCGCAAAGCTCTTCCTGTCCGTTACCCGAGACGCCGGCCAGCCCGAGGACCTCCCTTTGCTTGACGTTGAAGGAAAAGTGGTCCACCCGCGTCCTCCCGCGATCCCCTATCACTACCAGGTCCCTGGCCTCCAGCACCACCCTGCCGGGGTTCTGCAGGGTCCTGCCTACCTGGAAGACCACCTTCCTCCCGACCATCTTGTCGGCCAGCGATTCCTTGGTGACTTCCGCGACGGGAACGGTGGCCACCTTCCTGCCCCTGCGGAGCACGGTGATGCGGTCCGATATGTCCATGACCTCATCGAGTTTGTGGGAGATGAACACGACTCCGTGCCCTTCGGCGGTGATCTGCCGGATGGTCCCGAAAAGGGCCCGCGCTTCCTGGGGCGTCAGCACCGAGGTGGGCTCGTCGAGGATCAATATATCGGCGCTGCGGTAGAGGGCCTTGATTATGGCCACCCTCTGCTGTTCGCCGATGGAAAGCTGCCACACGGGCGTCATGGGGTCGACGTGGATCCCGTACCTGTCCTGGATGCCCCTTATCCTTTCGACAATGGGGGCCTTGTCCATCAGAAAGGGGTTGTCCTCGAGGCCCAGGGCCACGTTCTCCCAGACGGAGAGGGTCGGCACGAGCATGAAGTGCTGGTGGACCATGCCAATGCCCGCCCGGAGGGCATCCCGGGGGCTTCTGAAGGCCTGGGCTCTCCCCTTGACGGTTATGGTACCGGCGTCGGGGGTGTAAAGGCCGCTGAGGATGTTCATAAGGGTACTCTTGCCCGCGCCGTTCTCGCCGAGAAGGGTATGGACCTCTCCCCTGTCGAGGTCGAAATCCACCCCGGCGTTGGCCTTGACGCCGACGAAAATTTTATCTATCCCCCGCATCGCGACAAGAGGTTCAGATTGAACCGGTGACAATCGCATCCCTCCGAGGCTTTATCCTGCGCAGCGGCCCTGATCTTCGGGAAAGAAAAGGGGGCGCGCTCTCCGCGCCCCCCGTAAAGAAAGGGTCTATTTCGGGATCTCGCCTTCTACTCCTTCCACGAACCAGTTCATGGCGAGCATTTCCTCGTCGGTCATCTTTTCGCCGCTCCTGATGACCTCCTCGCCCTTCTGGTTCCTGACGGGGCCATAAAAAACATCCCAGCCGCCTTCTATTATCTTTGCCTTTTCCGATTCGACGGCGGCGACGACCTCGGCGGGGACGACGTCGGAGATCGGCGAAAGGCCGACGAAGCCTTCCTTGAGACCCCACCAAATGTCGCTCGATTCCCAGGTCCCGTCAATGACCTTGCCCACGAAGTACTTGTAGGCCATGCCCCACTCCCATACGGGGGCGGTGAGATGCATCGTGGGAGCGTAGTGGCTCATATCGTTGTTGTACCCGACCACATAGACGCCGGCCTCCTCGGCGGTCTGGGGAGCCGCACCCGAATCGGCGTGCATGGCTATGACGTCGGCGCCGGCGTCGATAAGGGCGAGGGTGGCCTCCTTTTCCCTGGCCGGGTCGAGCCAGGAGAAGAGCCAGACCACCTTGACCTTGACATCGGGGTTGACCTTCCTGGCGCCTACCGTGAAGGCGTTGATGGCCCTGATGACCTCGGGGATGGGGTTGGCGGCCACGAAGCCGATGACATTCTTCTTGGTCATATTGCCCGCGACGAGCCCCGACAGGTACCTCGCCTGGTACATTCTCCCGAAGTAGTTGCCCACGTTCGGCGCCCTTTTATATCCTGAGCAGTGCATGAAGACCACGTCGGGGTTTTTCGCCGCCACTTCCTGGACAAAATCCATATACCCGAAGGAGGTGGCGAAAACCAGCTTGGCGCCGTTCCTGACAAAGGTCTCCATGACCCTCACCGAATCGGGACCCTCAGCGACGGACTCCACAAAAAAGCTCTCCACTCCCGGAAAGGCTTTCTCCATCTCCAGCCTGCCCAGGTCGTGCATGTAGGTCCACCCGCCGTCGCCGACAGGCCCCACGTAGACGAAACCGATCTTCAGGTCTTTTGCCGCCACGGGCTCAAAAGCCGAGGCTGCTGACACTCCCAGGACCACCAACAGACAGACCATCACCAGGACGAGCTTCTTCATTCGCTTCATACCTCCCCGGAATTATATGTTTCCCCTTCGGTTGACGCCTATATTTTGAACAAAAGGAAGCCGGACTTCAACTCCTTTCGGCGTTGTTCATGCCCGGCCATGGAAAGGGGTCGACGATGGAGGCCTTGTCCTCCCATGCTGAGGGGGTAGGAAAAGCCCTTGAGTTTGAAAGAAGCCTCTTTCATCGCGAAAACCTCCCTCGTTACGTCCGCGGCAAAATACAAAAAAATGGCGGAGACGTGTGGGAATCGAACCCACCGAAGCCGGCCATACCGACCCCCACCGGGTTTGAAGCCCGGGGCACTCACCAGAGCACACTCGCCTCCGACGGCCATAATATTCTAGATCCTTGGCGTCCTTCCGTCCACCGGGAAAAACGCGCCTCGACCTCACCCGCCCAGGCGCTCCCTGTCCAGGTTGTCCCTGAGTTTCTTCCGGGCGCGCTGGAGGGCGTTGTCCGCCTTCTTCCTCGGCCAACCGAGCAACCCCGCCGAGGCTGACACCGACCCGGTATGGATAAAGGCGTCCAGCGCGGCGACCTCCATGACGGAAAGCCCCTCCAGGAGTTCCTCGTCCAGGGCGGGGACGGTCCGGGCGATACCCGGATCCACCTCGGCGGGATCCAGGACCTGGACGTACCGGCGTACTTTTTCTCTCCTGAGGAAGGTCACCATGCCGTTCCTGGCGCAGGAAAAGGCGAAGGACGTGAACTTCCCCCTGCTGACGTCGTACTTCGGGAGGGCCTTGAGTATGGAGATGAACCCTTCCTGCAGCAGGTCATCGAAAAAGGGACTGCCTCCCCGGGAGAGCCTCCCCGCTACTCCCCTCACCAGGGGGGTGATCAGGACCAGCAGTTCTTCCAGGGCCTCCCCGTCGCCGGCCTTGCAACTTTGAAGCAGGGCTTCCGAGGGCTCCTCCCCCATCGGTCCGTCCTCATCCCGTCTTTTCAAGGTCCGACCGACCCGATGACAAGAGCCGGGGCGGCGGTTTCCTCGCCGATCTCAAAGGCACCCTCCAGGAGAGGGCGTGCCTCGTCCCACCGGCTTTCATGGCAGGAAAAGAAAACCCTGGCCAGCGGTTCATCCCTGGACACCCGGTCCCCCCTTTTCTTGAGGACCTCGAGAGCCGCGCCATGGTCAACGGCATCCTTCCTGGTGAGCCGGCCTCCACCCAGGATCCTCAGGGTTTCCCCCGCCGCCCTCGCGTCGCACCGGGTGACGAAGCCGCTCTTCCCGGCTTTTATCACCCGGGCTTTCCCGGCGAGGTGGCCTCCGCCGGCCGCCCTGCTGATGAACCCATCGAGGTCGCCGCCCTGGGCCCGGACCATCTCCCGGAACTTGTCGTAGGCCCGGCCTGTCTCGAGGGCGCTCTCGACAAGGCGGTAGCCCTCATCCAGGGAGCCGGCCCGGTCGCCCAGGCGGACCATGGAGGCGGCGAGCCTGAGGGAAAGCTCCCTGACGTCGACCGGTCCCTTCTGAAGGAGGACCTCCACGGCCTCGGCCACCTCGGCGGCGTTTCCCACCCATCTTCCCAGGGGTTGGCTCATGTCGGTCACAAGGGCCATGGCGCTCCTGCCCAGGGAAGCCGAAAGGCCGACGAGGTTTTCCGAAAGTTCAAGGGCCGACGCTTCGTCCGTCATGAAGGCCCCCGAGCCGCACTTCACGTCAAATACGAAGGCCCTGGACCCTCCTGCCATCTTTTTGCTGACGATGCTGCTGGTGATGAGCGGTATGGAAGGGATCGTGCCGGTCACGTCCCTCAATTCATAAAAAAGGGCTTCCGCCGGCGCCAGGTCCCCCGAGTGGCCGCTAATGGCGCAGCCGACGCTCCTCACCTGGTCGATGAACCGTTCCAGTTCGAGGTGGGCGGAAAAGCCCGGTATCGACTCGAGTTTGTCGACGGTCCCCCCGGTGAAACCCAGGCCCCTCCCACTGAGCTTTGCCACTGGGACGCCGCAGGCGGCGGCCAGGGGCACCACGACGAGGCTCGTCTTGTCTCCCACGCCGCCCGTGCTGTGCTTGTCCACGGGGAAGATATCCGGGGGAAACCGGACCACTCTCCCCGAAGTCGACAGCGCTTCGGTGAAGGCTTTTACCTCGCGGCGGGTCATCCCGCGGAAAAAAACCGCCATCAGCCAGGCAGCCAACTGGTAGTCGGCTACCTCGCCCTTTTGAGCGAGCCGGACGAACTCGCCGATCTCCGAAGGGGTCGATTCCCTGCCGTCGCGCTTGTCCTCGATGAAGGCTACGGGGTTCATGGGACCTTCAGCCCCAGTAACGCCACCATGGCCTTCAGGAGGCGCTCCAGTCTCCCGGCGGCTTTGTTCATCTCCTCGAGGACTTTCTCGTGGGTCATGGGGGTTTCCGTCATTCCCGCGGCACGGTTCGCCACGCAGGAGATGACGCAGACCCTCATGCCCCTGTGCCTGGCGGCGATGACTTCCGGAACGGTGGACATGCCGACCAGGTCGGCCCCCAGCGTCCTCAGCATCCTTATCTCGGCGGGGGTCTCGAAGGAGGGACCGGGGAAAGCGGCGTAGACGCCCCGCTTGACCTGTATCCCGATGGATGAGGCGGCTTCTTCGGCTATCCTGATCATTTCGCGATCGTAGGTGAAGGTCATGTCGGGAAATCGCGGGCCCCAGTCGTCTTCGTTCTCTCCTCTAAGGGGGTTGAAACCCTGGAAGTTCATATGGTCATGGAGGACCACCAGGTCTCCGGGCGCCAAATCGTAACTGATGCCGCCCGAGGCGTTGGTGGCAAAATAAAAGGGTATGCCCATCTCGCCGAAAACCCGCACGGGGAATATGATATCGGCCGGGGAGTGCCCCTCGTAAAAGTGGACCCTTCCCTGCATGGCCAGCACGGGGACATCACCCAGGCGGCCCGAGACCAGCCTGCCGGCGTGCCCCGGGGCGGTAGAAAGGGGCCAACGGTCTATCTCGGCGTAGGGGATCTTCACGGCGTCCTCTATCGAGTCCGCCAGGGATCCCAGGCCGGAGCCCAACACCAGGGCCACCCGGGGTACCGTGCCGATCCTGCCCCTTATCATTTTCGCGGCGTTGATGACATCTTCCCTGTAGGACATGAAATGACCTCCTCGGACACCCCTTCGTCGACAGGACTCAGGCCCTGGGGTGGCTTTTATCGTAGACATCTCGAAGTTCCACGTCAAAGTGCGTATATTTCTCCGTGGTCATTATCGACGAGTGGCCCAGGAGTTCCTGGAGGACCCTGAGGTCCATGCCCCGCCGCAGCAGGTGGGTCGCGAAGGAATGCCTGAGTATGTGCGGGTGCAGCCTTGACCGCGAGATACCGGCTTTTTCGCCTCTTCTCTGGACGACGCGCCAGACATCTTCCCTCCTCAGGGGCCTGCCGTTCCTGGAGAGGAAGAATTTACCGGCGCGGGAACCTCCAAGCCGTTCTCTGCCCGAGGCCAGGTACCTCTCGACCCTGGCCTTGACCTTGCCGACCAGGGGGACGACCCTCTCCTTGCCTCCCTTTCCGCGCAGCCTGATCAGCCCCGAGTCGAGCCCCATGTCGGAGAGTTCCAGCGAGGCGATCTCTCCTGCCCTGAGGCCGCATCCGTAACCAACCTCGACGATGGCCCTGTCCCTGAGCGAGATAGGGTCGTCGCCTTCGCAGGCTTCCAGCAGCCTGTCCACCTCTCCTTCCGTCAGGACCTTCGGTAATTTCCTCTCCCTGGCGGGAAGCCGGAGAAGGTCGAGGGACCCCCCGGAAACGCCTTCGGAGGCTAAAAACCTCGTCCATGACCGGAGCGTGGCCGCAGCCCTCTGGATGGACGATTTGCTGCGCCCCGCCCTTGAGAGAAAACCCAGGTATTCCGCGATCCTCCCCGGCGAGGGCGGCGAAGGGGCGACGTCTCTTTCCGCGCAAAAGGAGAACCAGCCGCGAAGGTCGCTGCGATAGGCGTTGACGGTGTTCTCCGAGCATCCCCTCTCGTAGCGGAGGTAATTGAAAAATGTTTCAAGGTGGGGAAGATCCCTTTTCATGTTCCGCCGGCCTTCCCGGGGAGGGGCGCTCGAACCCCTCCCCTGTTTTGGCTTTTACCTCGAAAGAAACCAGTAGAGGGCGGTCAGTGTCTTCGAATCCTTGATCTCCCCGGAAAAAGCCATGCTCTTGAGCCGTTCCCGGTCGAACCTGGCCACATCCAGAAATTCATCGCTGTCGCATTCCTTCGGCGATGGAGAAAGCTCACTGGCGTGAAAGAGTATGATCAATTCGTCGCTGAAACCCGGCGAGGTATAAAACCGGGTCACCTCCGTCAGAACCCCGGGCATGAACCCGATCTCCTCTCTCAGCTCCCTGGCGGCGGTATCGACGGGATTCTCGCCCTCTTCGACGATCCCCGCCGGGATCTCCAGAAGGTACTCGCCGGTGGGGTACCTGTATTGCCTCACCAGGTAGAGGCCGCCCTCTTCCGTTTCGGCGACCACCCCCACGGCTGGGGCATGCTCCACCACCTCGCGGGCGGTCATGCCCCCGTCGGGAAGCCTGACCCTGTCAACTCGCAGGTTCAGGATCCGTCCCCTGTATACCAATTCGCCGGAAACCTTCTCCTCCTTGGGGAGCATGGCTTCAGGCTTTCTTGAGCAGTTCCCGGGCTATTTCCCTCCCCTTTTCGAAGGCCTCCAGGTTCATGGGAAGGAACTGGGGTTTCCTTTTGCCCAGTTTATCCTTGATGGTCTCGACGCAGGCCTCGACGCCCACCAGGTCGGTCGCCTCGACTATGGCCCCGAGCACGACGATGTTGGCGACCCTGTCGCTGCCAAGGGCAAGGGCGACGCTGTAGGCTGGTATCGGAAAAAGGGTGACATCCTTCCTGGGGTTGGGATAATTTACCAGGTCCGAGTTATACACCAGGAGTCCGCCGGGCTTCACCGATCCCTCGAACCTTTCCAGCGAGGGGTTGTTCATTATGACGGTGACATCCGCCTCCGCGACGACCGGCGAGGCGATCTCCTCGTCGCTGATGGCCACACCGCAGTTCGCGGTCCCGCCGCGCATCTCCGGCCCGTAGGAGGGGATCCACGTGACGTGGCGGCCCTCGTTTATGGCCGTGTAGGCCACCAATTGGCCCAGGACCATTATACCCTGCCCCCCGAAACCGGCGGCAATCATCCCTCTGAAAAATCCGGACATATCATTCCCCTCCCCTATTCGAAGTCCTTGAAGACGCCCAAGGGGTAGTGCGGCGTCATCGAGCTCTCGGTCCACTCGAAAGCCTGGACGGGTGTCATCCCCCAGTTGGTCGGGCAGTTGGAAAGAACCTCCACGAAGGAGTAACCCTTGCCCTCGATCTGGTTCAGGAAGGCTCTCTTGATGGCCTTCTTGGCCTCGATGATGTGCTTCGGCTTGGCCACGGAGACCCTTGTTATGAAACCGGGGGTCTCGAGGGTGGCGAGGAGTTCGCACATCCTCATGGGATAACCGGCCAGTTCGGGATCCCTTCCGAAGGGGCTGGTGGTGGTCTTCTGGCCGATGAGCGTCGTCGGGGCCATCTGGCCGCCGGTCATCCCGTAGATGGCGTTGTTTATGAAGATGGCGGTGAGCTTTTCACCCCTGTTGGCCGCATGAATTATCTCGGCCGTCCCAATGGAGGCCAGGTCCCCGTCGCCTTGGTAGGTGAAGACTATCTTGTCCGGCCTGGTCCGCTTTATCCCCGTGGCCAGCGCCGGCGCCCTCCCGTGGGCAGCCTCGCAGAAGTCGACGTCGATATAGTCGTACATCAGGGCCGCGCAGCCGACCGGCGCGGTCCCTATCGTATCGTCCTGTATGCCCAGTTCATCGATGATCTCGCAGATGAGCCTGTGGGTAATGCCATGCCCACACCCAGGGCAGTAATGGGTGTGCACGCCATCGAGCCATGCCTTCGGTCTTTCGTAGATCTTGGTCTCTTTCATTGGTCGGACACCTCCCCGTACTAAAGAACGGCCCTGAGTTGTTCCTCGATCTCCTTGACCGAGGGAGCTATGCCGCCCGCGCGCCCGAAAAAGGACACGGGAGCCTTCCCGCAAAGGGCAGCCTCGACATCCTCGACCATCTGCCCCATGTTCATCTCGACCACCAGGACGTGCTTGATCCCGGAGGCAAGTTCCCTGATCTTTTCCTTCGGGAAGGGGTAAAGCGTGATGGGCCGGAGCATGCCGATCTTTTTGCCTTCGTTCCTCAGGTTGTTTATGGCCGATCTCGCGATCCTGGCCGTCGTCCCAAAGGCGCAAAGCAGGACCTCGGCGTCGTCACAGTGGTAAGCCTCGAACCTGACCTCTTTTGCCATCTCGCGGTACTTTTTCTGCAGCATGATGTTGTGGTGTTCCAGGTCTTCGGGGTTGAGATAGAGGCTCCTGAGGAGGGACCTTTTGCCCCCGCGCTCCCCCATGCACCCCAACGCCCAGGTCTCCCTGGGTGGGAGGTCGGTCGAAAGGTGCTCCTTGATCTCGACGGCTTCCATCATCTGGCCCATGAACCCGTCGGCGAGGACCATGACGGGGTTGCGGTACTTCAGGGCCAGGTCGAAGGACATCTGGACGAGCTCCACGGCTTCCTGCAGCGTGCTGGGGGCGAGGACCAGCAGGCGGTAGTCCCCGTTTCCCCCGCCCTTGGTGGCCTGCATGTAGTCGGCCTGGGACGGAAGTATCCCTCCGAGGCCGGGCCCCCCTCTCATGACGTTGACGATGACGGCGGGTATCTCGCACCCGGCCAAGTAGCTGATCCCCTCGGACATGAGAGATATTCCCGGGCTCGACGAGGTGGTCATGATCTTCGTACCCGTCGACCCCCCCCCCATGACCATGTTGATAGCGGCGACCTCGCTTTCGGCCTGCACGTAGGCGCCGCCTATCTTCGGCAGTTTCGCCGACATGTACTCCGGGATCTCGTTCTGGGGCGTAATGGGGTAACCGAAAAAGTACTTGCAACCCGCCTGGATGGCGGCCTCCGCTATAGCTTCAGTGCCCTTCATGAGTTCTCGTGCCATGGATACCACCTCCGGCCTTATTGATCCTCTTCGAACCTGAACACTTCGATCGCCGCGTCAGGGCAGGTTGTGGCGCACAGTTTACAGGCTATGCATCCTTCCTTGAACTGCTCCACGGGTCGGTAACCCTTGCTGTTGATATGTTCCGAAATCCTCAAAACTTTGACTGGACAGGCTTCGACGCAAAGACCGCAGCTCTTGCAATATTCCTCGAGCACATTGATACGTCCTTTCGCCATTTACCCGCGCACCCTCTTCCTTCTTTTGGTTATTTACAGGCCGGTTCGAGGTGCCGGCCTCGTATCCCTTATGACCGGTCGTCAATCCTGGTCCACATATAGCCTTCCTCCCAGGGAAGCATCATGCGCCTGACCAGGGGCCATAGTTCGACGGGGGAGTCCTTTTGGAGCGTTTCGATTTGCGAAGCCAATAGCGGCGTGACCGTTCCGTAAAGGACCTCCAGACCCAGTGCCTCTCCAGCCGTGCAGACCTGCCGGTATCCCCAAAGGAGTTCTTCGGCGGTGGTCTGGTCCATGAGATGGGGATTCGCGACGAGGGCCCCGACCTTGAGTTCCGAGACCCCCTCGATGCCCTTCACCAGTTCGAGGACGCCCTCCGTATCCCTGGTGCTTGGCCTGAAAGGGTTCACCACCAGCACCAGCAGGAAACCCGCTTCCCTCATCAGGGCCGAAAACTGCTTCAGGGCCCTTCCACCGGCGGCGTCGCCGCCCACGTCGATGAGGAGCCTTCCTCCGGGAGCCTTAAGCGCCCAGGAAACCTCGGGGGTGATGATCGGCATATCGGACCACCGGGTGCTCTCGGGCGGGGTAAGGATGCGGAAACCCTCCTTCCTGAGGGTGTCGGCCACTTGCCTGACGCAGAAGTAGGGGTTGATGATATCCACGTCGGCTACGGTCACCTCGTCGCCACAGGCGCGAAAACCCAGGGCCATGTTCAGCACCCATTCCGTCTTGCCCGAACCCAGCGCCCCGGTGACGGCCAAGGTCTTCGGCCATTTCCTTTCGCAGAGGGAGGCCGGGAAGGAGCGCTCTCCCGTGGAAAAATTCACTTCAGCCTATCCCCTTTCCTGAAGTTCCGGCCCCGGGACCAACTGGCGCCGTCGGTCCGGCGGCGGCCTTCGGCCTGTACCTCCACGAGTTCGACGGAACCCTTGCCGCAAGCGACCAGGGGGTTTCCATCCACGAAGTCGACGACCTCTCCTGGAACACCCTCCTTGGATCCCCTTCGAGTCCTCCATAATTTTGTGCGTTTTCCCCGGAATATGAAGTGAGAACCTGGATAGGGGTTCAGGGACCTGACGAGATCGTGGACTTCCCTGGAAGAAATATCCCACCTGATCTCGATTTCCCGTTTTGATATCTTCGGGGCGAAGGTGGCCTTCTCCTGCGGCTGCTCCCTGAAGAATATCCTTCCCTTTCGGAATAATTCTAAACCCTCGAGAGCGATGTCGCTACCTTCCACGGCAAGGGTTTCCGCCATGTCGCCGAAGGTGTCCTCGTCGCCTATTTTTGCCTTTGAGGATAGCAGGATGGGGCCGGCGTCCATCTCGCTCACGAGCCTGAAGACGGTCACGCCGGTCTCCTTTTCTCCGTTCATTATCGCTCTCTGGATGGGAGCCGCGCCGCGATAGGCCGGCAGCAGGGAGGGGTGAATGTTGAGACACCCCGGTTCAGGCATCGAAAGGAAGGGTTCGCCTATCAGCTGGGAGAAATCGATGACAAAAAAGCAAAAGGGCTTCTCCTGCAGGAAGGAAGCCAGGATCGTCTCGTCACGATTGATATCGCTGGTCCTAAAGACCGGGATGCCCAGCTTCGAGGCCGTCCCGTCGACGGGGGTCTCTCTCTCGGCGAGGCCCCTGCCGGCGGGCCTGGGGCGGGCCGTGATGACCCTGCTGAAGGTCCGTTTCTCTGCGAGCGCCACCAGGCAGCGGGCGGCGAACCACCCGGAACCGGCGAACCACAGGGGACCCTCCAGGGTCATTTTTCCACCCTTTTCTGGAGCTTTTTCTTCAAAAATTGTCGTTTCAACGGGGAAAGGCGGTCGAGGAAAAGTTTGCCCTCCAGGTGGTCGATCTCGTGGGACAGCACCCTGGCGAGGAATCCCTCCTCCTCCAGCCTGAAAGGTTGACCATGCTCGTCCTGGGCTTCGACAACGACCCTGGCGGGCCGGGTGACCATCTCGAAAAAGCCGGGGGCGCTCAGGCAGCCCTCTTCCTGCACATCTTCCCCTTCCTGTTCGATCACGACGGGGTTGACCAGGACGATCCTCCGATCCCTCCAACCGACGACGGCGACCCTCAGGCTGACGCCGACCTGGGGCGCCGCGAGGCCCACGCCGTCGTTCGTCTCCATCGTCTCCCACATGTCCCGCAGAAGCGATTGGAGTTCCTCCCCGAAGTCGGTCACGTCCCTCGCCTTTTCTCTCAGGACTTGCTCGGGATACTCCCGGATATCTCTCACTGGCATCTCGCCGTCCCCTCCGGTTCCTGGCCTTAAAAAGCGGCCCCTCCAGGAAGGGCCGCCCAGTTTATCGATACTATTCTTCCAGGGACTCCTTGAGAATATCTCCTATGGTCACGTTGGTCTCCCCGTCGATAAACTGGGAGGGATCGTTGCGCTGCTCCCCCCTTCTCCGCCTCTTCACCGGCTCCCTTTCTTCCTGGGGTTCCGGCTCCTCGAGGGCGCTCATGCTGAGCCTTATCCTTCGCTCTGCGGTTTTTATCTCGATGACCTGGGCCTGGACCTCCTGCCCCTCGCTTATTACGTCGCCGGGCCTTTCGACCCGTTTGCGGCTGATCTGGGAGACATGGATAAGGCCCTCGATACCTTCCTCCAGTTCGACGAAGGCCCCGAAATCGGTGAGGCGGACCACTTTGACGGGGTAGACACCATCGACCTGGTACTTCTCTTCCAAGTCCTTCCAGGGATCATTCAGTTGCTTGTAACCCAGGCTGATCCTCTTGGTTTCACCATCGACGGAGAGGATCTGCGTTTCCACCTTCTGGCCCTTTTTGAGGACCTCCCTCGGGTGGCGGATCCTCTGCCAGCTTATATCGCCTATATGGACCAGGCCCTCGACGCCGGGCTCGAGTTCTACGAAAGCTCCGAAATCGGCCAGGTTGGTGATCTTCCCGGTGAGGACCTGGCCTTCCTCGTAGCGGTCCGTCACGTCATCCCACGGGTCGGGCTGGGTCTGCTTTATGCTCAGGGAAACCCGGGAACTCTCGGGATCGATCCCGATGATCCTGACCTTCACCCGGTCGCCCTTGTTTACGACCTCTTTGGGTTTGATATTCCTCCCCCAGGCGAGTTCCGTGTTGTGGACAAGGCCCTCCACGGGGCCCAGGTTGACGAAGGCGCCGAAGGAGGTGATGGAGGTCACCGTGCCTTCCATGGTCTGCCCTACCTCCGTCTTTTCAAAGAAGGCCTGCCTCTCTTCCTGGAGTTCCTCCTCCAGGAGGGCCCTCCGGGAGAGGACGATCCGCCTCTTGCGGCGATCCTTTTCAAGGACCTTGACATGGAAGGTGTCGTCGACCAGTTTCGAGGGGTTGACCCCCCTGCCCTCCTCGGCGAGGTGCGAGACGGGAACAAAACCCTCGATGCCGCAACAGTCGACGATGAGGCCGCCCTTGACCTTTCTGAGGCCCCTGACCTCCAGCACGTCCTCGTCGGTGAGGCACGATTCCATGGCGTCCCACCGTTCGTCGAACTCGGTCCTCCAACGGCTGACGGTCAGTTGGGATTCCTCCCCGTGCTTCAGGGATACCACCTGCACCCTTATAGTGTCCCCTACGGAAGGGACCTCCCTGGCCTCGACCAGGGAACGGTGGCTCCACTCGTTCCTGGGCAGGAAACCCTCGCATTTGAAGCCCACGTCCACCAGCCAGCCCTCGTCGTTGGAGGTCACCACGGTGCCCTCCACGGTCTTGCCGCGGTGAAAGGCGCCTACGCTGTACTTCTCAAGAAAGTTCTCCATCGATTCATTGTTGTTGCCCTCGCTTGAGGGAACTGCTGCCTTTTCGTTGTTCGATCCTGTTTCTTCGGTCATTACCAACCATCCTCCCCGGCGCTCCCTGCAGAATCAAGTCTCGTAGCGATTTTTCGGATCAGCCAGTCGGGTGTGCTCGCCCCCGCCGCGATCCCGATCCTTTTCTTGCCCTCCAACCATCCCCTTTTGAGACCGTCCACGTCCTCGATCCAGAGGACAGGGCTCCCCGAGGCAGACGCTACCTGGAAAAGCTGCGTCGTATTGGCGCTGTTCTTGCCGCCTATAATGATAATACCATCAACGGAATCGGCAAGCCGCGCCACCGATTCCTGCCTCGACGATGTGGCGTCGCAGATGGTATTGAAAATCCTCGTCTCGTGGACGGCGGAGGACACTCGGGAAACCAGGGCTTCCAGGTTCTCCTTCCGCTGGGTGGTCTGAGAGACGATGCCAACCTTTTCCAGTCCCTCCCAGGCCGGGTCCGCGAGGTGACCGGGCTCCACGACGATGACGGAGCCTTCCGGGGATTGCCTCAGGGCCCTCACCTCGGGATGATCCTTGTTCCCCAGGATCAAGACCGTGTAACCTTCCCGGGCGAGCAGGGCCGCCTTCTCCTTCGCCCTGCTCACGAAGGGACACGTCCCGTCCAGCACCCGGGCGTTCCTGGCTCGCAGTTCTTCCATGATACAATCGGATATGCCGTGGGCGCGGATGAATACGGTGCCCCCCGGCGGCACTTCGGAAGGGGTCTCTATGATCTCCAGGCCCTTTGAGAGGAGCCTTTCCACTTCTTGGGGGTTATGGATCGGGCTACCCAGAGCGTAGACCCTGCCGTGACTTTCCAGGGACTCCTCGAGGGCGGTTATGGCTCTTCTGACCCCGAAGCAGAAACCCTTCGGTTCGACGAAGATCAATTCCACCCCGACTGTTCCCCCTGTCTTGCTTCCCAAAGATCCACCACTTTCCTCGCTATATCCTGGATCGATGCGCCGGTGACATAATACCACAGGCACGGGGAAAATCTCCTGAACCAGGTCATCTGCCTCCTGGCGAAAGCCTTGGTCGCCCTGATGTCCCCCTCGATGGCCTCCTCGAGGGTTATTTCACCCCGATGGAAAGCCGCCAGTTCCCTGTACCCGAAGCCTTTCATGGAGGGCAGTTCCGGTCCGAAACCCCTCGAAAGGAGGAAGGCCACCTCCTCGGGGTAGCCGGAGGCGAATTGCTCACGCACCCTCTCCGCGATCTTGCCGTACAGTTCGGCCCGGCCGGGGTAAAGGCCGATATAGAACGGTCTGAAGGAGTTAGGGCTCACCGGCCCCTTCGCCCTGAGGCTGGTGGGGTTTTCGCCCGTCCTGTCTATTATGGAAAGGGCTCTTATGATCCTGAAACGGTCGTTGGGGTGAATCCTGGAGGCGTACTCGGGGTCAAGGCTTTCCAACCTCCTGTAAAGATCTTCGGATCGGCCCCGGTCCCAATCCTTTTCATACTCTTTCCTCGTGTCGTCCCATCTCTTGAGGCCCTCGTGGATGACATCGGAAAAAAGCGCCTTGAAATAAAAGGGAGAGCCTCCGGCGAGGATGGGCACCCGGCCCCTGGCCAGGATCTGCTCCACCGCCTTTGACGCGCCGGCGGCGAAGTCCGCCGCCGAGAAGGTCTCATCGGGGTCAGCCACGTCGATCAGGTGATGGGGGATCTCTTCCCTGATTTTGCGGCTGACCTTGTCGGTCCCGACATCCATGAACCGATAGACCTGGCGGGAATCCACCGAGATGATCTCGCCCTTCAGCCTCCGGGCCAGTTCAAGGGACAACAGGGTCTTCCCCGAGGCCGTGGGGCCTATCAGGGAGAGCAGTTCCCTCGGGGAGGCGGTCATTTCCCGCTCCTGGCGAAAAGCCTCGCGAGATCGCTCTCCCGCAGCCGGATGAAGGTGGGCCTCCCATGGGGGCATAGGGCCGGTTCTTGGCAGCTGAAGAGATCTTCCAGCAGCGCCTCGGCCTCCTCCGGTCCCAGGCGGTCGGTTATCTTGACCGCCCCTTTGCAGGACGCGTCGGGAATGCCGCTCAGGATGAATTCCGGCGGCCGGCCGTCCTCCAGGGCGGCCACGGCGGCCCTGAGGAGCTCCAGGGGGTCGCTGCCGGTCCTGTAGTTGTATCCGCCCGGTACCGATTCGAGGACCATGGCCCCCGGTCCTTCTCTGAACCCGAAACCCAGGCCTTCCAGTTCGGCGCGGAATTCCCCGGCCCTGTGGGAAAGCGAGGGGGGCAACTGGGCCGGGACGGGGATGCTCTGGGGAAGGCCGGACCTCTCAGCGGCCGACATCCTCTCGAAGAGTATCCTTTCATGGGCCGCGTGGGGATCGATTACGAGGAGCCCGTCGGTCTCCTCGAAGAGGAGGTAACCCGACCCGAGCCGGGTTATGAAACGCCTTTTCCTGCCTTCAAGGGACTGCCAGGGCTCGAAGGAGGTTGCAAAAGGAGGTTCACCCACCCTGGCGAATAAATCCGCCTCCCCTTGCCGGGGCAGGAAAGGGGCGCCGGCCGGTGTCCCGGGAATCCCCTGGACCCACGGGCCCCCTGCCAGGGCGCTCAACCCTTCGGCGGTCATGCTCCCGTCCTCGACGAGGTCGAGGACGGTCCTCCGCACCGTGTCGTACACGGGCAGGGAGGAGTGGCAACGCACCTCCGCCTTTCCGGGATGCACGTTCACGTCGAGCAGTTCCGCCGGTACGGTGATGAAGAACATCCAGTTGCCCGAGGCCGCCTCCCCGCAGGAGGCGAGCGCTCCCAGGACGGCGGCGTCCCTCACGCGCCTCCCGTTGAAGAAGATGATCGATTCCCTCCTCCTCGACCCGGGGGCCGGCAGCCAGTAGCTTTCCAGGACCAGCGGCCCCGACTCCACGATGAGTCGCCTGGGGGCTTCGGCCGTCCCCCAGACTTTGGTCAGCGCGACGGCCCGCTCCTGCCTGCCGTCGCTGGAAAAGACCTCCCTTTCCTCGCAGAGGGCCCGGAAAGCCACCTGGGGAAAGGCCGCCGAATACTCCTTGACCACGTTGACGGCCCTTCGTGTTTCGGTGGCGGCGCTTTTCAGGAAACTTCTCCTCGCGGGGAGGTTGAAAAAAAGGTCCTCCGCCTGGACCCGGGTTCCCCTACGGCAGGGAAGGACAGCATGGAGGCTCATGACTCCCCCTTCGGCACGGAGCACTCCCCCTTCCTCTCCAGCCGGGCGGCTTCTCATCTCGAAGCGGCTCACGGCGCAGACGCTGGCCAGGGCCTCCCCCCTGAAGCCGAAGGAGCCTATGCCGGCGAGGTCTCCGGCCTCGCTGATCTTGCTGGTGGCGAACCTCTCCACGGCCAAGGGTAGTTCGGCGAGGGGTATGCCTTGACCGTCGTCCTCGACGAGGATGAGGGATTTCCCCCCGTCCCTGAGACCGACGGTGATCCTGGAAGCCCCCGCGTCGAGGGAGTTCTCTACCAGTTCCTTCACCACCGAGGCGGGGTTCTCGATCACCTCTCCAGCGGCAATTCGCAGGGAAACATCGGGCGGTAGTTGCCTGATGGGCTTCATCACGACTTCAGCACCTCCGCGGCCCTCTCCTTCAGAAAGTACAAAAACTTAAGCGCCTGAAGGGGGGTCATTCCGTCGAGGTCCACGCCGGCCAGCTCCGTCATCAGTCCCCGGGCACCCTCCCCGAAGAGCGAAAGTTGCCCCCGGGGAGCGGCGACGGGCGAAACGGCCGGGACGGCATCGCCTCGCTTTTCGAACTCCTCGAGGATCTCCATGGACCTCTGGAGGACCCTCTCGGGTATGCCCGCGAGCCTCGCCACCTCTATCCCGTAGGAGCGGTCCGCCGGGACGGGGACGACCCTGTAAAGGAAGACGATGCCATCATCGCTCTCCTTGACGGCCATGCTTAGGTTCTTCACGCCGGGAAGCCTCTCCGAGAGGACCGTCAGTTCGTGGAAGTGGGTCGCGAAGAGCACCTTGGGCCTCCTGTCGGGCTGGCCCTGCAGGTACTCGAGGACGGCCCAGGCTATGCTCATGCCGTCGTAGGTGGAGGTGCCCCTCCCCACCTCGTCCAGTATCACGAGGCTCCGGGAGTTGACGTTGTTGAGGATATCGGCGGTCTCTATCATCTCCACCATGAAGGTGCTCCGGCCCCGGGCGATCTCGTCCCGGGCGCCTATCCGGGAGAAGACCCTCTCCACGATCCCGAGCGTGGCGCTGTCGGCGGGTATGAAGGACCCCGCCTGGGCCATGATGGCCAGCAGGGCCGCCATGCGCAGGTAGGTCGACTTGCCTGCCATGTTGGGGCCGGTGACGATGGCGATCCGGTTTTCATCCCCGTCGAGGTGAACGTCGTTGGGGGTAAAAGCCCCGCCCGACGCCAGCGAGTTCTCCACCATGGGGTGCCTTCCACCCCGGATCTCGAAACGATCGCCGTAATCCACCTCGGGTCGGCGGTAGTCGAAGAGCGCCGCCACCTGGGCGAAGGAAGCCAGGACATCCACGGTCGCGATGCCGTCCGCCAGGGTCCTCAGCTCGGAGGAGCACTCGCCGATGGAGGCGACGAGCTCCCTGAAAAGTTCCTCCTCCCGTTCCAGGGCCTCGCCGGTGGCAGTGAGCATCCTTTTCTCGAACAGTTCCAGCTCTTCCGTGATGAACCTCTCGGCCGAGACCAGGGTCTGTTTCCTCGTGAAAGAGGGCGGCACATCTTTAAGATAGGACTTGCTGACTTCGAGGTAGTACCCGAAGACCTTGTTGAAGCCGATCTTCATGTTCCTGATGCCCGTCTGGCTCCTCATCCGGTCCAGGTAATCGTCGAGCCACTCCTTCTCGTCCTTCCTGACGCCCCGGAGGCCGTCCAGGGCCGAATCGAAGCCGTCGCGGATGAAGCCGCCCCCGTGGAGGGTCCTCGGCGGTTCTTCCGGCAGGGCCGAGGAAAGGGTCTCCCCCAGCCTCTCCGACGCCTCGGGCAGGACCAGGAGGCCTTCCAGTCCCAGTTCTTCCAGGTGCCTTGCCACGCCGGGAACGGCCTCCAGGGTGTCTCGAAGGATCCCCAGGTCCCTGGGCCCCGCGCTTCCAAAAGCGACCCTGGTGAGCGCCCTGTCCGTATCCCCGCAGCCCGAGAGGGCAGCCCGCAGCCTCGACCTTGCCTCGGGCGATTCCAGCATCGCCTGGACCTTGTCCTGCCGGTCCGATATGCCCTCGGCGTCGATGAGGGGGTGCAGCAGCCACTCCTTCATCTTCCTGCGCCCCATCGCCGTCGAGCATTGGTTAAGGGTGTCCAGGAGCGAACTGCCCGGAGGGTCGGCGATCTCCAGGTTCCATGCGGCGGCGGGATCGATGAGCATCGAGGCTTTTTCCAGGAGGGGCCCTATCTCCACGGCGCCCCTGGCGGACCTGAACTGGGTCTCCTCGATGAAGGCCAGCAGCGCCGCTGCGCATCCGCTGGCAGGATCCAGGTCGGAAAGGCCGAAACCCTCGAGGGAAGCGACGCCCCATTCACGGCATATCCTCCTGGCGGCCCCGGGCAGCCTGAAGTCGTCCCTGCTCCTGGGGGTGACGGGGTGGTCCTCCTTTCCCTCGAGGAGGGCGACGGCGGCTTTCTCCTGTCCCGAGGGGCAGAGCACCTCCGAGGGCGAGAAACCGGCCAACTCCGACCTCGCCGAGGCCTGGCTCAACGTACCGGCGAGCAGTTTGCCCGTGGCGAAGTTCAAAAGGGCCATGGCCACGCCCCCGGGGAGCACGTTGACGCAGGCCAGCCTTCCCTCCGATGCCGAATCGGCCGGCAGGAAGGTCCCGGGGGTCACCACCCTTACGACCTGCCTGTCCACGAGGGTCCTCCCGTCCGGTTCGGAGACCTGCTCGCAGATGGCCACCTTGTGACCCGAGGCCACGAGCCTCTCGAGGTAGCTGTCGACGGAGTGGAAGGGCACGCCGGCCATGGGTATTTTCTTCTGGGGGTCCCTCGCCGTGAGGGTTATATCGAGGATCGAAGACGCAACACGAGCATCCTCGAAGAACATCTCGTAAAAATCCCCCATCCTGAAAAAGAGGAGGCAGTCGGGATACCTTCTCTTCCACTGGGCGTACTGCTTCAGCATGGGCGTCATCCTGAGGTCTTCCGGCACCGCCGCGGTCATGATCTCCTGCTCTCCAGGAAGGATTGCAGGATGAGGGAGGCGGCCACCTTGTCGACGACGCCCCTTCTCCCGCGCCTCGAGAGGTTGCCCTCCAGGAGCGCCCTCTCGGCCTGGACGGTGGTAAACCTTTCATCCCAGGGGACGATCTCGATGCTTTCATCGCCTATCCTTTCCCGGAGCCTTTCGATGATGCCCAGGACGCGTTCGGCCTCGGGACCCCTCGATCCGTCGGTGTTGATCGGGATGCCGACGACGACGACGTCGACCCCCTTCTCCCGGACCATGTCCCTCACCAGGGCCATCCAGTCCTTCCCCGCGTCGAGCACATCGATCCCCTGGGCGAAAGCTCCCAGGGGATCGCTCAGGGCCACGCCGATCCTTACTCTGCCTATATCCAGGCCAAGGGCCCTTTTCAAGCCTTTCCTCCCGTCATCTCAAGGACTTGTTCGCGGACGCCCTTCAGTGAGGCGGCCAGGCCGGACATGTCCCTGAACCCGGCCTGGGCCATGTCGGCCCTTCCACCGCCGCCGCCGCCGAGACCGGCCGCTATTTTTCTCGCCAGCAAGCCGCAATCGACCCCCATCGCCACGGCCTCCTTGTCGGCCATGGCCACCAGGTTCCCCCGGTCACCCTCTCCCGCCGCCAGGACGATCACCACCGGCGACAGCCTTTGCCTGATCCTGTCTCCCGCTTCCCTCAGGGACTCAGGATCGGCCCCTTTCAGTATGCCCGTCACGATGGCGATGCCCCCCGCCTCCTCGCGACCGTGGAGGAGCTCCTCCACCCCGGAAAGGGCCAGGCGGCTTTTCTGCTTTTCCAGCCGGCCGGAAAGGAGGCGGTTCTCCTGGACCAGTTCCGCTGCCTTCTTCTGAAGTTCTTCGGCGGGGACGGAAAGCAACCTCGCCAGGGCCTCGACCTGTTCCGAAAGCCTCTGATGGTGCAAAAAGGAGGGCATTCCCGCCAGGGCCGTGATCCTCCGGATCCCCGACCCTATGCCCTCCTCCCGGATGATCTTGAAGGAGCCGATGTCCCCGGTGGCGTCCACGTGGGTGCCGCCGCAGAGCTCCGCGCTGAAGCCGGGGACGCGGACAACCCTCACCTCGGACCCATACTTTTCGTTGAAAAGGGCCTTCGCCCCCAGCCTCTTCGCGCTCTCCCTGTCCGTCAGGATGACCTCGAGGGGGGTGTTGAGGACGATCTGCCGGTTCACCATCAACTCCACCTCCCTGGTTTCATCGTCGGAGAGGGGTTTCATGTGGGTGAAATCGAAACGCAGCATCTCCTCGTTCACGAGGGAACCGGCCTGGGTTACGTGGCGGCCGAGCACCCTCGTCAGCGCTTCATGAAGCAAGTGGGTCGCGGTGTGGTGGGCCCTGGTGGCGCGGCGCCTCTCGCTATCCACCTCGGCGACGACGGGCAGGCCCTCGGCGGCCTCCCCCCTGGTGACGGTGACCCTGTGAGCCACCAGGTCGCCGGAGGTCTTGATGGTGTCGTTGACCTCGGCCAGGAAGGATTCCCCGCTGATGGTGCCCCTGTCGCCGACCTGGCCGCCCCCCTCGCCGTAAAAGGGGGTCTCCCGCAGGATCAGGACAGCCTCGGAACCCTCGGGGGCGCTTTCCACCCTTCTGTCGCCGACGATGACGGCGGTGATGGTGGTGTTAGCCCTTTCGGAAGTATAACCGCAGAAAGCCGTGGCTCCCTGCTCTTCGACGAGTTCATCGAAAAGGCTCTTGCCTATCCCGCTCGAGGCGCTCTTCGCGCCGGCCCTCGCCCTTTCCCGCTGCTTTTCCATCTCCCTTTCGAAGCCCTCACGGTCCACCCTTACCCCCTTTTCCTGGCAGACCTCCTCGGTCAGTTCGTAGGGAAAGCCGAAGGTGTCGTAAAGTTCAAAGGCCACGCCCCCCGGGAGGGTGCCTTCCATCCCCGGGGCCAGGGAAGAGACCTCCCTTTCCAGCAGCCGCAGCCCCATCTCCAGGGTCCGGCCGAAACGCTCTTCCTCCAGTTCCACCACCTGGCCGATGAGGGGCCGCTGCTCGATGAGTTCCCCGTAGGGTTCCCCCATCACCTCGAGCAGCACGGGGTAGAGGTCCATCAGGAAGGGCCTGTCGACGCCGAAAAGCCTCCCGAAACGGACGGCTCTCCTCAGTATCCTCCTGAGGACGTAGCCGCGCCCCTCGTTCGAGGGGAGGACCCCGTCGGCTATCATGAAGGCCGTGGCCCTGAAATGGTCGGCGATGACCCTGGCGGCCCTGTCTCCGGGCCCGCCGTCGCCGTACCTTATGCCGCAGATCTCGCAGGACTTGTCAATGAGGGGCTTGAAGAGATCGGTCTGAAAATCCCCGGCCACCTGCTGGACCACCGACGCAAGGCGCTCCAGCCCCATGCCGGTGTCTATGTTCTGCTTGGGCAGCGGCACGAGGGTGCCGTCTTCCAGCCGGTTGTACTGCATGAAGACGAGGTTCCACACCTCCAGGAAGCGGTCGCACTCGCAGCCCACGCCGCAGCCGGGCCTGCCGCAGGAGAAGGAGGGCCCCTGGTCGTAGATCAGTTCGGAGCAGGGTCCGCAGGGACCGACGGGTCCCACGGACCAGAAGTTGTCCTCCTCGCCCATCCGGCAGATGCGCTCCGACGGGACCCCGATCTCCCCGTTCCAGATGGAGAAGGCCTCCTCGTCGTCCTTGTAGATCGTCGGGTAGAGCCTGTCCGGGTCGAGCCCCACCTCCCCGGTGAGGAAATCCCAGGCGAAGGCGGCGG
>LSQX01339081.1_pt1 | contig 38816 bp, 38 predicted proteins | sample 654561 | NCBI WGS metagenome assembly LSQX01 (sample SAMN04489861, study PRJNA283612) | anaerobic digester metagenome | isolation source: 4 biogas reactors fed with cattle manure at either 37C or 55C with and... | place: Denmark: Kongens Lyngby | collected 2014 | reverse complement strand
ATGTGTATAAGAGACAGGGATGGAGCAATGTGGGAGTGGACCAGATGACGAGATTAAGGGTTTTTGTAGCAAATGGCGGGAATGTATATGATATATTTATGCAAAAGAAGAAGTAGGCAATAAAGGAAGAAAAGAAAATAAAAGTGGACCGGGAGATAATCAGGAAACGGAAGTATAACGCATCTCATGAGACAATTGGTAATATTACTATTTTGAATATGGGTAAAAGGACTTGGATATCACAACTTCTCAAATCGATAAGGGATGCTTAAATAAAGGATGCTTAAAAAGACAGATACAGGGGAAATACTTTTTTCAAAAACCCAGAGTATCTTGACGCTATCCTGCAAAAGATAGTGGTTGCTTTTTTCCCTGAATTGGATTATAATTTATTTCGTGCGAAATTAACAACGGAAGGAGGTCGTGTGAACGTGGTGAATATGAAACTGCGGGTATATCCAAAAAGCCAAAATTGGTTTGTTTCTGAAGAGTATTGGATATGGGGTACACGGCCTGAGCTTCCGGTTGTTGGCATTTAGCATGATTATGGCATTTTCTGTTCAGAAAGCCGCAGGTTGTGACCTATGTCGCCTGTGGTTTTTATTTTCCATTCCATGTATTGTTCTCCTTTTATAATTTCATTTATGTAGTCAGGCACATACAATTTGTGTAGCGGGAGATATGCATGTGCAATTTTCATCCTTGGATTTTTGGGAGTGAACTGAATGTTGAACAAATGGCAATTGCTGTGGAGTTTCACGAAAGGCAAGAGATCCAAATATTTTGGTGCTATTATCTTTACCGGCCTGGCCACTTTGGTTACCCTGGTATCCCCGTTGGTTACCAGAACCACGGTGGATTCCATTATTGGGGATCAGCCCATGGTGGTGCCCGATTGGATCGCCGCTTTGATAAGCAGCATCGGAGGCAGAAGTGTAATTGCCCGCAACCTTTGGATATGCGGCATTGCTTTGCTGTTTTTGAGCTTATTGAACGGCTTTTTCATGTACATGAGGGGCAAGTGGACGTCCCAGGCTTCCGAGCATATGGCAAAAAACATAAGGGACCAATTGTTTGATCACCTGCAAAATCTTCCATATGATGAACACGTAAAGGCGGAAACCGGCGATTGGATACAGCGCTGCACTTCGGATGTGGAAACCATCCGGCGTTTTTTGGCCATGCAGCTGGTGGAAATAGGGCGGACCGTTTTTTTGCTCATCACCGCCCTCTCCATCATGTTTGCGCTGGATGTAAGGATGACTTTTATTTCCATGGCGGTTGTCCCCGTTATATTTGCATTTTCCTATATATTCTTTTCCAGAATAAAGGAAACCTTCCGTCTGGCCGATGAAGCCGAGGGAAGGCTGTCCACCGTTCTACAGGAGAATTTGACGGGTATCCGTGTTGTAAGGGCCTTCGGCCGGCAGGCCTATGAGGTAGAGAAATTTGATGAAAAGAACAGGGAATACAGGGATTTATCGTATAAGCTTGTACGCGTGATGGCCGGATACTGGTCTCTTTCAGACTTTCTTGTGATGTTTCAGATGGGATTTACTCTGGTGCTTGGTGTGTATTGGGCTTCTTTGGGTAACATAACCCTTGGAACCCTGATGACCTTTGTGATCTATGAAGGAATGCTGCTTTGGCCCGTCCGTCATCTGGGAAGGATTCTCACCGATATGGGCAAGACGCAGATTTCGCTGGAAAGAATCCAGGAGCTTTTGGATAAGCCAAGGGAAGATATGAATGAAGATGGCTTAAAGCCGGAACTCAATGGTGATATAGAATTCAAAAACGTGTATTTTGAGTATGAGAAGGGACATCCCATCCTTAACGGTGTATCCTTTAAAGTAAAAAAGGGACAGACGGTGGCTATATTAGGACCTACCGGTTCCGGAAAATCGTCCCTTGTTCATCTGCTGCAAAGGCTGTATGATTACCAAGGCGGTTCCATAACCATAGGAGGGGTTGAACTAAAGAAGATAAGCAAGAAATGGTTGCGCCAGCATGTGGGCATTGTTTTGCAGGAACCCTTCTTGTTTTCAAAAACTTTAAAGGAGAATATAGCCTTGGGAAGGAAGGGCGCAAATGATGCTGAAATTCACGAGGCTGTTCGCATTGCTTCAATCTATGATGTAATAAAGAGTTTTGAGAAAGGATACGACACGCCGGTGGGAGAAAGGGGAGTAACGCTGTCGGGAGGCCAAAAACAGAGGGTTGCAATAGCCAGAACCTTGATAAGGAACAGCTCCATATTGATTTTTGATGATTCCCTGAGTGCCGTCGATACCGAAACCGATGCGGCTATACGGAAAGCTTTGAAGGAGAGAAGCAAGGGGATAACCACCTTTATTATATCCCACCGCATTACCACCTTGTCTGAAGCCGATTTGATCCTGGTTCTGGATCGGGGACGGCTGGTTCAATCGGGAACTCACGAAGAGCTTGTTAAGCAACCCGGGATATACCAGCGCGTATGGGCTTTGCAGAGCATGCTGGACAAGGAATTATTGGAAAATGATGATAATAGATGGCTTAATGGTGTGGTCTCTCAGTAATTAAGAAAGGATGAGCGGTGATGAATGGTTTCGAAGAGCAGGAATATACGCAGTCGTTCAACATAAACTTATGGAAAAAAATTCTTCATTATACAAAGCCCTATCGAAAATACATGCTCTTTTTAATTGCGGTTATGGTAGGAACCGGCGGTATTGATGCCGTTTTTCCGCTAATGAATAGATATGCCGTGGATCATTTCATAGTTCCCGGCAACACAAAAGGCTTATGGATATTTGCTGTGGCATACGGGGCCTTGGTTGCGCTCCAGGCGGTGAATGTCTGGCTTCTCATAGATATAGCCGGAAAAATCGAGATTGGAGTGTGTTATGACATCAGGAAGCTGGGATTTAAGAGACTTCAGGAGCTATCTTTTTCATATTTTGACAAGACGCCGGTAGGGTGGATAATGGCCAGGATGACATCCGATACCCAGCGTTTGGGGGAGACCATAGCATGGGGGCTGGTGGATCTCATGTGGGGCAGCGTTATGATGTTGGCCACTTTGTGTATCATATTCTACCTCAACTGGAAGCTTGCCCTTATAGTCATGTCTGTAGTGCCGGCTCTGGCTTTGGTCAGCATCTATTTTCAAAGGAGAATATTGGCGGAATACCGGCAGGTGCGAAAGATAAACTCACAGATTACCGGGGCCTTTAATGAGGGAATAACCGGTGCAAGAACCATAAAAACCCTCGGGAGGGAAGAAGACACCCTGCAGGAATTTAAGGAACTGACGGAGAATATGCGTAATTCGTCGGTAAGGGCGGTTGTTATTTCATCGATCTATATGCCCATCGTAATGGCATTGGGCAGCATAGGAACGGGTCTGGTCCTTTGGTTTGGAGGAGAAGGTGTAATATCCCAAACCCTGACCTACGGTACCCTTGTGGCTTTTATTTCCTATGCAGCGCAGTTTTTTGAACCCATTCATCAATTGGCCAGAATTTTTTCCGAACTGCAGAATGCCCAGGCTTCGGCCGAACGGGTATTTTCCATGATTGAAACCGAACCGGATGTTAAGGATTCGCCCGAAATTACCCGGATATATGGAGATATATTTGTTCCAAAAAGGGAGAATTGGCCTCCGATTAAAGGGGATGTAACATTTGACAATGTTTCCTTTTCATATAAAGATGGGGAGGAGGTACTGGAGAATTTCAATCTGGAGGTTAAAGCCGGTGAATCCATTGCTCTGGTAGGAGAAACGGGCTCAGGCAAGAGTACCATTGTAAACCTGGTATGCCGTTTTTATGAGCCTATAGAGGGTGAGATCAGAATTGACGGAGTTGATTACCGGAAACGCTCTCAGCTATGGCTTCAATCCAACATTGGCTACGTACTGCAGACACCCCATCTGTTCAGCGGGACCATTAAGGACAATATACGATACGGAAGATTGGATGCTACCGATGAAGAAATTGTTGAAGCTGCCAGACTTGTCAATGCCCATGACTTTATAATGAGGTTGAAGGATGGATATGATACCGAAGTGGGTGAGGGAGGAAGCAGATTATCTACAGGCGAAAAGCAGTTGATATCCTTTGCCCGTGCCATCTTGGCAAATCCCAGGATTTTTGTATTGGACGAAGCCACATCTTCGGTGGATACCGAGACCGAGCGTATAATTCAAAATGCCATCCAAAAGGTGCTCAAGGGCCGAACCAGCTTTATTATCGCCCATCGATTGTCCACCATCCGCTCGGCCGATCGTATATTGGTCATTCGGGACGGCAAGGTGGTTGAGGAGGGGAACCATAGCGAGCTTCTCAAGCGAAAGGGATATTACTACAGGCTGTATACCAACCAATTCAAGGAAGAAAAGGAAATGGAGCTTTTAGGTAAGGATTTGTGGCTTCCCGGCAGTGTTGTGTAGCTTCTTATAGTTTTGCTGTACGGCTTTGGCTTGCTTTTTGTTCCATTCAAAGCCCATACAGATTTCAGGTATGCATTCAGTGGTACGACGGCAAAGGGCAGTTTGTTTTTGAGATAAACGGACAATGGAGTGATGAATATGACAAAGCAGTTTTGGGAGAAGCCGATGGAATTGGTTCCCAATAAAATACCCAGATATCCGGGTGGTAGGGAGATTGACAGATTTAGAGGTCTAAAGGACCCAAAGGATGACGGTCGTCCCGAGGCATGGGTGGGTTCCACCACCTATGCAGTAAACAGGGGTAGGGAAGGAGATTCCAATCTGGGATTATCTGAAGTTTTGCTACCTGAAGGGCAAAAGGTTTTATTGAAGGACCTGATTGAAAGTTATCCGGCAGAACTGCTGGGCAAATCCCATGTAAGCAGATTTGGCAGCAATACCTGCCTGCTGGTTAAGCTGCTGGATGCCAGGGAACAGCTTGGCCTTCAAACCCACCCTACCCGGGAATATGCAAGGAAGCATTTCAATTCCGAATTTGGGAAGGTGGAGAGCTGGTATATAATTGATGTGCGGAAGGATCAGGAGGAGCAGCCCTATGTATTGCTGGGGTTTAAGGAAGGCATCAGCCGCGAAATATTTGAAGAGCTGTATGAAAGACAGGACATAAAGGCTATGGAGGAATGGTGCCACAAGATACCCGTTTCACCCGGGGATATGTTTTTTGTGGATGCAGGGGTTCCCCATGCTGTAGGTCCCGGATGTTTTATGGTAGAAGTTCAGGAATCATCCGATATAACCGTAGGTGTTAGGAAGAGAAAATTTTCTTCTGCCGGGGAAGAATTGGAATACAAGGAGCGCCTGTTGGGATGCTATCAATACAGGGGCGCGAGTTACCAGGATAATTTAAGCAGATATAAAATTTTGCCCAGGGTTATTAGTCAGGATACGGGTGGGACAGAAACCCTCCTTCTGGGTGGGGAACAGACATCCTATTTTAGCGTTACAGAGGTTAAGGTAACCGATGAATTTCCGTTTAGAGATACCGGAACCTTTTCGATTGTAATAGTGCTTGACGGTGAAGGTGAAATGATATATGAAGGTGGACGTATGAGTATTCGCAAGAGTAACGAAATTTTTTTGCCAGCGGGGATCAAAAACCTGATCTGGGCAAACAGAGGCCGTACCCCGCTGAAGCTGATACGGGCATTTCCCCCTGAGGTACTTTAGGCATTGGAAATTGGATTATGACACAGAGGGTTAAATATGGACATATATATGCTGGTCTTAGTTTGACACTTCATTTATACATCAAAGCGGAAGGAGTTTTTTTATGTCCCTGGAACGAGTAAGCGTAATACTAAGGGAAGCCGATAAAAGAGGTTATGCGGTTGCAGCGTTTAATGTGTTCAACTATGAAAGCATATCATGGGTTATTGAGGCAGCTGAGGAGGAGGATATGCCAGTCATTGTCATGCTGTATTCGGCATGCGCCGGATTTATTCCACGCACTGCATTTGTGGCCTTGGCAAAGGATATGGCGAATAGGGCAAAGATACCCGTAGGGCTTCATCTGGATCACAGCCGTTCCTTTGAAGAGGTCATGGCCGGGATCCGGGACGGCTTTACATCGGTAATGATTGATGGTTCAATGTTACCTTTTGAAGACAATGTGAGGCTGACAGGAGAGATAGTAAAGGTTGCCCACGCGATGGATGTGGACGTGGAAGCCGAGCTGGGCTTTGTGGGCCATGCCTCGAATTTGGGTGATTATACCGATTCAGCACGCTATACCGATTCTGCTGCTGCTGTGGAATTTGTTGAACGTACGGGTGTGGACTCGCTGGCTATCGCAATAGGGAATGCCCATGGAAATTATGTAGCCATGCCCAATCTGGATTTAAAACGCCTTGAGGAGATTAACCGACTGACAGATGTTCCCCTGGTGCTCCATGGAGGTACTGGCATACCCGATGAGCAGATTAAAGCGGCTGTAAAGCTGGGAATTAACAAGCTAAATATAGGAACCGAACTTAATCAGGTATTCATCCAAAGGATTCGGGAAACGGTGAGTGAGAATTAGGTAAGGGGTATGCTGGGCTGTATGATGGATATAAAGGATGAAGTAAAGGATAGTATTAAGCATAAAATAAAGTTACTGAAGCCGTGAATTATATTTAGCAATATATATGCAATGAAAGGAGTTGTCTATTATGAAAAACAGGATTGCATTAGTGACCGGTGCAGGAAGGGGCATAGGCAGAGGCATCGCATTAAAGCTTGCTGAAGCCGGGTATGATGTGGGAGTACATTACGGTACAAGCCGGGAAGGAGCCGAACAGGTAGCCGAAGCAATCCGAAAAATGGGGCGTAAAGCTGTAACTATCCAGGGAAATGTGCAGAATGTTCAGGAGATTGAGGAGATGTTTAAACAATTCTTTAAGGAATTCGACCGCATTGATGTTTTGGTCAACAACGCCGGGATAACCCGAATGGCACCGTTTCTGGAAATTAGCGAGGAATTGTGGAACAGCGTGGTAAATACCGATCTTAAAGGTGCTTTCTTTTGCGCACAGCAGGCTGCGAGAAAGATGGTTGAAACGGGCTCCGGAGGGGTGATAATAAACATTACTTCCAACCATTCTATAGGCTGCTGGCCTAATTCAACGGTATACGGTCCGGTTAAAGCCGCATTGGACAAGCTTACCAAAAACATGGCCTTGGATCTGGCCAAATACGGGATACGGGTGGTTGCGATTGCTCCGGGGTATACGCATCTTGAATGGTTTCCTGAAAGAAGCCGGCCGTATATTGAACAAATTTCAAAGAGAATACCCATGCAACGCTTCTGCACACCTGAGGAGGTTGGAGCAGCGGTTGTATATTTGGCTTCCGATGAGGCTGGCTACATAACCGGGACAACCTTGTTTATGGACGGCGGTGCTCTGCTTCCCGTGGTTGCTGATAATGAATACTGCTAGATATGCTTTGGGATTGCTGAGCGGATTTATATAAAACAAGAAAGGATGATGGGAGTGATAATAACGTGGATTGGTCAGGGAGGATTTATGTTTCAGTTGGGAGACAAAACCGTGGTGGTTGATCCCTATCTATCCAATTCCGTTGCCGAAGCCGATGGTTTTGAGAGAATGGTACCCGCTCCTTTTAGCCCTCAGGAGCTTAAGGCGGATATGATTGTGTGTACTCATGATCATATGGACCATCTGGACGAGGAAACCATCAAGTATACCGATTTTTCACGTATATTATATGCAGGGCCGGATAGCTGTATAAAACACTACAGAGCCATAGGAATACCCGGGGAGCGTTTGATTAGTCTGAACATAGGGCAATCTGTTGGTATTGGCGATGGGGTAATTCACGGAGTATATGCTGCCCATACCCAGGACAGCATAGGTGTGGTTATTGAGTACGACAGCATAGCATGTTACCTGGTAGGGGACAGCCTGTATGATGAGAGGCTGTTGGAAGCGGGGAGATATGCCCCCGATGTTTTGCTGTGCTGCATAAACGGAAAGCTAGGCAACATGAACTATCTTGAGGCAGCCGGTTTGGCAGAAAAATTAGGGGTTAAGGTAGCCATACCATGTCATTATGGGATGTTTAAGGAGAATACCGAAGACCCGGAGAAATTCCTGGAAGAACTTCAAATAAGGGGTATACCGGGTTTCATTGTGGAGTATAACAGGCCGTATCGGATAAATGATATTATAAATAGTGTAAAGGGGAGGAAATGATCATGGAAGCACTGCTTGACAAATTTAAGCGGAAGATTGAAGAGGATTATGTGATTGGGCCGTTTATGAAAACAGGCGATCCGGCTTTTGTTGAAGTTGCCGGATATGCGGGCTTTGATTTTGCCATATTGGATACCGAACACGGACCGGTAAGCATTGAATCAATGCAGAATAACGTCAGAGCTGCATTGGTAGCCGGGATCGTGCCCATCATAAGGGTGGAGGATCACCAGGAGGTCAATATAGGGAAGGCACTGGATATTGGTGCTCTGGGCGTTCAGGTGCCTCAGATTACCAATGCAAAAGAAGCCGAAGATGTTGTGAGGGCAGCCAGGTTTTATCCTAACGGGAATCGCGGTGTATGCCGCTTTGTCAGGGCTGCTAAATATTCTGCCATGGACAGGTATGAGTATTTCCGTTCGGCCGATGACAACCTGATTATTCTGCAGCTGGAAGGGCAGGAAGCCCTCCGAAATATTGACGAAATCCTCGATGTATCGGGAGTCGATGTAATATTTATCGGCCCTTACGATCTGTCCCAGTCATTGGGGGTTCCCGGTGAGGTTAATAACCCAAAGGTTATCGGGCAGATGGAATATATTGTTAATAAAGCCAGGGAGAAAAACAAGGTTATAGGGACATTTATTGACAGGCTGGAAGACATTGGGCGGTGGAAAAAGGCAGGTGTCAGGTATCTGTCCTATTCGGTGGATGTAGGAATTTTTCTTGACGGATGCAGGGCAATTGTTGAAGCCGCAAAGAAGGTGTGATACAGGCAAGAAACCGTGTAAACCATACGCTTTACACGGTTTCTTTTATTTGTCTTTATTATTGCCGTCAGATCATTTATAATAGAGAAAAGAGAATGAAAGAACCTATGCGTGAGTTATATTTGACATAACGATTAGTAGGATTGAGCGGGGGGCGGCGCAATGAAAGGATTTCATAATTATGTCTGGAGCATATATCTGATACTGTCAGGTATCCTGTTTATTGTTAAACACCGTTACAACCTGAAGATTTCGATGCCGAAGGCAATGGTTGGATTATTTTTTATTTTTTTTGGGCTGTATATACTGAGCGGGGGTGGATGGACCGGCTTAAAGTCGGAGAATAGTATAATATTTGGCAATGGGGTTATAAAATCTATAGGGGATGATGGTGAATGCAATGTTATATTCAGCAACGGTGTTATCGACCTTTCCCAGGTAATGGCTTCAGAAGAAAGAGAAGAAATAGAGGTTAATGTCGTGTTCAGCAATGCCACACTTATTTTAAGTCCCGACAAACCGATTGTTGTGGAGATAAGCACGGCATTTGGGGCAACAGAAACCCCCGATGGGGCATCCACGGCATTTGGCGAACATGTTTACCGAGCATCCGGAAGCCGTCAGGAGGGCGAAGATCACATAACCATCAAAGCCAACAATGTGTTTGGCAAGCTAACCATAGAAATGCAGCAATAATGGTGTTATCATAGTCGGCAATTGATATTATAAGGGGACAGAGCAGCAGATAAATCATAAAGAAGAGGTGTAAAATGGCAGAAAGGATTAATACAAAAAAAGCAGCTGTATATTTGATGGCAGCAACGCTTTTCAGTAAGGTATTGGGTTTTTTCAGGGAAATCCTGCTTGGCAGTCGGTATGGAGCTACATATATCACCGATGCCTATCTGGTATCTCTGACCATACCCCTTGTATTATTTTCCAGCGTTGCCGCAGCCATTTCTACAACCTATATTCCGATCTATTCCGATATAAGCCTGCATAAAGGAAAAAAGCAAGCCATAGATTTCACAAATAGGCTTTTGAATATCATAGTTTTAGCCAGTACGATATTTGCCGTTCTTGGAATGATTTTCACCAGACCCATAGTTTCGGTTATCGCCATGGGTTTCAGGGGGCAGGCGTTGGAGTTGGCGGTTAAGCTGACCAGAATGACCTTCCCCATGATAATCTTTATAGGGGCTGCCCATGTATTTATGGGCTTTCTGCAGTCCAACAATGAGTTTGTAGTACCGGCTTTAACCGGTATTCCTTATAATATTTTCATAATACTTATGCTTTTGCTCAGCGATTCTGTAGGAATATACGGCTTGGTGTACGGCACCGTTGCCGGTGTGGCCATGCATGTGGTTGTTCAAATACCGGCCTTAAAGAAAAAGGGATACCGCTATTCAAGATTGTTGAGTTTAAAGGATCCCTACGTCAAAAACGTGATGTTACTTGCTGTACCCGTGATGATGGGCATGGCAATACAACAGCTAAATGCTCTTATCGATAGAATGCTGGCATCCGGCTTGCCTGAGGGAAGCATTTCCGCCCTTAACTTTGCCAACCGGCTTAATGCCTTTGTCTACGGGGTTTTTTCATCCTCGATATCGGTGGTTGTTTACCCGCAGCTTTCCAAGCTCAATGCCGAAAAGGATATGGACGGCTTTAAGAAGACCTTGGTGAATGGTCTTAATATTATAACCCTGTTGTTGGTTCCCATCTCCGTAGGGGCAATCGTACTCAGGCAACCCATAGTATCGGTTTTGTTTGAAAGAGGGCAGTTTGATGAACGGGCAACAATAATGACAGCTTCCGCCCTTATGTTCTATTCCATGGGTATAGTTTTTTACGGATTCCGGGATATGCTCAACAGAACATTCTATTCGCTGCACGATACCAGAACTCCCATGCTCAACGGTATTGGGGCGGTAGTCGTCAATATAGTTTTCAATTTGATACTGATACGTTATATGCAGCACAGCGGCTTGGCCCTGGCTACGAGCATATCGGCTGCCGTTATGACATTTTTAATGTTTGCCAGTCTAAAAAAGAGATTGGGGAGCATAGGGTGGAGAAGCGTTTTGCTGGTATTTATAAAGAGTGTTGCGGCATCGATGATCATGGGACTGGTGGTGTATGTACTGAATAGAATTGCTGCGACTTACCTTGATTTGACCGGCAGAATGATCAGCTTTATTGTGCTGGGGTTGATTATAGGAGCGGGGGTGCTGGTATATTTTGCACTCATATATGCTTTTAGGGTGGAAGAGTTGGGCTGGCTTTCCGGGATTATTAGAAACTATATAAGGACAAAAAGGGATCAGCGTTAGCCCGCAGTGGGATTTGCGTCTAGCTTGAGCAGTTTTCGGGCATTTCCTCCAAGTATGGCGTCAATGTCCTTGCGAGAAAGGGGAAGGGAACGAATGTTGGCCAGCTCCGTTTGCTGATGTGCCCAGGGGGAATCGGTACCAAACAATATTTTATCGGCCCCGTGGGCTTTTATTATATCCGTCATTCCTGCTGATCCCAGATCTGCAAAGGAATAGGAAGTATCAAGGTAGATATTCCGTCCTGCCAGATGACGTTTTACCTCTTCCCACAGCAGGTAGCCTCCCATGTGGGCAGCAATTATTGGAGCACCCGGGAATGCATCTATCAGGCTGCTTAACATGGCTGGTGTACAATGGCAGGGCGGGGGCAGACCTATATCTATTCCGGCGTGAAAGAGGATTATCATATCGTGTTCAAAAATGGCCTCGTATATTGGGAATAGATCCGGGCTATCGGCAAAGAAGTTTTGATAATCGGGATGAAATTTGATGCCGCGAATTCCCGCCTCGGACAGTCTTTTGATCTCATCCTTCCATAATGGATAAGCCGGATGTATGGTCCCAAAACTTATTATGGAACCGTTCTGCACGCCGATAGCCCAGCCGTTGATTACCGGTGTTTGTTCGGGCTTGGTCGCAATTGGCTGAAGTACGCTTCTGTTCACTCCTGCAGCTTTCATGGATTCCTTTAAGGCCTTAACTGTTCCGTCAGTATGAGGCATTATGCCGGCCGTATCGGCCAGCAGCGGTATGGCCCTTGATGCAAGTTTATCGGGGAAACAATGGGTGTGTATGTCTACAATCATGCGAAATATTAGCCTCCCTGTTCCAGTAGTATATTGCCGTATAAATAGTTGTCTTCCGGTAAGGATTATGCCGGAGTTACTTTCCGGCCGGATTATGGTTGTTCTGTTGATAATCGGGACAAGGGACGGATGTTTTTGCTAATCTGACTTAGCTAATCTGACAATGGCTGAATATACAGAGGAAGGTATATAAGACGCCCGTCTTTCCTTGTGCTTTCCATGAGGGATATTTTGGAAACTTTAATGACGCTGCTGCAGTTCTCTGAGATCTTGGGAATAATGTCCTCCGCCAGTTTTGAAAAATCGACTGAAAGAGATACCTCCCGCCCCAGGGTTATGTGGGGAGAGTACTTCCTTGTATCCCTGGCTATGCCTATATTGTTAAGGGCCGTGTCCAGCCGGGAAAACAGATGGTTCAGCCTGTCCAATTCACCCTTGAGCCCTATCCAGATTATTTTCTTATTACCCCGGGGAAAGCTACCCAAATCACCCAGATGGAGACTGAAGGGCTTGCATGCCTTGGCTGTTTCCTTCATTGCAGCGGTTATTTCATTAATAAAAGGAGGCTGCACCTCTCCTATGAACTTAAGGGTGAGATGGAAATTTTCCGGCCTTGTAAAATTCCCGGACGTGCTGCAGTTTACAACACGCTGTTGGATGTTATAAAGCTGATCCTTTATGTGCTGTTCGAATTCAATGGCTATAAAAACTCTCATCTGTTACCTCCAGTTTAGCGGTGTATGCATAGCTGTATATGTTACCATGTATTCATATGTACTCTTTCCGGTTTGTACCTGTCGGAAGGGCCCTTTTCTTCGTCAGGAACTCCAAGGGCTACGATGGCGAAGGGTATAATATGGTCGGGCAGGTTAAATAATCTCCTTATACCTTCCTCCCGCTCTTTTATAGGATGCACACCCAGCCACACCCCGCCAAGACCCAGCTGTGCAATTGCCAGCAGCATGTTTTGGGTGGCGGCTGCACAGTCCTGTACCCAGTATCCCCGATATCTCTGCAGGTCAACATCGGCAACAACGATAATGCACTTTGGAGCTGTATTGAGCATGGATGAATAGGGATGGAATTTGGTAATCTCCTTCATCTTCTGCCGATCATCCACCACTATGAAATGCCAGGGCTGTTCGTTGCCGGCGGAAGGTGCTGACATGGCTGCCCTGAGAATGGTGTCAATGGCTTCTGGGCTTACGTTCGCGTCCTTGTATCTTCGGATACTTCTTCTCTTATAGAAGAAGTCCAATACATGCTTTGTATCCATTGCACATACCTCCCATCATTATAGGTATAAAATGGGTTCACTAAACACTATTATACCAGAATTTTGTCCATTTAGCATGGGAGATTGGGTAAATGGTCCTGGGTCTCATTTGCATGTTTCCGGAATTTTTGCAGAGAGGATAAAGCTTATCAGAATGGTGTATGGCAAAAAAATAAGGCAGTGTTGATACAACACCGCCTGTATATATAGTTTATATTATACATATATTATAAATGTATAATATATGTGTTAAATTATCTTCCCACAAACATCTGTACGAATACATAACCGTATCTGGGACTTTTTTGTACCCCTATGCCGATATGGGTGAAGCTGGGGTTTAGGATATTCTTTCTGTGTCCTTCCGAGTTCATGAGGCCGTTGTGGGCGCCTTCCACCGATGAATATCCTGCCAGATTCTCACCTGCAGTCCTGTACTGTATACCAAAGCGCTTCATCATATCGAAGGGGCTGCCGTAGGTGGGTGAGGTATGGCTGAAGTAATTGTTATCAACCATATCCTTGGCTTTTATGTTAGCCACATTGGCCAGCTCCCCATCCCATTTGAGGGGATTCAGGCCTGCCTTGGCCCGTTCGGCATTTACCAGTTCAAGCATTCTGGCCTGCTCGCTGCTTAGGCCGGAAGGCTCCTGAGGAACGGGTTGTTGTGGTGCGGGCTTTTCCGGCGCAGGCGTTTGAGGAGCTGGTTCCTGAGGAGCAGGTTGCTCCGGAGCAGGTTCCTGTGGTGTTGGCTCCTGAGGTGTCGGTTCCTCAGGTGCCGGCTGCTGAGGAGCGGGTTTGGTATACCATTTAAAGATCCTTCCTATACAGCCGTCATTGGTTCTGATTATATACCAGTTGCCCAACTGACCCAGAACATCGGCAATTTCACCGCGTTTTAGAACGTCTACTATTTTGGACTGGGTGCTGTTATTGACCCTCACATTCAGATTGTTTGCCGTTACCGTTACCTTGCTGGGGCAGGTCCCATTCGATGAAGCTAATACAACTCCCTGCGGCAATGGTTGTCCGGCTACAAATAATAAACCTACAGCAAATAATATCAGCAAAACTATTGAAGTAGTTCGTTTTTTCATATTATAACCTCCAATATTATTAATATATTTGTAATATATTTTAAATATATTTTAACATAATCGTTATATAGTGTCATTATATAATTTATGGTAATTTATATCCTGTTTTTCCCTTAAGTCTGAGGCCAAAATTATTTCATACATCTTAATGAGTAATTGAATTTTGCCGGTGGATATGATAAAGTCTAAATGTTAAGAAGGCTTTTGAATAAGGAGAGATTCCATGGATAGGCCAAGGATAATGATAATAGATGGTAACAGCCTGATGCATCGGGCGTTCTATGCCCTTCCCATGCTGACCAATAAAAAGGGCATTCCCACCAACGCAGTGTACGGCTTTGCCAACATGTTTTTAAAGCTGATAGAGGAGTATAAACCCGATTATATAGGGGTGGCCTTCGACAAAAAGGGGCCGACATTCCGTCATGAAGTATATCAGGAATACAAGGCGACGAGGCAGAAGACCCCTGAGGAGCTTATTCCCCAGTTTGAAATATTGAAAGAAATGCTGAGGCTGATGAATATAGCCATATATGAAATAGATGGGTATGAAGCTGATGACATCCTGGGCTCTTTTGCCCGCATATCTTCAGAGAGGAATATGGATGCCTATCTTGTTACCGGGGACCGGGATGCCCTTCAACTGGTTTCGCCCGGGGTTAAGGTTGTATTAACAAAAAAGGGGATTTCCGACGTCCAGGTGTATGACATGGATGAAGTAAAGCGAGAGTACGGCTTGGAGCCTATCCAGATAATCGATCTGAAGGCACTGATGGGGGACAGTTCGGACAATATCCCTGGCGTTCCGGGAATTGGAGAAAAAACAGCCCTCAAACTTCTTCATGAGTACCGCTCGGTTGAACAGGTACTGGATAATGCAGAAAATATAAGCGGCAAAAAGCTTAGGGAAAACCTGATACAATACGGGGAACAGGCATTGCTGAGCAAAAGATTGGCCACAATTGTCCGGGATGCTCCGCTTGATATTAAGATAGAAGACTGTTGTTATGAACCTGAATATTCAGCTGATTTACTAGCATTCCTGGAAGAATTGGAATTTTACACCATACTTGATAAGATAGGCTTTAAAAGGGAAGAGGCACAGCGGAAATCGCAGGTCAACAGAAAAAACACGGTTGTAATCAGTACGGTAAATGAACTGAAAGAGCTGGCCGATACCCTGTCCCAGGCCGGTGAAGTGGCAATGCTGGTAAATGACACGGATATTACCCTGGCCGATTGTAGCGGTAAGCTATACAGAATTGACCTAAACGATTCTTCCGACAAGCAAGGGTTGAATTATGCCCGGGTCATTCAGGAGCTGAGGTCAATACTTGAGAATGAGCAGTTGCCAAAGATAGTGCATGATGGCAAGAAATTGATATTGGCTGCGTACAAATGCGGTGTGGCGGTGAAGGGGCTGGCCTTTGATACCTATATAGCAGCCTATTTGCTTGATCCCACGGCAAATGGATATAATCTGACTAGCTTGCTATACCGTTATGCCGGCATTGACACGGATTATGTGGATGCAGCTGACCTGTGTATATTGGCTGAAAAGATGAGGGAGCAATTGGTTAAAACTCAAATGTTCCAATTATATGAGACCATAGAACATCCGCTGATATATGTGTTGAGCGATATGGAGATTACGGGCTTCAAGGTTGACAGGGAAATGCTGGTTAAGCTGGGTACTGAATTTTCTTCCGAAATAGAAACCCTTACTCAGGAGATATACAGCCTGGCCGAGGAAGAATTCAATATAAATTCTCCTAAACAGCTGGGGTTCATATTGTTTGATAAGCTGAAGCTTCCCGTTATCAAAAGGACCAAGACGGGTTATTCCACCGATATTGAGGTTCTTGAACAGTTAAGACCCTATCATGAGCTGGTGGAAAAGGTTATAGAATATCGGCAGGTGATGAAGTTAAAATCCACCTATATAGACGGACTGCTGGGCGTAATCGATCCGAAGGATGGAAGGGTTCGCTCCAGCTTCAACCAGACGGTAACGGCGACTGGAAGGATAAGCAGCACCGATCCCAACCTGCAGAACATACCCGTTAAGGATGAAATGGGGCGGCGAATACGAAAGGTATTTGTGCCAACCGATGAGAATTATCTGCTTGTAGACGCCGATTATTCCCAGATTGAACTTCGGGTACTGGCTCATATATCAGGGGATCCCACCTTTATTGATGCATTTTTGAATAATCAGGATATACACCGGAGAACGGCCTCGGAGATATTCGGGGTGCCGCTTGAACGTGTATCACCGGAGCAACGCAACAGCGCAAAGGCTGTCAACTTTGGAATAGTTTACGGAATAAGCGATTACGGCCTGTCAAGAAATCTGGGTATAAGCCGTAAGCAGGCCCAGGAATATATTGAAAGCTACTTTGCCCGATATCCTAAAATTAAAGAGTATATGGAGCGGATTGTTGAAACCGCGAAGAGACAGGGATATGTAACAACATTGATGAACCGGCGCAGGTATTTGCCAGAGCTGAAGTCGCGCAACTACAACATACGTTCCCAGGGTGAAAGGCTGGCAATGAATACGCCTATCCAGGGGACCGCTGCCGACATAATCAAAAAGGCCATGAATGATGTATATGGCGAGCTGAAAAGGCGAAACCTGAAATCCAAATTAATACTTCAGGTGCATGATGAGCTGATAATTGATACCTATAAGCCGGAGTTGGAAGAAGTGAAGGATATAGTTGTCAAGTGCATGGAAAATGCTATGAAACTTCGTGTTCCGCTGGTTGTCGACGTTGGAGTAGGCACAAGCTGGTATGATGCAAAATAGGGGGAATTATGAATATAATTGGGTTAACCGGGGGCATAGCTGTTGGAAAGACTACGGTGGCAAAAATGCTTGCCGAATTAGGTGCGGTTGTTATTGATGCTGATGTTGTCGCAAGGAGGGTAATGAAAAAGGGTACACCGGTATGGAAAAGGGTAAGGGAAACCTTTGGTGATGAATATTTATTGGAAAACGGGGAGATCGACAGGAAAAAGCTAGGAGAGCTGGTGTTTGCCGATTGCAAAGCATTAAAAAAGCTCAATGAAATTACCCATCCGGCCATTCGCCGGGAGATACTGCTGGAAATCGAGAAGCTATCTTCAAAGGAATGCCGGCAGTTAGTTGTGGTGGATGCGGCATTGCTGATCGAAGCCGGCTGGTTGGACATGGTGGATGAAGTATGGCTGGTGGTGGCCGACAGGGGTGTACAGTTAAGCAGGCTTATGCAGAGGAACGGTTTATCCCGGGAGCAGGCCTTAAACCGAATTAACAGTCAGATGGATCAGGATGTAAAAAAACGGTATGCGGACAGGATAATTGATAACTCTTACGATCCCGAATATACCAGAGGGCAGGTGGAACGGCTGTGGCAAGAGCTGATGTCTTGAGAAGGCTGTTGATACTTGCTCTGGTACTGGTTGTTGTATTGGGCTTAATTTATGCAAGTTCTACCTGGTTCCTTAAAAAAAGGTATCCTATGCTCTATAGGGATATAATACTGCTATACTCTTCGGAATATGAACTGGATCCTTACCTGGTGTTTGCTGTAATTTGGGTGGAAAGCAAATTTGACAGCAGGGCCACATCCAGGCGGGGTGCCCGGGGACTTATGCAGATTGTTCCGACCACGGGCAGCTGGGTGGCCGAAAAAATGGGGCTTAAAGGATACAACGATGACAGCCTGTATGATCCCGATATCAATATTCGAATTGGCTGCTGGTATATAAATTATCTTAAAGAATTGTATTTTGGTGATATGAATTTGGCGCTTGCGGCATACAACGGCGGAAGCGGGAATGTCCGGAAATGGCTTAATGATCCAAGGTATAGCAGGGATGGAAAAACGCTGGAGGATATTCCCTTTAAGGAGACAAAAAACTTTGTTAACAGGGTATGGCATGCGTATAATCGTTATAAGCGTCTTTATCGTTTGTAAACCTATGACATGATGACTGAAAGGGACTGCGCACTTATGATCTATATAAAGCGAAAATTTGCATTGACAGTATTGGTGCTGTATTTAGCGAGTGTTATGATGGGGTGCGGATTGGGCAAAACTCCCGATCCTCTGGAACATAATCTGGACGGGGAAACGGAACGGGAAGAGGAACAAAAGGAAGAGCCGGTTCCCCGGAGGGGTGGGGAATTGATCATACCTATTCCGCCTCCCGATACCTTTAATCCTTTGCTCACCCGTTCCAGGGATATGATTAATTTTTTTGGGCTTATATTTGAAGGTTTATTTGAGTATGACCAGAACATGAAACCTCAGCCGTGTTTGGTTGAATCATGGGAAGTGGAAGAAGAGGGCAAACTGTGGCGATTTCATCTGCGCAAGAATATCAGGTTTCATGATGGCTCCATATTGACGGGAGAGGATGTGGTATTTACCTTTATTGCGCTGCAGCAGGGGAATATGGACTCTTTCTTTCAAAAGGGAATATACGATAATTCTAAAATACTGAAAATTGAAGTGGATCTATTTGATGTGTATACGGTCAATGTCTATCTTTCAACTCCCATCAATAATATGCTGGATATAATGACGTTTCCTGTCCTGCCGAAAAAAATATATCAGTCGGATACCTTAATGCTGGAGCGCAAGGAGGATATGAGCTTTCTACCCATTGGGACCGGACCTTACAAGGTGGATGAGGTGATGCTTGAAGAAAGATGGATCCGGCTTGTAAGAAATTATGACTGGTGGGGTAAACAACCTTACATTGATTCAATCCTGGCAAGGATCTATCAGGATGAGATGCAGATAAGACAGGCCTTTCGCAGCGGGGAGATTGATCTGATCGATATCACATCCGCCATTACCAATCCATATTCACTGGATGAGGATACAAAAAGTTACAGATATCTTACACGCAATTATGAGTTTCTGGCATTCAACCTGGAACATCCCATATTGGGGGATGTTGCCGTACGGAAGGCCATAGCCTATGCCTTACAGAGAAAAGACATAATTTTTAAGGTCTATCTGAATAATGCCGAGACCATCGATGTACCAATTCCTTCCGATTCATGGTTATACGATGCTTCTTCAAGGATATATGATTTTGAGCAGGAAAAGGCGGTAAAATTGCTGGAAGAGGCAGGCTGGTTCGATCCGGACGGGGACGGAATCCGGAGCAAGGTTTTTGACTCCCAAACGGCAGAGTTGAAGTTTACCATATTGACAAATGGGGAAAACAGCATAAGAAAGGACGTTATAGAGCTGATAGCACAACAGCTTCAGCAGATTGGCATCGGGGTTGAGAGCAGGATAGTTCCGTGGGAGGAATTTGAAACCATTTTGAAAGACGGTGATTTTGAAGCCGCCTTAACCGGTTATTACCTTGATATATTCCCCGATTTGGAATTTATGTTCCATTCCGGGGCAATCGGGGAAGGACTTAATAATTTTATGAGATACCATGACGAGGAGCTGGATAGGCTGATAGATGAGGCTTCCCAAACATATGAGGATAATCGGCTGGTTGAAATTTACAGCCGAATTCAGCGGCGGCTTGTGGACCAGCTTCCCGTTGTCAGCCTTTATTTCCAGACCGCTTCTCTTTTGATCAGCAACAGGGTTTATGGCGTGGAAGCGCCCAGGGAACATAACATATTCAGAAATATTGAGGAGTGGTATTTGTATCCTTAGTGCTTTTGAATGCCGGAAATAAGGCGGGACTGGTTTTTATGTCTTTTGGCTATGTGTGCTTTTTAGCCAGCCTTCGGCTATGCAAATGCTGCTGTTTTGACGGAGTTTAGAACGGAAAGGATTGCCTGTATGAACAGAACAGCCAGATTTATGTGTACAATAGTCTTATCGCTATTGATTATTGCTTCATTTGCCTCTGTGTGCCATGCCAACGCTGCTGAGCCTCCCTCTATCTTGATCATTGTTTCAAATCCGCCGCCCGAATTGGAGATCGGCATCAAAGCCGGTGAGGCGTTTGTTGAGGCCGAAAGGATAGATAAGGCCATGGAGAGGTATTATATATTTTATTCACGCCATCTGGAGGATGTCAGCGATTATGTTTTTAGGGTTTCCACCGGGAATGACGGCTATGAAATAGCCATAGACAAGCCAGATAAGCGATATAATCAGATTTATACCTTGAATTTGGCGGATCGGACGTTGTCTCCGGGGAAATCCTTATCCAGATCAGTTTTATTGATCGGGTCGCGGTTGATTTTGACGTTGATGATTGAGGGTATCGTATTCTGCTTATTTGGATTCAGAAGCAGAGATCATTGGATTGCTTTTCTTATCATAAATCTTATTACCCAGGGCTTGTTGAATATTTGGATTAACGGCTTTGTCCCGATACAAAGCTATTTGATATTGAATCTGATAGCTGCCGAAATATTGGTATTTATAGCTGAAATAAAAGCCTTTTTGATGATTATAAAGACACAGCGTTTGCGTACGCTTCTGTACGTGCTGACAGCCAATCTGATGAGCCTGTTGGCAGGGGGATATATAATTACTCTGCTGCCGGTATAATCAATGCAGCTATCCTGCTATTCCGGAGGCTGTACTGCTTTGGGGGCGCACCCCCTTATTTATATGAAGGATATAGATGGAATCATACGCACTGAATTAATGCCACATTGATAAAAGCATAAATTTTTTCTTCCAAGTTATGCTTATTTAGTATATATAAAAACATATTATAAAAAGCACAGAACGAGATTGAGGGAGGGATTTGCAATGTATATAAACCCATATCAAAATGCACTGATTGGTCCAGAATATGGATATAAAGCCAATTTTCACACCCATGCCGGAACCGGTAAGGGGACCTGCGGACACCATGAAATTCGGGATGTGTTGGAAGCATATAAGGATGCAGGATACCAGGTGCTGACCATCTCAAATCACGACCTGTTTACTGACGCGGAACCATACGGCCAGGAATACGATATCACCTTAATCAACGGATATGAATATTCAAAGGATCCCCATATGCTGTGCATAGGGTGTGATGCGGTGTGTACGGGCAACCACCAGGAAGCCATTGATTCCTGCGTGGAGCAAGGAGGCTTTGTGATTCTTTGCCATCCCAATTGGATTCGAAAGGAATACTGGCCATGGAAGGATATTGATAACACCTCCGGTTTTGCCGGGCTGGAGATATACAATCACCTTATTTACAGGCTGGAAGGCTCCGGCTTGGCTGTGGATACATGGGACCATATTCTGTCAAACAGAAGACTTGCCTGGGGTTTTGGCAGCGATGATTTCCATAGCTGGCAGGATTTGGGAAGGGCCTGGAACACCATACTTTCCCCGTCCCGCTCCCGTTCCGATATAATGGCTTCCATCATGTCGGGCAGTTTTTATGTATCCACCGGGCTGTGGCTAAGCGAATTTGAATTTGATGACAATTGCTTAAAAGTATCGGCATGTTTTAAAAAAGCATACATCAGAGAATATCAATACCGTTTTATCGGTCAGAACGGACAGCTGCTGGATGTTCAGACCGGCGAATACGGGGTTTACCAGCTTGATGGCGATGAAAAATATGTAAGAGTGGAGGCGATCGGTGAAAACGGTGCCATGCTTTGGACCCAACCCGTATACCGTAATGATTATTTTAAAAAGCCATGATATGCAGAATTCTGGGTTTGTTTGTTCGGAGGGTAAGACAATAGTCAGATACAATAGCTGCCTGGTTGTTTATTGGTCAGCAGACAGGAGAAAGTTATTAATTTATAAGGGTGTGAGTATTTATGAATTCAGATGCAAGAATTCTTAGAAACCTTGCCTGGCGTTATTCCGAGTTGGCGTACAGCAGCAAAAATCAGGAGAATATCAAGCTGCACAGGGCTGTCAACGATCTGAACCAGATAAGACCCGTTGTTTTAATTGATGAAATTCCGTGGCACGAGATGAATATAGACGATGAGCTGACGCTTCAATGCGAAGACCCCTTTCTGCAAAGTATAGAATGGTTTTTCCGCACCAATCTCTATAAGAGCAAGTACATGCCTGCAGACATGGTTGTTCCTCCTTTTGTCCCCGTCCATAAGATAATAGAATCCACCGGTATTGGCATTACCGTTGAAGAGGAAATTCTGGCAACGGATGAGCGGAATAATATCGTTTCTCATAAGTATAATGATGTTCTGGCCACCGAAGATGATTTGGCCAAACTGCATAGTCCCGTGGTAACGTACAATAAAGAGGAGACCCTTAAGCGATATAATATGGTCGGAGATATACTTGGTGATATTATGCCGGTCAAGCTGATGGGGGTCAGCTACTTCAACTTCACCCCCTGGGATGGAATATCCAGGTATCGAGGCGTTACCAATTTGTTGGTGGATTTGGTCGAACGGCCGGAATTCATGCACAAGCTTATCAGGAAAATGACGGATATCGGCCTGTCCTATCTTCAGCAGCTTGAAGAGCTGGATCTTCTGGATGTCAATGGATATATTCTGCATTGTACTCCTATTTATGCAAGCGATTTGCCCGGAAGCGATTTCGATGGTACCAAGGTAACCAGGAAGAATATCTGGGGCAGGGGGGCTGCGCAGATATTTGGTTCGGTATCCAAACGGATGCACGATGAATTTGACATCCGGTATATGATCGAGACCATAGGCCAGTGCGGTCTATCCTATTACGGATGTTGCGAACCTTTGGACAAAAAGATGGATATTGTGGAGAAGATTCCCAATCTTCGCAAGGTTTCCGTTACCCCCTGGGCTGATGTTAATGTGGCAGCTGAAGCGATTGATGGAAGATTCGTATTGTCCGCCAAGCCCAATCCGGCGTCGGTAGCGGTACCGAAACTGGATAAGGAAAACCTGCGGAAGGAAATAGGCAGGATACTGGATGCCTGTAAGCGAAATAATTGTTCATGCGATATCGTTTTAAAGGATATCAGCACTTGCTGCCACCGGCCTGAGAATATCTTTGAATGGGAACAAGTTGTTATGGAGATGGTGAGGAATTATTAAAATCTCCGGGGAAAACCGGTTGACAATAATATGAGAAGTGTTTATAATTATTCTTGCAGTGAAAGGAACTTCATATAGTATAGTAACGAATGCCGCTATCCGGGCATACCGGATGCGGTGGATATGCGGAAGTGGCGGAACAGGCAGACGCTGCAGTTTGAGGGGCTGTTGCCCATAACGGGCGTAAGGGTTCGAGTCCCTTCTTCCGCACCATTAAGTATAAAAGCCTCGCTGATAATGAGCGGGGCTTTTGCCTTTCCTATGAGCGTCATTTGTCCCATATACACATCGGTTGCCCTGCATCCCCATGATGGACCGCTTTTTTAAATAAAATCCTTTATGAATGAATTTGATGCTATATCCAAATAATAAGCCTGTGTAAAATTCGAATGACATGATCAAACTACGGGAATGAACGGCTGATTTAATGAATTCAGGATGTGTACAGGAGGCAAAATGGATCCTAAACGTGCTTTGTTCTGTTTTTTGTTGCTGTTTTGCATATATACCGGTTTTAGAAGTGGGGGTATTTCTACGTCTGCCGGAAAATTTTTTACTATTGCATCCAATACCGGGCATGAAACCTTTAATAAGGTTCAAGAATGCCTTACCGGTGAATCAGCCGGAACTATCCCTGCTACCGCGGCCACGTCTGCCGTTGTGATGGATGTGGCCAGCAGGCGGGTGTTGTATGCAAAAAATCCCCATATCAGGCTGCCCATGGCCAGCACTACAAAGATCATGACGGCCATTCTGGCCATTGAGATGGGTGATTTGGATGACGTTGTAACGGTTTCTCCAAGAGCGGTGGGAATTGAAGGTTCGTCTATCTATTTGGGGAAAGGTGAAAAGCTCACCCTGGAAGATCTGCTCTACGGCCTTATGCTCCGCTCCGGAAACGATGCAGCAGTGGCCATAGCTGAGCATATCGGCGGAACGGTGGAGAATTTCGTCAACCTCATGAACAGGAAAGCATTTCAGATAGGAGCAAAGAATACGAACTTTGTAAATCCACACGGCTTGCATGATGATAATCATTATACAACCGCCTATGATCTGGCCCTGATTTCTGCATATGCTATGGAGAATCCCGTATTTCGGACAATTGCTTCAACAAAACGCAAGACAATTCCCTGGGAAGGCCGTAACTACAGCAGGGTGCTTCAAAATAAGAATGCGCTGCTTTGGGATTACGAAGGAGCAAACGGTATAAAAACCGGATACACAAAAAAATCCGGAAGATGTCTTGCCTCGGCAGCTCTGCGTTTCGACATGCAGTTGGTTTGCATTGTCCTGAATTGCCAGCCCTGGTTTGAGGATAGCATGGCACTGCTGAATTTTTGCTTTACAAACTTCAAACCCCATACCGTCATTTCCGAGGGACAGGTATTGGGCAAGGTCTCCGTTGTTGATGGCTTTGAAAGCAGCGTGGATGTTATATCCGGAGAGGATGTGGTCTTACCTGTGAAGGAAGGGGAGGCAGGAAAAATAAAAATTAGGGCATATTTGCCATCCTTCATTAAGGCTCCTGTTAAAGCCGGCAGGAAGGTGGGCTATGTGGAGATCTATCTGGGCAGTGATGTGAGAATCAGGAAGGCTCTCTATACAGCATCCGGTGTCAAAGAAAACACCTTTATATCCAATTTTAAGAGGATTATTGATAAATGGCTGAAATGCGGCTTATGTTCAAAGAAGACAGCAAATAGGCCCCAAATATGGCAGTTCAGGGGCTGTTAAGGAAAAAAGAGGGGTAATTCGGAAACGGCAGTTAATAAAAAAGTAATATTAATGGAACATTTTTGTAAAAAAAATGATGCAAACAAAGCCGGTATATGCTAAAATTATGCTAAGATTTTACAAAAGCTGAAAAAGGTGATTGCATTGAAAAGGGCATCCTTAATAATACTTGTGGTCCTTACAGTATTTACCATGCCGTTTCCTCTTGCTCGGGCTCAGGAGACGGTACCGGCTCAGGAGATACTGAAGATTAGAAGCCAGGGGCAAAAAGTTGTTGATCTTCAGATGCGATTAAGGGACCTGGGATATTTCAATTACAAGGTCACGGGTTATTATGGCACCGCTACTGCCGATGCAGTTCGCCTGTTTCAGGAAGAGAACGGGCTTCAGGTGGACGGATGCGTGGGGCCTGAAACCAGAAGCGTGTTGTACAGCAGTAAAGCCAAACGATATACGGTGTACCCCAGCGAGACGTCCGTGCTGCTGCCCGCTTCAAGAGGTGGCAGAACATCCTTGGGTGTTATGGTAGAATGGTTTTCAAAGGGTCAGTATCTGTTTCCCAGGGGAGCGGTGGCTAAGGTTATCGATTTATATACCGGCAAATCGTTTTATATGAAGCGGACTGGCGGAAGAAATCACGCCGATTCGGAGCCGATTAGCGAAAAGGATGCAAAAACCATAAAGGAAATCTGGGGTGGCTGGAGCTGGGAGCGAAGGCCGGTTATAGTTGAAATTGGAGGCGTGCGGGTTGCGGCTTCAATGCACGGGATGCCCCATGCCTATGACACCATTTCCGGGAATGGAATGGATGGGCATGTGTGCATTCACTTTTATAAGAGCAAAACCCATATTCACAATCGCGAGTGTCCTGATCACCAGGCTGCTGTCAGAAAGGCGGCAGGAAAATGATGCGGAAGCCCTGTAATGGGCTTCTGTTTATGTTGTATGGCCGGATATTTGATGGTTTGTCCGGCTTACATATGCAGTTTTTGTATAAAATGGTTTTGTTATGGCAAGAGTAATTACGGGTGAGAAGTATGGATAAAACCATGCCCCGGTTTAAAATTGCCATATTCGGCTTTATTGCCGGGCTCTGTAACGGGCTGTTTGGCTCGGGAGGCGGGACTGTTGTTGTGCCTGCCATGGTTCATTTGGCTAATATGAAGGAGCATGATGCCCATGCTACGGCTTTAGCCATTATCCTGCCTTTGACGGTTGTAAGTTCATTTGTTTATTTTAGAAGTGGTTTTTTTCAATGGGATGTGATTTGGGAGGTGGCAGCTGGCGGGGCCATAGGCGGTTGCATCGGTGCGTGGATTTTAAACCGTATATCGACTTATTGGCTGCGTAAAGTATTCGGGTTCTTTATGATAATTGCTGCTATAAGGATGATCATATAATGCTGCTTTTCTTCATTGGATTGGTGTTTGGAGTCATAAGCGGGATGGGGATAGGCGGAGGTACAATTCTGATTCCGGCTTTAATATTTTTAGCCGGCATATCTCAACAGGCAGCTCAAGGTGTAAACCTGGCAGCTTTTTTTCCCACAGCTGTTTTTGCGATTTATCTTCATATCAGGAACGGATATATTCGTTACAGGATAGCTTTCTATATGTTTTTATCGGGATCAATAGGCGCTTTTTTGGGTGCAATGGCTGCGGCCTGCATATCTACCGGAGTTTTACGCAGACTGTTTGGGATTTTTCTGCTGATCATGGGGATATACGAATTCACACGTGGCGGTGGAAATAAAAGGCAGAAATAAATAATGTGAAAGAAAGTATAACATTTATTTTTGAGATATGTTATAATTGACGGAGATGTTTTTTATATTTTTTTTTCTGTTAATGAGGGGAGGGTGCCGGACAAAAGCCAATTGTACTGCAGATATATTATGGACATTCTCTGTCTTAACAAGTTAGATTCAAGAGGTGAGTTTAAGGGTGTTAACATTTAAAGGAGGAGTACATGCTCCGCACAGAAAGCAGGATACCCGGAACAAGGCCGTTGAATATATGCAGGCGCCCAAGATGGTTTCCATCCCGTTACAGCAGCATATAGGTGTGGCCTGCCAACCGCTGGTCAAAGCCGGTGATGCTGTAAAATTAGGACAAAAAATCGGGGAAGCCAGAGGGTTTGTGGGTGCGCCCGTACATGCCAGTGTATCGGGTGTTGTCAAGGCCATAAAACAGGTGCCACACCCTTCCATGGGAAGTGGTTTGGCTGTGATAATTGAAAATGACGGGAAGGACGAGTTTGATGATTCAATCAAGCCCGGAGATATAGGCTCGATGGATGCAGAACAGCTTAAGGAATTGATTCTGGAGGCAGGTATTGTGGGAATGGGGGGGGCGGCTTTTCCCACCCACGTTAAGCTTTCACCGCCCAAGGACAAAAGCATAGATACCGTCATCCTGAACGGAGCAGAATGCGAACCCTACCTTACCGCCGATCATCGCCTGATGCTTGAAGCCTCCCATGATGTGGTGGATGGCTTGAAGGTAATCATGAAGGTGCTGGGTGTTGAAAGAGCTTATATAGCAATAGAGGATAACAAACCCGACGCCGTACAAGTTATGGCTGATGCGGTTAAATCGGTACAGGGTGTTGAGGTTAAAAGGCTTAAAACCAAATATCCCCAGGGAGCCGAGAAACAGTTAATATATGTTGTTACCGGCAGACAGGTGCCATCCGGCGGTCTGCCTATGGACGTAGGGGTTATTGTGTGCAATGTGGGTACATCGGCGGCTATTGCCCGGGCAATAAAAACCGGCATGCCGCTAATCGAACGGATTGTAACGGTAACCGGAAGCGGGGTGGCGGAACCCAAGAACTTAATGGTACGCATAGGTACATCCTTTATGGATGCCATACAGGCCTGCGGCGGTTTTGTGGGACAACCAGCCAAGGTAATATCCGGCGGTCCGATGATGGGGATTGGACAGTACTCATTGGATGTGCCGGTGATAAAAGGCACTTCAGGGATTGTGGTTTTAACCCGGGAAGAAGCGGAAGTACCGGAGGCTGAACCGTGTATCCGCTGCGCAAAGTGTGTGGAAGCCTGTCCCATGCGGCTTGTACCTTTGCTGATAAGTGCATATGCGTTAAAAGAAGATTATGATAACAGCGAGAAATTTCATGCCATGGACTGTATCGAATGCGGCTGCTGCTCGTACACTTGCCCGGCCAAGCGCCCTTTGGTCCAGTCGATCCGCGTGGCAAAACGAATGATTACTGCAAGGCGGAGGAGGGCTGCTCGCTGACATCAGTTTGCTGCCGGAATAATATTATAATGCAGCATGTGAGGAATAGCGGGATTGACGATTGTTATTAATGCCAAGTTGTATACGTTGCATAAAGCACGTGATATTATGCGGGAGGGGAAATACGATGAATTCTTTAATAGTTTCTTCTTCCCCCCATATATATTCCAAAGAATCCATATCTCGCATTATGCTGGATGTGGTTCTGGCACTTATTCCTGCAGCTGTGGCTGCGGTGTATTTTTTCGGGGGAAGGGTAGCCATAATTATTGCCGTATCTGTATTGGCGGCTGTCGGAACGGAAGCTGTTGTACAGAAATTGATGAAAAAACCGGTTACTATAAGGGACTGGAGCGCAGTGGTAACGGGAATACTGTTGGCTTTTAACTTACCGCCGGCGGTCCCTTTGTGGTTGCCGATCGTCGGGTCTGTTATTGCCATAGCGTTGGTAAAGCAGGCCTTCGGCGGGCTTGGGCATAATTTTATGAATCCTGCTCTGGCTGCTCGTGCAATACTTCTTGCCGCTTGGCCGGTTCATATGACTGCGTGGTTCAAAGCCGGGGCAGATGCCGTAAGCACTGCCACCCCATTGGCTATACTAAAGGGAATTGAGGGTTCACTGGACCAGCTTCCCTCCTTGTGGGAAATTTTTATTGGCAGCCCCTGGGGCTGTATTGGCGAGACTTCAAATTTGGCTTTGTTGGTGGGAGCGGTTTATCTGTTATACAGAAGAGTGATAAACTGGAGAATTCCTTTTGCATTTATCGGTACGGTTGCATTTCTGACCTGGCTTATCGGGCCTCAGGGCCTCTTTACGGGAAACGGTATATACCATATATTTTCGGGTGGCTTAATATTGGGTGCCTTTTTCATGGCTACCGATTATTCATCGTCGCCTGTAACTCCAATAGGCCAGATAATAATGGGGATAGGTTGCGGAATACTTACTTCTATTATCCGGATATATGGAGGGTATCCCGAAGGGGTTTCTTATTCCATACTGTTGATGAATATAGCGACACCCCTGATTGACAGGTACACCATGCCCCGTATATATGGGGAGGTGAAACCCGGTGTCTGATTATGTCAAAATGAGCCTTAAGCTTTTTATTATAACTGCGCTGGCAGCCCTTGCCCTGGGAATAACTTATGCTGTTACAAAGGAGCCAATTGAGCAGCAGAAAGAGCAAGCCGGTATTGAAGCCAGAAGGGCTGTATTATCCGATGCACAACAATTTGTTGCTGTGGATATAGAACTATATAAAAATGAATATCCGGGGATTGTTGAAGTTTATGAAGGAAGGGCCGGAGATACTGAGGTTGGCTATGTGTTCAGAATACTGTCCAAAGGATATGGCGGAAATATAGAACTATATGTGGGGCTTAACACTTCAGAGGGTAAAGTTGCTGGAATCACAATTGCAAGTCACAGTGAAACTCCGGGTTTGGGGGCCAATGCTGCCGAACCGGAATTCCTGAGCCGGTTTTATGACAAACCCATTGATAAGCCTCTGGCAGTTGTAACAGGTGATTCAGGCAAAGCTGATGAGGTGGAGGCCATAACCGGAGCTACAATAACGTCAAAGGCGGTTGTGGATGGAGTAAATGACGCTATATCCCTTTACAATCAAGTTCTGAAGGACGGGGGTGAAGCCAGATGAAGCTTTCCAAGGTGTTTATCAATGGCATACTCAATGAAAATCCTACATTTAGGCTGGTTTTGGGTATGTGTCCCACACTGGCCTTAACCACTGCAGCAATTAACGGGATAGGGATGGGACTGGCGACTACCTTTGTGCTGGTAGGTTCCAATCTGGTAATATGCCTGCTTAAAGATTTCATTCCTTCAAAAGTGCGAATTCCGGCTTATGTAGTAATTATTGCAACATTCGTAACCATAGTGGATATGATCATGCAGGCTTTCGTCCCCGCATTGTATGAAAGCCTTGGAATATATATTCCGCTAATTGTTGTAAATTGCATTATACTGGCAAGGGCAGAGTCCTTTGCGTCAAAAAATTCGGTGCTGCCATCCATAGTCGATGGATTGGGCATGGGTGCGGGCTTCACTCTGGCATTGCTTTTACTTGGTTCCATACGAGAAATACTTGGAGCAGGTACCTGGTTTGGAATGCCGGTGGCTCCCGGCTTTAGCCCGGCAGTAATTATGATATTGCCTCCCGGTGGTTTTATAACCCTGGGGCTGGTGCTTGGTCTGCTCAACAAGTTAACGGGCAAAACGGAGCAGCTGTAAGTAATTATGGACTGGTGAGGCAAGATTACAGGTAATTGTGGGACTGTACAATGCATTCAGGTCAAAGCCTGATGATGTGGAAAACATGCCTTCATCCAAAGTCAATATGAGAATGGGGTTATTTGTTTAACTGAGAATAAATAGGGGGATAACACATGGAATATATTGGAAAGATATTTCTGATATTGTTGAGTTCCATATTGATAAATAATTTCGTAATGTCAAGGTTTTTAGGGATCTGTCCGTTTCTTGGCGTATCAAGGCGGGTTGAGACTGCCGTTGGCATGGGAGCGGCGGTGACCTTTGTAATGGCCATGACCTCCCTGATTACCTATATTATTCAGTACGGCATATTGGAACCGTTAAATATTCAGTATTTGCAGACGATAGTATTTATTCTTGTTATAGCTTGCCTTGTACAATTTGTTGAGATGGTTATTCAGAAGTCAAGCCCTACACTGTACAAAGCGTTGGGGGTCTATCTTCCCCTTATAACCACCAACTGTGCTGTTTTGGGCGTTGCTATAATCAATATAGATGAGAAATATGATTTGATACAGACATTATTTAATGGAATCGGTGCTGCCCTTGGATTTACCCTGGCTATAGTGCTTTTTGCCGGGATACGCGAAAGGCTGGAGTTGTCCGATATACCCAAACCACTCAAGGGTTTTCCGATAGCTCTTATTACTGCGGGCTTGATGTCGGTGGCCTTTTTAGGATTCCAGGGGCTTATAAAATAAGGGGGTAAAGACATGAATTTGGTACTGCTGTCCCTGCTCAGTTTAGGGGGCATGGGACTTTTGTTTGGCGCCTTGCTGGCTTTTGCATCAAAAAAATTTTCAGTTGAAACCGATCCTCGTATAGAGGATATACGTAATGTTCTTCCTGGGGCTAACTGCGGCGCCTGTGGCTATCCCGGCTGTGACGGTTTTGCCGCTGCTGTGGCTGCAGGAGTGGCTCCCGTTGATGGATGTACAGTAGGAGGAGCGGCTGTTGCCAAAGAAGTGGGCAGCATAATGGGAATAGAAGTGGCTGCAAAGGAGAAGCTGTTGGCACGTGTTTTATGCCAGGGCGATTGTGAAGCTGCCAAAGATAAATACGAATACAAAGGGGTACGGGATTGCGTTGCTGCTTCCATGCTGGCGGATGGGCCAAAAGGATGCCGATACGGCTGTCTTGGGCTCGGAACCTGCGTCAGAGCCTGTCCTTTTGATGCCATATATATATCGGATAAAGGGCTTGCGGTTGTTGATTGGGACAAATGTACCGGCTGCGGGAAGTGTGTACAGGCCTGCCCTAAGGGCTTAATAGAGCTTATACCGGAATCCAGCCTGGTACAGGTGCTGTGTATCTCAAAAGACCCGGGAAAAGAGGTCAGGGATAACTGCAAGGTAGGTTGTATAGGATGCAGGCAATGTGTAAGGGCCTGCCGGTTCGATGCAATCGAGTTTGCCGATAACCTTGCCAGGATAGACTATAGCAAATGTGTAAACTGCATGTTGTGTGCTGAAAAATGTCCTACCGGAACCATATATGCAGATTTTGCCAAGCGTAAGGTTGCCGTTATTGATGAAGAAAAATGTATAGGTTGTACCGCTTGTAAGAGAGCATGCAAGTTTGATGCAATCGAAGGAGCGGTCAGGGAAAAACACAGGGTGCTGCAGGACAAATGCACTGGCTGTGAACAGTGTGTGAAGAAATGCCCGGTAGATGCCATCCACATGGAATAGTAGCCGGAAACCTCTGATTAAGCCGGTTTGTTATCCTGGCTGTCGGCTTTGTTTTATTGGAGTATGATTATATCATATTAGCGACCTTATGATATAATTGGGGTGGTATCAGCATAAGTTTAAGAATACGGTGAATGGCATTGGCAATATTGAGACAAATAGATGTTCGGTGTGAAGAGCATATCTGTCCGATGAATGAAACCGGGTCTGATGTTCATCATGTTACCGGCCGGTTTTACTGGTGTGATGCACTGAAAATCCTTCCGCTGCTGCTGGATGAGTATGAAAACAGGATCCAGCTGATATACATGGATCCCCCTTTTATGACCGGGCAAACTTTTCGCTTTCAGCAGCCTGTGGGGGTTGAAGGGTGGAGCGGAAATCGGCAATATATCATAAATCATGTTGCATACGGGGATCCGGGAAGAGCGGATAAGGATTTCTTTTTGTCGATGATGAGAAGCATTATAAGCTATGCTTATCAACTTCTGTCGCCGGAGGGTTCCCTGTACCTTCATGCGGATTACCGTGCCAGCGCTTATCTTCGCATTATACTGGATGAAATATTCGGCGAGGACAACATGTTAAACGAGATCATATGGCACTATCAGAGTGGAGGGAGGGCCAAGAAGCACTTTAGCCGGAAGCACGATACCATATTGTTTTACCGGAAATCTTCCAACCATTATTTTAACCCCGAGGCGATTGGCATTCCAAGGGGAAGGAACAGGCGTAATCATATGAAGCAGGGAGTTGATCCGGATGGGCGGGTGTTCTGGTCAATAAAAGCCGGAGCAAAGGAGTACAGGTATTACGAAGATGACAAGATGTACCCCAGCGATGTATGGAGCGATATCTCCCACCTTCATCAGAGAGACCCCGAAAGGAGGGGGTATGATACACAGAAGCCCGAAGCGCTGTTGGAGCGAATTATATTGGCTTCGTCCAGGCCTGGTGATACAGTAGCCGATTTCCTTGCCGGCTCGGGCACCACCCTGGCTGTTGCCCAGAGGCTGGGCAGGAACTGGTTGGGTGCGGATAATGGTATTTTTGCCCTGCATACCTGCAGAAAGCGGCTTGTTGGGGATGTTAGCGGCTGTAAAGAGCTTACGTTTTACTACCGTATTCCTTCTGAGAATCCTGTGTCTCGGCAGCCCGGGGCTGACAGGGGCAAGCTGCTGCCGATACCGACCGGAAGGCAAAAGCCGGACTGTACGGATTTGGGATGGGGTGTAAAGAGGGATGCAGCATTGGAAACCGATATAGACGTATACTATGGAAATAAATGGATGGATGAGCTTCCCGAAATAGAACTGGAATGCATTAGATCAACTGATGGTTATGTGAGTATTAGGCTGACCAAATACGGTATACCCGAAATGCATTCCCGATTGTTGAAGTCCGACAACCATCCGTATCAATCCATTGAAGGCCTGCATTTAGGACCGCTTGATCTTGTGGACTATTGGGCAGCCGGCTATGTTGAAGATGACGTATTTAAAGTTCTGAGCTGTTCCATGCGAACCATAAATTCGCCATATTTAAAAGAATGGTTGAAGATGGCCTTGAAGCCTGATCATACACCGGCGGTGCATATTGTGGATGTATTTGGACGGCAGTGGTTTTTTGCGATAGAACCCACAAAATAGCCGGGCCCGCTTCAGCTTATTGTCGTGGTTCAATCGTATAAAAAGGACATTTGCTGGTTTGCTCTATTCCTCTTTTGTTTTGAAATTGTCCGGTATTTTCCTATTGCCCATTTTCGTTTTTCCCTTTTTCTGCAATTCCGCACCGCGTTTATGGGTTCCCTCCAGGCCGGTCCATGCATGGAAGGTGGAAACAAATTCGCCGTATGCACTTTTGTCCCCCAGTATATCCTGGGCGAAGTCGTCTTTTTGGATTCGTTTTCTTTTGGACATAATGTTCACCTACTCATATCTTGTATATCCGATAGTCTGTGCAGACAGCGGCTTTTTATTCCGGAAAAATGCTTGCTGAAATTGGAAAGGGGATTTTTCAAGATTAGAAATGGGATTACGGTTTATTAAGAAGATTTAGAAAGTTTTTGAATCGGGAATTTGATTTCATCATAAAAAAAGGAGATATGGTATTATGGAAGCATGGGGAATTTTTTTAAGTTCATTCATGATAGGCTTTTCAGGCGCAATGATGCCGGGACCGATGCTGGGAGTTACCATTGATGGCAGCTTGAAAAGAGGATACCTGGCCGGGCCGTTGGTAGTGCTGGGACACGGCATTTTGGAACTGTTCCTGGTCATCGTGATGGCTTTTGGCCTGAGGGACCTTTTTGAAAACCCGAAGATAGCGGGTTTAATTGGTCTGGTTGGGGGAGGCTTTCTGGCCTGGATGGGATATGGAATGGTAAGATCGGCCATTCAGAAAAATATTACGCTGAGCGGCAGCAACAGAAAGGGCTTTAGCATGAAGAGCCTGGTCTGGGCGGGAATCATAGTCAGCCTTACCAACCCCTACTTTATAATGTGGTGGGCGTCAACCGGAATGGAATTGATACGCCAGGCTTATATCGTAGGGTTGGCGGGAGTGGCTTTCTTTTACGTTGGGCATATCATGTCGGATTTTGTATGGTATTCGGCCGTTTCACTAGGAGTATCCAGGGGAAAGAAGTTTATCAGTGATGCTGCCTACCGGTGGGTGATTTTTGTATTGGGCATATTCTTAATTGGCTTTTCCCTGTATTTTATCACCAGCGGAATTAAAATGCTGATATAGGGCTGTTCGGTCTTTTCCTGTATGTTTCAGCAAAGCAATTTTTGATAATGAAAATAAATAATGCCGTAACGGGAGGGTTTAAAATGGGTAAATTGATAGAAGATGGTGCTGTGGTATTATTCCAGGGTGACAGCATTACCGACTGTGGGCGGGACAGGAATAACGATCTGGATTTAGGCTGGGGATATCCCAATATGGTGGCCGCATGGTTTAGTGCAGCTTATCCCGAGAAGAAGGTGAGATTTATTAACAGGGGAATAAGTGGCAACCGGGTAAAGGACCTGGTGGCAAGATGGAAGGAGGACTGTATTGATCTTAAGCCCACATGGGTGTCAATACTGATAGGCATCAATGATTGCTGGCGAAGATACGACAGTAATGATCCCACTTCAGTGGAGGCTTTTGCTTCCGGGTATAGAAAGATTCTCACCGAGATCCGGGAGAAGCTGAATGCGGGTATCATTCTTTGCGAACCTTTTGTTCTCCCTGTTCCGGAGGACCGGAAACAATGGCGGGAGGATCTGGATCCTAAGATTCACGTCGTACGGGAATTGGCCAGGGAGTTTAATACCCTGTATATTCCCTTGGATGGCATTTTTGCAGCCGCTTCGGCCAGACGGGAACCTGCTTTTTGGGCTCCTGACGGGGTTCATCCTTCACAGGCTGGCCACGCCCTGATTGCCCGCGCCTGGCTTGAGGCTGTACGAGCCGGTCTGCACTGAAGCGTTGATATTTGGGGCAAAACGTGCAATAATAGTATTGTCAGCGACATTCTCTGCATTGATAGTATAAGACCAGAACAAATCAGATGAAAGGAGGAAGGCATATATCCTTCGGCCTGAACGGGCCGGAGGATATATGCCGGAAGTTCCATGAAACATAGAGCTGATATAGGGGTTTTTGGAGGCTCGGGCTTTTATTCTTTTTTAGACGATGTGGAGGAAATTGTTGTTCCGACTCCATACGGGGCTCCCAGCGATAAGATAGCTATAGCCAGGGTGGGCAATAAGCGGCTAGCCTTCCTTCCAAGGCACGGCAAGGATCACCAATATCCGCCTCATAAAGTGCCCTATCGGGCTAACCTGTACGCTATGAAGGAGTTGGGTGTAAAGCAGATCATAGCGCCTACCGCTTCGGGCAGCCTGCAGCCCCATATAAAACCTGGGGATTTTGTTGTGTGCGATCAGTTTGTCAACCGGACGTGGGGAAGAGAAGATACATTTTTTGAAGGCCCTGTTGTAAACCATGTCAGCGCGGCTTATCCGTATTGTTCCAGGCTACGCAAATTAGCGGTGGAAATCGGAAGGGGTCAGGGGGTTACCATCCACGATGGGGGTACCGTGGTGGTAATTCAGGGACCCAGATTTTCTACCAAGGCTGAAAGCCGATGGTATAGCAGCATGGGCTGGGAAGTAATCAACATGACCCAATATCCGGAAGTTATTCTTGCACGTGAGCTGGGCATATGCTATGTCAATATCGCTCTCATAACCGATTATGATGTGGGTCTTGAAGGGCGTGATGACATTACACCCGTGACTCAGCAGGAAGTTTATCGAGTATTTCAGGAGAACAATCAGAAGGTAAAGAATCTGATTTTGGCCATGATAGAAAAAATGGATGTTGACTTTGATTGCCACTGTTGCGATGAATGAGGCTATGGCTGACTTAAATCAGAAGGAATTAAAGTCGGCGGCAATGCGGGGAGGGGTAAAAAATCAAAACTTTGGAATGGAAGGATAATGCACTTTACCTTATTGATCAGACGGCACTTCCCCATGAAAAGAGATACGTAAAGTGCCGTACATACAAGGATGTTGCCCGGGCCATAAAGGACATGATAGTGCGGGGCGCTCCTGCTATCGGTGTTACAGCGGCCTACGGCCTGGTGCTCGGGGCTGCCGAATATGAAGGGGATAATGTCCAGGATTTTTTGAACCACATTGAAGTGGTAGCCAAACAATTACGAGAAACCCGTCCTACAGCTGTAAACTTGTTCTGGGCAATACAGCGTATGCTGGATGTAGCCTGCGTTAATCGGGATAAGGGCGTTGATGCTTTAAGGGACATCCTGCTTAAGGAAGCAAACAGCATGGCGCAGGAGGACGTTGAGATAAACCGAAAGATAGGCTGCTGGGGCCAGAAGCTTTTAAAGGACGGCGATGTTGTGCTGACCCACTGCAATGCTGGTGCCCTAGCCACTGTTGGTTACGGCACAGCTTTAGGAGTGATAAGGGCTGCACATGAGGCCGGAAAGAATATTTCGGTGTTTGCTGATGAAACAAGGCCTTACCTCCAGGGGGCAAGGCTGACCGCATGGGAGCTGATGGAGGATGGCATACCCGTGACCCTGATTACCGACAACATGGCCGGCTATTTTATGAAAAAGGGTACCATAACGGCTGTAATTGTCGGTGCTGACAGGATAGCCGCCAATGGTGATGTGGCTAACAAAATCGGGACATACAGCATAGCGGTTTTAGCAAAGGAGAACAATATTCCCTTTTATGTGGCTGCTCCCGTATCCACGCTGGATCTTTCCCTGGAAAGCGGTGAGCACATTCCCATCGAAGAGAGGAATGAGCGGGAGGTCACCCATATAGGCAGGATTCGTATAGCCCCTTACGGGGTTAATGTGGCCAATCCGGCCTTTGATGTAACTCCCCACACCTATGTAACTTCTATTATTACCGAGCTGGGGATTGTTTGCCCGCCCTACAACCAGAGCCTGAAAAAGCTGTTCGACAAATATAATATTTGTTAATATATTTTTTGTAAATTTGCAAATAATAAAAAAATAGCATATGAGTAGCAGCTTTATGTAAGCCTGCATTATATTTTCATTAATAAAAAAGCGGCTTAACAGACAAACTAGAAACAAGGAGGCGATTGACATGAGAATCAGGAAGTCCCTTGTTCTGTTTGTCTGTTTATTTGTGCTTTTATCATCGGTTATTGCCTGTACCCGGATGGGAACGCCGAGACAGGAGCAGCAACAGGGCCAACAAACCGATGAGAATGAGCCCCGCACCACCAGGCAGACAATCCCGAGGGCACCTACAACGCCGCCTGCTCCGGGTGCCACGCCTACGAGGGTGGATAACCGACAGTATACCGAGAGAGCCAGGCGAATTGCTGATAAGGTGGCCAATATGAAGGAGATTGAATCGGCTACCTGTGTAATAACCGGCAACACTGCAATGATAGGTGTACAGTTCAGCGATCAGTATAAGGGAAAAATGACCGATGCCATCAAGAAAAAAATAGACCAGGCCGTAAAGGAAACCGATACAAGGATAGATCGGGTCGCTGTTACCGCGGATCCCGATGTCGTAAGCCGTATCAGGGATATTTTTAGGGATATCGGTCAGGGAAAGCCCGTATCGGGTTTTGCAGAGGAGATAAATGAGCTGCTGAACAGAATACAGCCGAAATAAGCGGGAAGTAGGGCTTTTATGCCCTGCTTTCTTACATAACTCGTCCTTTATGCCTGCTCTCAAAGCCATCGATAGCAGCTGAAACCGGCAATAAGGCTTCATATGAACAAACATGTCCATTGTGCATTTCATCAATATGAATTTATAATCTAAATTGCAATAATAAATGCA
>LSQX01268971.1_pt1 | contig 38818 bp, 29 predicted proteins | sample 654561 | NCBI WGS metagenome assembly LSQX01 (sample SAMN04489861, study PRJNA283612) | anaerobic digester metagenome | isolation source: 4 biogas reactors fed with cattle manure at either 37C or 55C with and... | place: Denmark: Kongens Lyngby | collected 2014 | reverse complement strand
CCGGTTTGGCCAAAACCAGTGCGGTTAACGCCTTAGCCCAAGCCTTAGACTTGCAGTTTAAGCGCATCCAATTTACCCCGGATTTATTACCTTCGGACTTGTTGGGTACCACCATTTACAACGCCAAAGAGGCGGAATTTGAAACCCGTAAAGGTCCCTTGTTTTCGAACTTGGTGTTAGCGGACGAAATTAACCGCGCGCCCTCAAAAGTGCAATCCGCACTGCTCGAAGCCATGCAAGAAAGGCGCATTACCCTGGGCGACGAAACTTTTGCATTGGACGAACCTTTTTTAGTGCTCGCCACCCAAAACCCCATTGAACAAGAGGGCACTTACCCCTTGCCTGAAGCCCAAGTGGATAGATTTTTGCTCAAAGTTAAAGTAAAATACCCCACCAAAGAAGAAGAAATTAAGATTTTAGCCGCGGTGGCGGGTTCGGGTTTTGCGCCGGTTAAAGCGGTGGCTAATCAAGGGCAAATTTTGGCAGCCCGCGAAACGGTAAAAGCCATTTATATGGATGAGCGTATTCAAGAATATATAGTGAATATCGTACTCGCCAGCCGCGATCCGGTGGCTTTTGGGCGGGATGATCTTGTTAGTTTAATTGAAGTAGGGGCTTCGCCTCGCGCTTCCATCGGTTTAGCCCAAGCGGCCAAAGCTCACGCTTTTATCCAAGGTCGGGCTTATGTTACCCCGGAAGATGTCAAGTCCGTGGCCATGGAAGTGATGCGCCATCGCATTATGCTCAGTTACGAGGCCGAGGCCGAAGAAGTACCCGCCGAAATGGTGATTCAAAAAATCCTTGATACCGTTCCGGTTCCTTGAGGTATTTATGGCTTGGTTTAGCTTAAAACCCCCTGTTGCCGAAGCAGAGCAAGAGTCTTTGGGAATTGACAAAGAAGTGCTGCGCACGGTTAAGCGCATCGAACTTTCGCTGCGCAATACCATCAATACGGTGATGGCCGGGGCTTATAATTCTTCGTTTAAGGGCAATGGCATGGAGTTTTCGGAGGTGCGAGAATATGTACCCGGAGACGATGTGCGCAGCATTGACTGGAATGTTACCGCCCGCACCGGCACGCCGTATGTGAAAAAATATGTGGAAGAGCGGGAGCTCACCATGATGTTGGTGGTGGACGCTAGCTCTTCGGCGGAGTTCGGTTCGGACAAAGAAATGAAGGGCCAAGTGATGGCCACCATTAGCGCGCTCATGTCTTTTGCGGCCATTAATAACAACGATAAGGTGGGATTATTGATTTTCACCGATCAGGTGGAGTTGTTTATTCCCCCGGCCAAAGGCCGCCGCCACGCTTTGCGGGTAGTGCGTGAGTTGTTGGTGTTTAAACCCCAGGGCAAAAAGACGGATTTGCAGGCGGGTTTGGAATATTTAAGCGGGATTTTGCGCCGTCGTTCTATTGTGATGGTGATTTCGGACTTTCAAGATTCGGGTTACGAAAGAGCGCTCAAATTGTTGCGTCGTCGCCACGATGTGATTGCGGTGAGCGTGGTGGATCCCCGGGAAATGGCTTTACCCGATGCGGGTTTTGTGGAGCTAGAAGACCCCGAAACCGGAGAAACTCTGTTGGTGGATACTTCTGATGCCAAATTTAGAGAGGCTTTCAAAAAAGAAGCTCAAAACGATTTAAAACGCCTGCGCCAGCTATTTCAGCGGATTTCCGTGGATTTTGTGCGCATTGTCACCACTCCCGATGCCCAAGAAACTGTGGCTCCTTTGGTGGATTACTTTCGCCGTCGTAGCAAGGAGGTGCGCCGTGGGGTTTAAAAAGCTGTTTTTAGCATTTTTGATGCTGTTTGGGGTGGTTGAGGTTGCGGCGCAGCCTAGTTTTGAGGTGCAAGCCCAAGTGAGCAGCAGTGAGATTTACATTGGCGATCAATTTGTCTATGAAATTGTGGTGCAAAGTGCCGATAGCATCGCGGTGGATTTGCCCATGCTCACGGGAAATTTAGCCGCTTTTGAGGTTAAAGATTATCAAGTGCAAACCCAAAAAATGCGGGATAGTTTGGTATATAAATGGACTTTGGTGCTCAATACTTTTGTGAGTGGCACTTATGCTTTGCCCGCACAAATTGTGGAAGTGGTGAGCGGTGCCGATACGGTGCGTACCAGCACCAATGTGGTGCCTATCAAGGTTTTGCCGCGAGTGGATTCCACCTCGGACGAAGATATTGTGGAAGTGGAATCCGTTTTACACGATGGCGCGTGGCCGTTGTGGCTCAAAATTGTGTTGGGAATTTTAGCAGCGGCAGCGCTAGCGGGTGCGGGTGTGTATTTGTATCGCAAATTACGCGCCCGGGAGGCAAAAACCGTGCTTCCCCCTTACGAAGAAGCGCTGGCGGCGGTGGCAGCGCTACGACAACGGCAGTTGTTGGAGCAAGATTTGCAGGCGGAACACTTTTTCGCCCTGGGGCAAATCTTACGCCGCTACTTGCAACGGCGCTTTGAGGTGGAGGTGGTGGATGCCACCGCCCAGGAAATCTCCCAGCGTTTGGATAATATTCCCGGATTGACCGGGGCATTGCGCGAGGCTATGCTAGAATTTGTGCACAGCACGGATTTGGTGAAATTTGCCCGCCAACCATTGCCCGCCGAGCAAGTGGAGCATTTTGAGCAATTTGCGGATCGCTTGTTGCAAGAAACCCGCCCCCAACCCGAAGACGCAGTTGAAAAACCAGCTGAGGAGGGGAATTAATGGAAATAGGTAGCGTGTTTTTCAAAAATCCCGAAGCTTTTTGGCTTTTATTGCTCTTACCCGGGTTGGTTTTTTGGCACTGGCGCAGTTTGACCAAGCAAAAGTTCACCATTAAATTTCCGGCTTTGCACATTGCCAAAAAGGCGCAAAAATCCTGGATGTTATATGTGCGGCGCTGGTTAGTGATTTTGCGCTGGGCGGGTTTAGTGCTACTGATCGTGGCCTTGGCGCGCCCTCAATCTCGCGAGCATACCGAAAAAACCTCCACCGAAGGGGTGGATATTATGCTAGTGCTCGATGTTTCGGGCTCCATGAACTTTTTGGATATGCTGAGCACCACGGAAAAAGCCAAGCTAGGCATGATGAATGCCGATAAAATGTATCGCAGCGGCGAGTTCAAAAAATATACCCGCTTGGGCTATGCCAAAAGGGTGATCGAAGACTTTATTTTGCGTCGCCCCGACGATAGGCTAGGGCTTTCGGTGTTTGCATCCACCGCTTATACCCAATGTCCTCTTACTACGGATCACGGGGTGTTGGTGGATATTTTGCGCGCGGTAAATGACTCCACCATTGATGGCAGCAGCACCGCCATTGGCGATGGTTTAATGGATGCGCTTTTGCGCTTGCGAGATTCTAAAGTGGAGTCCAAAGTGGTGGTGCTTTTGACTGATGGGGCCAACAACGCGGGGCAAATTCAGCCGGAACGAGCCGCCGATGTGGCGCGGGCTTTGGGAATCAAGGTTTATACCATTGGCATGGGTAAAAATTCGGGTAGTTTTATGTGGTTTCAGCAAAACCCCTTTACCGGAGAACTCAGTTGGACCGATATGCCCATTCCCCCCGGCGAAAGTGTAGATGAAGAACTGCTACAACAGATGGCAGAGCTTACGGGAGGACAGTTTTATCGGGCTCATAACGCCAAACAGTTAGAAGAAATTTATGCCACCATCGACCAATTAGAAAAAACAGAAATTCAATCGTGGAGTTATACTCGCTACGGTGAAAAGTTTCCACCTTGGTTGCTGTGGGGCGCAATTTTGGTGCTAATAGAGGTATTGTTAATGAACACTAGATTTACGAGGGTACCATGAGATTTGCCCAACCGGAATTTTTGTGGGGTTTAGTAGCATTGCCCGTGGTGGCTTTGCTCTTTGTGTGGGCTTGGCGCCGCCGTGTGAAAAAAGCCGAAAAGTTTGCCAGTGCGGCCATGTTGCGCCATATTGCCACGCCAGTTAATCCTTGGATTCGGGCTTTGCGTTTAAGTTTTATGCTGGCGGCTCTGGGCTTTTTGCTCTTGGCTTTGGCGCGTCCCCAATGGGGGCGGAAAATGGAATTGGTGCAACGCCGAGGTCTCGATGTGATGGTGGTGCAAGATATTTCTCACTCCATGCTGGCCCAAGATGTGCAACCATCGCGCTTGATACGCTCTCGCCACGAAATTAGTGGGTTTTTGGAAAATTTGCGCGGTGATAGGGTGGGATTGGTGGCTTTTGCCGGAGAAGCGCAAGTTTTAAGCCCTCTCACCCTGGATTATGGCGCTTTGCGCTTGTTTTTGAACGATTTAGCTCCAGGATGGCTATTGCCAGGCACCAATTTAGGCGCGGGCATGGAAAAAGCGTTGCAGGCTTTTAGCGGTGCGGGCAGTGCAGCTAAGTACCAGGTGATGATTTTAATCACCGATGGCGAAGCCCACGACCCCGATGTGCTGAAAGTTGCGGAAAAAGCCAAGGCTCAAGGGGTAAATATTTATGCGGTGGGAATCGGATCTCGCGAAGGCGTTCCTATTCCCATTGGGGGCGGAACCCAAGGCGTGCAGTACAAAAAAGACCGCCGCGGCAATATCATCACCACCCGCCTAGACGAAGTTACTCTTCAAAATATTGCTAATATAACTGGAGGAAAATACTACTATGCCGGCCCGGGAGAATTTCAATTACCCAAGGTGTTGGCGGATTTAGAAGCCCGAGAAAAACAAGAGATAGAAGGTACCCGTTTGGAACAATATCAAGATCGTTATCAATGGCCTTTGGTGGCGGCAATGTTCTTTTTGCTACTTGAAATGCTGATTCCCGAATGGGGTCGCCGCCGTGCAAAAACCGTGGGGAGGTTTGTATGAGGTTTTTAACTTTTATGATGCTGTTTTTGGCAATGCAAGTGAGCGCTCGCCCTTTGGATAAAGGCAATAAGTTTTACCAAAAAGAAGAATATGGCGAGGCTTTAGAGCAATATTTGGCAGCTCGTACGGAGCAACCGGATAATAGGTTGCTTAGCTATAATATTGGCACTACCTATTACCAATTAGGGCAATACGACAATGCCATTGCGGAGTTGCAAGACGCATTGCGTGCCGGAGATTCAGCGGTGGTACGCCAAGCGGCCTTTAATTTGGGCAATGCTCATTACCGTCAGGGACAAGGGGCGCAAAAACCTGCGGATCGCATTGCGGCGTGGCGCGAAGCCATTGCTTGGTACAAAAAAGCCATAGATTTACAGCCGAATTACGAAAATTCTAAGCGCAATGTGGAAATTGTCATGCGCAGACTCAAAGAAGAATTGGACAAAAACAAACAAGATCAAAACCCCGAAGATCAAGATCAAGAAGAACGGCCCCCCATGAGCGAAGCGGCGAAGGCGGCTTTGGCGCGCGCTTTGCAATTAACCAATCAAGGGGCTTATTACGAAGCCAAAGCAGTGCTGGAGCCTGTGATTACCACCGATGATACCGCTGAGCCGCTCAAACCCTATTTGCAACGCATCGAAGATGTGATCGACATTAGCGAAGGGCGGGAACCGGCACGGCCTTTAGATCAGAGCAATCACGAAGCGGAATTGGGGGTGATATGATTAAACGCTTAACCATGATTTTAGTATTGATGTTGGCAGGGGCCTTGTGGGCGCAAAGTGCCGCAGAATATTTTCGCCAAGGGGCGCATTTATACGCCGAAGGTCGCTTTCCTACCGCCGCTATTCAGGTGCGCGAAGGCTTAGATAAATTTCCCCAAGATCAGAAACTGCAGCGCTTATTGCAGCGCATCGAAGAAGCCCAAGAACAGCAACAAGAACAATGCAATCAGAACAATCCTGGGGATAATGAAGATCAAAACCAAGATCAGGACGATCAGGACAAAAAAGATGGCGAAAATGAGCAGGATTCTGAGTCAGAATCGCAAAATGACGAAGAAAATCAGCCCGAAGATTCGGATTCCACCGAGCAAACCCCTCCAGAAATGGGGGATTCCAACGAATCTGAGCCAGAGCCTAGCCCTCCCGATAGCTTGCTAGAAGGACAATTAACCCCCGAACAAGCGGCAGAATTATTGCAAAATTTTCAGGATGCAGAACAAGATCAAAAAAGACAAAAACAATTTAGCGGTCGGGCCATACCCGAAAAGGACTGGTAATGGTAAAAAGACGCTTTAAGTATATAATTGGGACGATTTTGCTAGCTCAGGTGTATTTGTGGGCTAGCATTGATGTGGAATTTAGCACCGATCGCATTGAAGCGGGCAAAAAGTTTCGCATGTCCTTGGTGATGCCCATCGATGAACTGCCATCGCCGCGGGGCGTACCCGAAATCATTGATTTGCAAGGTTTCACCTTGAGCAAAGTGGATAGCTCCGACGAAAAAGTGCGGCAGTTTTTTATGGGCGTGGTGGCGGTGCGCAAATATCATTACCACTTGACTGCGCCCAAAAATCCCGGGCGCTACGCTTTGCCTATGCAGTGGGATATGAACGGCCAAAAGCGCTCCATCGGCAAGATTTCCGTGGATGTGGCGCGGCCTTACGAAGCGGCTGCTTTGCGGGTTCGGCTCACGCCTAGCAAAAATACTCTCTACGAAGGGGAGCAACTGCGCTTGACCATGTCCCTGCAAACTTATGAGAACTTTCAAGGCGGCTTAAACCTTAAATCTATGGATTTTGGCAGCGACTTTTTGGTCCATCGCGCCGACTTGGCCAACATCCAGTTTCAGCGTTCCACCACCGCCGGCGTTACCAGCGAAGCCGCCAGCAATATCGCTTGGGTGGCTCCCATTCGCGCGGGCAGTTTAGAGATTCCCGAACTGGTGTTTAGTTACCAAAAAATGGGCGAGCGCAAAGTGGTGCAAAAACAGATGGGCAACATGTCTTTTAGCTCGGTAACTCAAGGCACCGAAGAAGCCACCGCTCGCAGTAGGCGCATAAAGTTAAATGTATTGCCCTTGCCTGCAGAAAATCGTCCGGCTAATTTTAGTGGCATGGTGGGGCAGTATTCTTTTGATGCCAAAATTGATAAAACTGAACTAGAAGTGGGCGAAGCTCTTACCCTAAGCATTTCCATTCGCGGTAATGGTAAACCGGGTTCTATTCCCGATCCTATTTTACCCAATTTCAACGATTTTCGCTCGGTTCCCCCTGAAACTCGGGTGAGCAAAAGGGTGCAAAACAACCAAGTTTGGACCACCAAAACCATCAAGTTGTTTCTGTATCCTAAAAAACGCGGGGAATTTGAGCTGCCCACGGTGAGTTTTAACTGGTTTGACCCCCAGAAAAAGCAATATGTGGTGCAAAATACCCCCGCTTGGGAAATTAAAGTGGAAAAAGGCGAATTAACCGAAGCTGCAGCCACTGGAGGTGGAGTTTTGGCCACTGGCGTGGTAGGTACAGAAAAGAAAAGCATCGAAACCTTGGGCAAAGATATTCGTCATATTAAAGAAAAAGCAGAAATTCGCACCCATAGCGAGCCCATTTACCAGAATTTAAAATGGTGGTTGGCCTTAGTTGCTCCCTTTGTGTTTTTAATGCTTTTCCGCTGGTGGTATGCGCGTTATATAGGACTGCGCAGCAATCGCGCTTATATGCGGCGCGAAGGTGCACGCAAAAAAATGCAAAAATCTTTGGCAGAACTGCGCACTAGCATCGAAAAAGAGCAAGTCCAAGACTTTTACACCGGTTTAGAAGCGGCTTTGCTCAATTATTTGGGGGATATTTTTAACCGTGAACTCACCGGTCTTACCCGGACTGATTTGAGCGATATTTTAGCAAAAGATGGCTTGGAAGAAGCCGATGTGCAACAAATTTTAAGCTGGCTCGAACAGGGAGATCAAGCGCGTTTTGCCCCCCTAAGCAGTTCGGCGGCGGATCTGTCTGCTCTGGTGGATAAAATGCAGGAATTGTGCTTAAAAGTGGGGAATTTATAATGCCGATGATATTAATTGTATTACTTAGTTTTAGTTTAGTGGCTGGGCATCCCTGTGAACAGAGTTTTAGCCAGGGAGTGCAAGCTTATCAGCAAGAAAATTACGAAAGTGCTGTGGAATATTGGCAAGAATGTGCAGCTAGTGGAGGGCATTTTGCCGAGTTGTACTACAATTTGGGCAATGCTTTTTATCGCCAAGGAGAACTAGGGCAAGCCATTCGCTATTATATGTCGGCCCGGCGTTTGAATCCCACGGACAAGGATATGGCGGCGAACTTGCGTTTTGCTGAGCAAAGTACCATCGATCAGGTGGAAATGGTGGGGGAAGAAAACCCCGTGCTCAAAGGAATTTGGCTGGCTCATCATTTGTTAAATCTTAATATTCAAGCTAAGGTGCTGATTGCTTTGGCGTGGTTGTGGGTGTTGCTGTGGATTTTATTATGGACCAGTAAATCGTCTAAAATGCGCACGATTTACAATGTGGTTATAATCGCAGTGCCACTATTTGCAGCTCTTTTGGCCCTGAGCATGGGGGCTAAAATTTGGGAAGAGCAAAATCATAGCAGTGCGGTGGTTATCAGCCGAGAAGCCGATGTGATGAGTGGCCCAGGGAAAAGATTTCAAGTGCTAAACGAAGTCCACGAAGGTACGGTGGTGGAAGTGCGCGAAGTCAATGGCGATTGGATAAGCGTGCGTTTGGGCGAGCAAATCGCTGGATTTATCGCTGCGGAAGATTTAGGAATGGTGAAATGACTAAACTCGACGAGATTATGACAGAAAAAAAGCTGAGTAATAATCAGTTGGTGCAAGCTTCCCACAGTTTGGGGCAGCAATTGAGTCATAAAACCGTGCAAAAAGCTCGTTTGGGCAAAAGAGCTTTGACCCCCAAAATGCAAGGCCAAGTGCTGGCGGCTTTAAATGAAGTTTTGGCTGGGGAAAAAGCTTTTACGGTGGCAGAATTGTTTCTTTGAGTTAAAATTCTATATTATTAAAATCTTTGAAGCCGTTTCAAGGAGTATTTATGACTGATGAAATGTGCAAAATAGTTCACAATAAGGACCATTTGTGTGGAATGCAGTTTTTACGCGAATGGGTGGCTTATCGTTGGTTGCGCTCTCTGGGCATGGAAGCCATGTCTTGCGAAGTGCTAATTGTTAAAGGTTTTAAGCCCGCTTTGGAGCTAATTAGCCAAGTAGTGCTCAAAGAACCTGCCACGGTGCTTGTGGATGAAGGGGTTGCCGGCCAAATAGAGCCAGTTTTCGCAAAGTTTGAAGCCAAAATCGTAGAAGTGGAGCGCAAGCAAAACTGCTTAGATATGTTGACTTTAAGCCATGAATTGCGTGGTACTTCTACCCGCTATGTAGATGGTGCCGCCTTGTATTACACCAATCCCGGCAGTTTGGCTGATGGTCTTGGGGCGGAATGCCGCGAAGAACTAGCCGCCGAATTAAATCGCCATATCGCCGTGTTAGTAGAAGAAATTTCGGACTCTCCCATACATTTGCGCGGTGTGCAAAATGGCATTATCATTGGGGATTTCCAAAAATACGGTCAAAGCGATTTAGTATGGCTTTGGGCACCTCCCAGCATGATAAACGAGTTGATGTATTTCAATCAAAGCATCGGGGAATGGCCTTGCTTAGATGCCCAAGCCAATCTTTTGGGAATGTTATGGGATTCCGATGGGGAATTTCTAAGCTGATATGGTGACTGTAAATCACCGCTAAAGTAGTGATTTTGACTATTAAACTAAGATTAGTTGTTTAGAAAGTTAGTTTAGTATTATGCCCAATATTTACGATTACTTGGATTATCAAGCTTATTTAAAAGATTATTACACCGAGCAAAAAGCTGTGCATAAGCATTTTAGCTATAGGTATATGGGGCAAAAAGTAGGCCTAGATCACAGCGTGATTGTAAAAGTGATGCAAGCCAAGCGTCATTTGAGCCGTGAACAGATATTGCCCTTTGTACAGCTGCTAAAACTCGATAAACAAGAAGCCGAATATTTGCTGGCCCTTGTGGATTATGGGCGTGCCACCGATGCGGCGGAGCTTAAAATCACTTTTGAAAAGCTATTATCCCTCAGACCCACAGAGCAAAGCTCTATTTTAATGGAGCATTACCAATATTTTCAGAAATGGTATTATGTGGCTTTGCGGTCGCTTTTGGATTATTACCCTTTTTACGGCGACAACTACGAAGCTTTGGGGCAACAACTTAGGCCTATTATCAGCGGCAACGAAGCAAAAACCGGGGTGAAATTGCTTTTAGATTTGGGGATGTTAAAAATAAACGATGAAGGTCGTTATATTCCCACCGAAGCGCATTTAAGCACAGGAGAACGCTGGTTGACCCCAGCTATACAACAATTTCAAAAAGAAACTATTTTACTTTCTTCCCAAGCTTTAGAAAATATTGCCCGGGAATGGCGCGACATTTCTACTTTAACACTATCTTTAGATAGTAGTGCGTTAGAAGAGGTGCGCCAAGTGTTAAAGGAATGTAGGCAAAGCATTGTGGGAATTGTGGATAGAATGCCATCGGGAAAAACTGATGCGGTCTATCAACTCAATATGCAGTTTATACCTTTGACCAAGATTGCACCGCCAAATAAAGGAAAGTAAATTGTTATGCGTTATGCTTTTTTGTTCATATTAGCTTGCTTGTGGGCTTGTGATAGCGGCAGACAGGCAGGAACTTCCACCGAAACTACCAATGGTGTAATTGCGGGGACTTTAGAACACAATAAATTGCCCTTAGTGGGGGCCAATGTCTCTATGTATTTGCCCACCGGAGAACTTTGGCAACAGAATGTCGCTCTCACGGACAGCTTAGGGGGCTTTTTCATTGCCAATCAAAAGGGGCGTTTTCACCTAGCAGCGAACAATTCAGAACTTAGCACCTGGCGCTTTAATGTACAGAGCGATGTGGATACTAACTTGCTCTTAGAAATGTATGCTCCTAATCAGGTGCAAATCCATGGCCTGGCTCCGGGGGATTCCGTGGAATTAATGGGTACGCCTTATCGCAGTGTAAGTGAAGTTGACCATGTAGCGTGGACAGGAGTTCCCCAGGGAAATTATACGATCTTAATAAATAAAAATCCCGCCGCAAATTTACGCCTAAATCAGGGCATAGATACCATTTTAACTTTGGCTAGCATGGCGCAAACCGCCAATGAAATTCTTTTGGACAACTTTGATGCGGGTAGTGGCTATCATTTGTGGGTTCCTTATAGCGGTAGGGGAGATTGGTTTTTATCTGCCCAAGGCGAAGCAGAAATAGTGCAGCCTGCCAACGGTGATTTTGTCAGAGCTTTGGTGGAAAACGATGGGGGCAAGGCGGTGCAAATAAAATATGCTAATAACGATGGAAATAGCGAAAATATTGTGCAAATTGGCGTGCATTTAAGCGAACAAGTGCTAGATTTCAGGGCTTTGGAGGGCATAAGGTTTAAAGTCAAAGGGGATTGCCAACTGCGAGTGGCCTTAGAAAACGGCCACGCCACTAAGTATCAAAAAGCTATTTGGGCGGTGGAAATAAGCGAAAACTGGCAGGAAGTGTTTGTCAATGTCGATCAAGAAATATTTGCAGAGCATTACGAAGAGCATGTGGAGTTTTCCCAAGTGGCGGACAAAATAAACTTGCTCACCTTTTTTGCTTTTGGCGGTTCGGAGCTTAGCATTGACGATGTTTATTTGATGGGTTTAAATCCTGAGGATATGCTTCCCAAAGAAAACTGACTTTTTGCGCAAAAAAGGCTAGTTTTAAAAAATGAGAACTATATATCCCCGTATTACGCTATTATTTTTGATTATTATGCAAACAGCATTGGCTAACACCGCCCATAGATGGATAATTTCTACCCCTTGGAGTGGAAAAGCCCAGGCCCAATGGGTTCCTGCCCAAGATGCAAGCGTGCGCTGGGTGGGGAGGGTGGCTTTTGCCGATAGCGTTGCGGAGTTTGATTGGCCGGGAATTTATTGGGAACAAGTGGTGGAAACCGCCCGCTGGTCGGTGGTGCTCAGTGGTGAAAATCTGTTTGATGTTTGGGTAAATGATGCCCATGCCGGGGTGATTCGCGGCACAGCAGAGCCCCAGCGTTTCAGTTTGCAATGGGCTCGTGCTGAAAAGCGTAGCATTCGCGTGGGAAAGCGCACGGAAAGCCAGGTGCATAGCTCCAAAGTTTTGGGCTTCGACCTACCCCATAACGCCAAAACCTTGGCGCCTCCTCCCGCCAAAGAGCGTCGCCTAGAATTTATCGGCGATTCATACACTGCGGGTTATGGCAATGAATGCGGAGTGCAAGAACCGCCTCCAGGCACCGAAGATTCTCTGCTACTTCATACCACCAATGCGAACAAATCTTTTGGGGCCTTGGTGGCGCAACGCTTAGGGGCAGATTACCAGATAAACGGATTTTCGGGACGGGGTTTGGTGCGTAATTTCAATGGAATTAACCCCGGATTAGAATATCCGCATTTTTACCAATATACTTTGGTTTCCCAAGCGCAAAATTTGAGTAATATTACCGCGCCTCCCTGGGATTTCGCCACTTGGCACCCCCAGGTAATCGTTTTGGGACTGGGTATAAATGATTTTCAAGGAGCAGGACCTTATGCAGATTCTGCAAAATGGGTGCAGGCTTACGGCGATTTTTTGCAACAGTTGCGACAAGCTCACCCTGGGGTGCAAATGATAGTGTGCGCCACCCAAATTCACCCTAATAACGACCTGATTCCCAAAGCCAAGCAAGTGGTTTTTCGCGAACAGCAAAAAGGCAATTTAGATGTGCATTATTTTGAATATACTGCGACTAAAACAGGTCTGTGGTGGCATCCTAGCATTTATGATCACCAAGAAATCGCACAAAAGCTGATTCCCTTGGTGATGCGAGCCGGGAAATGGCTACGGCGGTGATATTATAATGCTGTTGGCAGCATTAGCATAAATGGCAATGCTTGGGAATAATCCAACTCAATATACTCCAAGCCTAATAAGCGGATATTTTTGTAGTAGGTATGGTGTTGATTGTAATACATTTTCTCACTCTGAATAAACCACGCCTGATGCCCTAATTTTTGACCCAGAAACCACTTTTCCAGTAATCTTGCAGTTCTTCCGTTTCCGTCATTCCAAGGGTGGATTTTTACAAAAATCAAATGAATCAGCGAAGCAAAAAAGAAAACTTCTTCAATGCTTAACTTGGTTTCCAGCAAAACAGCTATATCGCCATAAAGCTTCATCATTTCACTTTCTACTTCGTAAGGCGAAGCGGCAACATATTCAATTCGACCGTCAGCTGTGCTAACATACATGTTGTGAGTGCGGAATTTACCTTGCCAATTTTTTGCTACAATGTGCTTGCTCAATAACTTATGGGCTTTAGAAATATTTTTGGGGTTAAGTTCATTGTTTTTGGCAAAAGAATATGCGTTGTATAAGTCGTCAATTTTTTTGGTGTAATCAGGCAAATACTCAATCCCGAATTTTTTGTGTTTAACATAGCTGTCCAATTCAATATCTTCACCTTCTATTTTGCTGCTAAAAACGGAAGAAACCGAAGTGTAAAAGCTAAATGTATCGGTGGAAATCTCAGCATCTTCCAAAGCGTCAAAGCTTGCTTGCAATGTTTTTGGAACCTGTGCCAAATAAACTTCAAGCAAATTCGTGGGGATTAATTGTAACTGGTCTTTCATAGCTAAATAATAGGTTATTAACACGGTCCCCGAGTGTTTTTTGTTGATTGTATCTGTTTTTGTAAGGTTGCAATAATATGGTAAAAACACAGTTGTTTACTCTAATTATAATTTTACCATTTAGTTGTAGCTTTCGTCCACCTGTTAAAGAAAGTAATGTTGTTTTTTTGCACATCCGATATTGAAGAAGAATGTGCAAGAGCGAAAAATGGGAATCAATCCAGTATATGTAATACCGATTTTAAAACAAAGAAAATTAACTGGCGGCGTTTTACGTCAGAATTAGGACAAAACCCATCTTCAAATGAAGTTGTATTTAACTTAGCTGAAAAGGGTCTCTTTTCTGTAAAAAAAGGAGAGCAGTTCATTAAGTTTGTTGTGTTCGCTAAATATAGATTATCATGTAACCATGGAGGCGAAGAGGGAGAAGGCTTCTTTTTAGATAAAAATAACTTATTGTTTGCAAGGAATACTACTCTCATTTGGTAGTGGAATATCATTAGAGCCTGTGAACAAAAGTCTGTAAATATAGTTTGCGACAAAGATGAATGAGCCGTTCTATATTTTACTTAATTAGCCTCAATATGGCAAAAGAAAAAAATCCGTCTATAGATTTAAATCCTTGCCCCCTCGATACATTTCTGGACACTGATAAAAAGCCAAACTGCCTAGATCCTTCAGCAGGTTGCCCGGAAGCACGAAGGCAGTGAAATACGCTCGATGCATCATTCCCCATTAACCATTAATTTAGTACATTTCCCCTATGCGCAAAAAGAGTTTTAACACTACTGGGCCTTGCATGGCGGATATGCACTATATGCTTTCCCCTGTGGATCGCATTGATGCTGCGAAATTACAGCGATTTATTGATGAAAAGCTTTATTGGGTGTTGCATGCGCCCCGCCAAACGGGAAAAACTAGTTTTTTGCTGAATTGGATGGAGCAACTCAACGCTCAACCGGGGATAATCTCCTTATATGTTTCGGTGGAAACTTGCCAAGGGTTTAGCGATGCTGAAACCGCCATGTCTTTGGTGTGCGAAAGCATAAAAAGGCGTGCGGAATTACATTTGCCTGCAGAATATTGGCCAGAAATCTCCGAAGCGGTACCGGCAGGAAAGCAGTTGCATGCGGTGTTACAAAGTTGGGCACAAAAGTTCCCCGATTACGGCTTAGTATTGCTGTTTGACGAAGTGGATGTACTTGAAGGTCCCGCCATGATTAGCTTTTTGCGACAAATCCGCGATGGTTTTTCCGGTCGCGGAAAGGGAAAATTCCCCATTAGTATTGCTTTGGTGGGCATGCGGGACTTGCGGGACTTGCGGGATTACTTAGTTTATGCCAAAGATGGGGTTCCGGTAAACCCAGGCTCACCCTTTAATGTCAAAAAAGAAAGTTTTTCGTTGCAAAACTTCGATGCGGCTGAAGTCAATGCTTTACTCAGCCAACATACCACCGCCACCGGACAAATTTTTACCGATGATGCGCGGGAACTGCTCTACCATTATAGCTGTGGGCAACCGTGGCTGGTTAACTCTTTAGCAGATTTTTGTGTGAGTGAATGTTGCCCTCAGGGAGAGAATATTACCGCAGCGCATATTGAGCAAGCCAAAGAAAAGCTTATAGAACGGCGAGAAGTACATATTGACTCCTTGGCGGTACGACTAACTGAGCCCCGCATTAGGCGAGTTATTGAACCGATTTTAGTTGGTGCCGAAACCCAAGCTTTAGCCCGGCAAAGCCCAGAGGTTATGTACGCTATGGACTTAGGTTTGGTGCGCTGGAACAATGGTTTAGAAATATCCAACCCCATTTACCGCGAAGTGTTGATTCGCACCCTAAACAGCGGCTATCAAGACGGCATCAAAAGACCTGAATTTAAGTGGGAAAAAGACAATGGCGACTTGGATATTGCGGCTTTGATGGAAGAGTTTCAGACTTTTTGGCGACGCAATGGAGATTTATGGGAGCAAAAAGCAGATTATACCGAAGCTTTCCCTCATTTATTGCTCATGGGATTTTTCCAGCGAGTAGTTAATGGCGGAGCACGCCTAACTCGTGAGGCTGCCGCAGGCAGGGGGCGCATAGATATGCTGGTGGAGTGGAAACAATGGAGTCATTTGGTGGAAATTAAATTAGTGCATCCCCACGATGGCCGTGCCACCACTTTAACCGAAGGGCTCAAGCAAATCGCTTTTTATGCGGACAAAGTTAAACCTGACACCCAACATTTAGTGATTTTTGACCGCACCGACAAAGGCCGCGCCATGAGTTTCGCAGACAAAATGTACCGTGAAGATTTAACGGGAACCGCCGGCCCTGTTACCGTATGGTGGTTTTAAGCAATAATCAGGGGAATGGCAACGGCGCTAAAGTTTTTTATGAATTTGGTCGCCACTAAGTAGCTATTCAACGAAAAAAAGGCAAATTTCTCCACAAAGCAGCTGTTTTTGAAATATCTTAATAGATGTAGTAGATTTAATAGGGATAAATATGAGCAGCTCGAAGCTAGCAAAGTTTTTTGCATTTACTAGAAGCTCCGTGGGAGTTTGTATTATTTTTGCGGGCATTTTGCTATTTGCTTTTAATATTGGTCTTTTACCCAGTGAATACAAAGAAGTTGTTTTCTCTTGGCCTATGCTTATTTTAGTTATAGGCGTATTTAAAATTTTACAAGGTGGGCACATCTTTATTGGGCTCATACTTAGTGCCATAGGTTTGCATTGGCTGACCCCCAAGCTAGGTTTTGTTTTGCCTAAATTATCTAGCATAACTCTGCCGCTATTTCTGGTGCTTTTAGGCTTTGCGGTGATATTACATCGTAGGAAAAATGTGAAATGGTGTTCTGAGCGGTCTGGTTTTGTAGTGGACAAATGCGGTTTAACAGAAGATGGTAAGTTAAAAGAAAACCGAGTCTTTGGCGGTTCTAAGCGCACCATAAGTGATGCAACTTTTTGCGGCGGAGAAGTAAATATCGTTTTTGCAGGCTCTGAAATTGATTTGCGCCAAGCTGAACTTGAAGAAGGCACTACATATTTGGAAATAAACTGCGTTTTTGGGGGGATAGACATTATCGTTCCCGAAAATTGGATGGTTAAAATTGATGTGAATGTGGTATTGGGAGAGTTCAGCGAACAAGGGGTGGTTCCCATTGAGCGCAAAGATCGAGAAAAAGTATTGATGATTACTGGGCATTGCGTATTTGGTGGTGGCGAAGTTCGTTATGGTCGGGCTCGTTAAACATAAGACGGAAAAATATGAATCGCGTAAGCTCTCGCCACCCACTTATTAGCTTTAACGGAGCAGTACTTTATTCGATATTCTGGATATTTATGATAGCCTGGAATTCTTGGCCACTTATACAATTTGGCCATGTTTCTTGGGGAATTGCGGTTTCTTTGACCACGCTATTTCATCTGCTGCATGCTTTTGTGGGATTTGCTTATTGGCCATTTATGGAGCAATCATGGCGTTTGCGTTTTCATACCTATAAATATGCTATTATACAAATTACTGCTGGATTAATTGTGGTAGGGTTTGTGGCTTCGTTTCATTGGATAGTGGTGGAAATGTTGTTTAGCGAGGATACTAAAAATTTGCAGGCCCTTCGGGTTATTGTTCCATGGCGCTTAGGCACAGGTTTGTTCTATCAGATTGTGATTAGTATGATGTATGTCTTACTGTTGCTTAACCGCGATGTGCGTCAGCGTGATTTAGTAGAAGGAGAATTAAGGGCTTCGCTTAAAGATGCAGAATTGGAACGCATAAAGTCGCAGTTCAGTCCGCATTTTTTGTTTAATAGTTTAAATTCAGTGAGTTATTTATCGCTAACTGAGCCTGAAAAAGCGCACAATATGATAGTTACTTTATCTGATTATTTGCGTTATTCCTTGCGAGAAAGTGGTTTTGATAAGTTTTCTAGTTTAAAATCAGAAGTTTCTAATGTAAAACGCTATTTAGAAATAGAAACGGAAAGGTTCGGGGATCGTTTAGAGGCTGACTTTGAGATTGCAGAGACCTGTATGTCTGTGCAATTGCCCTCAATGATTTTGCAGCCTTTGTATGAGAATGCCATTAAACACGGCGTGCAAAAAAGTAATGGTAAGATTATTTTAAGTACTGTGATAAAACAAAGGGATGAATTTATTTTAATACAGGTGCGTAACTCTTTGGACGAGCATCAAAGCGGTGCTAAGGGCACAGGACATGGTTTAAGAAGCATTCGTGAACGCTTAGAAATGCACTATGGTAAAAAAGCTGTGTTGCGCATTGACCACGGTCAAGATTATTTTCAGGCGGAAATACAATTGCCATTAAAAAGCAAAGTAGAGGTAAAAACATGAGAGTAGTGATAGTTGATGACGAAAAATCGGCGCGGGGTATTTTGCGTTTGTTTTTGAAAGATCACAGCGATGTGGAAATAGTGGGAGAAGCCAGTGATGGGCAACAGGCCCATGATTTGTGCGAGGAACTCAAACCCGATGTGATATTTTTGGATATACAAATGCCTGTACTCACCGGTTTGGAAATGTTAGATGTGTTAGAAGATCCTCCCTGGGTGATTTTTACCACTGCCTATGATGAGTTTGCGGTGCAAGCATTTGAGAAAAATGCTGTGGATTATTTGCTTAAACCTTTTAATAAAGACCGTATGGCTCAAAGTTTGGTGCGGGTACGAGAGCGCATTGAGACTTCGCGAGCGGAAAATGCAGCGCAAACCCAAAAAGTCGCCAAAGAACTTGAGCAGCGCAAGGTTTTGGAGCGTATTCCTGTAAAAATCAGAGGTAAAATTCATGTGGTGCAAGTGCGCAATTTGGTTTTAGCCGAAGCCGAAGGGGATTATGTGATGCTAAATACCTTTGATGGTCGTTATCTCAAAGAAATCACCATGAAGTATTTGGAAAAGCATTTGCCTGCAGATGAGTTTTGCCGCATCCATCGCAGCAGCATTGTGCGCATAGGCGAAGTGCAAAGCATTGAACCCATACCAGGATCATCTTCTGGGCAAATGGTAGTGCTAAAAAGCGGTATAAAAGTAAGGGCCAGCGCCGATGGTTTGCGCCGCCTCAAAAAAGCACTGGGGAATTAGTAATAAGTAGTTAGTTTGCAGAAAGCGGCCATCTCGATACGATTTCGCAGAAAAAAGCATTTCAAAACAGGCGAAATCACTCGATGACCGTGCTTAGAAAGCATCACCCTACTGCCTCAAAAGCTGGTCAAGCAGGTTTCACCACGAAGTTCACCAGTTTGCCCGGCACCACAATGCTTCTTATAATGGTCATGCCCTCTAAATATTCTTGAATACGAGGGGTATCTTTGGCCATGGCTTCCAGTTCTTCGTTGGGTGTGTCTTTGGCGATTTGCACGCGGGCGCGTACTCTGCCGTTGACTTGAAACACCACTTCCACAGTGCTTTCCACCGCTAAGCTGGCATCGGCAGTGGGCCATTCCACAAAAGTTAAGCTAGGTTTATGGCCCAAAATCGCCCAAAGCTCCTCGGCTAAATGCGGCGCAAAGGGATGCAATAATTTCACAAATATTTCGCAAATTTCTCTGTAACGCACAGGGTTTTTAAGCAATTCATTGTTAAATACCATAAGCTGAGAAATTGCTGTGTTAAAATGCAAGTTTTCTATGTCTTCGCTCACTTTGATAATGCTTTGATGAGCAATGCGCAATAGCTCTGCGGGGGCTTTTTCATCGCTAAATTCCGGTTTAGCATCGGCATCCCCGGCAATGGCGCGCCAAGCGCGGCTTAAAAACCTATACATCCCCTCTAAACCTTGGCTTTGCCAGGGTTTGGTAGCTTCGAGTGGTCCCATAAACATTTCGTAAAGGCGTAGAGAATCCGCACCGTATTCTTCTACAACATCGTCGGGATTTACCACATTACGCAAAGATTTACTCATTTTAGCCACTATTTGCTTGAGCTCCTTGCCGCTATGGATATGGTAAAACTTATCGCCCTCTTCGCGCACCAAGTCGCTGGGAACTTTGGCTCCTAATTCATCTTCATAGGCGAAAGCTAATATCATCCCTTGGTTAAAAAGCTTTTGATAGGGTTCATCGGTGCTAACCAATCCCAAATCATAGAGGACTTTATGCCAAAATCTACTGTACAAAAGGTGCAAAACTGCATGTTCGGCACCGCCCACATACAAGTCCACGGGCATCCAATATTGCTCGGATTCTGGACTAACAAAAGCTTCGTCATTATGGGGATCAATATAGCGCAAATAGTACCAACAACTCCCTGCCCATTGAGGCATGGTGTTGGTTTCTCTGCGACCAGTGCGGCCAGTTTTGGGATCGCTAATATTTACCCACTCACGAGCGTTGGACAAAGGTGATTCGCCACTTTCGCCGGGTAAATAATCTGTGAGTTCGGGCAGTTCCAAAGGTAAATCTTTTTCATCGAGCAGTTCAATGGAGCCATCTTCCCAGTGAATAACGGGGAAAGGCTCGCCCCAATAGCGTTGGCGGCTAAAAAGCCAGTCACGAATTTTGTAATTCACCGTGGCTTGCCCCATATTTTGTTCTTCTAGCCATTTATTCATGGCTGCAATGCCTTCGGCTTGGCTTAAACCATCGAGAGAAATAAGATTGTTGGAGCTATTGATATAAGTGCCATCTTCGGTCCAAGGAGCTTTGCCAGCCAAAACTTGGGCTTTTAATTCGGCATCGCAAGAATCATCGGGTTCTAAAATGCACTGCACCGGCAAATCAAAGGTTTCAGCAAATTCAAAATCTCTGGTGTCGTGGGCGGGAACCGCCATAATAGCGCCAGTTCCATAGCCGGTGAGCACATAATCTGCCACCCAAATAGGTATGAGTTTCTGATTTACAGGATTTATGGCATAAGTTCCAGTAAAAACACCGGTTTTTTCTTTGGCTAGCTCCGTGCGATCCATATCGCTTTTTAAGGATGCTGCGCGTTGGTATTCTTTGATGCTTGCTTTTTGCTCTTCGGTGCTAATTGCATCTACTAAAGGATGTTCGGGGGCAATCACCATGTATGTTGCGCCAAAAAGCGTGTCGGGGCGAGTGGTATAAACACGCAACTTTTGTTCAGAAGCGCTGCCATCGGCTTGGGCTACGGCAAAATCAACTTCGGCGCCGTGGCTTTTGCCAATCCAGTTGCGTTGCATATCTTTGATGCCCGCCGGCCAATCCAAGTCGTCTAAGCCTTGTAAAAGTCTTTCCGCGTAAAGGGGAATGCGCAACTGCCATTGTTTTAGCGCTTTGCGTTCCACCTGATGTCCGCATTTTTCGTGGGAACCATCGTTAAGCACTTCTTCGTTGGAGCAGACAATGCGACATTCTCCGCACCACCAAACTTGCGCTGCATCGTAATACGCTAGCCTTCTAGAGGCGATATACGCATTTATCGCTTCTTTCCCTTGGGCAGAAATATCTGCGGGAATAGGAAGCTTGTCAATGGGGCGCCCTTTTTGTAATTCTTCATCGAACCAAGTGTTGTAAAGTTGTATAAAAATCCATTGGGTCCATTTTACATATTTGGGATCGGTGGTGTTAATTTCTCGATCCCAATCGTAGGAAAGTCCTAAAGATTGGATTTGCCGGCGGAAAGTGTTGCAGTTTTTTTCCGTGGTAATACGCGGGTGGGTTTTAGTTTCGATGGCGTATTGCTCGGCGGGTAAACCAAAAGCATCCCAACCCATAGGGTGTAAAACATTGAAGCCTTTGGAACGCTTGTAGCGACAAATAATATCTGTGGCGGTATAACCTTCGGGGTGTCCCACATGTAAACCGTCGCCGCTGGGGTAGGGGAACATATCTAAACAATAATATTTAGGTTTGTTCGGGGCTGTACCCGTGCGAAAAGTTTTATTTGCTAACCAATATTCTTGCCACTTGGGCTCTATTTGAGAAGGATTATATTTTGCCATGGAGCAAATTTAGAAAAATTCAACCAAAGCTAAAGTTCAGAGAAAATAAATACTTGTGGGCCTATTAATTCTAGGTCATCAATCCAGATTTCTGTTTCAGTTACACTTAAAAATGAAAGTGCATGGATGCTTTTTAGCGCATATTCTGCAGTGATATTACTTTCTTCTTTATTGTTATCATTAGCTATATCATAGCGCACAAAATCCATATCTTTGATTGCAAAAGATACACGCTGCCAAGTGCTGTCTAGTTCAACTAGGGTGCTGAATTCCATGGTTAAAAAATCTAAAACCAAGAGTTTAAAGAATATTTCACCAGAACCGCGGATTTTAAAGGCTACACTATCCATACCGTTAAAGTCGTAGGTCTGATAAGGACCGCCTAAATGCAAGCCCACATCGTACCACTTTGGTGCGCCTTTAGTGTTGTCAAAATTTGATTTAATATGGATACAGGAGCCGCAAGAACTGTCTTGAACTATGGGAACGCCAAAATGATCTTTGTCTATAAAATTAACTCCAGGGCTTTTTTGCATATACCAATATCCGCCTTCAGTGAGGTAGGAATAAGAATGGAAAATGCTGTTATCTTCAAAATCAGACAATAAAATCTTAGTGGAATTAATATCCCTGAGGTCCAGTTTCAAAGTGTCCGCAGGTTTGGTGTTTATAGATGTGTGAAAAGAACTGTCGGGGTAATTGAAAAAGAGCTTGTGCTTGCCAGAAGGTAAAGAATCGAGGGTAAAATCACCTTCGGCACTAGCTGTGGTTTTAAATTCAAGACCAGAAACATAAATTTGCGGAGAATTATTGTTTTTAAGGGGAGCTTTACCTTTTATCTGCGCAGTTGTATTGAGTTCTATATCGCCTAAATCGGTGCTGTCTTTATCGGAGATAAGGTGTAAAGTATGCACTGCTGCTTGACTTTTAGCCCGAACCTCTAGGGAGTATTCTCCAATAGGTATATTAGTTAGGCTGAATTTACCGTTTTCTAGCTCTATTAAGGTATCTAGTTTAAAGGTGGAGTCACCAGCAATATAATCAACGGGGCGAACTCGTACCAAAGCTTGTAAAGCGACATTTTCATCGTTTAATAACACTTTTGCGGTAATGGCATTTCCTGCTTCGGAGCCTGTGGAGCCACCACCGGCTATGCGATTGTCACTACATGAATTCAATAAACCAATCAGAATTAGTGCAAGCACAAACCAAAGTTCAAAACTGCGAAATAGCTTCATTACTCTTCTCCTACAGGATCACTTACAGTTTCAGATAGTGGGAAAAAAGACACATTTAACTGAAACACTTTATTTGATGTAGTAGATTGATGAGCAAATTGCAAGAGTCCACGCCTAAAAGCAGCAATTCTTTCTTTAATTTCTTCAATATCTTCTTTGTCTATGGTTAGGGTTAAAGAAGATATATCTCGTTGGTTAGGATGGTGTCTGTCTAAAGAGTCAATGGCTAGGTCTAAGGTTTGGCGATGGTGATTGCGGACCGCTCCGCTTTGCACTTGCGGCCCAGAAGTTAAAATTCTATCGGTGATATTCCAGCCGCCTACACCGTCTTCTTCTATAAGTTCAAGCTTTTGCAGAACTTTAATGGCGCTTTCGGCTTCTTTGGGAGAAATTGCGGGGGAAAGGTTTTTGGCTAATTTATCTAAATCTGAAGTATCTTGGGTAATTCCTATTAATGCCCGCAAAGCTCCCACAAACCAGTGGTTATAAAAGCTGAGTTCTGCGTTTTCTAACATGCGAGCTTCTATATCCCGTAATTCCATAAGGCGGGTGTATAAATCTTTTTGTTGCTCGGGGGATTTGGTGCGACAAAAGTGGTGTAAAGTGCGAAAATACTCGATGCGCCGCTGGTCTAGCCGACAAAGCTTTTCAAATTTGGGTAAGCTTTCTTCGCTCAAGTGCCCTTGTTTTTGAAATACCCGCACAATCCATGCAGGATCCAAATCCGTTTTTTGGCTTATATAACGATAAGAAGTAAAGCGGTTACGCTTTTTACTTTCTTGATACCACTCTTTGAGGTAATCGCGATAATCCAAATAATCCAAAACATCAGGTAACATAATATTAATTTAGCTAAGCAAAAGCTTTAGCGCAAAAGCTTTATAAAGTATCTGTTGAGGTTAAAGCAACAAAGCTGGTTATGGTGACAAAAAATCACCGAATAAATAGTCGTAATTGAAATATTTGCGGTAAGACTGTAGTATGAGTTTAATTTAATAATATGAAAAACTTAAAAATCTCATCGAAAATAGCCATGTTAGTGGCACTTACACTTATGTTTACTATAAATTCTTGGGCTGCGGGTTTTAAAACCAGTGGAACTAAACTTTTAGATGCCAATGGCAATGAATTTGTCATGCGCGGAGTCAATCACCCCCATGCGTGGTATGCCAGTCAGCTCAACACTGCTATCCCCGCCATTGCGGCTACGGGTGCCAATACCGTGCGCGTGGTTATGGCCACTGGCGACCGTTGGAATCGCACTAGCGGAAGCGAAGTGCGCACTATTATCAACAAGCTCAAAGAGTACAAGATGATAGCGGTGCTAGAGGTGCATGATTGCACTGGTTATGGCGAAGATTCTGAAGCGGTGGATTTGAGTAAAGCGGTGGATTATTGGCTAAGTGCTGATATTAAAAAAGAATTGATGGGTGAAGAGGCTTTTGTGATTATAAATATCGCCAATGAGCCTTTTGGCAATGGCGTAAGTAAAACGGATTACCTTAATAAGCACAAAACCGCCATAACTAGGCTGCGAGATGGAGGGTACAAACACGCTTTAATGGTGGATGGTGCTAGTTGGGGACAAGATTGGGATAATACCATGCGTGATAATTTGGCGACTATGTTAAATTACGACCCCGACAAGAATGTTATTTTCAGCGTACACATGTACGAAGTGTATGGCACAGAAGCTAAAGTAAAATCTTACTTGCAAACAGCAAAAAATGCCGGAGTGCATTTGGTGGTGGGGGAATTTGCTGATAGCCATGGAACTAACAAACCAGTGGCAGCTGAAGCTATTTTGCGCTTAACTGTGGAAAATGGTCAAGGCTATTTGGGTTGGTCCTGGAAAGGTAATAGCGGTGCCCCAGGTATAGAGCAGTTAGATATTGCGGCAAACTGGAATGGTTCACCTCTGACTTCCTGGGGAGATTTACTGGTAAATAATTCCAATGGGCTAAAAGCTAAAGCGCAAACTGCTTCTGTGTTTGATGGTGTGAATCCTCCTGTAACTCCTCCAGAATCTTCTTCTTCAGGTGAAGGGTCTTCTTCTAGCGTTGATCCTGGTACAGATTTACCCCCAGCAGGCGGTGATTTAGGTGGCTTTGATATTTGGTACACTTATGTAGATGCTATTGGCTCGCAAGTGGATCCTGACGGAACTAAACCAGTAGTTGAAGAAGGTGGAAGCATGGTGGCCAAGGCTAGCTTTAGCATTATGCCTGAACCCGAATATGTAGAAGGTGCTGATTTAGAATACCCCTATGTGGGCATGGCCATGGATTTTGCTGAAAATGGAGTTGCTACAAATATTACTGGAGCTACTGGAATAAGCTTGACTTATAAATCTGCAGGTGCTGTGCGTATGTCGGTGGCTCAATCAGGTATGCCTGGCGGACAAGAGTGGGGCTATGATCTTCCAGTTACAGCTAATTACACCACCTTGAACTTAACTTGGGCTGATCTTATGCAGCCAAGTTGGGTAGATAGTCCCACCGATTTGGATTTAACCAAAATACAAGGTGTAAAATGGGAATTAAAAGAATCCGCTGGCGGTGATGGATCCATTGCTATAAGCTCTTTTGCTATCCCAGGCTATGGTGGAACCACAGCTTTGAAATCTCAAATTGTCCAAAGCATAAACTGGCGTATTAGTGGCGATCAGTTACAGTGGAATATGCCTCGCTCCGGCGGTGTAAAAGTGGAAGTCTTCAACTATTTAGGACAAAAAATGTTTAGCCATCGCGGTGACTATGGCGCAGGGATGCAAAGCATAACTATGCCAGCCACAGCAATTCGCCCCATTGTGAAAATATCTTTAGACTAAGCTGTCTCTTTGTTAAAAAAGGTGCGACTAATTGGTCGCACCTTTTTTTATTGTCTGCCTAGCAAATCGTATAGGCGAATTTGCGTGTTTGGCTGAAAAGCTGGTGGCATTGGCAAGATAGCGGTGGGTTCTTCGCCCAGCGTGCTCAAAAGCTCCCATTTTTGCGCTTCGGTGTGGGACTGTGCGCTCACTTGTTGCACTTGTTCGCCCACTTGGGCCAAGGGCAAGCGATTGTGCACCATGCGTAAAATATAAGTGGAATCGCTGTCTTGGCTCTCTAAACTAAAACGCTGGTGATTTTTGCCATTCCAACCGTATAAACCTAAAGTTACCCCTGCTGCGGTGGATTCATTGGGAACATCTAAAACCCTATCCCCAAACTCCAACCTGTTATGACTTCTGTCTTTATTTACGCTCACTATTTTTAAAAGTTCGCTATTTTCGCAGCTTTGCATAATCAGATCATTGCCTTGGCGCATCATGCACTGACCGGTGGATTTGTTGCGCACATAGCCGGTGAAATAAAGTTCTTCGTGGAAAAAGTCTTTCCACATGGCGTTGACGATTTTGCAGTGATTGATCAAATCTGCTTCGGATTTAACTTCGTGGGCGTAATTTAACCCATAAGGCCAAAAATGCTGGCTATCTCCTTTGATTACAGCCGTGGCATCCCCAGAAATTTCACGGATGGCAGCGGTGGTGTGTTCCCCAGTAAAAATACCATCTTTGATAAAATTGCGATACTCTGAAGTGGTGCCTACGCCCATGGTGTGTCCCATTTCGTGCATGGCGGTTATAACCACCATATATGCGCGATCTTTGCCAAAACTGATGAGACCATCAAAGTTCGCCTCGGCGGTGGGAACGCCAGGGTTGTAGCGCACATTGAGTTGCTTGTGGATAGTGGTATGCTTATTGTAGTGCACCAGAGCAGAATCCATGGCTTTGGTGATGCGTTCATAAGCATCGAGCTGATCGGCATCGGGATTAGTTGCTTTTTGCAAAGTATAGGTGATTTGCCCCCAAGACCAAGAGGTGCAAAGCATTAAAACTAAGATTATACGCATAATGACTCCTTGAAAACTCAGTGTTATTTATTCAAAAATATTTTGCGCACAATGCGCATGCTAAACTTTTAGAGTTTAATACATCGGATATTATGTCCGGCTTTTTTTCTGTAATTGCTGATGCGTGAGCTTGAACTATTGTTAAACAATCGGCCTAGAGTTGCTACGGTATCTGAAATTTCCTCGGCCGCCCACCAAAACTCACCATTTTTAAGAGCGGCAAATCCATATTTATCATTCCCATTGTGTTTTGTACCCCAACCATTGATGTGTTTTAGGTGTCTGCCTGCTTCATCCATGTCGCCTGTGTATTCAAAAAGTGTTGCAAAATCACTAGTGTCAGGGAGTCTCCAGCCTTCAGGGCAAGCTGTTAGGCTAGCAGGCCAATTGTAGTTTACTCCGATGGTGGCATATCTAGTGCTACTCTTGGCTTCTTCGATATCTAAACTGTGGTAGTCAGCTATATAATAGCGTTCTTCGAAGAAACTGCTATCCTTATAGTGTATAACTGGGGCGTAGCGCAAGTTTTCAGCCATCCAAGTTTGTGTGCCAATTTCTACAAAGTAGTATGTGTTGCCATCTCTTTCATCGGTGAACTTATCTTTTACCCAAACAGAGATACTGTCTGATCTATTTGCCACTTCAGTAGTTACTGTTATCATAGTATGAGCAGAGTTTTTAGTTGTAATGGTACCGTTTTGATCTATGCTTGCAGCACTTTCATTGGAGGAAGACCAAATGATGTTTTTATTTTCAGAAGTAGGGGGGTAAACAATGGCTTTTAGCTCGTGCGTAGAATTAACATCTAGTAATAAATAGTTGTCACTTAAATAAACAAAGCTGGGTTTTGTAACACCCTTAATGCAGCGTACAGAGTTTGTGCTAAATCTATCTTTGATGTGTATAGGGTTTGTAGAACTGGTATCTGAAGGATCAAAAACTGCTGAGGAAAAGTCCCCCTCATAGGTAAAAGCTTCTGTGTTTTTTTCTGGAATCCAAATATTACTGGCCCACCAAACTCTATAATGATCGGTAGTAGAAATTTCTGGATATGCGATTGCAGAACCAGATCTATTAGAAGAAAGCGTTTGTCCAATGGAGGAAAACCCATATTTATCCATGCCGTAGGAATAAGATTTAAGCATACCCAAAGGTAAGGGTATGTGATTTTCAATGTTTTGGAGCGTTAAATCAGCTTCTTTTGCGGTTATTAAAAATGCTTGTAAATCGCTATATGAAAAGTTTTCTGCGCCTATAAAATCAACTAATTCGCGCCAATCACTGGTGTCTGGTAAACGCCATCCTTGAGGACAAGCTTCTGAAGCAGCAGGGAAGTTATATCTATACCAATGGGAAAAAGGGTTGGAAAATATATGCGCTGTTAACAGAGGCGCTGTAAAGTATGCTTTGTAAGCATAGAAGTTAGGAGTAAGCCATGAAATAATAATAGAGTCTTCTTCTATTGCATAGCGTAGATTTTCCGCCATCCAAACTTGATCGCCAATGGGGATCATGGAATACACATTGCCATCTCTTTCATCTATGAAATATTCTTTTACCCAAACTAAACAGCTATCAACTAAGTCTTTATTTTTTGTTGAACTAACGGTTATAATTGCGCTGCCAAAACCTTTGGCTTGAACAACACCCTTAGAGTCAACAGTAGCAACAGATTCATCTGAGGATTTCCATTTTATGGAGTGACTTTTTTCGTGAAAGGGGTAAAATTTGGCTTTTAAACTATGGCTATCACCTTTTTTCATGTTATAAATTTTGTTGTAGTCTTCTATATATAAAGCCCAGGGCTCTTTGTTACGCTTGATGCAACGCACATAAGAAGCATGCATACTATCAGTTATAACAATGCTTTCACTAAATAAACTATCTAATTTGAAGTTGTAGGGAGTAAAATAGATGGAGTCGCGAGAGTAAAATAACAACTTAGTATAGTCGTACATTCCCCTACAATTCTTAGGATAACAAGTCCCTCCAGGGTAAAGTCCAAAACCATAGTCATCTTTAGGAGTGGCGTTAATTCCCCATGCGTACTTGGCAGCGAGTCTTGCGAATAAACTATCATTTACATGCTCAATTAACTGCTCTATATCTTCTTTATTAGGTAGGCTCCAACCTTCGGGGCAATCCTGCATGCCGGCTTGCCAATTGTACATTACGCCAAAGTCGAGGAAATTAATATCATTTTTGGCTACTTCTAGCTTTCTGTCAGTGTCAATTTCATACCCATAAATCCGGTATATACTTCCAGAGTCTGGGGTAAATTTTCCATCTTTTTCTGGTAAATATCGTAAGTTTTCGGCCATCCAAACCTGTTCGCCAATGGCAGTCCATCTATATACAGTACCGTCCCTTGAGTCTTTAAAAGTTCCCACCTCTCCTTTGGAGTTAGTGTGTTCTTTGGTGGGTTTTTTAATATTAGAACCAGTTTGCGATGAGTCATCGCCAGGCGCTAAAATATTGTCATTGGAGTCAGTACTACTGCAGCTCCATATTTGAAAAATCAAGATAAAAAGTGTGAGTAAAATCTTCATATAGAACCATAAGCTTTTTATAAAAATTAAGTAATTATTTACAGACTTAATTGAATTATTAGCTCCTATGGACAAAATGTCCAAGCAAAGTGCTTTTCTCTAGTATAAAAGCTGTGCAAAAAGGCATAAGTTTTATATAGCGAGGAAATGATGAAAAAACTTATTCTTTTTAGCTTTTTGTTGGGATTATTGCTTATAAATAGTTGCGGAGAGGATTCCACGGTGGCTGGTCCTCAAGACCCGGATGATGCTTTGGGGGCGCAAAGTTCAAGTTCCCCAACGGAAATTTCAAGTGCAGAGGAAACAAGTTCCAATTCTGTGGAAACAAGTTCTAATAGCGAAGGTATTAGCTCGATTGTAGAAGATTTAAGCTCAAATTCAACGCAATTAAGCTCAAGTTCAGCAGATTTAGACCCTTTTCCTGTAGTGTCTAGTTCTAGCTCAGTAGAAAAGAGTTCCAGTTCGCAATTGCCTAGCTCAAGTTCAGAAGAAATTAAAGTTTTATTAGTGGGTAATGATATACACAAGGACGGCCCTTTGGCCACAGTAATAGAGCATAACAAAGGGCCAGAAGCTAAAGGGGTAATTGTTAGACCCAAAGATTTAACAAATTCTCCCAATGAAAAGCATCCTTTAATAATATGGGGCCCCGGGGGCGGAAGCGAACCGCTCTACTATGAGTTTTTATTGCGACGCTTAGCATCCATGGGGTTTGTGGTTTATAGTGAAGAATCCAATGGTGAAGGATCAGAAATGTTTGCTGCCCTCAACTGGCTAGAACAACAAGCGGAGTTAAAAGATAAGTTGCTCTTTGATCGCGTAGGAGTGGCGGGTCATTCTTGGGGCGGTTTAAGTGCTGAAGGCATTGCATCTAGGGATCAGCGAGTGGTTACGGCTTTGTTGGCTAACAGTGGTGCTTTTGGAGGTGATGGTAATGTGAACATGAAAGTTCCCGTGGCTTTAATTTATGGCGATCACGATGATATGGCCAAGCCCAATGCTATTAATGATTATAATAATCCCGCCAACAAAAATCCGTTATGGTTGGGGGGGATGAAGGGCGGTGGACACGGTTCTGGCCCATGGGATGGGGCTGGTGCAATCATTGCATGGTTGCGTTGGCATGTAGGGGGCGAAGAGAATTTAAGAAATGAGTTTTTGGGTCATGGTGGTGAATTTAATAATAATGGAATCTGGATAACCAGTTCTAAAAATTGGTAATAAGGAGTAATAATGTTAGCTAAAATCATTTTAATCACAGCAATATTTGCCACCATATCCCCAGCGGTGGTAAATGAAAATATCAGGGTAGGGAACGATAATCGCAATATGTTGGTGCATGTGCCGAGCAATCTCGGCACAAACCGTCCTTTGCTTATTTCCATGCATGGTATGAACCAAGATCCGCCTTATCAACAAAGCATGGCAAATTGGGAAAACATTGCCGATACTGCTAAATTTGTGGTGGTATATCCCAATGGCGTAAATAAATCTTGGGATTTAGGGGGAGATCGCGATATTAACTTCATCTTAGCGATTATTGACACCATGTCCCAACGCCATGATATTGATAGAGCAAGGGTGTATTTGTCGGGATTTTCCATGGGCGGTATGATGACTTACCACGCCATGGGTAAAATAGCCGATAAAATTGCTGCTTTTGCACCAGTATCGGGCTACCCTATGCACGGGTCTAATTTTACCAGTTCTCGACCAGTTCCCTTAATACATGTGCATGGCACCTCAGATGATGTGGTGGTTTATAGTGGGGTAGATAAGATTGTGAATGGTTGGCGCAATAGAAATAATTGTCCTAAGACGGGTACCAGCACAACTCCCTATCCACCTAATAAACCCAATTCGCGCTCGAAGTTGGATTATTGGGGCCCTTGTGATGAAAATACCGCTGTGGCATTGCTTACATTGGACGGCAAAGGTCACTGGCACTCCAATGACGGTGCTGCAGGAGTGCATACCAGCTTAGAAATATGGGATTTTGTGAGCCAGTATTCTTTGGATGGTAGTACCATAGTAGTGGTTCCAAATGAGCGCGATAGTATTTTTAACGGAGATTTTGCCACTGGTGCAGCGGGTTGGACTCTTAATGTGTGGGCAGGGGATGCTCAAGGTAGTGTGAAAGACGAAGAATATCAGGTTGCAATTCAAGAAATTGGCACCGAAAAATATCAAATTCAGCTGATTCAAGCGGGTTTGCGTTTAGAGCGCGAGCAGTGGTATCAGATTGCTTTTGACGCTTATGCTCTGGCACCTAGGTCTATAGAGGTTAATGTGGAGCAGCATGATAGCCCTTGGAAAAGTTATTTGCAAGAAGTAGAAGAATTTGCCTTGGGCACTAGTAAAACCACCCATGCTTTTAAGTTTTTAATGTCCGCAGAAACAGATAAAAATAGCAGATTGAGCTTTAATTTAGGCGGTGAAACTGGTACAGTATATATAGATAATGTGGTTTTGAGTAAAACAGAAGCACCCACGGCGCTAAAAGGTTCATTGGCAACAAAGAAAATCAATTATCACAGCCATGCTATACACATTTCTCCAGAATTAATGAGTGAAATTAAAACGGTAGAGGTGTTTAGCACTAATGGTAAACTTGTAGCAAAATACAGTGCTAATGAGTTTAATAGCACCGTAGATATCAGTCATTTGCATCGAGGCATATACATAGTAAAGTGCCGATTAAATAATGCTAAGAGCTCGACTTTAGTTATAAATCATTTTGACAATTAAATATTTATTAACATAAATGCGCACTAATATGGTGCGCAAAGGTATGGGAATATGTTTAAGGGATTAAGGTTTGTATCTATTTTGTTAATTTCTTTTGGGGTGTTATTTGCACAAAATAACATCCTTAGGGTAGTAGTTGATGATAGTATCAGAGCCGTTACTCATTGTGCTTCAGGTTCTTTGTATGGGATTACAGAGACTTTACCTACGAACATTGATGAAGTAATCAAACCGCTTAAACCTAATGTTTTTGTGCAGCCTGCTAAAAGTGGACATGGTTATCAGCAACCTATTGGTAATGCTTTTGTAGTTGCTGATCGTATAAAGAATACAACTGGCAAAGTGCAGATAAGATTGGCCGATGTATTGCCAGGTTGGCCTTATCAATGGAAAAATCAAGAGCATTGGCTCAATACAGTGCGAGAGATTGTGCAACAGAAATTATCATCAGAGTTGCAAAATTTTGATGGTTATGAAATATGGAATGAGCCTTATGGCACCTGGAAAAATGAAAACGGTGATTTTCATACTGTTTTGTGGAAACCAACCTATGATTTAATTAAAAGTTTGGATCCTACTGCTAAGATTATAGGTCCGTCTTTCTCGTATTACCATAGCGAAAGAATGTCTAAGTTTTTGGACTTTGCCAAAGCGAATAATTGTTTGCCTGAGGTAATTAGTTGGCATCAATGGGGGGCTGAGGGCTTTACCAATGCGGTGGAAAATTATAGGCAATTAGAAGCTAATAAAGGTATTAGTAAAAGAGCAATAAGTATAAACGAATACTCATCAACTACCCATGAGTATGAAGGTTCTCCAGGTATTTCGGTGCCATTTATTGCCAAATTTGAGAGACATGGGGTAGAAAGCGCTATGATTTCTTGGTGGTTTACCAATTTACCAGGAAGATTGGGAAGTTTGTTGACAGCAAAAAATGAAAAGGGTGGAGGATGGTGGTTGTATAAATGGTATGGTGAAATGCAAGGTTATATGGCTAAAGTGGTGCCGCCTAATGATAAAAGCGATGGTCTTGATGGATTTGCTGCGGTGGATAAGGAAAATAACTTGATAAGTATTGTGGTGGGTGGTAATACCGTGGGTAATGTACAAGTACGAGTGGAAAATATCTTTGCGATTTTGGGTGATTCTATAGATGTGTTAGCTGAATTTGTACCCTGGGTTAATAAAGATTCTGCTGTGTTACAAACAGAGTTAATCAATGATTTACAATATCAGATATCAAACAATGTGCTTACCATAAACTTAAATATTGCGAGTAAGTTTCACGGGTACAGAATATTGTTATCGTCCGCAGAGCCAGCTGTAGTAGTTCCAGCTGAACGCGATAGTATTTTTAATGGAGATTTTGCCACTGGTGCAGCGGGTTGGACTCTTAATGTGTGGGCAGGGGAAGCCCAAGGTAGCGTTAAAGATGAAGAATATCAGGTTGTAATTCAAGAAATTGGCACTGAAAAATATCAAATTCAATTGATTCAAGCTGGGTTGCGTCTAGAGCGCGATCAGTGGTACCAGATTTCTTTTGATGCTTATGCTCTTGCACCTAGGTTCATAGAAGTTAATGTGGAACAACATGAAAGTCCGTGGGATAGTTATTTGGATCAGGTGCAAGAGTTTTCTTTAAGTATCAGTAAAACTGAGCAGGTTTTTAATTTTTTGATGCCAACGGAAACAGATAAAAATAGCAGGTTGAGTTTTAATTTAGGTGGAGAAACTGGTACAGTGTTTATAGATAATGTATCGTTGCGCAAAATAGAAGCACCTACTGGGGTGAAACCTACGATTAAAAACAAATCACAAGTGATTTTAAATCAAGGGGTGCTCAGTATAGATGGAGCGCGTATTGCAGATTTACAATGTGTGGAAGTCATAAACTTGCAAGGGGAGCGATTGGCTGTTTATAGTAAAGTTAATCATGAAATCAATTTGGGCTTCTTAGCCAAAGGTTTGTATGTGGTGAAATTTAAATACCCAAATTGGCATCACAGTATTTTAGTTGTTAAACCTTAATAGGAGGATGTTATGATTCAGAGAATACCTTTAGTTTTCAGCTTTGGCTTTGTTTTAGGTATGTGTTTTAGGCTGTTTGCCGCAGAAGTAGAAATATATGTGTCTCCTATGGGAAATGACCATGGTGCGGGCACATTGGAGTCTCCTTTCAAAACAATTAGCAGGGCTCAAAAAGAAGTTAGACAATATAATTCAAATGAAGCTCATGATATCACAGTGTATTTAAGGGGGGGGACTTATCAGTTAGATGAAACTCTTGTATTTCAGAACGAAGATGGCGGTAAAAATGGCAAACGCATTAGCTATGAAAATTATGCCAATGAAACTCCGCTTATAACAGGTGGTTTAAGAATTGGGAATTGGGAAGTTTGCGATCAAGCAAAAAACTTATGGTGCGCTAAAGGCGTTAATATGAGATTTCGCCAATTATATGTCAATGGTAAAAAAGCTATTCGTTCTCGACATCCTAATTTAGAAGCTAATGGGGGGCATAATTTTTTCAGACTAACTAAAGTAGATACTTTGGGTAAAGCTTTTAATGTTTCTACATCGCATGTTTCAAATTGGGACAGATTAGATAAAGTTGAAATGCATGTGATGATAGCATGGGCAGATGCAGTATTGCGTTTGCAAAAAATCACCGATTTTGGAGGATACAGTAAAATTGATATTCAAGATCCAGAAAAAACCATGTTGTTTAATAGACCTTATCCTATGTTAGGGTCAACTTTTGGAGATGCAAACAAAGAACAGTGCTACTACTTTGAAAACGCATTAGAATTTGTTGACACCGAAGGTGAGTGGTATTTAAATGAATCTAACAATATATTGTATTACAAACCTCGTAGAAATGAAAATATGTCAACCGCAGTGGTGGTGGTACCAAGGCTAGAAACATTGGTAGAAGTTGTTGGAGAAAGCACCAAGAATAAGGTGCAAAATTTGGTGTTTAAAGGATTAACTTTTGCACATACGAACTATTTGCGACCAAGTGAACAAGGGTTTTTAAATTTACAAGCGGGACAATTTAATGTGGCAGCTCCTGGGGGAAACAACTATATGTTATGGCATCCCCATGCGGGTTTTAAAATGGTTAATGCCCAAAATGTGCTCCTCGAAGAAAATGTGTTTTCGCAGATGGCTGCAACAGCATTAGACTTGGGATCAGGAACAAATGACAATCGAATAGAAGGCAATGTCTTTATTGATATTGGTGGCACGGGAATTTCTGTGGGTAAATTTGCACAAGATTCACTAACAGAAGTTCATATTCCTTATAACCCAGAAGATAAAGATGAGATTAGCACAAGGGACACTATAAAAAATAATGTGGTGAAAAGAGTAACACAAGAAATTAAAGGAGCTATTGGTATAGCAGGCGGCTATCCTCGTCATGTTGTAATAGAGCATAACGAAGTGGCTTATACAAATTATTCGGGGATTTCTGTAGGTTTTGGCTGGACTAAAGAAAAAACTGCTATGACAAATAATAAAATTAATTGGAATGAGATTCACCATGTCGCACAGTTATTAGCGGATGCTGGACCTATATATACCTTATCAAATCAGGGAGTAAACTCTGAAATTAAAAATAATTATATACATGATATTGCTGCTTCTAAATGGGCAGATTATTGGGTATGTCCCATATATTTAGACGAAGGGTCAAGTGGCTTTGATGTTAGCGACAATGTTTTTGTAAATGCACCTAGTGGGGTGGCTTGTAATTGGTGTGGAGATTATACAGAAAGTAATAATAATGGTCGCGACCCAAATACAATTCAAAATGCTGGAATTCAAGAAAAATATCGACATATAAAAGATATTGATGATATTCCAATTCCAGATCTACCTGTGGAATTATTGAGTTCACCATTTGCAGAAAGGCTTGCGATACCAGGTGTTATTGAAGCTGAGAATTTTGATAGTGGAGGGAAATATATAGCCTATTATGACGAAGATGACGAAAATCAAGGTGGAGAGTATAGAAACACAGGGGTAGATATTGTGGCTATTAGTGCTGATAATTTTGCTGTGGGCTACACTCAGGCTGGGGAATGGTTAAAGTATTCTGTAACTATTAAAAATAGTGGTACTTATAAAGTTTTTGCCAATGTTTCTAGTGGTTTGGATAATTCAGGGTTTAAATTGTATTTAGATGATAAGACTATTGTTGATACGGTGATTATTGACAATACGGGAGGGTGGGATACTTATAATGAATTAGAACTTGAAACGGTAAGTTTGTCGCAAGGAGATTATACCTTGAAATTAGAAATTACTGGAAGTTTTATAAACATTGATAAAATCCGCTTTGAAAACATTCAAAGCACAAAAGTTTATCCTTTAAAAAACAACAGTGAAAATGGCAAAAAAAGAAAATGGTTTACCCTAAAAGGGGAGTTTAGAGACTATAAATAATCATTATTTTAGGAGGCAATATGAAGGGTAAGGTTATATGTGCAGTGTTAGTTTTACTTTCGCTTTCTTTGGCGCAACAATTTAATGAGTGGAATGGAAGTCCCACGATATTTGGTATCAATGTGTTGAAGCCCCATGTGGCTACCATTCCTTTTTCAACTGTTGAAGAAGCCAAAAAGCAGAATAAAAAAAGTTCGCAGTGGTATAAATCACTTGCGGGTAATTGGAAGTTCAAATTGGTTGATAAACCTTCGCAAGTTCATAAAATTTTTTTTGAAGATAATTTTATCGCCAATGATTTTGATGAAATAATTGTGCCTAGTTCATGGCAATTGCAGGGTTTTGACAGACCTATATATACTAATGTGATTTACCCCTGGGCAGGGACGGATTTTATAGATCCACCAGCAGCACCGACAAACTTTAATCCTGTTGGGCATTATCGTCGTGATTTTGAATTACCTTCAAATTGGGATAACAAAAGAATAAGATTGCATTTTGAGGGGGTTGAGTCAGCGTATTATGTTTGGGTGAATGGTAAATTTGTGGGTTACAGTGAAAACTCTTTTACTGGTCATGAATTTGAAATCACTGATAAGGTCAGAGCGGGTAAAAATAATATAGCCGTTCAAGTTTATAGGTGGTGTGATGGAAGCTGGATGGAAGACCAAGATTTTATAAGGTTATCAGGTATATATAGAGATGTTTATATTTATGCAACTCCAAAAGTACATATACAAGATTTTAAAATAGATGCTTTGTTAACCTCTAATTATTTAGATGGAGATCTCAATGTCTCAGTTTGGATAGATAACCATTTAAATGTTAGCTCTGAAGGGAATACAATTGAAATTCAGTTGTATGACTCAACAGGATTGAATATATTTCAGAGTGAAGTTAAAAGCATTCCTACCATTGGAGAAAATGGCAAAGAACAAAAAGTTCAGTTTAGAAATGTTATTTCCAAACCAAATATTTGGTCAGCAGAAAAGCCTTATCTTTATACGGCAGTGTTGATTTTAAAAAATCAAAGTAAAGAAATCACTCAAATAGAAAGTGTAAAAATTGGTTTTAGAAAAGTTGAATTAAAAAAAGATAGAAATGGGATAACTCGCTTTTACATTAATAATAAAGCAGTAAAATTAAGGGGAGTTAATAGACATGAAATAGATCCAGATTTAGGTCGGGTTATGACACAAGATCGAATGGAAGAAGATGTGATATTAATGAAGAAGTTTAATATAAATGCTTTGCGAATGTCCCATTACCCTAATGACCCCCGCATGTATGAAATTTGCGATAGGTATGGGATATATGTAATTGATGAAGCAAATCTAGAATCTCATGGGGCGCTTGATAAATTGCCTAAGAGCAGTGATGAGTGGCGTCCAGCTTCGTTGGAGCGCGTTTCATCTATGTTGCAAAGAGACAAAAACCATCCATCTATTGTTTTGTGGTCATTAGGTAATGAAGCGGGAAATGGCAATGTCTTTACCTCAATGAGGGATTATATACACGCTGAGGATAGTACGCGACCAGTTCATTATGAAGGAGATTGGTCAAATGCTGATGTAAATAGCTGGATGTATTATGGACCCGATGCAGTTAGATTTTACAACGACAACAATAAACCTATCATGCTTTGTGAGTTTGAACATGCCATGGGTAATAGTGTTGGAGAGTTGAAAGAGTATGTAGATGCATTTTACTCAAATCCTAGGTCTTTTGGCGGATTTATATGGGATTTTATTGATCAAGGGCTAAGAAGGGGAAATACTCAATATTTTAATTTTGGAGGTCTATGGGGAGATAGACCTAATGATGGTAATTTTTGCGCTAATGGTTTAATTTTTCCTGATAGAAAATTACAACCAGAAATTTGGGAAGTGAAACACCAATATCGCAATATTATTGTGAAGGCTTTAGATTTACCAAAGGGAAGGTTTTCTATTGAGAACCGTTTTAATTTCACCAACTTATCTGAAATTGTTAATTTGGTCTGGACGGTTAAGGCAGATGGCATTGCTGTTGCGCAAGGAACTCTGAATAATCTAAGCATTGATGTGGGGCCAGAGTCTCTTGAAGAAATAACTATTCCTTATAAAATGGAAACGATTAAAGAGGGGTTAAGTTATACACTTGATTTAGAATTTAACACTATTAGGGATTTTGCTTGGGCAAAAAAAGGGTTTAATATAGCTAAAGAGCAATTTGATTTAGGTGCACAAGTGTCTAAGCCAAAACAAATAGATGTGAGCTCTTTGCCTACATTAACAGATGAAAAAGTTGGAGATAAATTAATAATCAATGGCGCTGAATTTAGTTTGACATTAGATTTAGGATTAGCAAAAATAACAGATTTGTCTTTGGGTAATCTCAATATTATAAAAGATGGACCTGTGCCGAATTTTTGGCGAGCCCCCACAGATAATGAT